>Ga0224483_100614_pt1 | contig 11568 bp, 12 predicted proteins | sample hydfratestSal1_FD_181453 | JGI IMG/M metagenome (GOLD analysis project Ga0224483, IMG submission 181453) | Metatranscriptome of mouse feces microbial communities from Columbus University, Ohio, United States - Sal1 (Metagenome Metatranscriptome) ... | reverse complement strand
CTTCATCATGAAAATGGAAGTGCAGAGCCTGTATTACAGAGAAGATAGATGTTGGAAAGGAGAATGACAGATGGCAAGTGTATCAGGAGCAAGCGGCCTTGGCAATACCAGCTTAAGAGGATTTGGCGGTATGGCGTCAGGCATTGACCGTGACTCTCTCATTGAGCAGATGACGTTAGGAACCACCACGAAGATAACAAATAAAAAGAATGATATTACCAGCCTGCAGTGGAAGCAGGAGGCATATCGGAACGTTATTGACAAGATTATAGGCATGGAGGACAATTATTTTTCTTATTCCTCCTCTACCAGCCTGATTGATACCGGCTTTTTTTCTAAAAATCAGGTTACCGCGCTGGGCGATTCGAGTGTGACAAAGTACATCACCGCTACAGGCAATTCCAAGATGCTGGAGTACCTCTCCATACAGGGAGTAAAGCAGATGGCTTCTTCGGCCTATACGAAATCGGCCTATAAGGGGACTTCGGATATCGACTTTGCCAAGATCACAGATGCGACAGGGCTTAATACGGATGGAACCTGCCGGACGTCCAATCTTGCGGGAACCCGTCTTGAGTTCGGCATCTGGACGGAGGCCAGCGGCGGTAAATTTGTAAATTCAGCCAGTTTTACATTCCCGACCTCGTATAAGATAGAGAAAGACGGCAAGGAAGAGACGATAACCATTGACTACACCAAAGCGGATCTGTCAACGGCAGATGGCAGAAAGAAGCTGGAGGAACAATTAAATGAAGCCCTTAAACAGTCCGATACCAAACTGGAAGGCACAGATTTTTACCTGAAAGATCTCGTGAAATTCAAGATTGACGATAACGGGAATTTCCAGGTGGAAGCAGGCGACAAGTCTCCGAGCGGGGAGCTGCGGATAAAGGACTATTCTTCCGCTCTGTCAGCTCTCGGCTTTAACGCAGAGAAGGACGGGACGAAGCTTGATACGGCAAAGGGAGTTACATTCGCAGATTTTAACTCCCATGTTGACAAGACTCTTGAAGAGAGTTCCGTTAAAAAGCAGAACCTGGTTGAGTACATGACGGGAAAAAAGGTAAACGTCTCATTTGGAGGCCAGACAAAGCAGATAGAGCTGATTACCGAAGAAGAGGCAAAGAATGGCGTGACGGATGTAGCGGAACTCGCTGCGAATATCAATAAACGCCTTCAGGATGCATTTGGCAGGGACAACGTAGTGGCGTCAGCCGAAGGCGGAAAACTGACCTTTAAGCTGGGCGGGAATGCGTCAAAGGACACCTCGCTGACCGTGAGCAGCAATTCAAGCGAAATGAGGGATTTGCTTGGCCTGGAGAATATGTCCAATAAAATTGATTTGGACTCCAGCATCCTGGCAAACTGGGAAAAGCTTGGATTTGACAAAAACATGGATGAAGACAGCCGCAGGAAAGCCCTGGAGAATGGTTTGGTCATCAACGGAGTGAAGATTGACATCAATGCCGATACAACGGTTAATCAGATGATGAACGCGATCAATTCCAGCAAGGCGGGCGTGAAAGCGACTTATATGAGCGCTACGAACCAGTTCACCCTGTTAGCTTCGGAAACCGGAAAGGGAAGGGAGATAGAACTGGGCTATGATGGCCAGATCAAGGAGGCCCGGCAGGAGCTTGAAAAGCTGAAAGCGGACGGCGCTGATCCGGACAAAATACAAAAGGCGGAAGAAGATCTGGCAGCATTGGAAGCTGCCCAGGAGAAAGACGCCACATGGACAATCTTTGGCGGTTCTAAAGACAATGGCTTTGAAACAGAAGACGGGAAAAATGCGCAGATAGGCGTCAGCTACGGAAATGGCGTTACCACGACCGTGGAGAGTACGACAAATACAATCGATTTAGAGGGATTAAAGATAACGGTAAACGGCGAGTTCGGCTATGATAAGACAACAGGCACGTATGACAGCAGCAAGGCGGTTACCTTCAACGCCAAGGCGGATGCGGACGGCGTTGCGGAGCGCGTGAAGAAGTTTATCGACGAGTACAACGCCCTTGCAGCCGCAGTGAATTTAGAGATGACCACCCGCCCGGACAAAGATTACGGCCCGCTGACGGATGAACAGAAGGACGAGATGAGCGAGACCTCCATTGAGAACTGGGAGAAGAAAGCGAAGCAGGGCCTCTTATTCGGCGACAGCAATCTGCGCTCGGTGAGCGACGCTCTCCAGAACATGTACGCCACTATGAAGAAGAACGGAGTGGATCTGAAGGCTCTGCAGGAGATTGGTATCAGCGTTTCAGATGATGTCTACAGCGGCGGCCAGTTGATATTCGACGAACAGAAATTTAAAGACGCCATGAAGAATGATCCGGATAAGGTTGCGTCCGTTATCTCCGGCAACGGCGACGGAAAGACAGGTATGGTTGGAACGATTAATAATGTCCTGAGCAATTACGCGACCAGATTTTCCTATAAGCACGGCGGCTCCAACGGAACCCTGGTTGATGTGGCCGGAACGGAGAAGCTGTCCACCAGCCTTAAGAAGAATCAGATTTACAAACAATTGGAGCAGATGCAGAAAGAGCTGGAGACACTGAAAGAGAGGCTTTCCACAGAGCGGGACAGCTATATCAGCCAGTTTACATCCATGGAGACGCTGATCAGCCAGATGAATTCCCAGTCCAGTTACCTTTCCAGCTTAAGCGGATCTATGTAAGGCTATATTTTCATAATGTAGGAGGAGTATCATGCCTGGATACCAGAAGTATAAAGAACAAAGTATCTATTCTATGAGCAATTTAGAATTGCTGCTTTTGCTTTATGACGAGGCAGTCAGCCGCCTCTCCAAAGCGGAGATAGCGTTGGCGGATAAGGACTATGTGATATTTGAGGATTGCCTGAGGCGTGTTACCAGGATTGTCCGTTATTTGATTGATATATTGGATATGAGCCAGCCTCTGGCACAGGATTTGTGGGATATCTATACGTATCTGATTTATGATTTGAGCGTGGTTAAGTCCGGCCGTGAGCGCCGTAAGGACGAGATTGGGCGTATCAGCCATATCCTCTCCGAGCTGCGGGATGCATTCGAGCAGGCGGGCCATAAGGTTTCGGGTTCCCACTATGTGCCGGGGAAGAGCGCTCAGGGATAGGGGGAGATATGAGGCTTGATCTGGAACAGATAATGATTCTTCTCCAGAGACGCTACCATTCCCTGCAGGAGATAGGGAAGCTGACATCTGAGATTCAGGAAGCTGTATCCAGGAGAGACGAGGTTTCGACCTCGCTTCTCCTGGATATGCGTGCGGAAGAGATAGAGAATACGGAGAGGTGCCAGCAGGAAATCTGGCTTATGGCAGAAAAGGGCCAGGAAGAGGCCGGTATGGTGCGTCAGTTGATGACGTCTGATCCCGCTGCCGCCCGTCCTCCAGGAAGCTTTGAGGAGCAGAAGATTTACGAAATCCGCCGTAAAAGCAGGACGCTCCTTAAGGAAATCCAGGAAAGGGATCGGATGCTAAACCGCAGGGTGGGCGGCGATAAGTCTTTCTATGGAAAGACAGATAGATAACCATATTTCAGATATGGAAGGGATGCGTGGCTGAGATATGGCTTATTAAAATGAAAGGAGGAATCATTTATGGCAATTAGTGGAATCGGCAGTTACAATTATCAGTATGCGAGTTCTCTTAACCAGATGCGCTGGCTTGAGTATTCAAAGAACAGCGCGAGCGCGGCTGAAGAGGCAAAGAAAAAGCTTGAATCCGGTTCGTCGAGTTCCAGTACGAGCAGTGTGAAGTCATCGTATTCGAGTACAGAGAGTTTTCTGAGAGATTATCAGTCAGAGCTTACAGCACTTGAGTCCGCGGCGTCAAAGCTGATCTATGGAAACAGTAAGAACGTTTTCACGGATTTCAAGGCAGCTTCGACGAACGAGGATGTGGCTACGGTAAAAGGCAACTGGCGTCTGAACGGAAACACGGATATCACGTTAAACGTGACGTCCTTAGCACAGGCGCAGAAGAACGAAAGCGCAGCCCACTATTCCCAGGAAAAGGTTGAAGCAGGCGCGGACATGGAGTTTAAGATTACCGGGGCTTCCGGTATGAGTGCGGAGATTTCGATCAGCAGCACAAACAAGGACGGCTCTGCAAGGACCTACAATGACATGTATCAGGATGCGGCAAAAGCGATCAATGCCAACTCGCATCTCGGCGTGAGAGCGACGGTATCCAATGTGGAGGGCAAGGTTTCTTTGGTTCTTACCGCAAAGGATACAGGGGAGTCCAAGGGCTTCACGGTTGAGGGCAAGACAGGCGCGGCGGCAGGCCTTGAGAATGCATCCGTGGCGGCGCAGGACGCTGTATACTCAGTGACAGAGAATGGCTATACCCAGGAGTACCGCTCATCTACGAATGATATCACTCTGGATTACGGCAGGATCGACGCAAAACTCAAAGCAACCGGAGAGACGAATGTTTACACCGGTGTGGACGAGGATGACGTTGTTGCCGCTGTAAAGGATCTGGTTAATAAGTATAATTCCGTTACCTCCATGCTTTCTGCCAACGCCGGCAGGGGTTCAGGCGCGGCGTCCCATCTGGCATCGTTCCAGCGCGGGATGGCGGACAAAAAGACCCTCGCTGCAATCGGCATCAATTTTGACGAGTATGGCAAGATGCACGTTGATGAGGACAAATTAAAGGAATCGCTTGAAAACGATTATAACTGGACCAGAGATATGATCGGCGGACAGTTTGGGATTGCCCAGAAGGCGGCTACCAGAGCGGACAGCGCGCTGTCAGACTCGGTACAGAGCATCGTAGACAAGGATTTGTCCAATGGCCAGGGGTCAGGCTCCGATTCTGATTCCGTGACATCGGCTGTAACCAAAGGCATCGGTTCTTCAAGCTTCCAGTATTTCTCTTCATTTGCAAGAGGCGGGGCGTTTAACCTGAGCAATTACTATGCAGTTGGCATGCTTCTTAATACATTGGCATAACATTATATTCCTGCGGGCGGCCGGGCAGGCAGGCTTGTCCGTATAAGCGGATATTAGCTTGAAGGGATAGAGCTGTATACGATTGTGTACAGCTCTATCCCTTATCCGGAAGGAGCAAGGATGATATAAGCGCTTGCGCTTGATGTGGGTGAGAAAATGAATCAATTAATATTTGAAGGGCGCTTTCTGGTTAATATGGCCGGCTCGATTATCCGTCAGGATGCATTAAGCCCGATTCGCGGCGGATTAAATTGGGAGAAGATATACCGCAATGCAGATTACCACAGGCTGGCCAATATGGTGTATATCGGGCTTCTGGGGAAGAACGAGCATGTGCCCGCGCGATGGCGGGAGCGCTTTTTTGAGCGCTACCAGGAAAGCCTGTTGTTTGGTGAGATATGCAGCGACGCAGAAAAAGAGATACTGACTCTTTTAGAGATGAAGGAGATTTCCTGTATCATTCTGGCCTCTACGGCCGTCAGAGATTTGTATCAGGTACCGGAGATGGCGTCGAACAGTCCCCTTATCCTCTATATGGATATGGAGAGCTATATTTTTACAAAGGGCTATTTAGTGGATCTCGGATATGAGACGGATCGGGTTTATTCAGGCTGCGGAGAACGGCTGAAACGTGTGTCTGGCTTTACGATAGAGATTTACCACGATCTGCCATTTATCACCAGCTTATATAAGAAGACGATGCTTTATCTTCTGGAGCGGGCGACTCTTCAAAAATCGTATCAGTATATCAGAGGAATGTCAGCCTCCGATCGTTTTGTGTTCCGAATGGCGCAGGCAGTGTACCATTATGTGACAGATGAACTGCTGATACGGGAGATTCTGGATTTATATCTCTACCACAGGGCGTGGGCCGAACAGTTAAATCAGGATTTCATAAAGCATATGCTGATTGAGCTTCAGATTGATCAACTGGCGGCAAAGCTCCTGTCCATTGGTTATATGTGGTTTGGGGATAAAGGAAGCAGGCAGATATTCGGTCCCCGGGATGACATGTCCGTATATGATGTGCTGGAGAACAGGATACTCAGCCGCGGCGCGCTCAACAAGGAATCCGATACCCAGGCCCTTGAGCTGACCCGCCAGATACAGCGCGAGGAGGAGCGGGAGAGGCGTGCTGAAAAGCTGCAGCGCATAAAAATGGAATTTGAAAAGCGCGTGGAACGTTTCAAAAAGAAGATGAGCTGGATCTTTCCGGAGCTCTCCTATATGCGATCCATGTATCCATGGCTGGAGAAGGCCCCCATACTGCTTCCGGTAAGCTGGCTGATACGCGGAACAAGACTGATCAGCGGGATGATAAAAATGAGGAAATAGGCGCTGGGGGAGATGATTAAGCGCGCATGAACAGGAAAAAAGATATCAGGAAGCGGCATCATTGCGCATCCTGATATCTTTTTTTATCATCATATTATTAGCCATCGAAGAGAGGCTATTCGCTTTGGGCTGACATAGACGCATCCGTGTTCTGAGTATGTCTGGCCATGGCAGCCTGAAAGGAACGGACAGAACTGCTTGCAGGAGAAATGGCGCTTTTATTCGCCAGCTCGGCCTGTGACAGCTCTTCCCGTATAATAGAAATCTGTTTAGGAGCATCGATCGCAATGCGGATTCCGTCTGAGGCACACTCAAGTATCGTAATTCTAATATCATTACCAATCAAAATACTCTCATTCTTTTTACGTCGTAGAACCAGCATCTGTGTCACCTCTGTTTTCAGAATCTGCATTTACAAAAGAACCGAGCCTGTGCTGAAAGCCATAATGAGAGCCTTCCAGTATCACCTGCATACCTGTGCGCGTGCCAGGGTTGATAACCAGGGGACATTTTAAATTGACCGTGTTGTCAAGGTAATCCTCTTTCATCACACAGATGACATAATAGGAAAGATCTCCGCTGTCCTGAGCTGACAGGATAGAAAGCTCCTCAGGCTTAAGACAGGGCTGGTAATCCGGATAAAAGGACATAGGGTTCATAGTTACAAAAGAGATATCCGGATTCTCTGTGGACTGCATCAGTATAACAGACTCATCCCCATCTTCAAGATAGAGTGGAAGGTAATAGCGCAGCTCGGGAAAACCAAACAGGCCGTCCGCAAAGAATACCAGATCCTCCTTCTCATATTCTACTTCACCGTAATAATCAGTATGAATAGTCATATAAAACGCTCCTAAATCGAACAATTCAAGTTGCTGCCCAATGGCTGGCCCCAATCGGGAGGTACATAGTTAAATCCGCCGATATACTCGAAATTAACCTGCGGGAGCTGTGTCACAATCGTCATAACCATAGCAGGCACATACGAAAGCTCGCCCTTTGCCACGCGCAATTCAAAAGCGCCTCTCTGAGCGGTGTATGCGGACTGGGACTGAGTGTCAAGCGGCATGGACACAGCGTCCACATCGGAAAAGGATACCTCTGTCCGGGCGGCTCCGGACGGTATCGGCAGTTCTGCCGCCTGCTCCGCTGCCGGGACAGACGAAATCCGGCGGCTGTATGCAGCCTGCTGGCGGACAGCCGCGCCCTGTGCGGAAGAATGTGAAGAAGCCTTCGGAAGATCCACTGGCTCCGGAACAACCGGAGACGTATGCTGCCTGGCGGAAAAGGTTCTGTTTACACGGCTCATAAAATTCATATCAACGGATGCGCCGCCTGTGGTCTGATGCTGGAACGCATTATGCCGGGCTATCACCTTTCGGCGTTCAACATCGACCATATTGGAAGGGATCAGCCGTGCATTCTGAGAAAAACGAATGATCTCAATTGGAGTAGTCGTAGCTCTGATAAGCTGACCCATAGAAACACCTCCTTAATTGTAATATAGTAGTACAAACTATCGGATGAAATCAAAGAGCGAGGACTGCATCATCCTGGAGCCAAGCTGTAAGCAGGCGGAATAGGAATACTGCTCGGAGAACATATCCATGATCGCCTCATAGGGATCGGCGCCGAGTTTATCCTTGTACTGCGCTTCAAGGGACTGGTGCTGTTTTTTCAGCTTTGATTCCATATCCTCCAGAAGAGAATACTTGTTGCCCAGATCACTGTATACGATACCGATCCGTGTATGGGTATCGGACATTGTATCGATCAACGCGTTCATGCCGTTGGAAAAAGTTCCGGCGTCGCCGCCATTCATACGATCATCGCATCGTAAAATACCTTCCGCGAGGAGACCGATAGGGGATTCCTTAAGCTGATCAAAAACCTTCTGCTTCATATCAGCCGGGTTAGCGCCCTTCATACCGGCAACAACGGCATCAGAGCTTAATCCTGCAAGAACATTCATACCGCCTGTATACGTGTCCATCAGAGTATTTCGGTCAGAGATAAGTCCATAACCTATATCAACACGGCCCTGCTCCTGCATTGCGTTAATAATTTTGTCAAGATCTCCGGCCGTACCCTCATTCATCTCCAGCTTATCACCATTCAGTGTCCAGGTAAGCTTCATCGTTTCAACTGTAGTAGTTCCCGGAAACGTATGGTTATAAGTTAATGTAACGGACTGATTCGTCTCAATCGATAACTCGAACGGAGTCGAAGTTACATCACAGCCGCCGAAAATATAGTAATCCCGGTACTGGGAATTCAGTTCATTCACCATGAACTGCGCTCTCTGGACAAAATCCTCCCGGACCGTCGCTACCGTATGCTCGCCGTTATTACTGTCAGAAGTAATATAGACGACTTTCTTCTGAGCCTCTGCTAACTGGTTTTGGATAGCATAGGCCCCGCCTTCCTGTTCCTCCAGACGTTTTTCCAGATCCGAGATCAGTTCCATCTTACTCTCAACATCCTGATACTGGTTATCGAGCTTTTTCCCCTGATAATAAGCTAAGGGGTTTTCGGCCGCGTTTTCATATGCCTTTCCGCTGGATACCCGGTTCATGGCCTTGTTCAGCCTGCCATGCACATTATTCACGCCGGTGGTATACTTTCTGTTCATCGCCGTATTAGTCACACGGTTTGTTACACGCATATTATCCTACCTCCATTCCTTCGTTATCTGCCTACAAGCCCGGTGTTGTTGATCAGCGTATTCAGAGCCTCATCCAATGCGGTCATAAGCCGGGAGGCTGCATTATAAGCAGATAAGTAGGTCATCATATTGGAAGCCTCCTCATCCAGGCTCACGCCGGACACAGAATCCCTCGAATCCTGAAGGCCGTTTAAAACCGTAACATTCGTCTTAAGCGCAGTCTGGTTGGCCAGGGAATCATTTGCCAAAACCGTGGAAACGTTCGTCATGTAATCAGAAAAGGTTTTATCGCCCAAATCCGGCAGGGCAACGCCAAGATTAGCAAAAATACCCTGTATATCCCTGTTGCCGTCAAAACGTGTCTTCATCGCCTCAAGCATATTCAGGGCAGTGTCTGTAGCACCGGACGGTTTGGTGGATGAAGTATTTCCGAAATGAACCGTGCCGCTGTACCAGTCCGTGTTGACTGTGATATTGGCGGCAGTGATGGCAGATCCATCTCTTGAGCTTAATAAATCAGCCTGCTGACCGCCATTGCCATCTTTATTTATTGTATTGATTACAGTTGCAAAGGTATTTGCGAGCATATTCAGTTTTTCAGTATAATATTGATAACATTCCACACTTTTATGAGCCGGGCCGTCTTTCGTCGCTGCCAGCATGTCAATACTGGACTGGATAGAGCCGCCTTCCAGATAATTGTGCGCATTCGTGGGATTCGCATTATCGCCGGATGATATGGTGACAGGCGTTTTGTTCGCAGCATTGTATGCAGCCCACCCGGTGAAGGTCATGGAGGCGCCTTCCGGATTCTCACGTGTGCCGTTTACCGTTGCTTCCGCATAATTCTTACCCTGACCGCCCTCCGTGCCGTTTACGAGGATAAGGCTGTTCGTGGCGCCTGTCTCATCTTTATAAGACATCGTAATTCTCAGATCATCCGGCCATTCCTTTTTGCCAATCACTTTGCCGTTCTGATCGTATTCATACATCTTATCACGGATGGAACCGTCCGGCGCGGTATATGTTCCGCTGTGATCGTCATCCTTATAATACGTAACCTCAATCGGAATATAGCTGGATAACTCGTCGATCATCCGGTTCCTCTCGTCCAACAGCTCGAGGCTCGGCTGGCCGACGATCTGATTCCTCTTGATCTGGACGTTCAGATCACCGATATTGCGCAGGAGATCATTCACCTTCTCTACTGCGCCCTGCTCGCTGGTTCCCTCGCCCTTGAGCCGGTCAAATTCATCCTGCTTTGCCTCTGTAATCTTGTTGGCAGAATCATTCAGCAGGTTGGTCAAAGCCTGCATACGGGAGCGCAGCTCGCTCTCGAACACGGCGTCGTTTATATTTGCTGAATCCTGTAGATTGCTCAGGACGGACTGGATATTGTCAAACGCCTTCTGAATACCTGAAATACTCGACTCATCCAATACCCTGGATAAGGAATCCAGCGCCGTCTGCACGCCGTCCGTATAGCTGGACTTCGTCATCTGCATGCGGTACTGGGCATCCAGATACGGGTCGCGAATCTGGGAAACACAGTTCATCTGCGTGCCGAATCCCACGTTGAATGTGGGATTGCTCATATATTTGGAAACCGGGTTCGTATAATTTAAACTGGAAGTCTCCAACTGCTGGCGCGTATAGCCAACCGTATTCATATTTGCCAGGTTCTGGCCGGTAATGTCCAGGCGCTTCTGGTTTGCCTGCAGGGCGGAAAGCGCGGTGGAAAAACCGGCGAAAGTAGCTCTTAACATAGATATATCCTCCAAAATTCAGGTTACAGGTAACAGGTCAGCATCACGGCAGGAGCGTGCAGATTAACCATAGGAATCATGCAGACGGGGCTGCGGAGCGCCTGCCAAAGCCTCCTCCAGCTCCTTTAGCCGCAGCCGGAGAATCCGATCTGCGGAATCCTTTGAATCAGTGAGCCGCCTAAGCTGTGCATTCATCTTATCAAACAGAGGGGACAGAAGCTTCTTCTGCCCGCCGTCAGCTCTCTCGAGAATCTGACGGAATGTAAGCCCCTGCCATCCCAGCGCGCCGGCCTGCTTCATGCGGAGCTGCTCAAGGCCGCGCAGTTTCAGTATCAGAGCCTGCTCCTCCTTCAGGAGGCCGTCAATCTTCTGATGCTGCTTTGTGGAAGCGGCTTCTGCCTTGGCCTCCTCCAGTTCCGAGATGGAACCCATCAGGCCCAGAAGCTGCTCCAGTGTATCGGAAAAGCCGGAAACGGCTTCGTCTGTGCTGCTGTCAGTAAACGCCATATACACTCCTTTTCTAACGGTAGCAGAGCATGCGCTCTGCAATGTGTCTCGCATCCGGGTGATAGCTTCCGGATGCAACGGCTGATTTCAGCCGCATCACTTCGCTCTGGCTGGCGCCTTCATCCAGCTTTTCACTCAGCGTCTTTGCCAGCGCGCGCGCAAAACCGGACTCGCTGCCTGCCGCCGGCCGGCGGATAGTCACTTTATCATAATTACCTGCCGTCTTTTCGGGCGCCGCACAAGGCTTGTCGGCCACTGTAGTAAGGGTGCGGAAACCCGCATATTCTGAACCTCTTGTATAAAGCTTTACGTTCATGCCGCCCTCCTTTCTT
>Ga0224483_100613_pt1 | contig 11580 bp, 9 predicted proteins | sample hydfratestSal1_FD_181453 | JGI IMG/M metagenome (GOLD analysis project Ga0224483, IMG submission 181453) | Metatranscriptome of mouse feces microbial communities from Columbus University, Ohio, United States - Sal1 (Metagenome Metatranscriptome) ... | reverse complement strand
CATCCGCATTTTCAAAAGTGACCGTTTTCCTCTCCGAGGTTATATTTTCCATATGGAGCGTGCCCTTTTTTCCCTCTAATATAGGAAGGATCGCGTCCACACGTGCCATCTTGTCGTCCAGGTACTTGTCCTTCCCCAGCATGACCTGGATCTCACCGTAAAACAGTGTGAGCGCCGATTTACCATCGATCCGGATGCGATCCGGGTCCGCCACGCCTGTCTGGAAGATCTGGAAGAGATTGACGGCCGTATCCAAAAACTGGCTGCTCCTGACTGCCAGCGGCTGGTCAATACAGACGGATCCCGGCTCCATCCCCTCGTAATAGGGGACCTCTCCATCCTTCTCCACTGTGGACTCGATGACCACTCCCTCACGGTCAAAATAAACGTAGCAGTCCAGGTAGCGGACACAACCGATGGACTGTTTCTCTTTTATGCTGATCAGCACCTCATGGGGATTTACATAACTCACATCAATGGCATCGATGAAAGAGATCTCCTCCGTCCGGTCCCTGGAACACAAAAGAGGGGCCAGGACAGAATTTCCTGCCAGAGGGCCCCGCAGCACGATCTTTTTTATCTGTTCTTCGGAATAATGAGTGCTCCCCACCACGCCCACCTCCTGTATCCTGAAAAAGGACCAGAACCCCAGCAGGCCACCCGCGGCCAGGAGCAGGACCAGGACTGCCCCTATGTGCTTTTTCTTCTTTTCTCTCCCTGCATAGTAATATGTGCGATTCCTCATCTCTTGACAGTATCCTCCTCGTTACTGTTCACAGGCAGTGATCCCTCCACCACAACCTCTCCGCCCAGGCTGCTGATATCTTCCTGGATATGTTCATAGCCCCGCTCCACGAATCCTAAGCCCTCCACCGTCGTCTCGCCCTCAGCCGCCAGGCCCGCCAGGATCAGCGCCGCCCCACCCCGGAGCTCCTGCGCCCTGACCCGGCAGCCCCGCAGCCTCTGTGCGCCGTCTATATAGGCGTCCCGGCCGTTGATACGGATGTGCGCGCCCATGCGCACCAGATCCTCCGCCACCCGAAAACGGTCCTCAAAGATGTTCTCCCGGATGTGGCTCTTTCCTCTGGCCAGAGATAATACGGCCATCACCGGGGACTGCAGATCCGTGGGAAATCCTGGATACACGTCGGTCTCCAGCCGGGTGACGGGACCCCAGGCCCTGGATCCATCTGCTATCAGTTTACCACCGACGCTGTCATATTGTCCACCCATTTTACTGTAGACGCCCAGGAACGCGGACAATTCCGTAAGCGGCGGGTTTTCTATGCGGATCTTCCCCCTGGTTGCAGCAGCGGCACAGATATAAGTCCCCGCCACGATCCGGTCCGGCGGCACTTCAAACACACTGTCGTGAAGCGCCTTTACCCCGCGGATCTGGATCCTCTCCGTCCCGGCCCCCGTGACGGACGCGCCCATATTGTTTAAAAACTCTGCCAGCCATGAGATCTCCGGCTCCCTGGCGCAGTTTTCCAGACAGGTGGTCCCCTCCGCCAGGACGGCCGCGATCATACCATGCTCCGTCGCTCCCACGCTCTGCTTCCCAAACCGGAACACACTGCCGCGCAGACTTGGCGTGTACGCCTTTAATGATCCCTGTTCTTTCTCTATGTGGGTCCCCATAGCTTTCAACAGATCCAGATGCAGATCCACCGGCCGATCCCCGATCACACAGCCACCGGGCGGCGCGATCGCTCCCCTGCCAAAACGGCCCAGCAGAGCCCCCAACAGGATGACCGAACAGCGCATCCGGCAGGCGTACTGATCCGGTATGTCTGTATTTTCCAGACTCGAACAGTCCAGATAGAGGGAACTGCCCTTCCAGCTGGTCTTGGCCCCCATTTTCTCCAAGATCTTTTCCATAAAAAATACATCTGTGATCTTCGGACAGCCCCGCAGGACTGTCGTCCCTCTGTGCAGCACAGCCGCGGCCATCATGGGGAGCGCTGCGTTTTTGGAACCCTGTATGTGCACCGTGCCGTCCAGCGGACGGCCGCCCCGTATCCGGATATTTTTCAAATCCAACACCTCGAAAATTCCGCTCTCATGGATTATCCTATGCGCACCCCCTATTTTTTGTGACGGCTCACGTTCAGGGCCAGGCCCATCTCGCTGAGCAGGAATAAGACCGATGTGCCGCCGTAGCTGATAAAGGGGAGCGTAATCCCTGTGTTCGGTATAGTGTTCGTCACAACCGCGATGTTTAAGATCACCTGGATCGCCATGTGCCCCAGGATGCCCACTGCGATCATGGCCCCCAGAAGGTCCGGGGCGTGGGTGGAGACCACCATCAGCCGCCACAGGAGCAGGCCGAAGATCAGCATGACCAGGGCCGCGCCCACCAGACCCGTCTCCTCGCAGATGATGGAGAAGATCATGTCATTCTGGGCTTCCGGCACAAACCCCAATTTCTGTAAGCTGTTGCCCAGACCCACGCCGAAGATCCCGCCGCTGCCGATGGCGTAGAGGCCCTGGATCGTCTGAAAACCTTTGTCATATTTCTCCGGATCCCGCCAGACCGCCAGCCGCTCCAGGCGGTAGCTCTCCATGGCGAGGAAGATCCCCATGAACCCGATCCCGCCCGCGCCCAGCCCGATGAACTGCAGGTATTTGGGATTGGAGACAAAGATCAGTATGACCCCGATCCCCAGTATGATGATCGCGGTACTCAAGTTGTTGGTCCCCACCAGGCCCACGATCGGCAGCAGCCACAGCATGATCTTACACATGAACCACAGACCTGTGGTCTTCCCCTTCGTCTTCTCGATCCGGTCCGCCAGGAACAGGATGACGGCCAGTTTTGCAAATTCGGAGGGCTGGAATGAGAGGGGCCCCAGGGCGAGCCACCGCTTCGACCCATTGTATTCCTGCCCGAAGAACAACACCGCCGTGGAGAGCAGAAGGGATGCCCCGTAAAATAGAGGCGCCATCTGTACCAGCCGGTGGTAATCGACACGGGAGACCAGGTACATGCCCATGAGACCCAACGATGTGGCAAAAAGCTGTTTTTTTAAATAATAGGCGGAGTCATGGAATCTGACCCGCCCATTGTATGCACTGGTACTATATAAGATCACAAGCCCCAGGATGACCAGGATCAGTACAAGGATCAATAAGGTCTTATCTGTTTTTCTTTCCGAAGGCAATGTCTGCTCCTCTTCAAAACATCCTTATTATAATCTATGTACATACTCCTTGAACATATCACCCCTCTGCTCATAATCCCGAAATTGCCCCCAGCTGGCACAGGCCGGCGAGAGGAGCACCGCATCCCCGGACCGTGCCTTCTCATTGCAGACGCGGACAGCCTCCGCCAGATCCTCCACCAGGATGATATCTGTAAAACCCTCCGCCCGGGCCGCTGCAGCGATCTTTTCCCTGGTCTGTCCCAACAGGACCAGACTGCGGACTTTCCCGTCAAAGGAGCGGATCCACTCTCTGTAATCCGACTCTTTATCATACCCGCCCGCGATCAGGTACGTGGGCCGGTCCATGGCCTGGATGCCCTTGATCGCCGCGTCTGGGTTGGTCCCCTTGGAATCGTTGTAATAGACCACCCCATTTTTCTCCGTCACATATTCGATCCGGTGCGCCACGCCCGCGAACGCGCAGATGCTCTCCCGGATCTCCTCCATGGGAACGCCCGCGCTGTACGCCATGGCCACCGCCGCCATCACATTCTCGTGGTTGTGCCGGCCTAAGAGCTGTAAGGATCTCACATCCACCACAGGGATCTCCCGGCCCTCTTCTCTCCAGACGATCCACGTTCCGTCGGCGGCGTGCCGCAGGAAGATGGAGGCGGACGCAGCGGATACATCCAGCAGTTCCCTCTGGCTGGAAAAATAGATGCAGCGCGGGGTCATCCTTTCCCCAAAGGACCGCAGGACCCCATCCTCATAATTCAACACGCACACATCCTGCGCTGTCTGGTTTTTGGTGATGGACTCTTTGACGCGGATGTACTCTTCCATGGTGTGATGCCTGTTCAGATGATCCTCGGTGATGTTCAAGATCGCGCTGATCTTAGGCGCAAACGTATCGATCGTCTCCAGCTGGAAACTGCTGATCTCCGCTACGGTCACACTCTCCTCTCTCATCGACAGAGCTGCCGATGTATAGGGCGTGCCGATGTTGCCCACCACAAACACCGAATTTTCATGATCCGCCAGGATCTTCCCCAGAAGAGCCGTGGTCGTGGTCTTCCCGTTGGTCCCGGTGATCGCCAGCACACGCCGGGACGGACTCGCCTGATAGGCCAGCTCCACTTCCCCCCACACGGGGATGCCTTTTTCATAAAAATCCCGCACCAGAGGGATGTCCGTGGGCACTCCGGGGCTTAAGATGACAAGATCCAGCTTGTCCTCCACCTCCGCCGGCAGATCGCCGATATAGATGTCCGGTATGTACCCCCCTTTGATCTTCCGGAGCGCTTCCTCTTTTTCCAGAGCCTCGTTCCCGTCATAGATGATGGGACAGGCCCCGACCGCGGCCAGCAGATCCGCCGCTCCGATCCCACTCACGCCGGAACCGAACACCAGTACTTTTTTACCTGTAAGATCCATTTCTCCACCCCTTTACAAATTTACAAAGCCATCAGGCCCACCAGGCACAAGATAGCCGTCAGGACCGCGAACACCGCCACCACCTGTGTCTCCGACCATCCGCAGAGCTCGAAATGATGGTGGATCGGCGCCATCTTGAAGATTCTCTTCCCGTGGGTCGCCTTAAAATAGCTGACCTGGATCATCACCGAGGCCACTTCCGCCAGGTAGATGAATCCCACCAATAAGATGAACAGCGGCATCTGCAGCATATAAGCCGTCCCGGCCACAAAGCCGCCCAGAGCCAGGGATCCCGTATCGCCCATGAACACCTGGGCCGGAAACACATTGAAGAGCAGAAAGCCCATCAGGCCCCCCACCACCGCACAGGTGATCGGTTCCACACCGCTGTCCAGGCCGATAGAGACCACCGTAAAGAAGACCGCCACCATGATCGTGACACTGGAAGCCAGGCCGTCCAGCCCGTCCGTGAAATTGACCCCGTTGACCGTGCCGATCACCGCGAAGAACAGCACCGGGACCGCCAGAGGGCCGATGTTCCAATAATGGCCGCTCCAGAACGGGATCAGCATAGTCAGCGGCACATCCGTGTAATTGATCAGATAAAAGGCGAAGATCGCCGTCACCAGGATCTGCAGCAGGAATTTCTGCCAGGGCAGCAGCCCGTCGGAACGCTTCAGCACCACTTTGAGATAATCATCCAGGAAACCGATCAGCCCAAACCCCAGCGTCAAGAACAGGATCGGGGTGATCTTCGGATAATCCCTGATGTAGATCAGGGAGGTCACCACGGTGGCCAGAAGGAAGATGATCCCGCCCATGGTGGGCGTCCCCGCCTTCTTCAGATGGGAGGCCACACCTTCCGCGCGCTCTGTCTGGCCCATTTTCAGCTTGCGCAGGAATGGGATCACGATCGGGCCTAATGCTACGCTGACCGCAAACGCGATCAGTACCGGGATAGTCACTTGAAAATCCATACAACACCTCTTCAATTCTTTCGTTGATCTGTGCCTCATTGAAAGCATCCAGGCACATATAGATATAGTATACAACTAACAGCCTAAATAGGGAAGCACATTTTCAAAAATACTGCGGATCACCGGGGCCGCGATCGTCCCGCCGTAGTAGATCCCCTGGGGATTGTTGATGATGCACAGCCCCAGGACTTGCGGATCCTCCGCTGGCGCAAACCCGACAAACGAGGATATATAACGGTGGGCGCTGCGGGGCAATGTCTGGGAGGTGGCGGTCTTGCCCCCGATCGTGTAGCCCTCGATGTAGGCATTCTTCCCCGACCCCTGGGAGACCACGCTCTCCAAGACGCCTCTGAGTGTCTGGGAGATCTCCGGCGATATGATGTCTTTTTTTACATCGTATTCCAGCTCTTTTACATATGTACCGTCCGCGCTCTTGATGCTCACCCCGAAATGGGGCGTGATCCGATTGCCGCCGTTTATGAGGGAACTGACCGTTGTGGCCAGCTGGATCGGCGTGATCTGGAACGACTGGCCAAATGATACGGTGGCCAGCTCCACCAGGCCCATGTTCTTTGGGTCATGCATGATCGTCCCGGCCTCTCCGGGCAGATCCACCCCCGTCTTCTCCAGAAGACCGAACTTCTTAAAATATTTATAAAAATCATCTACGCCCAGACGCTGCCCCACATCGATGAACACCGGATTGCAGGAGTTCTGCGCCCCCTCCACAAAGGTCTCCGCCCCGTGACCGGCCCGCTTGTGGCAGTGTATCCGCCTATCCTCCACCACCCGGTAGCCGGGACAGGAGAATGTGTCGGTCAGTTTGACCACGCCTTCTTCTAATCCGGCCGCAGCTGTGATGATCTTGAAGGTGGAACCCGGCTCATAGGTATCGTTCAGACAGGGGTTGCGCCACATTTGATTCAGAAGATCTTGCTTCTCCTCTGTGCTGATCTGGCCGCTCACGGTCTGGTTTAATGTAAATGGTTCGTTCAGATCGAACTCCGGCACATTGACCATGGCCATGATCTCGCCGTTCTGAGGATCCATGAGCAGGATCGATACGCTGTCCGCCTGTTTTTCTTCCAGGACTTTCAGCGCGGCCTGCTGGGCGTAGATCTGGATGTTGGTGTCCAGGCTGGTCTGCAGGTCGTAGCCTGGGACCGGGTCGAGCCGGCTCTCCCCGATCCCATCCAACTCAATGCCCCGGGCATCTGTGGATGTGAGGATCTGGCCCGGGATCCCCTTTAAGTATTCCTCATATTTGACTTCCAGGCCGATGATGCCCTGGTTATCCCCGCCTGTGAACCCCAGGACTTTGGAGGCCAGGGTGTCCAGTGGATAGTACCGCTTGAAGTCCTCATCCACTTTGACCCCTTCCAGGCCATGGCTGCGGATCCGGTCCCCTACCTCTTTCTCAACGTTTGCCTGTATCCTTTCTATGGAAGAGACTTTTTCCACCCGTTTGCGCACTTTTTCTTCATCCAGGCCCAGTTCTTTTACCAGCATGGCGATCACTTTTTCCGGGTCTTTGATCTGATTATGTATGACGGAGATCGTGCATACAGTCTTATTCGCCGCCAACACAACGCCGTTGGCATCCAAGATCCGGCCCCGGGCCGCCTTGATGTCCCTCTCCCGCTCATGGAGCTGCTGGGCTTTCTCCGAATAATAGTCGGACTGCACCACCATCAGCCAGACGAGCCGGATCAGGAGACCGGCCAGCAGGGCAGTACAGCAGAAAAACACCACCAGGACTTTCTTTTTATGGAATGTCTTATTTCTCTTCATACTACTAATCTATTTTTGTCTCTCCATAAAAAGACCATTGAAAGCGAAAAGACGGCCCGAATCGTCTTTGAGAAATGATCCACGCCAACCGTGGCATACAGTTGACATAGATCATTTTTGTAAAAACAATCTGACAGCCGTCAAAATCCGGCATCTTCGTTGGTGATGCCGTCGCTGAGTGCGTTGTTGTTCAGATCTACCTCCTGATCCGCTTCCGGCGGTTCCGGGATCGTCCCACCGGCGGCTGATTCCCGCACTGGCTCATCCTCCGCGCCGGTCCCGGCCTGGATCTGGGTGTTCCCCAGGCCCATATTGTCCCCAGCCTCGCCGAGATGGCCCGCAAAGCCGGACCACAGCGTCGTCGTGGGCACTGTGCCATCCTCGGACTCATCCGGCTCCACATTCAGATAAGGCAGGACTTCCGACAGGATCCCCTGGGCGATATACTGGGACAATTTGCTGTTCTCCTGGTTCTCTGTATGGGCCTCATCGATGACCACGTATATGAGCACTTCCGGATCCTCCACCGGGGCGAATCCCACAAAGGATACCAGGTATTTATTTTCATTGCGGGGGAACTTCTCCGCAGTCCCGGTCTTCCCGCCGGAACTGTATCCCTGCACTTTGGAATATTTTCCGGTGCCGCCCTCCACCGTGGCCCGCATCTGCTCCCGCACACTGGCGGATATATCTGTGGATACGGTCTGCCGCATGAGGACGGGCGTGATCTGTTTTGCCACTTTCCCGTCACTGTCCAGGATCTTGCTGACCAGGTGGGGCTGGTAGTAATAGCCGCCGTTGATGATGGAGCTGATGGCCGCCGCCTCCTGGATCATGGTCAGCATGAAGCCCTGACCGAAGGAATCCGTGGCAAGCTCCACAGAACCCAGGCTGTCCCGCGTGTGGAGCACACCGGCCCCTTCCCCGGGCAGGTCGATTCCCGTCTTGACCCCTAGGTTCATCATGGCCTGGGAATCCAGGAATTTTTCCCCGCCCATCAATGCCCCGATCTGCATCATCGCATCGTTGCAGGAATTGGCGATCACCTCGGCTAACGTCTGCTCCCCGTGGTAGCCGTTACAGCGGATGTATTCATCGTCCCCTTCCCCGTAACTCCAGCCGCCGTCACAGACAAATACGGAGTCCTTCTGGATCACACCATATTCCAGGGCCGCCGCGACCACCAGCGGCTTGGTGGTGGAACCTGGTTCATAGGGATCGGTGATACAGAAATTACGCCACATCTGGTTCAATGCCTCCACCGTCTCCTCATCGGACATCTGATCGATCTCCTGCTGTGTGTACCGCCCGGTCAGATCCCGTGGGTCATTGAGGTCGTAAAAATCCCGGGTGCCCAGGGCCAGGACTTCCCCATTGTCCGGATCCATGAGGATCACTCCCAGCTCCTCGGAACCCATGGCCTGCATGAACGCCTGTATATATTTCTCTACGATCCGCTGGATCCCCACATCGATCGTAGTCTTGATCGTCTTGCCGTCCGTGGGCTGTATGATATTCTGCTCCACGGTGGAATCGCTGCTGAAATAGCCATATCTCCTGCCATCCACACCGGTCAGGGTGGAGTTATAATAGCCCTCCAGACCCCAGTCCGCGTTCCCGTCATCCAGGGTAAACCCGATGGTATCGCAGGCCAGGCTCCCCAACGGATAATTTCTCTTATATTCCTCCTCAAACCACACGCCGACGATGTTGCTCCGGGCCTCGATCTCCTCCTCCGAGAGGCCGCTGTCCTGGCTCGTGTCCGTGTATTCCTCGAAGGCTTTCTTCTTATCCATATCCAAGCCTTTTTCCAGGATATAGTACTGGCTGGATCTGGTGTCCTCTGCACTTAAGACATTGCGCACCTCCTCCTCGTTGATCCCTAAGAGGCTTACCATGGCCTGCACCGTGGGACCCAGGTATTTTTCATCGGAATTGATCACTTTGCAGTCCATGATCACGTTGTAGACCTTGCTGCTGGAGGCCAGGACTGTCCCGTTCCGATCCAGGATGTCCCCTCTCTTGAAAGGGAGCACCCGGCTGTCATACTGCTGCTGCGCCTGGGAAAGGACTTGCTTCTTATACTTATCCCCGCTGACCGCATTGATATAGGTGATGCGCGACAGGAGGCATACAAAAGCCGCCACGATCACCACAAACAGAGCCAGCAGTTTCCTGCGCATCCTGGTATCAAGTTTTTTTACAGGGTTCCTCTTCTTTTTCTCTCTCATATCTGACTGATCACCTACTCTGCATCTGGGACATCCTGGAACTGCCGCACGTAACTCCCCTTGGGCATCTGGTAGGTGATCACCTGGTTGTCGGCCGGGTATTTCATCCCCAAACGCTCCATGGCTGCCTTCTTCACCTCTTCCAGATCCACGGAAGCATTGAGCTGGCTCTCATACGCATCGTTGTCTGCCCGAAGCTGGCTGTACTCGCTCTCCAGCTCCGCGATCGTCTCCACGCTGTTTGTGATCTGCGCTTTCAGCTGCAAAAACTGCACACAGGTATACAGCACGGCCACGGAGACGACCGCCAGGAACACCACAAAGACCCACGTCATGCCCTGTGCCCGCTCCCGGTTCTTCCTGGTCGTCTTGCTGACTACCGGATAATTTTTATACGGTCCTGCCTGCTGCGGGGCCTGTATCTGCCGGGCGGTGTTGCCCTCTATATATGCATTCTTCATATCATATCCCCCTACTGTTCGGATGGAACACTGCGGAACACTATTCTCCACGCTCAAATATCCGCAGCTTCGCGCTCTTGGACCGCCTGTTCTCCTCCATCTCTTCTGGGCTTGGCAGGATGGGTCTGCGGGTCAGTACACGCCCCAGCGGCTTCTTGCCGCAGACACAGACCGGAAAATCCTTGGGGCAGGTACAGGGATCCTCACATTTTTTAAAAATATTCTTCACGATCCGATCCTCCAGGGAATGGAACGTGATCACGCAGATCCGCCCTCCAGGCGTCAGGATCTTGACCATATCCTCCAAAGAATCCTGCAGGACCTCCAATTCCCTGTTCAGCTCGATGCGCAGCGCCTGGAACGTCCGCTTCGCCGGATGGCCCGGCGTCTTTTTGTATTTCATGGGGATCGCGTCCCGTATGATCTCCGCCAGCTCCCCTGTCGTCTCGATGGGCTTGTCCCTCCGATATGCTATGATACGCCGGACGATGTTTTTTGCAAAACGCTCCTCCCCATACCCCTGTATCACATGGAGCAGTTCTCTCTCGCCGTATCCGTTCACGATGTCCCGGGCCGTCTTCTCGGACCGCCTGTCCATGCGCATGTCCAAAGCGACATCTTCCCTATAAGTAAATCCTCTTTCAGCGCTGTCAAGCTGATAAGAGGACACTCCTAAATCTAGCAATATTCCATCTACTTTTTGGATCCCGAGTTTCTCGAGCTCCTGTACCATGTAACAATAATTGCTGCGGACGATCGTTGTATTCCCCTTATACTCTTCCAACCGTCTGGACGCAGCAATTATTGCATCCTGGTCCTGATCTATACCAATAAATCTCCCCTTGGCAGAAAGTTCTCCGCACACCCTTTTTGCGTGTCCGGCGCCTCCCAGTGTCCCATCCACGTAGATGCCCTCCGGTCTGATCCGCAGGCCCTCCACCGCTTCTTCCAGTAATACTGATTCATGCCTAAAGTCCATGTCATACTCCTTGCTGTGCGCATCAGATGACAATGCCCATTTCCTGCATCTCTTCTGCGATGCTGTCCATGTCATCGTAATTACTGTTTTCAATCCACTTGTCTTTGCTCCATACCTCGATCCGGGTAATATTTCCAGTGAGCACCACGTCTTTCTCCAGACCAGCAAATTCCCGCAACGTCGCCGGTACGAGGATTCTCCCCTGCTTGTCCAGTTCACACATAGTAGCACCTGCCACAAAGAACCTCGAGAAGGCTCTGGCGCTTTTATTCGTAAGTGGTAACGCCTTTAGCTTATCTTCAAAGGCTTTCCATTCGTCCATAGGATAAATTGATAAACAGCCGTCCAATCCTTTTGTCAGCACAAACTCTTCCCCAAGAAGTTCGCGGAACTTGGATGGGATGATCAGCCGTCCCTTCGTATCAATTGTGTGGTTGTACTCTCCCATGAACATGTAAATTCACCTTCTAATGGGAAATCATTTATTCTCCCCAAATGCTTCCCCCGGTGGTCGGAGTCTGCCACTTTCCCTCCATTAGCCACCACCATCCTCCACTTTCT
>Ga0224483_100612_pt1 | contig 11592 bp, 9 predicted proteins | sample hydfratestSal1_FD_181453 | JGI IMG/M metagenome (GOLD analysis project Ga0224483, IMG submission 181453) | Metatranscriptome of mouse feces microbial communities from Columbus University, Ohio, United States - Sal1 (Metagenome Metatranscriptome) ... | reverse complement strand
TTGACCCTGGGAAGTCAAATGTGTGTAAAGTCCCCGCCCCTGCGCCCGCCTTCGGCCTGTAGCTGCCCTCTGACAGCCGGTCCCGCGGATCCGGCAGGGATCATAACAAAAAGGAGATCAACACATGAAACCAACAGGTGTAAAAGAATTTCTAAAACAAAAGAACGTAACTCCGTCTCTCAAGACTTACTTCATCGACGCCATGGGGGCTATGGCCTTTGGCCTGTTCGCCTCCCTGCTCATCGGAACCATCTTCGCCACTCTGGGCGAAAAAACCGGCATCCAGATCTTTAACACCATAGCCGAGTACGCCAAAGGCGCCACTGGGGCCGCTCTGGGGGTATCCATCGCCTACGCCCTGAAAGCCCCTCAGCTGGTGCTGCTCTCCGCTGCCACTGTGGGAATCGCCGGCAATGCCCTGGGAGGACCTGTGGGAGCTTTTGTAGCTTCCATCATTGCCGTGGAACTGGGCAAGATCGTGTCCAAAGAAACCCGGGTGGATATCCTTGTAACCCCAGGCGTCACCATCATAAGCGGCGTATTTATGGCTCAGTTTGTGGGGCCTGGCGTCTCCGCCTTCATGACCGCCTTTGGCAATCTGGTAAAGACCGCGACTCTGATGCAGCCCTTCTTTATGGGCATCCTGGTGTCCGCTCTCATCGGCATCGCCCTGACTCTCCCCATCAGCAGCGCGGCCATCTGCATCATGTTAAGCCTTGACGGCCTGGCAGGCGGCGCCGCCACAGCAGGGTGCTGCGGGCAGATGATCGGCTTCGCGGTGTTAAGCTTCCGGGAAAACGGCGTCGGCGGCCTTTTAGCCCAGGGCCTGGGCACTTCCATGCTCCAGATGGGCAACATCGTAAAAAATCCCAGGATCTGGCTGCCTCCCACCTTAGCCTCCATGATCACCGGCCCTCTGGCCACCATGGTCTTTCACATGGAAAACATCCCCGCGGGCGCCGGCATGGGAACCTGCGGCCTGGTAGGCCCTATCGGCGTGTACACTGCCATGGGAGGAGGCGAGGGGATGTGGACCGGCATCCTGCTGGTGTGTTTTGTGTTGCCCGCCATCCTTACCCTGATATTCGGGGAAGCGCTGCGCAGACTGGGGTGGATCAAGGACGGGGACTTAAAGCTGGAACTGTAAAACCCAAGGGGCTTAACATAAGATTGTCCCCTGGCCTTATAGGAGCCATGTCCTGTCCGGGTTCAGAAATGCCGGATGTTCCGAGGAACCCAAAAACAGGCCTCTTCTTCACGGCAATCATTGACCCTGACAGGACATAACTCCTATGGGGCAAAGCAGAATTCGCTTAAGTTACTGACATCGGATCACAGGCCGGGGAAACTCAAAAATTTACGCGTCCTCCAGGCGCAGATGCCTGGGAAGGCCGTCCACCATAATGGGAGTCAGCTCCGCCTGGATCAGAGGCCGTACATAGTTGACAAAATCCTGGGTCACATAATCCCCGGCCTCATTGATCCACTGCCTGGGAACCACTTTCTCCACATTGGCGATCTTATGTACATCATAGATATCCGTAACGCAGATGTAAGGATCGTCGGAAACCCGCTTTAAGATAATCATCTTTCCGGTCTCCCCCTCAAAAGCCGCCTTCACCGCGGCCCCTCCTACCTGAAACGCCTCCGTAATATCCACCCGCCCTACAATGTGGGATGCGCACCGCTGAAGGGAGTTAAACTCAATGGCCCTGGTCTTGCACCCCATCTCCCTGGAGATCCGTCCCGCCAGATACCGGGAAGTCCCTGTCAGCTGCCTGTGGCCAAAAGCGTCCACATAGTCGATATTGTCCGTCAACTCGCACACATACCGCCCGTCAGCCACCTTTACGCCCTCAGAGATGGCCACCACCACAGACTTTTTCACCTTCTGCAGATCCGTGACCTTTTTCATAAAATGATCGATATCAAAGGTAATCTCCGGCAAAAACAGCATATCCGGCCCCTCGCAGTCCTCGCCAGTGGCCAGAGCGGCGGCGCCTGTAAGCCAGCCCGCGTTTCTGCCCATGATCTCTAAAAGCGTCACGCTCTCCTGGTCATACACCAGGCCGTCCCGGATCACTTCCTTTGTGATGGACGCAATGTACTTGGCCGCGCTGCCAAAACCCGGGGTGTGGTCCGTCACTGCCAGATCATTGTCAATGGTCTTTGGAACTCCCATAAACCGGATGTTACTGCCATTTAAAAGGGCGTAGTCAGAAAGCTTTTTGATGGTGTCCATGGAATCATTGCCGCCGATGTAAAAGAAATACTCGATCTCAAGCTTATCCAAAATGCCAAAGATCTTGTCGTAAAGCTCTGTCCCGTCCTTGATATCTGGCAGTTTGTACCGGCAGGAGCCCAAAAAAGACGAGGGAGTCCTCTTTAACAGGTCAATGTCCAGATCGCTCTTTATGTGCTTTGACAGGTCCACCACCCGCTCCTCCAAAAGCCCCTGAATCCCGTGGAGCATTCCGTAAACCTTGTTTGCCCCCCGGTCAATGGCTGTCTTGTAAACGCCTGCAAGGCTGGAATTGATCACCGCCGTAGGGCCGCCGGACTGACCTACGATCACATTGCCTTTCATTGTTGCTGCCATAATCTACCTCCATTTTGTCTGGTCCCTTTCTCTGACTGGCGCCGCCTGTCTGTAAATACAGCGTCCCCTCGCTTTTTGCGGCTCCCTCTCCATACCTGTACCTCGCCTCTTACCTGGCCATCTCGCTCTGTGGCCCCTTCTCCCCGTGAGCCCGGATAATGGTCTCGATCTCCTCCAGATTCGAGGAGGGCAGATCCCCGGGAATGGTGTTCTTCACCGCACTGGTGGCATTGCCGTAGCGCACCGCCTTTGCGCAGTCAAAATCGCTGGTTAAAAGGCCGTAGAGCGCCCCGGAGATGTAGGCGTCGCCGCTGCCGATCCGGTCCACCACCTCAATATCCCGGTAAGGCTCCTCCTCATAATACGCGTCTTTCCCCGCGTCGTACATCACAGAGCCAAAGGTGTGTCTTTTCGGGCTGTGTACCACCCTCTGGGTGGATGCCACGATGGAAATGGGATACTCCTCGGTAAAACTCTTCATCATCTCCCTGGCTGTCCCCGTCTTTTTAAAAGTCAGGCGGGCCGTGTCCTCAGAGCAGAAGAAAATATCCACATAGGGAAGGATCCGCTCAATGCAGGCCTTTGCCTCCTCCCCGGTCCAAAGATTGCCCCTGAAATTCACGTCAAAGGACACCAATGTGCCTGCATCCTTAAACCGTTTGATCATCTCAATGGTGGTCTCCCGGATCTTCTCATTGAGAGCCAGGGTAATGCCTGTGGTGTGGAAACACCGGCTGGCGCTGTAGACCTCCTTTGGTATCTCGTCAATGTTCAGAGAATAGAAGGAGCTGTTGCTGCGGTCATAGATCACCTTTGGCTTTCTGGGATAAGCACCGTTCTCGTAAAAGTAGATCCCCACCCTGGCCTGGGGCGAGTGATCGTACAGAAAATAGTCGTCGCTGATGCCGTAGGAACGGATCTTGCTCTTCATAAAACTTCCCACGTCGTGGGACGGCAGCTTGGAGATCACCCCGGTGTGCAGCCCCAGAAGAGACACGCCCACAGCCACATTCAGCTCCGCACCGCCTACCTGCTTCTCAAAGGTATCGCCCCGCACCAGCCGCTCATTGCCCGGAGGGGAGAGACGCAGAAGAAGCTGTCCCAGTGTCAGCAGATCAAATGTCCGTTTTTCTCTCATGGCTTACCTCTCTTTCTTCGTTCTTTTCTTCACTTCGCGGCTTTTTAAAAGGACAGCCCTGATACTCGCTCATGAGTACAGAACTGTCCCCTTTATCCGGCCAGCAGCTACTCAGTCATGGTATTTTTGTAATGTCCGAATAGCCATGTTATGTCATATGATGAACGTTATCTCTGCACCCGGCCTGAACCGTCGCCGCCTGCCAGGTTCTCAACATCAGCCCTGGTAACCAGGTTAAAGTCGCCGGGGATGGTGTGCTTTAAGGCAGAAGCTGCCACTGCGTACTCCAGGGCTGCCTTCATATCCTTTCCGTCCACCAGACCGCAGATCAGGCCTGCCGCAAAGGAGTCGCCGCCGCCCACACGGTCCACAATCGGAGTAATGTGGTACTTTCTGGAATGGTAGAACTCTCTGGTCTTGCCGTTCATGATACAGGCGGACCAGCCGTTGTCAGACGCGCTGTGGCTCTCCCGCAGGGAGCTGATGATGTACTTGAAGCCGAACTTGTCAGCCATCTGATTGAAAATATCCACATAGCCGGCCAGCTCCAGTTCGCCGGAAGTCACATCCGTGTTGCCCGGCTTAAAGCCCAGAACCTTCTCCGCGTCCTCCTCGTTGCCGATGCACACGTCAACATACTGCATCAGGTTGGTCATCACCTTCTGAGCCTTCTCGGAAGACCACAGTTTCTTGCGGAAGTTTAAGTCAACGGAAACCGTAACGCCGTGAGCCTTAGCTGCCTTCAAAGCCGCCTCGGTCAGCTCAATCGCCGCGTCGCTGACAGCGGGAGTGATGCCGGTAAAGTGGAACCAGTCCGCGCCCTCAAAGATCTCGTCAAAATTAAACTCGTCAGGAGTTGCCGTGGAAATGGAGCTGTGAGCCCTGTCGTAAACCACGTTGGACGCTCTCATGGCGGAACCTGTCTCCAGATAGTAGATGCCAAGACGCTCGCCGCTTCTGGCAATGTGCTTTGTCCCTACATTGTACTTTCTCAGCGCAGCTACCGCGCACTCGCCGATAGGGTTGGCCGGAACCGCTGTCACGAACTCCGCGTCATGGCCGTAGTTGGCCAGAGATACGGCTACATTGGCCTCGCCGCCGCCGTAATTGATGTCAAACTCGTCAGCCTGGATGAATTTCTCGTTGTTTGGTGTGGACAGTCTCAACATGATCTCGCCCATGGTTACAATCTTTGCCATTTGTTCTTTCTCCTTTATTAAAATCTTTTTTATAACCTTACTTTCTCGCCGCGGCCACAGCCTCCACAAACTCTTTTGCCTTTGCGGTCACTGCCGCGAAGTCTCCCGTCTTAGCGCCCTTGGTCAGGCTGGAACCGGTTCCCACCGCGTAAGCCCCTGCCTTGATCCACTTGTCCACATTGTCCACATCCACGCCGCCGGAAGGCATAAACTCGCCCTGGGGAAGAGGCCCTTTGAAGGAGCTGATGGCTGCCGGCCCCACGATGTTGCCCGGGAAGATCTTGATGATATCGCACCCTGCCTCCATGGCGGTGATCGCCTCGGTAGGCGTCATAACGCCCGGCAGCATGGGAACCCGGTAGCGGTTGCACAGCTTCACTGTCTCCACGTTGAGACCCGGACTTACCACATAGTTGGCTCCTGCCAGGATCACCTGCCTTGCAGTCTCTGGATCCAGAACCGTGCCTGCGCCGATGACCACTTTATCATTGTCCTTGTACTTCTTCACCATGGCGGCAATAAAATCAATGGGATTACCCTCGTCCATGGTCATGGTGATCTCGATAAAATTGATGCCGCCCTCGATAATGGCGTCAACCACTTTCTCCCCCTGCTCCAGGTTCTTGGCCCGCACAACGGCAACCAGGCAGTCCTCTTTCATCCTTGCTAACACTTTTTCTTTTTTCATGGCGTTCTCTCCTTCTTTATAATTCGTATATGCGATCATCTTTCGCAAACACGATTCTTATACTAGAATATTAACCGTTTCTAGCTGATTTGTCAATAACTTTCCCTATTTTTTCCCAAAAAACCCAGTAATCGGGACACTTCCTCTGCCTTCTTTGCCACCACCTGCCCCAAGGCGTCGTAATCCTCCTCCTGCTTGTACAGGCTGGACACACTGATGGCCCCCATAACGCTGCCGTCAGGGCCGAACACTGCGGCCCCGGCGCACTCCATATGGTCCTCCATCTCCCTGGCGTCCAGGGCATACCCCTGGCTTCTCACCTTTTCAAGCTCCGCCTCCAGAGCCTCCCTGCTCATGATGGTATTCTCCGTCTTTTGGCGAAATTTTATCCGCCCCATGATCTGACCTCTGGTCTCCTCGTCCATGTAAGCCAAAATGGCCTTTCCCAGGGACGTGCAGTACATGGGATTTTTGGTCCCAACAGTGGCTGTGGTGATGATGGGATTCTCCGGCTCAAACTTGCAGATATACACCACGTCATGGTCCGACCGCACTCCAAAGAACACGGTCTTTCCCACAGACCTGGAAAACGCTTTCAGCTCCGGCTCGATGATCCCCAGAAAATCCAGGTTGTTGGTGTAATTGATCCCGATCCTATAAGCCGCCAGGCCGATGGTGTAGATCTGCTTTGCCCCTTTCTTCACATTGGCCATGCCCATCTCCACAAGGGTGGTGACAATATCGTAGGCACTGGTCTTGGGAAGATCCAGCCGGGCGCAGATCTCATCCAGGGTGATCCCCTCCGGGTTTCGGGAAATCAGTTTCAGTATCTCTACGGTCCGCTGTGTCGTTCGATTTAACTTCATAGATTATCCCTCCCAAAATCTCCCGCGCTCTTGCCCGGGAATATACCTTAAGTATAACTCTTTTGCGGAGACTTTCACAAGTGGAAATTAAGCGAGGTTGTACTCGTACATCACTGCACTAATTTGCGAGTAAATAGTGCTTGATATTCGTGTCATCCGTGCGTCTGCGAAGCGACGGCATAGTGGTGCCTACGTCTAGCTTCGCAGACGTGTTCCTGGCGTAGAGAGCGAGTACTATTGCTTAGGAATTAATGCAATGATGTACTAGTTACTCGTGAATTAATGCTGCGATGTACTAACCAGGCAGCTTATATCGTTAACTTAAGCTTATCCCTGGCCCGATAAAAACCATAGCCTGTCACCCCTGCCTCATATGCCCTAAAAGCGCGCCCTGCCGGACGCCGCCGTCACAGTGTCACGCCCTGTTTAAAGATGGCCATATCGTGGAATCCGGCCTCCTCCGCCTTCACCTTTCTCCCGGAAGCAACCTCCAACACATAGTCAAACAATTCCTTTGCCAGCTCCTCCTTGGACTTGTCCTCCACCATGCGCCCCGCGTTAAAATCGATCCAGTTGTTCTTTTTGCCTGCCAGGGCAGAGTTGCTGGAGATCTTCACCGTAGGCACCGGGGACGCGAAGGGAGTCCCTCTCCCTGTGGTGAACAACACGATCTGAGCCCCGGAAACCGCCAGGGCCGTGGAGGCCACCAGGTCGTTGCCCGGAGCGCTTAAAAGGTTAAGGCCCTTTGCCTTCACCGGCTCCCCGTAAGCCAGAACCCCCTTCACCGGCGCGCTGCCGGACTTCTGGGTACACCCTAAAGACTTATCCTCCAACGTGGAGATACCGCCCTTTTTGTTGCCCGGAGACGGGTTCTCGTAGATGGTCTGGTTGTGGCTGGTAAAATAATTCTTGAAATCATTGATCAGATCCACGGTCTTGTCAAACAGCTCCCGGTTCTCGCACCGGTTCATGAGAATCGTCTCCGCCCCGAACATCTCCGGCACCTCCGTCAGAATGGTGGTCCCGCCTTTTGAGATCAGCAGGTCGGAAAACGCCCCCACCGTAGGGTTGGCTGTGATGCCGGACAACCCGTCGGACCCGCCGCACTTCATGCCGATGATAAGCTCACCTGCGTCGATGGGCTCCCTGACAAATCCCTTGGCGTAGACGGCCAGCTCCTCCAGGATCTCCATGGCAGCCTCATGCTCGTCCTCCACGTCCTGGCACTGGAGGAATCTCACCCTCTGCTCGTCATACTCCCCGATGTACTCTTTCAGCACAGAGATATTGCTGTTCTCGCAGCCCAGCCCCAGAACCAGAACACCGCCTGCATTGGGGTGGTGGATCATGTCCGCCAGCACAGTCCTGGTGTGCTCCTGGTCATCCCCCATCTGGGAACAGCCGTAGGGATGAGGAAACGCCACCACCTCCTCCAGACTCCCCCCGATCAGTCTCTGGGCGTCCTTCTCTAAAGCCTTGGCAATGGAATTCACACATCCCACCGTAGGGATGATCCAAATCTCGTTGCGCACCCCTGCCCGGCCGTCGGTGCGGCGAAAGCCCTGAAATGTAGCCCGCTGTCCTTCCTCCAAAGTCCCGCCCACGGGCTCATACTCATAAGTAAGCAGATCCCCAAGAGCTGTTTTCAAATTGTGGACATGTACCCACCCTCCGGCCTCAATATCCTCCTTGGCAAATCCGATGCAAAATCCGTACTTTACCACTTTCTCTCCGGCTTTCACCGGTCTCAGGGCTACCTTATGGCCCTGAGGGATCTCCTCCAAAACCGTAACGGAAACATCCCCCACAGTAAGAGTCTCCCCCTTGGCTATGGGGCGCAGGGCAACGGCGACGTTGTCCTCCTGGTTGATCTTGATGATATCCTGCATGGCTTCCCTCTCCTTGATTAAATTTTATCTGGTTTCTGCTTACAGATCTGCTGATCCGACAAAACGCCTTCCGTCCTTGTTAGTATGGCAAAACAGGGCGTTTTTCATGCTGTCGCGCGAATTGTAAGCGCTTACAATCATTTTACAAAATCCCATGGTCAAAGTCAACAAAAAAATGGAAAGATTTTGCTGTCAGAGAAAAATTAGCAGATTATACAGAAAAAAAGCCTATATCTGTGACATTTTCTCATACCAAAAAAGAAAGAGAACCCGGTTCCCCAGGCTCTCTTCCCACAGTATCTCTTAATTTTTTTACCGGATCAAGAAATCCCAGAAATGATCCGGGTTGGCCTCCATGAGATCCAGGATCATCATCTCCTCCTTGGGAATCCGTCCCACCAGGTTTCTCTCCCCGTCGTTGGGGATGTCCTTTAAGATCACTTCCACCTCGCCTCTGTAATGGCCCAGGTTGTCGTTGACCACCACAACGTCGCCTCTGTGGAACAAGTCCTGCCCGCAGTCCCTGTGAGGAATGGACGCGTTCTTGCAGTCAAGCCTCGGCATGCTGGAGCGGATCAAAAACTCCGACGCATCGGTCCGTCCCGCGTGGTGGTACTCTTTGAGCACCTTTATCTCCGCCTCGCACAGGCCTTCCACAACCTTGACCGTGATATTGGTTTTGGTCATATCCACCTCTGACATGGCCTTAAGTTCCTCCTCGGAGGCGTAGGCGTTGCCGATCAGGATGTCGTCGATCTCCTCCGTAGCCAGGATATGGCGGGTCTGCAGCTCAATGGGCAGCCCTCTGTCGATCTCCATGGTGCAGAGGCCGCTGTACACCGGCCATGGGCCGTAGGTGTCCTTGTTGTTGCTGGACACAAAGGCAGCCGTGTGAAGTCCAAGCCCCTTCCACTTGCGGTTAAACCCGGCAAACACCTCCCGGCTGAGCCCGGTGTACTTCTCCGGATAGAAATTATGGCACACAAGGATGTTCCTGGGGTCCGCCCCGTGGCGGATCAAATGGTCCACGCTGATGTCGTTGCTGGCGTTAAACTCGATCTTGATGCCCTGAGGGTTGCGGGTGATGAGACGGTCCTCCAGATCGCCGAAGTTGCCGTCCAGACGGATGATATCCAGCCCGATATCCGCAAACACCGACATATCATAAGGGGTGGCTCCCAGGTGCTTGAACACATTGGGATTGGTGTCCGCGGCCACCACAAATCCCAGCTCATGGGCCTTTCCCACAAAATCGGAAAATTCGCTGATAATCTCCTCCTTTGGCTTGTTCACAGACAGCAGACAGGTAAAGATACGGCTGAACCCATACTTTGCTGCCAGCTTCATGTACTCATGATCCTTCTCCGGTGTGGAGTGCTCCGGGTATACGGAAATTCCTAATTTGTGCATACGCTCACCTCGTAAATTATTTTTCTGTACCTGTGATCATATTATATCCTATAAATCACAAATAGGAAAGCATATATTTGGTAAATTTTCATAAATTTCCACTCTGTGTTACGATTCATGAGGTGGCTCTCTGTAATTAATACACCAATTCAGCTCTCCATGAACCAATGTCATTAACTTATTGTCTGTAAACAGCCACTACTCTATCACACGCCGTCTTCCCCTGTCACATCCTGCCCTTTCCTCTCGATCCCTGTCACATTGATGTTTCTGGTGACCTTGGCGTCAAAGGTCTGGGCCTTTAGGATCTCCCGAAAATCCACGCCTGTGGCCTCGGACATGGTGTCAAACACCTGCTGCATCACCGTGGCGCCGCTGCCGGACACCTGACTGACGCCGCCTGCCCCTTCCCCGCCGCCGTAGATGTTCACCTTGTCAATGGCAGACAGAGGCTTGGCGATCTCCGCCGCCATCTGGGGCATGATATTCACCATCATCTCAATGACTGCCGCGTTATTGTACTTGGCGTAGGCTTCCGCCTTCTTCTCCATACCTTCCGCCTCCGCCAAAAGCTTTGCCTGGATGGTGGCCGCCTCCGCCGTACCTTTGGCCTGAATGCCGGCTGCCTCGGCCTCGCTTCTGGCTCTTACTCCTGCCGCCTCCTGCTCCGCCGCGTACCGGGAAGCCTCCGCCTTGGCTTTTAGGGCTTCTGCTTCCTTCTCTGCCTGGGCTTTTAAGGCCTCTGCCTCCATCTCCATCTCGTACTTTCTGGCTTCTGCCTCCCTCTGCCTCTTGGCCAGTTCCGCAGCCGCCTTCTGCTCCACAGCATAGCGGTCCGCGTCGGCCTTCTTGTTAATCTCCGCCTCCAGAGCCTGCTGCTGGATGGCAACTTCCTGCTTCCGAAGTTCTGCCTCCCTCTCAGCCTTTGCGATCTGGGCGTTGACCGTGGCGGTCTGAATGGTCTTCTCCTGCTCCTGCCGCTGGATCTCATAGGCAGCGTCCGCTTCTGCCTTCTTGGTGTCAGACTCCTTCTGCAGCTCAGCCTTTCGGATGGCCAGCTCATTGTTCTTCTGGGCGATCTCTGTCTGGGCCAGGACTCTGGCGTCGTTGGACGCCTTGTCAGCCTCCGCCTGGGCGATGGCAATATCCCGGTCCGCCTGGGCCTTGGCAATGGCTGCATCCTTCTTGATCTTGGACGTGTTGTCGGCGCCCAGATCCTTGATAAGGCCGTTCTCGTCTGTCACGTTCTGGATATTGCAGGAGAGGATCTCGATCCCCAGCTTATCCATATCTTTGGAAGCCTTGGACATCACCTGGTCGGAGAAGGAATCCCGGTCCGTGTTGATCTCCTTGAGAGACAGGGTTCCGATGATCTCCCGCATGTTGCCCTGGAGAGAATCCTGCAGATCCCTGGTGATATCTGCTGGCTGCTTGTTCAAAAAGTTCTTGGACGCCAGCTTGATCCCTTCGCTGCTTAGGGAGATACGCACCTTGGCCACCGCGTCCACGTTTACATTAATAAAGTCATTGGTGGGGACCGACTGCTCGGTCTTGATATCCACAGTCATCTGCCCCAGATACAGCTTATCCATCCTCTCCAGAAACGGTATCCGGATGCCTGCCCGCCCTATGAGCACCTTGCTCTCCTTCTTCAGACCCGAGATGATGTAGGCCTGGTCCGGCGGGGCCTTCACATAGCCGCAGGCTATGATCAAGATCACAATCACCGCAGCAGCAGCCGGAGCAATCCATGGTATTAAATAATCGATCATACTCTTCCTCCTTAAAAATACAAAATATGAC
>Ga0224483_100611_pt1 | contig 11597 bp, 8 predicted proteins | sample hydfratestSal1_FD_181453 | JGI IMG/M metagenome (GOLD analysis project Ga0224483, IMG submission 181453) | Metatranscriptome of mouse feces microbial communities from Columbus University, Ohio, United States - Sal1 (Metagenome Metatranscriptome) ... | reverse complement strand
GTCCATTTTATAATTAATCTGGCAAAAGTGGATAAATTTGCAATTACTGTGAGAAAATGCTATAATAGAGCAAATTTAGACTGTTTAGTAGGAGAAAGATTATGATACAGCTTGCAGCATGTCTGCTGATGATGATACTTTTGGCAATAGAATGGGGAATATATGGAATTGGAACCCAGAAGATATTCCGTTTGAAAATGTCGGCCTGTGAAACAGAGATTTTGGGCTTTTTTATCTATTTTGGATTATTTCAGATGGCAGCGCTGCCGCTGATCTTATTACAGAGGCCTTTTCATGAACTGGTCTGGCTTTGGATTGGCATTGCCGTTGCAATGAATCTGTTTGTGCTGGCCACATCATGGAGAAAACTGGCAGCTTTTGTGGGGAATATGTTTGCTGGGCTGTGGAGAGTGAAGGGAATTCTTCTGGCAGCGGTGGTTTTGCTTGTGCTTTTTGCCTGCTGGTTTCAGGGAACCCAGCAGTATATGGGATGGGACACTACAGATTATATTGGAACAGTAAATACTACCGTATATACAGATACCATGTATGTCTATGAAGGAAATTCCGGTGTAATGGCAAAAGTTCTGAATCTGAGGTATGCCATGTCAGCATTTTACATGCATTCCGCATTTTTATGCAGGCTCACAGCCGTGGGCGGCATAATGGTTCAGAAATATGTGCTGGGAACAGTCTGTATTCTGATGCATGGACTGATTCTCTTTACAATGGGAAAACGTTTGTTTTCAGGTGATGAAAAAAAAGCGCTTTTTATGACGGGGCTGGTGTTTCTGATGCACTTTGGGTTTCAGACCATGTACAGCAGCTCAGATTTTCTGCTGATTCGGGCATATGAAGCAAAGGGATTCTGCGCAAATGTGGTGATACCGGCAATGTTTTATGCCGTACTCTGTTTTTGGGAGGAACAGGAGAAGAGAGAGCATTGGGCGCTGATGGCTGCTGTTTCTTTTGCAAGCGTGCCGATATCTATGTCTTCTCTCGTGATCGTGCCGGCGCTGATGGTGATTGCAGTGCTTGCACAGTGGTTTAACAGGAGGTCCTGGAAGACTTTGTTGCGTTGCTTTTGCTGTGCTTTGCCGAATGGAGTTTATTTGATAATTTATTTTCTGTATTCACAGGGATTTCGAATTATGATCAAATAAGGAGAAACAGGAAAGGAAAATAACGAGGAATTGCTATGTATGGTGTGGAGAATTTAATGCAGACCTTCCAGGCTTATGCCGGGACAACCATGTTTTTGTCTGCTTTTTGGGTTTGCGTAATATATGTATTCTGCTATGGAAAAGAGAGCGGGCGTAAACGTCTTTTGTTTGTTTTCATATTGAGCCTTTTGTTTGTTTTTAATGACCTGTCCATGAAAGTGATGGGGAAGATTACAGATCAATCTACTTATTACCGATTTATCTGGGCCATTCCAATTCTGCCCCTGATCGCCTGGACTGGAACGAAAGTAGTAATGGAACGGGAAAAACGATGGGAAAAGGCAGTGGTGTTAGGATTGATATTTATTCTTTTCTGGGGTGGGAAAAGCAGTTTTCTTACAGAAGGCAGCATACGCATTCCGGAAAATCCTTATAATCTCTCCAATGATGTGATACAGGTCTGTGAAATTATTGAAAAAGATAAAAAAAAGGAATCGCCGGTGGTAATCTTTGATTATGAGTGCCAGCTTGCAGCAAGGCTTTATGACCCCTCTCTGGTGTGGGGAATCAGCCGTGGAGCATATCAGTTCCATAATAATATGGAAGGCTATGAAAATGCTGGAAAGTATAAGACGGAAAAGGTTTTAATTCATGCTGTAAACTACGGTGCAAAGGATGAACCTCAAAGGCTGGCAAAGGCGTTGAAGAAGAAAAAGGTGGACTACATTGTCACCCCCATTGCGTATGAGATGGGTGATTATCTGAATGAGGCTGGTTACAGGCTGGTTGAGAACTCAGAATTGAGAAGCGTGTATGTCCGAAAGGAATAAACAGAATTTCTGCGGACAGTTTTTAGAATAGAAATAGAAAGAGTATATTAAGTCGGAGGTTGATCCATGAAAGGAATTATTTTAGCCGGAGGTTCCGGAACAAGACTGTACCCATTAACCAAAGCGATATCCAAGCAGATTATGCCTGTGTATGATAAGCCTATGATTTATTATCCCCTGTCTACTCTTATGCTGGCAGGGATTCGGGAGGTATTGATTATCTCCACACCCAGGGATCTTCCGGTGTTTGAACAGCTCTTAGGCGATGGAAGCCAGCTCGGCATGAAGTTTGCCTATGAGGTGCAGGAAGAACCCAGAGGACTTGCCGATGCCTTTATTATCGGAGCAGAATTCATTGGCAAAGATGCAGTGGCGCTGGTGCTGGGAGATAACATTTTCTATGGACAGAGCTTCTCCAAGGTGCTGCGGACAGCCGCAGAGCGTACAGAGAGCCAGCCGGGGGCGACTATTTTCGGTTATTATGTCAGAGATCCCAGAGAGTACGGCGTGGTGGAATTTGACCGGCAGGGCACGGCTATTTCCATTGAGGAGAAGCCGGAGCATCCAAAATCCAACTATGCAGTTCCGGGATTGTATTTCTACGATAACGATGTCGTGGAAATTGCCAGGAATGTAAAACCCTCAGCGCGGGGAGAGATAGAAATTACCAGTGTCAACAATGAGTATTTAAAACGGGGCAGTCTGAAGGTGGAAACGCTCGGCAGAGGTTTTGCGTGGCTGGACACTGGCAGCCATGATATGCTTCTGGCGGCAGCGGATTTTGTGTCAGCTTTCCAGAAACGCCAGGGACTTTACATTTCATGCATTGAGGAGATTGCTTACAAACGGGAATTTATTGATAAAGAACAGTTAAAGAGGCTGGCAGAGCCGCTGATGAAGACAGAATATGGACAGTATTTGATGGAAATTGCGGAAGGATTGTAGAAAAAGAGTGATCCGGATTACAAAGGAGCAGGACGCAGGAGGTTAAGCGAAAATGGGAAAGATTAAAGTGACAGATGATTGTAATGGGATTAAAGGCCTTAGGGTGATTGAGCCGGCAGTGTTCGGTGATGCCAGGGGATATTTTATGGAAACTTATAATTATAATGATTTTAAAGAAGCTGGCATTGACTGTAAGTTTGTACAGGATAATCAGTCGGCATCTAAGAAAGGTGTGCTTCGCGGACTGCATTTTCAGATTAACTATCCGCAGGATAAGCTGGTGCGTGTAGTGAATGGAGAGGTCTTTGACGTTGCTGTCGATCTGCGGGAGGGTTCCGAGACTTTTGGAAAATGGTTTGGTGTTACTTTGTCAGCGGAAAATAAAAAGCAGTTTTACATCCCCAAAGGGTTCGCGCATGGATTTGTGGTACTGTCTGATTTTGCAGAGTTCTGCTATAAGGTGACAGATTTTTATCATCCCAATGATGAGGGCGGACTGTTATGGAAGGATGAAGAGATCGGCGTGGAATGGCCTATGCCGGAAGGAATGACAGAAGAAGACCTGATTATGTCTGAGAAAGATAAAGTCTGGGGAGGCCTCCAGGAGTATCTGGACAGCCGAAAATAGTGGGGAATAAAGGAGGGACGTCTGTGAAAAAGCGTATTTTAACATTTTTACTGACAGGAGCTGTACTCTTATCGGGGCTTCCTGTAGATACTGTCCTGGCGGATTCTGTACAGAGCATGGTTTCAGCAGAGGAAGGGACAGAACAGGCTAATCAGCCTGAAGATCAGAGATATCCGCTGGGCGGATGCCTGGAACCAGAAGCCATAAAGATTTCAGCAGAGGAGGCTTCAGAGACTGTATTTGCAGAAGAGAAGGAGCGTGGGCTGGCATCCGGGTCAGAAACTTATGGTTCTCAGCAATATAGTACCTATTGGGATATGTATTCTTCCAATTATATTTATAACCAGTTGAACGACAAGGAACGGAAATTCTGGGACGCTCTGGATAATTTGTGCATAAGATATCTGACGACTGCCCAGAATGCCACATTGATGCGGTATAGTAATGGAAGTTCCAATGTGCTGGGAGAGATTATAAATGGAGAGATGGGTGTGCCTGCCTATCAGGCGAGAAGCCTGTTTGTTATATTTTCTTATGCTAATCCTCAATATTATTTTCTGAATAACAGTTATGTATATGGAGAAAAGTTAATATCTGGAAAATATAAGGATGTCTTCTATCCTGGAATATATGACCAGTTTGCCAGAGGCAGTGTGAGGAGCATGGCGACAGCCGAATTTAAGGCACAGATTGATTTTATGAGAGACCAGGTTTTGCAGGGGGCAAATGATCTGGAGAAGGCAAGAATTGCGCATGACCTGATTGTTGAGAAGATTATGTATGATCCGGGATTTGATATGCTGCCTGAATTGTCACAGCCTTATACGCCCTACCATCAGAGTGCGTACAGCGTGTTCTGTGACAACTATACAGTATGTGCAGGTTATACAAAAGCGTTTGAGATTCTTATGAACAGTGTGGAAATTGATACTATGGGAATCACCAGTACAAGTCATGCCTGGAATCTGATCCGTCTCAACGATTCCTGGTACTGCATGGATTTAACCTGGGATGATATGGATGGAAGAGAAGGACTGGCTACACAGTACAGCTTCTTTGGAGTCAGTGAAGCCAGACTTACCGGGGAACTGGAACAGCAGAAGTCTCATCAGAAAGAAGCTATGTATACCGGAATGACGCCAAAATGCACAAAGGATCTCGGTTCAACCAAGGAGCAAGTGGGAACGGCCTATGTACCTGCTCAGAGAGCAGCGGCTCCATCTATTAATCAGAAGAAAAATGCAAAAGATATCTCTGTGACTTTGCAGTCGGCCACACCTGGGGCTGAGATTTATTATACGTTAGACGGAAAAGAACCGTCTTCTTCGTTTACCAGAAGCTTCCGTTACAGGGGAGCTTTCAAGGTTACGGAAAATGTGACCGTAAAGGCGGTTGCAGTACAGGATGGAATGTGGGACAGTCCTGTTGCTGAGGCGGAAGTGAAAGGACAGATGTATACCGTCAAATTTGATACCAAAGGCGGGAAGAAAATTTCTTCACAGAAAGTATGGCCGGGAGGAACGGTAAAAAAACCAGCCAACCCCAAACGGGAAAAATACACGTTTGCAGGCTGGTATAAAGACAGCAAATGTAAAAGCAAATGGAATTTTAACAGTAAAATTGAAAAACAGACCACCATCTATGCCAAGTGGGATAAGGTGAAAGTGGCGAAGACCTCCATTCGCAAGCTGAAAAATACTTCTGGAAGGAAGATGACGGTTGCTTTTAAGAAGGTAAGCAAGGCAAAAGGCTATCAGATTCGCTATTCTGCCAATGCCAATATGAAGGCAGCGAAGAAAAAAGAGGTGAAAAACACCAGCAAAGTGATCAGCGGTCTGAAAAAAGGCGTTACTTATCATGTACAGATAAGGGCTTACCAGAAAGATTCTGCTGGAAAGAAGGTTTATGGAAACTGGAGCAGGACCAAATCTGTTACCATTCGAAAATAATCAAAGGAAGTCGGAACACATATGAATGCAAAATCACCCAATATCATTGTAGAAGTGATAGAGAACCGCAAGCTGGTGGGAAGCCTGGCGAAGAATGACTTTAAAACCAAGTTTGCAGGTTCCTATCTGGGCACCATCTGGGCATTTGTGCAGCCAGTTATTACGGTCTTTATCTACTGGTTTGTCTTTGAAAAGGCCATAGGAGCGACGGCCCGCATCCGCGGAGAACTGCCTTTGCCCTATATATTGTGGCTGGTAGCGGGAATTGTGCCCTGGTTTTTCTTTTCCGATTGTATCAGTGCAGGAACGGCTGTGCTGACGGAGTATCATTATCTGGTGAAGAAAGTGGTGTTCAACATCGACATTCTGCCAGTGGTAAAAGTGTTTTCTTCTATTTTTGTACATGTGTTTTTTGCAGTGTTTATGTTGATGCTGTTTGTGCTTTACGGATATATGCCGGATCTGTACGTGCTGCAGGTCATCTATTACAGTCTGGGCGTTCTGCTTCTCGCACTGGGAATGAGCTATCTGACCAGCGCAGTATCGGTATTTTTCCCCGATATGCGGCAGATTGTTAACATTGCACTGCAGATTGGCATATGGGCGACCCCTATTATGTGGAATATTGACGATATGAAACAGAAGATTCCAGACGCGGTGATGGTAATTTTAAAACTGAATCCTCTGTACTATATTGTGCAGGGATACCGGGAAGCATTGATTGACAAACGGTGGTTTTTTGAACATCCTGGTATGACACTGTACTTCTGGTGCTTTACGGCAGCAGTATGTATTCTGGGAACGACAGTATTCAAGCGGCTGAAGGTACATTTTGCAGATGTGCTGTAGAAAGGAAACGTATGGGACAGACAGCAATCAAGATCAGGCAGGTCAGTAAAATATATAAATTGTATGATACCCCTGCAGCGCGGCTTAAGGATGCGCTGGGGCTTTCCAGGAGGAAAAATTTCCGAGAGCATCCGGCGCTGAACGAGATAAATCTGGATATACAAAAGGGAGAAACCGTAGGGATTATCGGAACCAATGGTTCCGGTAAGTCTACGCTGCTCAAAATTATTACAGGCGTGATCCAGCCGACCAGCGGAGAAGTGGAAGTAAACGGGAGAATTTCCGCCCTTTTGGAGCTGGGCGCTGGTTTTAATATGGAATATACCGGGATTGAGAATGTATATCTGCAGGGTACGATGATGGGTTTTTCCAGAGAGGAAATCAGCAGCAGGATGGATGCAATTCTGGAATTTGCAGATATCGGGACATTTGTAAATCAGCCGGTAAAAACTTATTCCAGCGGTATGTTTGTACGTCTGGCTTTTGCAGTGGCAATCAATATTGAACCGGAGATTCTGATTGTGGACGAGGCATTGTCAGTGGGAGATGTGTTTTTTCAGGCAAAGTGTTACCGCAAATTTGAGGAGTTTAAGGAGCTGGGCAAGACGATACTTTTTGTGAGCCATGATCTCAGCAGCATTACCAAATATTGCGACCGTGCCATTTTGCTCAATAAGGGCGAAAAGGTGATGGAAGGCACGCCAAAGGAAGCGGTGGACCGGTTCAAAATGGCGCTGGTGAAGCAGGAAGAGGCGCAGCGCAGAGAAAACACATCGCTCTGGAATCCTGCGGACGCCAAAGGCAAATGGAGAGACAGCCTGAGTGTAAATCCAGAGACATTGGAGTATGGAGACAAAAAGGCAGAGATCCTTGATTTTGCCATTGTGGACAAGACAGGAAAGATAACCAATGTGATTGAAAAAGGAGAGGCATGTACCATTAAGATGAAAGTATTATTTCATCAGGATGTGGCAGAGCCGATTTTTGCTTTTACCCTGAAAAATCTTATGGGCATTGAACTGACAGGCACAAATACCATGCTGGAGAAGCAGATGACAGCTCCGAAGAAGAAAGGAGATATGCAGGTGGTAAGCTTTACGCAGAAAATGCTTCTTCAGGGAGGAGAATATTTGTTATCCTTAGGATGTACCGGATATGATCAGGAAGAATTTAAGGTACACCACAGACTGTATGACGTGTGCAGCCTGGGTGTGATTTCAGAAAAAAATACAGTGGGCTATTTTGACATGGAGTCCACTGTCGGACTGGAGTAAAACAGAGGGACAGAAAATATGCTGGAAAAATTTAATGTAGTTAGAGTCAGATTTCACATAGAGGAAAAACAGATCTTGGTGATACAGGGATGGAAGTACGAGATGGAGACCGGGGACAAGCTCACGGTCACACTGGATGGCAGAGAACTTCCCTGGAACATGAAAAAATATGACGGCATGGAAGTACGCCAGCGTTATATGATATATGACCTGGGCATTGAAGAGGAATATTTTCTGTATGTGGCGCTGCCGGAGAACTTTGACCATTGCCAGGAATTAACTGTGAGCGCCGCAGGTCAGCCAGTCTTCCAGAAAAAGGTGTCTGCCCTGTTAAAACAGCAGCAGGAATTGGACCTGTTTGTGGAACAGACTGTACTGGAGAAAGGAACATGTTATATCAAAGGATGGGCGGCATCCATTGCTTCTGTGACAGTGAGGGCTTTTGGACCTGGCGGCAGAGAACTGCCTGCTGAGACTTCCTGGCATGAACGCAGAGACGTGGTGCAGGTCTATCGGGAGACGGACAGCTTAAAAGACGCAGGATTTGAGATTACTCTGCCGCATCATGGGTTGGCCCAGGTGTGGCTGGAATTTTCCAATGGAAGCCGCAGGAGCAGGGTGAAAGTACCTGTTATGACTACATTTCTCTTTGAAAATGTTATGGGAAGCAGTTATCTCGGCAAAGGGATGAGGTTTTTACAGCGTCATGGAATGAAAGAATTCTGCACCCGTACCATGCAGGTGCTGATGCAGAAATCAGCGCCCCAGGGAGATTATGAGAAATACCGGCGTGCTGTGATGCCCACAGAAGAAGAGCTTTTCAGACAGCGGCGGGAAAACTGGCGGGAAAAGCCATTGTTTTCTATTGTGGTGCCTTTGTACAAGACCCCGGAGAAGTATCTGCAGCAGTTAATAGATTCCATTCAGTCGCAGACGTATGAGAACTGGGAGCTTTGTCTGTCAGATGGCAGTGGCGCTCCTTCGCCGCTGGAATCTTATCTGGGTAAACTGGAGCAGAGGGAGAAGAGAGTAAAAGTGATCCGGCATGAGACTCCTCTGAAAATCTCTGATAACACCAATGCAGCAATCCAGAGAGCGTCTGGAGATTACATTGTGTTTGCAGACCATGATGATTTGCTGACAGAGGACGCTTTATATGAATGTGCGCTTGCATTGAAAAAGCATCCGCAGACGGAATTGATTTATTCGGACGAAGACAAGATTTCCATGAACGGGAAACGGTATTTTGAACCACATTTTAAATCTGATTACAATCCGGATCTTCTGTGTAGCATGAATTATTTCTGCCATTTGGTGGTGGTGAAGCGGACGCTGCTTGAAAAAACGGGACTGTTAGACGCAGCGTTTGACGGAGCGCAGGATTATGACTTTGTGCTGCGGTGTACAGAGCATACCAGAAATATTCATCATATTCCCAAGGTGCTGTATCATTGGCGGGCACATGAGAATTCTACGGCAGAAAATCCTGAGAGCAAACGGTATGCTTTTGAGGCGGGAAAACGAGCTGTAGAGGCGCACTATGCCAGAAGAAATCTTCCGGCTAAGGTTGAGATGGGAGAATATCCGGGGCTTTACCGGACGGTCTGGCAATGGCAGGAACAGCCGTTGATTTCTATTTTGATACCGAATAAGGATCATACAGAAGATTTACAAAAGTGCATTCAATCCATAGAGAAGTATTCCACATACCGCAATTATGAATATATTATCATTGAAAATAACAGTGAATTGCCGGAAAACTTTGCATATTATAAGAAGCTGGAAGAGGAAAATGAGAAGGCGCATGTTGTCTGCTGGGAGGGCGGATTTAACTTTTCCGCCATCAATAATTTCGGTGCAGAGTATGCAAACGGAGAGTATCTCTTATTTTTAAATAATGACACGGAGATGATAAATCCCGACTGCCTGTGGCAGCTTCTGGGTTACTGTATGCGGGAAGACGTGGGTGTTGTGGGTGCAAGGCTCTATTATGAAGACAATACCATTCAGCATGCAGGAGTGGTGATTGGATTCGGCGGGATTGCAGGACATACTTTTATCGGTTTTGACCGTCAGGCTAACGGCTATTTTTCCAGGATTATCTGTGCACAGGATTACAGTGCGGTCACGGCGGCCTGCATGATGACGAAGAAGTCTGTATTTTTGCAGGCAGGAGGAATGACAGAGGAACTGGTGGTAGCGTTTAATGATATCGACTATTGCATGAAAGTACAGGAACTGGGGAAACTGGTGGTTTATAACCCTTACGCCCAGCTCTATCATTACGAATCAAAATCCAGAGGGCTGGAGGACTCTCCAGAGAAGCAGGAGCGTTATTACAAAGAAATGAAGTATTTTGTAACGAAATGGAAAGAATATATGGATCAGGGAGATCCCTATTATAATCCGAATCTTACCTTGTCAAAAGCAGATTTTTCACTGAAACAGGTGTAAGCCTCTTCGGGAAAGGCGGAAATTGCTATGGAAAAAATTGGAAATGTTGTTCTGGATGATACCCATTATCCAGGAGAAGATCTCTACAGTGACGGTGCAGTGGAGGATCATATTTTAGAGCTGGTGCAGACGTATCCGCAAGAGGAATATCCCCAGGTGATTGCCAGGGAACAGGATTGGGCAGTGATGTATCATCTCGCCCATGAACGTGAAAATATCTTAAGCTGGTATCCCTTTACACCAGGAGCAAAGGTATTGGAAGTAGGTTCTGGGTGCGGAGCAGTTACCGGGGCCGTAGCGAAAGCAGCAGGAGAAGTTACCTGTATAGACCTTTCTAAGAAGCGAAGTATGGTAAATGCGGTGCGGCATAAGGACAGCGGCAATATTAAAATCCGCCTGGGGAATTTCCAGGACGTAGAACGGGATCTGGAGGAAGATTTTGACTATGCCACTCTGATTGGCGTATTCGAGTATGGCAGAGGCTATATTGGCGGAAAAAAGCCATATCATGATTTCCTGACTACGGTTATGAAACATGTACGGCCAGGCGGAAAATTGCTGCTTGCGATTGAAAATAAATTTGGATTAAAGTATTGGGCGGGCTGCCGGGAAGACCATGCAGGTACGTTTTTTGAAGGACTGGAAGGGTATCCTGCTGCAGAATTTGTGCGTACGTTTACCAGGCCGGAGCTGATTCGGATTATGGAGGAATGCGGCTATACAGATTATAAATTTTATTATCCCTATCCGGATTATAAGCTTCCCAGAGTGATTTATTCAGATGCATATCTGCCCCGCTTAGGAGAACTGAATCAAAATATCTGTAACTTTGACAGGGACCGTCTGGTGTTGATGGATGAGGGCAGAGTATACGACCAGATTGTCACAGATGGATTATTCCCCTTGTATGCAAATTCTTTCTTTGTGGAAATAACCAGGCCTTTCCATGACAGCGTCTCTGCTGCCAGTAGAGAGGATTGTCCTGTTTATACAAAATATTCCAGCGGCAGGGCAGAGGAATTTTCCATTCAAACCCGGATTGTACAGGACATGAGTGGGAAGAATATTTTATATAAGAAGGCAGAGTTTCCAAAAGGACAGGCGCACATGGCGCATATGGCAGAGGCGGGAGAAAGACTGCGTTTGCTCTGGCAGGAGAAAGGAATGCTCTGTGTAAATGAATGTCAGCTCAAAGAGGACAGAGTGGAATTTGAATACCTGCAGGGATATACTGTGGAAGGGTATTTAGACAGTCTGCTGGAGCAGAATAAATTTGAGGAAGCGGCAAGGGAACTTAAGAAGGCAGTGGAGAGAATCAGAGACAGCGCTCCTTTGGAAATTTTTCATATGACGCCGGAGTTTCAGCAGGTATTTGGTTCGCCGGAGTTCTCAGAGGAAGAACAGGCGGTTTCAGTGGCAGATATCGACCTGATATTCTCTAATCTTCTTTGCACAAAGGACGGGCGCTGGCACGTACTGGACTATGAATGGACGTTTTTCTTTCC
>Ga0224483_100610_pt1 | contig 11615 bp, 10 predicted proteins | sample hydfratestSal1_FD_181453 | JGI IMG/M metagenome (GOLD analysis project Ga0224483, IMG submission 181453) | Metatranscriptome of mouse feces microbial communities from Columbus University, Ohio, United States - Sal1 (Metagenome Metatranscriptome) ... | reverse complement strand
GCAGTCTGCCGCGTCTTGCCACAGACTGTTTGGTTTTTATGCATAACATTTAAAAAGATAGGTGGTGTAACAGAATGGATAATGGCATGGAAGGTATGCTTGATACATACCTTTTCGAAACAAACTCCCTTTTGGACCGACTGGACGAGATGCTGATGGCTGACGAGAAGATCGGCGACTTCTCTACGGATGACGTCAACGAGATCTTCCGCATCATGCACACGATCAAAGGCTCTTCCGCTATGATGGAATTCAGCGCTATGGCGGAGATCGCCCACCATATAGAAGATATGTTCTTCTATATCCGCGACAAAGGCATTGACAGTCTGGATCCGCAGCACAAAAAAGAGCTTTTTAACCTGATGTTCCGTTCAGAAGATTTCCTGCGTGGTCAGGTGGAAAAAGTGGAAAGCGGGGAGGCTCTCGATACAGATATCGATTCCTTCGCCGCCGATATCAATAATTTCCTTAAAAAGATCAGCGGCGCGCCCGCGGAACAGCCGGAAGAAAACCCGGCGGCAGAGGCGCCCCAGACTCATCCGGCAGCCTTAGACCATCTTCCCGACGACAAAGAAGCTGTCTGCTTCCTCCACGTCTTTTTAGAGGACGGCATCGGCATGGAGAACCTTCGGGCCTACATGATCGTCAACGCGGTTCAGGAGTGCGGCATTGACCTGCGCTACTACCCGGAGAACATGGAGACGGATTCCTCCACTGCCGCTTCTATAATAGAGGAAGGTTTCTTTATGGCCTTTACCTCCGAGGAGGACGCCAACAAGGCTTCCGACGTTCTGCGGACCCAGAACTACATCCGCTCCTACGAGCTGGCCGCCGTTCCCGAACCGGAACCGGAGCCGGAAGTGCCCCCCAAGGAGGAACCTGTAAAGAGCGCTGCTCCCGCGTCCGCTCCCAAGCCGGCGCCCGCTCCCAAGCCGGCGCCGGCCAAACAGGCCGCCGCTCCGCCGGTAAAGCAGAACCTGATCAGCGTCAGCCTGATGAGGCTGGACAGCCTGCAGAATATTGTGGGCGAGATCGTAATCACCGAGTCCATGGTAACCTCCGCTCCGGAGTTAAACCAGTTGAGCCGGGACGCTTACGACAACTTTATGAAGTCCGCCCGCCAGCTGCGCAAGCTTACGGACGACCTTCAGGACATTTCCATGTCCCTTCGGATGGTTCCCATCTCAGGCGTGTTCCAGAAGATGAGCCGTATCGTCCGTGATATGAAGCAGAAATTAAATAAAGACGTACGCCTTACCCTGATCGGCGAGGACACGGAGATCGACAAGACCATTGTGGACAGCATTCAGGATCCTATCATGCATATGGTCCGTAACGCTATGGACCACGGCATTGAGGACGACCCCTCGGAGCGTATCGCTCTCGGCAAGAATCCTCAGGGCGAGATCATCCTGTCCGCCACCCACACCAGCAGCGAGGTGGTCATCTCCATCTCCGACGACGGCAAGGGCATGGATCCGGAAAAGCTTCTGGCCAAAGCCAGAGACAAGGGCATCCTCACCAAACCGGAGAGCGAATACTCGGTAAAGGAGGCCCTTGGCCTTGTGATGCTGCCGGGCTTTTCCACCAACCAGGAAGTTACGGAATTTTCCGGCCGTGGCGTAGGTATGGACGTTGTGAAGAAGAATGTGGAGTCCGTAGGCGGCGTGGTATCCCTTGCCAGCGAGTACGGCAAAGGCACCACCTTTACCATGAAGATCCCGCTGACCATGGCGATTGTGGACGGCATGAAGGTGACGGTAGGCAACTCCATCTTCACCATCCCCATTGCCAATATCCGTCAGTCCTTAAAGATCCTTCCCGAGGATGTCATCCGGGACGAGAATGACAACGAGATGTTAGAGCTTATGGACAGCTTCTACCCTGTAGTCAGGCTCCACCAGTTCTTTAACATCGACACCGATGTTACGGAGCTGTCCGACGGCATCGTCATGTGGGTGGAGACCAGCGACCGTTCCTTCTGTCTGTTTGTAGACGAGCTTGTAGGGGAACAGCAGGTGGTTGTGAAGCCGTTCCCGGCATTTTTGAACTACTTCGAACTTAAGAATTCCGGTATTGCCGGCTGTACCATTTTAGGCGACGGCAATATCAGCATCATTCTGGATATCCAGAGCCTTCATTCCGCGGCCCTGGAGAACGCATAACAGAGGGGAGGAACCAATATGTCTGAGCAACTCAACAATCAGGAGGACATCCAGGACGTGGCCGAGATGGAGACGGATGAGCTTTCCACTATTGATCGCTGCCTCACCTTCGAATCCGCAGGCCTGATCCTGTATATCAGCACCAACAACGTGATCGAGATCATTAACAACCACTCCATAACCACTCTGCCGCTGATGCCCCCCTACATCAAGGGGATCATCAACTTAAGAGGGCAGATCCTTCCGGTTATGGACATTCAGCAGCGCATGGGCAAGGGGCCCACGGAATTTACGGGCAGCGCCTGCATCATCGTGCTGGACATTGACTCCGTATCCCTGGGTATCATCGTGGACTCCGTCCGTCAGGTTATGGACATTGACTTAAAGAATGTGCGCCCCATCCCGCTTAAGCACCAGCAGAAGCTGCTTAACGGCATGGTGACCATGGAGGACGGAAGTGTATTTATGTCCATCGACTGCCAGGCGCTGGCCGTTCCGCAGTAATCCGCTGCCATAGGCCACTGTTTAGCCCCAGCCAATCTCTGATTGGCTGGGTAATTATTGACATAGAATTAACACAAGACAGGGGGGATTTTTGTGCTGGACCTAACTGACAGCGATTTTCAGCGACTCTATACTTATATTAAACAGCATTACGGGATCGATCTGAGTAAGAAAAAGCAACTAATTGTCAGCCGGCTTTCCAACACTTTGACCGCTCAGGGCTTTAAAGATTTTTCTGCCTATGTGGACGAGATCATGTCCGGCCGCGATCCTGAGATGGTCACGGCCATGCTCAACAAGCTGACCACCAACTACACCTACTTTCTCCGGGAGGAGGCCCACTTCAAGTATCTTTGGGATGTGGTTCTCCCCGATCTGGAGAAAAAGCATGCCCGGGATAAAGTCCTAAGCATCTGGAGCGCGGGCTGCTCTTCCGGTGAGGAGCCCTACACCATCTCCATGTACCTAAAAGAATATTTCGGCGCCAAGGCTTCCCAGTGGGATACCAGGCTATTAGCCACGGATATCTCCCAGAAGATCCTAAACACCGCCAACACTGCCTCCTACGGCGAGGAAAGCCTTTCTTCCCTTCCCGCCAACTGGAAGCAAAAGTATTTTGTGCAGAAGGAGCCGGGCAAATATACCGTGTCTCCTGACATCAAGAAAAATGTCATCTTCCGGACTTTTAACCTGATGGATCCCATTCAGTTTAAGAGAAAATTTGATTTGATTTTCTGTCGAAATGTTATGATTTATTTTGATCAGGACACCAAGGACGCCCTTGTGCGTCGGTTCCACGGTGCCACAGTCCCTGGCGGCTATCTTTTCATCGGGCACTCTGAGGGACTTAACAAGGTCTCCTGTCCGTATGATTATATACAGCCGGCCATATACCGCAAAAAATAAAAGGCTCAACATGGCTGGTAAAGAAAGAAGGTTCGATTGATTATGCCCCAGAAGATTCGTGTAATGGTTGTGGATGACTCCCTGGTATTCCGGTCCTGGCTGGTCCAGAGCCTGGGGGAGGACTCCCGCTTTGAGGTAGTAGGATACGCGGTCAATGCTCTTGACGCTAAAAATAAGCTTCCCCTTCTGAAGCCGGATATTATGACTCTGGATATTGAGATGCCGGGGATGACCGGGCTGGAATTTTTAAAGCAGGTGCTTCCGTCTCACCCTGTTCCCGTCATTTTAGTGTCCTCCCTTAACATGAGAGTCTTTGACGCTCTTGCCGCAGGGGCCGTGGACTTTGTCCGCAAACCCGAAGAAGGCAAGCGCGACGCTTTCCTGCGGAGTCTGAAGGCCAAACTGGCCATTGGCTCCAACGCCCATGTGCGCATTCCCCAGGCCGTAGCGGCTCCCGCGCCCAGGACCACTGCTTCCATCCCCCGGGTCAATAGCCCGTCGGGAACCGGAACCACAGGTCCTATTGATCTGATCGCCATTGGAGCCTCCACCGGCGGAACCGAGGCGATTCTGGAGGTAGTGCGCCAGTTTCCCGCCAGGATGCCGGGGATTGTCATTACCCAGCACATGCCCCCCGGGTTTACCTCCATGTATGCGGAGCGCTTAAACCGTATCTGCAAACTGGAAGTAAGGGAGGCCAAACACGGCGACAAGGTTCAGCCTGGTCTGATCCTTTTAGCCCCCGGTGGTCTCCAGATGCGGGTGGTCCGCATGGGTGTGGGCTACAGCATCACCTGCACGGACGAGGAAAAGGTCAGCGGCCATAAGCCGTCTGTGGACGTTCTCTTCACCTCCGTCGCGTCTGTTGTAAAGAATAAGGCCATCGGCGTCATCCTCACCGGCATGGGCGCGGACGGCGCGGCAGGTATGCTGCGCATGCGCAAGGCAGGCGCCTATACCATCGGCCAGGACAAAGAAACCTGCGTGGTCTACGGGATGCCCATGGAAGCCCATAAGATCGGCGCTGTGTGTCAGCAGTCCGCTCTCACCAACATTCCGCAGCTGGTCATGGCCCGGCTGGCCAAATCATAACTGCCCCAGGGCTTTTAAAACAACCCGAAGCTTCTTGCTTTCAAATCCTTGAATCCAAAAAGTTTCGGGTATTCTGTTCTGTGGAGTTAAAAACAGGAAAATGAAGACGACCAACAACAATCGAACAACATACGAAACAAAAGACGGCCCTGTGCCGCCTCTCCCCCCAGGCTCGTCTTTGAACCGCCAGGGGAAAAGGAGAAGGAGCAGACAGGGCAATAAAAAGAAAAAAGGAACCATAGAGCGGCTCATAACAGGCGCCATCTGGGTCGTATCCCTGTCCATGATCCTCAGCCTGTACATCTACTTCCGCCCCTTTTTAAGGGAGCATGTCTTCCCGGCTGTGAAAACCTTCTGCTCTGCTGCGGCAGATACCGTGACAGACGCCATAACCGAGTTTATAGACGCCCGCAGGCAACAGGAAGATATGCCCATCCAGGCAGCTTCCCGGGAATCAGAGACCGAACAGCCCACGGAAAGTGAAGAGCAGCTGTCCTACATGGACCGCAGCCAGGAGCTGGGCAATATTGCCGACATGAGCGCGGAACCTGTGTTCCCCACTCAGGAGGACGCCATCTATACCTGCATGCTGGACACGGCCTTAGGCCCCCTTGTGTACTACAACCAGGGGGACATCCGCTGGAAAGAGTACCTTTACGGCGGCTCAGACCGCCTGGCAAAATACGGCTGCGGCCCTGTGTGCGTGGCCATGCTGATCAACAGCTTTACCTCCACCGCCGTCTCCCCTGTGGAGATGGCCGACTGGTCGGCAGCCAATGGGTATTACGCCCGCCAGAGCGGCTCCTACCACGGCCTGATCCCTGGAAGCCTGTCCGCTTTCGGCCTCCAGGTAGAGAGCGTCACCGACCGCACGGCGGACCATGTACGGGAGCTTCTGAAAAACAACCACGTGCTGGTGGCCCTTATGGGCCGGGGAGCCCTGACCCAGAACGGGCATTTCATCATCATCGCCCAGCTAAGCCCCAGCGGCAATGTCTACATCGCCGACCCGGCCAGCTATGAAAACAGCACCAAAGAGTGGGATCTGCAGCAGCTTATGGATGAGCTGAAAAAAAGCTATGACAGCGGCGGTCCTCTCTGGGCTGTCTCCCTGGGAGAGACTTCTGCCCAGGGGTGACCGTCACTGCCTGTCGCGGCACAGCCTGCCGATCAGACAATTTTTTCACCAAAATTTAGACAATGTCATACTAAGGAGAGCAAAGCTCCATCATTTCCCTGTCCTCCGGCGAATCCCCGGCTGCCACCGCCTCCTCTGGCGAAATCCCAAGGCCCTCACAGATCATCCTGACTCCCTCCTCTTTGGAGGCTCTCCAGTTAACAATCTGCAGGCAGCCGTCCTGCGCGTACCATCGAACCTGATCCCCTCCCATGTCCCAGATCCCCCTCATAGAGCCGGATTCCCCGCCTCCGCTCATCCCCAGATCTCTCACATCCTGCCGGCTCCATCCCATAGGTCCCGGACGGACAAGGGTGATCTTATACACCGCGCCCTCCTTCCCTTCCCGGTAGACCAGCATCCGGAAATGACAATCCCTGCTTCTGATCTTAAGCTCCTCAATCCACTTTGACTCTATGGAGAAAATGTGTTCCCTTCTCTCCCCCTCTCGCCCAAACACCACATGGGCGCCCCCTGCAAAGACGCCTCCCTCAAACAACTGCCACACATCGCGGCACTTTTTCTTTGCGTCCCTCAGAGGCAGACAGGTGGCGAAAAACAGCCGGCATCCGTCTGCCGCCAGTGCCTGAAGGTCTGTGACCGTTCTGTGGCCTACCCTGCCCTCTCCCTGGAGAATCAACGTCTTGTCAATATCCAGAAAGGCGGCTTTTGGCCTTGTGGGAATGCGAAACAGGCTATAAGGGCCAAATATGACCCGGTTCATCACCTCATCCCTTCCCCCGTAAGCCAGATAGCAGGAACAGGACTTTCTGCCGCAGGATCCCTCCTTCCCTTCGGTCTCCCAGATCTGCCCCGGAAAACCTTTCTTTTCAAGGTCATACCAGTTCTCCCTCAGGGGCCTGCTGATATTGCACCTGCGAAGCGTCCCGTCCGCCTCCACAAAAAGCCGACCCTTGCATGCCGACAGGTCTGCCGCCGTCATCTCCAGCTCCCGGCTAAAATAGGGGTCTATGCCCTCAAACTGTCTTATCTCTTTCCCGGTGTACGCTCTCTTAAGACCATCCATCTTGTTGATCCACAGATAGATCTCCTTTGGAAGCCTGTGCCGCAGCTCTCTCACAGCCTCCAGATTGCCCACGTCTCCCACTGCCCCGACACAAAGAGACACGCCCCTTTTCCACAGATCCGTACATTTTTCGGAAAATTCCTCTGCCGTGGCCATCTCAGGGTGAAAGGTGGCCCACAGCCTTAAGGTTTCTGCCGTTCCCCCTGCCTTTTCATAAGTTTCCATACACTGCCTCACAGGAAAGCTTAGGTTTGTCTGAGCTCCCACTCCGTCTATGGTCTCCACAGACGCCAGACATCCAAGCCCCTCCCAGTACCAGGAATGGATCAGCGCCTCCCCGTAGGGAGCCACCATGACAGCGCCAATGCCCATATCCACCGCCCGCTTTCGGATACTGGCGCAAAACCGAAACCACTGCTCTCTGTCTCTCAAAAGCTCCCGCTCTGACCTGGGATGCTTGGAAAACGGGCAGTAATTGCACCGGTAATTACAGCTTTTCAGGCTGCCTCTGTAGAGAATCATATGCCGCGCCTTTAAGTCCATGTTCCTCCTCCCAATACCTCATCGCCCGAAGAACTTCATCTGATATGAGCTGAGGGCCCAGAAAATCCGACAGCCCCATGCCCCTGTCTGTCAGAGCAATGAACCCGCCCTCATCCCGAAACGCCAGCTCCTCCTCCATCCACCGGGCGATCACAGGGAAATCCTCCAAGACCCGGCTGCCAAACCGCTGCCAGTACCCCTCCTCCTCCACTCCCGGCCGGATCAGCACATGGCGGATCGCGAACCTTCGCTTCTCCTCCTCCGGGGAAAGCCGTATGCCGTGGGTGATCTCTGTAAAGTCTTTTGTCTCCTCAAAGGCCCTCAGCTGTCTGGCACACTCCCCGGCTGTGACCGCGTAGGGGGCGCAGAAATGCAGATCCCCCACATAGCTCCTTCCTCCGCAGCCAAGGGCCAGGGAGGTGGAAAATCCGCAGTCCGAAAATCCTCTCTGCCCTTGCCTCCCCCTTACAAACCGCCTCATGGAATCCTGACAAAATCCCTGGGATCTTAAAAACAGACTGGCTTCCTCATACTGTCTGTACGCCTTTTGGGGATCAGGCGCCACGCCCTCCCTCTCCAGCCCGGCCCCGTGCTTTACATAGAGGGGATACAGAAAGATCTCCCTGGGGCCAAATCCCACTGCCTCCCTGAGGGAATTTAAAAGAGACTGGATCCCCTGCCCCGGGATCCCGTAGATAAAATCCAGGTTCACGCAGTCAAAATCAAAGGACATCAAAAGCTCCAGAGCCTCTCTGGCCCTCATGGGACTGTGCCCCCGCCTTAACGTCCGAAGTTCTTCCTGGTTAAAGCTCTGGATCCCCATGCTGACCCTGGTAACTCCCGCTTCCTTAAGGACCCTTAATTTTTCTCTCTCCGTCTGGTTGGGCGCTGTCTCAATGACCATCTCCGCCTTCTTCTCCATCTGGGGGCTGACCATGGAAAACATTCGGTCCAGCTGCCCTGTGGTCAGGCACAGCGGGGTCCCTCCCCCCACGGTGAAGCTGGAAAACCTGGTCTTCCAGGGCGAAAGAATCTGTCTGTACTGTCTCACCTGGCGCTCTATGGCATCCAGATACCGCTCTATTTCCTCCTCCTTTGCCCCTGTGACGGAAAACAGGTTGCAGTAGCCACATTTTCCCTGGCAGAAGGGGACGTGAAGATACAGGCCATGGCCCGGGCCCTTAAGCCTGTGGGCAAAGTCCCCCAGGTTTACCCCGCTCATGGGCCTGTAGGCCGTCTTATGAGGGTAGCTGTACATGTATTGTATATATGGATTCAACCTTAAACTCCCATCCTTTCCCTGTCCTTACAGCAGGAAATGTTTGTAGGGGACCGTATTTACCATAGGGTGGTTGATCCCGTGAAACTGGCATCCATCCTCCCCGTAGCACGTCCCATGGTCAGAACAGCAGATGACAAAGGTTTCGCCCCGCCCCTTTTTCCACCCGTCAAACAGCCTGCCAAGCTGCCCGTCCACATACACAAGGGCAGCCCTGTGGCTTTCCAGGCTGTCGCCCCCTGCTCCATCCAGGTAAAAATAATTGGGATAGTGGATGGCATCCACGTTAAGATACGCAAAAATCTTCCGCTCCCGGTCCGCGGCCTCCATCTTTCCAAGCAGCAGATCCACCTGGTTCTTTGTGCTGTCCTTCACCCCGCACCCAAAAGAAGGACGCCACCAGCTTTTCTGAAAATATCCGGGAAACACTCGGCCAAGATCTGTCCGCTTATCAAAAAAAGACACGCCTCCCACGCACCAGGTATCGTACCCGTCGTTTCCAAGCCCTTCCATAATAGTGCTGCCCGAAAAGCCGTAGGCCCCTTTGGGAACCTTATTGCCCATGCCGATCTGCCTGGGAAAAAACAGCATCTCCCGGTCTGACAGATTTTTGGCGTCATAGGGCGACGGCAGAAAACCAGAAAACATGGCATGGTGGGACGGCCACGTAAAATTCCCCGGAGCCTGGCATTTCTGCCACCTGCCATACTGGTTTAACACCGGGGTTTTGCCCTTCTCCTCCCCCCACACCGCCGCGTCATACCGCAGGGTGTCCAGGCAGATAAACAAAATATCCATGGCCCCCACGATCTTGCCCATATCGATCCGCGGCTCTCCTCTCCTGGCCGAAGAAGAAAACAACCGGAAGGGAACCTCGCCGCCGGTCCCCTGCTCTGCGTCTCTCTCCATCACTGACTCCTTTCCTGGTCTCTCCATGCCCTCATCATCTCCCCCTGTCTCTCATAGATCTGGTTCTCTCCATAGATATCCTGGTAGATCAGATCCCCCTGGCCGTTCATCTCAATGACTCTTGGCCTTAAACTTCCCTTTTCCAGAAGAATGTCAATCCCCACGCTTCCAAGCCCCGAAAAACACCCGGCAGCCTGACGGCACACGGTTTTCACCCTGTCCCACACTTCCCCACAAAGGCCAAGCTCCTCTATGTTTCCCGGATGATTATTCAGCTGCAGGTTGGTGATGGGACCTTTGGAAAGCCTGGCCAGGATAAACGTTGGCTCCCCGGCCAGGACCACTGCCCGCAGATCATAGGAGTACCCTCCCATCTCCGCCTTTGGGTACCATCGCTCCACAATACAGTCCCCGGCCAGGATCTGCCCTGCCATGAAACCGATCTCCTCTCTGTCTCCAAACCGCCGAAGCCGCTTGGTGTTTACCATGCGGCCTGTCTCAGGGTCCTTTGCGGCGCAGGTGTACAGAACCATCTGTCCCCTCCCCGGCTCATAGCGCAGGGCCATCACCCCCGCGGCTCCGGAACCCTTATTTGGTTTTAAGAAAACCTGAAATACCCGCTCCCTTTCCATGCTCTCAAGAAGCCTTTCAAAGGGGGATTCTGCTCCCCCATCGGCCTCCCTGCCAATCGCCACTTCCTCCGTAACCGGTATTCCCGCCTTTGCCAGCAATCGTTTGCATCCTCTTTTGTCCAGAAGGGCCTTTATAACCGCCGGATCGTTGAGGAAAGTGATCCGTCCTGTCCGGCCAAGTACTGACAGCCTGTCCAGGTTCTGGCCGTACTCCCTGGTCAGCCTCTCCAGTTCCTTTAGACAGCAGCTGCCCCACCTGGGCGGATCGATCTTTAAAAAGATCCGCTCCCCTGTCCGGGCCAGCTCTGTCAGGCAGCCGGGAAAGTCCCTCCAATCCAAAACCTCCAGCTCCACTCCGGCTGCCGCAGCCCCCTTTTCCAGATAGACAGCCCGCTTTGTCCCCGGGCTGCCCAGAAGGATCACCCGGCTCATTCGGTCAGCATGGCGTCCATCCAGATCTCGCCCTTATACTCCTCAGGCTCATTTTTCTCTGACGCGTCCACCTCCAGAGGGAGAGCCTCCAGCTTTTTCACCATATCTTCGGACATGTAGTGATAGTGTACATCCAAAACCTTGATATTAGGAAATTGGGGAAGCATTTCCAAAAGCAGGGCGCCTCCCTTGTCGGAAAGGGTGCCGTTGGCCAGATCTAAGGTATGTACCTGGCCCATGTATTTGCTCTCCAACACCACCTTTGTCAGCTGATCCTGGATCTCGCTGTCCTCAATGCCCAGATACTCAAGGGTGGGAAAGTCCGACTTCTCCAAAAATGTCCGGACAGTGTCCTCATCCCCGTCAAACCCGTAATTGTCAATGCCTATGTACAGCACCAGCTTTTTTAAGTTCGGCAGCTTTGCCTTAGACAGATCCTCAAACACCGACGACCCCAGGCCTCCGCAGATGATGGTCAAAGCTTCCAGCCCCTCATGCTCCACCCTTCCCAAAGTCAGGTCCATGCTCCCTTTGATGGTCAGCTCCTTAAGACCGGGAAGAGCGCTCCACAGCCCGCCGTAATTGCCCTGCATGATCCAGGAAACCTCGCAGTCCTCGTAATCCATATCCCCCACAAACAACTTCTCCACATGGGCAAACTGATCTTTTTTCTCCGCGATCCCGTCAAGGATAGGCTGACAGTCATCCTCCCAGGCGCTGCCCCAGCTTCCGATGGTCAGATCCGTCACCTGCCCAAACTCCGGGTCAGCCAGAATATCCTCAATCATAGTGCCAGGCCCTTTGCCGTTCTCATACTGCTCATAGTCGTACTCATACCGTTTCGCTTTTCCCATAAAAACCTCCTCCATGTAAAAATGTGATATGGTCTTATTATACCGCTGATTGCCGCGCAAATCAATGGATTCCTCTTTGGGGGCATCTTATTATC
>Ga0224483_100606_pt1 | contig 11684 bp, 2 predicted proteins | sample hydfratestSal1_FD_181453 | JGI IMG/M metagenome (GOLD analysis project Ga0224483, IMG submission 181453) | Metatranscriptome of mouse feces microbial communities from Columbus University, Ohio, United States - Sal1 (Metagenome Metatranscriptome) ... | reverse complement strand
TGCGAGGGTTCCTTGTGGAATACTTACAATTCTTCCCCAAAGAGAAAGGAGAACAATTTATTGTGAGGAAAGCACTGAGAAACGGATGGAAACGTGTCTGTTCTGTGATTTTAGCGGCGGCAATGGTCATTACCATGCTTCCGGTAAATACGCAGGCAGCCACATCATCATCAGACAATGGTGATGGAACTTTCAGTAATCCGGTCATTTATGCGGATGTACCGGATATTGATATTATACGCGTGGGCGATGCGTATTATATGGTCAGCACGACCATGCATTTGTCCCCCGGATGCCCGATCATGAAATCTACGGATCTGGTAAACTGGGAGATCGTGAATTATGTATATGATATTCTGGGTGATACAGACGCCATGAACCTGAGAAATGGTGAGAGTATGTATGGCAACGGGCAGTGGGCTGCCAGCCTGAAATACCATGACGGTACATATTACGTGGCTTTTAACAGCAATACCACTGGTACGGCATATCTCTATACGACAGACGACATCGAGAGAGGCGCCTGGAGTAAGACGACTTTGAACGGTGGATTCCATGACATGTCACTGTTTTTTGATGACGACGGAAAAGCATATGTCCTTTATGGCGGCGGTCAGATTAAATGTGCGGAATTGTCCGCAGATCTGAAAACTGTGAATAAAGATACAGAAAAAGTACTTTTTGATATTAAGACGGAAGATTGGGGAGACGAAAATATTGGAACCGGTCTTGCAGGCGAGGGAACACATATCATGAAAAAAGGCGAGTATTACTATGTGTTCAATGTATGTTGGCCGAGCGGGGGAGGACGTACAGAAATCTGCCACAGAAGTAAGACATTCCCCAGTACAGAATGGGAAAACCAGATAATCTTAAAAGCAAATTTCCAGAATAATGGCGTCAGCGGCGGAGTCGCACAGGGAGCTGTCATTGATACTGCAGATGGAAAATGGTATGGATTTATGTTTCAGGACCATGGGGCAATTGGCCGAGTTCCGGTGCTCACTGACTGTACCTGGAAAAATGACTGGCCGATGCTGGGTAAGGACGGAGATGGCGTAACGATAGAAACAACTATGCCCCTTCCTGTTGTGGGCAGCGACGGCAAGTCTCTGGTAAAATCCGACGAATTTTATAATGATGCAGAGCATCGGGTATTTGATGCAGAGCAGACAGCAACTGCCACGGCAAATACCTACAATGCCGCAGCACAAGATTCAGGCATGGAGACCGTAGAGCTGGTTGAGAACGGAAATTTTGAGGGCGGAAAGGGAACTACCGGCTGGGTTGGATTTGAAAGCGGAGAGATTGAAGTCGTATCTGCAGATGATGGGGTTAATAATAGTAATGTGCTGCGGGTAAAAAACAGGAAGAATTCTTCTTCCAGCGCCATGTATGACCTTACGGGCAAGATTGATAAGGCGATAACCTATACGATCAAAGGAAAAATGAAATATGTTGCAGGAGATAATGGTCCGGCAAAGAAGGAGTTCACGGTCAGGTTTCAGAATCGCCCAACCAAGCAGACGCCTGAATACTGGAATCATCGTCATGCAGCGGGGACGATTGAGTTAAATAAGAATGAATGGAAAGAATTCGAAATTTCCTATAAGCCGGCGGATAATGTGGTAGGAGGTAAAGTCTATCCATTCGGCACAGGCGAGAATTATTTCTTTATAGAAAATTCTCAATATGTAGGTGACACGACCACGTCAGACAATAAAGACCAGCATGGTATGGACTATTATCTGGACGATATTTCCATTACTTACGAAAGACCCGTGGGAGGAGAAATAGACGATTCTCTATTGCAGTTGTTTACCAATGGAAACGCAGAGCTGGGAACTACGGAAGGGTGGACGTCAACGCCAGGAGAACAGGCATGTACGCTTGCGGCAGTGGATACAGAAAAAGCGAATGGAACGTACAGTATTTATGTATCAGACCGTAAGAGTCCCGGTGCAGGGGCATGTCAGGATATCAGTGGTAAGCTGGTAGAGGGCAAGACATATACAATTTCTGGAAAATTGAAGTATACGGAAGGTACGGTCGATGAGAAGAAATTTATAGTAACGATTCAGAATGGAAAGGATTATCATTATCGTACGAACGTGGTCAGCTTTACTGCGAAAAAAGGCCAATGGGTAGAATTCCAGGGAACTTATACGGCTGCTGATAAGAGCGAAGAGTTCCCATTCGATCCGCAAAAGAATTTCATTTTTGTGGAGAATCAGTATGATTCAACAGAGAATATGAATTATTACCTGGATGATTTCTCTATGACGACGCCGTCTGATAATATGATCCGTAATGGTTCTTTTGAAAATGGAACTATGTATTGGAGCGGTTTTGAGAAAGCGACCATAGCGGTTACCAAAGAGGAACACCAGGAAGGAAGTCAGAGTGTGGCAGTAACTGGGCGTACGGCATGTGCTCAGGGACCTTCCCAGGATCTCAGTGGTAAACTGACCCCGGGAAATACTTACACGATGGAAGCATGGGTAAAATATAATACAGGTGTGGAGCAGAAGCAGTTTAATCTGACGATTCAGAACGGACCGGATTATAGTTATCGTACTGTACTGGGCAGTGCAAAAGCAAAGAAAGGGGAATGGACCAAAATATCAGCAGTGTGGACTATGCCAGATGATGCGAGCACTACACAAAATTATCTGTTTTTTGAAACCCCTTATTCAGCAGCTCCGACTGCCGAGAATGATCTCATGGATTTCTATGTAGACAATGTATCAATGATCGAGAAGGTAAACGACCCGAAAGAGCCTGCAGAATCAGGAGAACATGATTATAACGGCTCCAATCTGGATTTAGTATGGCAGTGGAACCATAACCCTAACAACAATAACTGGTCTCTGACAGAGCGCAATGGCTGGCTGAGACTGAAAACTGGAAACAAATCCACCAGTCTGCTGAATGCAAGAAACACACTGACACAGAGAACATTTGGACCAGTATGTTCTGGAACTGTCAAGATGGATATCAGCAATATGAAGACAGGAGATGTGGCAGGCCTGGGCTCGCTCTCTTTCAAATATGGTTATATTGCTGTCAAGAAAGAGGCGGATAAGGCGAAACTTGTGATGGTGGACGCCTCTGGAAATAATACAGAAACAAAAGAAGATAAACCTGTGGAAAAGGCGAGTGCAGACTGCAATGGAAATATTGTATATCTGAAAGAGGACTTTAATTTCGCGGGAAATGCAGACGGATCAGACAAAGATACCGTGACCTTCTATTACAGCTTTGATGGAAAGACCTGGGAAAAACTGGGTGATTCTATGAAAATGAGTTATGAGCTGGTACATTTCATGGGAAGCAAGTTTGCAATTTTTAATTATGCGACCAAGACACCCGGCGGCTATGTGGATTATGATTATTTCCGCGTATCAGACCGCATTACCGGAGCAGAGCAGCCTGGCCAGACATTGAATGCGGCGATGACAGCAGCGCCGGAAGAAATCAGCGGCGTTATGGGCAGTGAATGCGAAGTGAAACTGAATCTCGATGAATTGGAGTCAGGAAATTACACCAGTTTGAAAGCTTCTCTCTCTGTACCGGATATTTTGACAGTAGAGGATGTCGTATTCAATGCAGAAGCAATTAAAGGAGAAACAGCTTATACATTTAAGAACGGCAGATTGAATCTTACTGTAAAAGGAAGTGATGTATCTTTTGCGGCGGCAGACAAATTGTTTGCAACCATTAAACTGAAAACGAGAGGCTATGCGGACAAAGACGAGACCGTATCAATTACGGCAGATTATATCCGTGCAGACGGCGGGGCGGCAGAGTATAATACAGATAACTGCAGCGCTTCCATAAAATTGAAATATCTCGATACAAAAGCGCTGGCAAAGAAGCTGGGGTATGGCAATCCGATAACCACACATGAATTCGGCGCAGACCCTTACGCCATTGTGTATGATGGCAGAGTATATGTGTATATGACGGCCGATGACTATGAATTTTCTGATAAAGGAAATCCATATTCCAATAATTTTGGCTATATTACGACTCTGCGGGTAGTTTCTTCAGCAGATTTGGTAAACTGGACCGACCATGGAGAAATTGACGTAGCAGGACGGAATGGAGGAAAAGGACCGGCAGAATGGGCGAGCCATGCATGGGCGCCGGCAGTTGCGTATAAGAAGATTGACGGAAAAGATAAGTTCTTCCTGTATTTTGCAAATGATGCCTCAGGCATTGGCGTGTTGGAAGCAGACAGTCCGTTAGGCCCGTGGAAAGATCCGATTGGCAAAGCATTGATTACAGGAAGTACTCCTGGATGCCAGGGCGTAGTATGGTGCTTTGACCCGGCCGTGCTGGTAGATGATGACGGCAGCGCGTACATCTACTTCGGCGGCGGCGTTCCAGAAGGACAGCAGGACAATCCTAAGACAGCCAGAGTAGCGAAATTAGGAGCCGATATGGTCAGCATTGACGGGGACGCAGTGGAAATTGACGCTCCTTGCATGTTTGAAGACGGAGGCATCTTTAAATATAACGGCAAATATTATTATTCCTATTGTTCTAACTTTATCAGCCCACATAAAGATGGCTATCCAGGATTTGGAAGTATCTGTTATATGGTAAGTGATAATCCGATGGGACCATTTGAGTACAAGGGAGAAATTTTCAGTAATCCGCAGGTATGGTTTAATGTAGGTGGAAATAACCACCATGCAACTTTTGTGTACGAAGGCAAGAGCTACTTTATCTACCATGCACAGACAGTATCAAAGGCGCTGGGAGTACAGAAAGGATATCGTTCTACCCATATTGACAATATTCAAATTAACAGTGATGACACGATTAGGGATATAAAAGGAACTTACAAGGGAATTCCACAGCTTCGGGGCATGAATCCTTATGAGAGGATTGATGCAGAGACAATCGCATGGAATTCTGGCGTGAAAGCAGTGGAGTGTAAAGAACCAGGAAGCCTGTTCAATGACTATAATATGGCTTTGACAGATCTTCAGAATGGTGACTGGACATCTATTTCTCAATTAGAATTTGGCGAAAAGGGTGCGGCAGAGTTTGAGGCATATGCAGCGTCTAAGGAAGGCGGAGAGATTCAAATCCGCGTGGGAAGCCCTCAGGGAACTCTGATTGGAACCATGGATGTTCCGGCTACTGGAAGTGATGATACGTACCAGAAGGTTAGCTGTAAAGTGGAAAATATCAAGGGAACTCAGGATGTATTCTTAGTATTCAGTGGAAAAGATGGTGTTACGCTCGGTACTTACCGTGAGACGGTGGACAGTCTGCAGGCAGGGATAACGGCTGCAGAAAAGACTTTTACACCAAGAAAGCAGCTTCAGAGTGCCATTAACAAAGCGGGAAAACTTAAATCAGGATTATCATCGGGACCAGCAGGGGAATTGGATGCTTTGATTAAGAATGGGCAAGGCGTTTTAAATAACCAGGAGGCGGCAGAAGCAGAAATCAACACAGCTTTGACAGAATTGTCAACGAAGATGGATGAGCTGGATAATGAACAGCCTACAGATAATCTGACGAAAGAAAGACTGAAATATAAAATTACGGAGGCAGAGGCGCTTCTGGGAGAATTGGCAGAGGCAGAAAAAGTGAAACTGCAGACGTTGATTACTGGAGCAAAGGAATTGTTAGTTTCAGACAATCTTATGAATGTGGATTACTATCAGTTTACAGAGAAGACAGGAGGAATTGTAGATCCGGAGCCGGAAAAACCCACTGAGGAGCAGATAGCAAAGCTGGAGGGCAAAATTACCACAGCAAAAGGTCTTCTTGCGCAACTGAGCGGTACAGCTAAGACAAAACTTGAGACGGCGATTGCCGCTGCACAGAGAGTGTTGGATAGTGCTGATGTAACAGCAGCGGACGTTACAGCGCAGATAAGCAAGATGGATGCGGCAATTGAAGCAGCCAAAGAGGCGATTGATGACGCCTCGAAACCTGTAAGTGATCAGTTGACTAAGAAGATTGAAGAAGCCAAAGCTCTTCTCAATCAATTAACCGGTACAGCTAAGGATGATTTGCAGGCAGCGATTGAGGAAGCGGAAGCTGAGTTGAAGAAACCTGGAGCAACAGACGAACAACTCCAGCAGGCGCTTAATAAACTGGACACAGCAGTAGGAAATGCTGAGCAGATAATTGAGGCAAATAAACCTACAGAACAGCAGATTGCGGATATGCAGAGCAAGATTATTAAGGCAAAAGAACTGCTGGACGCTCTGACTGGAACGGACAGGACAAATCTGCAAAATGCAATTACAGCGGCGGAGAATATTCTTGAGAAAGAAGATCTGACCAAAGCAGAGCTTCAGGAAGCGTTTGATACGTTATCTGCAGCCGTAACAACAGCAGAAGAGATTATTGAATCAAAGAAACCGCTGAAAGAGCAGCTGAGCAACAAGGTTGCCGAGGCAGAAAATCTGCTGGAGAAACTCAGTGGTGCAGAGAAAGAAAAACTGCAGGCAGCCATCACGGAGGCAAAGAAAGTATTAGACAAGGAAGGCGCAACAGATGAAGAGATTCAGCCTGTGCTTGACAGCCTGAAAGGAGCGGTCAAAGCAGCAGAGGAATACCTGGAAGCTGAGAAGCAGTTAAATGATAAGATTGCTGAAGCAGAAGAGATGCTGGAGAAACTCAGCGGTGCAGAGAAAGAAAAACTGCAGGCAGCCATTGACGCAGTAAAAGAACTTCTTAAGACAGAAGGAGTGACGAAGGAGCAGTTAGAGGAAGCGCTGCGTAATCTCACCAATGCAGTAGAAGAGTCCAAACCAGTGGAAGAACAGTTAAACAACAAGATTGCTGAGGCAGAGAAACTGTTAGAGAAGCTCACCGGCGCTGATAGAGAGGAACTGCAGGCGGCGATTGACGCGGCAAAAGAAATACTTAAGACAGAAGGAGCAACCAAAGAACAGTTAGAACAAGTGCTGGCTAACCTGAAAGCAGCAGTAAACAAAGCAATTGAAATTACCAAGCCAGTAGAGGAACGGTTGGCTGACAAGATTGCTGCTGCAAAGAAACTTCTGGAGACATTGAGCGCTGACAAGAAGGCAGGACTTGAGGCTGTCATCCGTGAAGCAGAAACTATCTTGAGCAAACCAGATGCAACAGAGGCAGAAATCAAGGCTGTACTGGATCGGTTGATTGCGGCAATTGAGGAAGCGAAAAAGCCAGAAACTCCGCCAACGCCTCCTGTACAGGAAGAGAAGCCAGGATTGAACCAGACGTTTACCGAGGCAAATGGACTGACCTATAAGGTTACCGCTTACAGCACTGCAGCAAAAACGGTGACTGTAACAAAAGCCAGCAAACAGCTTGCCAGCGTAACGATACCGGATACTGTGGTGTATAGAAAAGAAATATTTAAGGTTACGGCAATTGGCGATTCTGCATTTGCAAACCAGAAGAAGCTTAAGAGCGCTGTGATTGGCAAGAATATTGTTACCATTGGCAAGAAAGCATTCCTGAACGATAAGAAACTGGTGAAGATAACCTTTAAGGGAACAGCGGTAAAGACCATTGGCAAGGATGCATTTAAGAATATTGGCAAGAAGGCAGTATTTACTATGAATAAGAATTTTACAGCCAAGAATCTCAAGTACAAGATTACAAAATGTACGGTGTCTGTGAAAGAAGTTACAGTTACCGGATCATCTAAGAAACTTACATCTGTAAATGTACCAGCTACAGTGAAGTTCAATGGTATGACCTTTAAGGTAACAGCAATAAATAAGAAAGCGTTCCGCAAACAGACGAAACTTAAGAGTGTTGTAATCGGCAAGAATGTCAAGAATATTGGCAGCGAGGCGTTCAGCGGAGCTAAGAAACTTGCAAAGGTTAAATTCAGCGGCACGGCAGTGAAGACGATTGGCAAGAATGCGTTTAAGAGCATCAAGAAGAATGCAGTCTTCAGTGTGAAGAAGTCTAAGAGAACGTATTATAAGAAATTGCTGAAGAAAGCAAAAACAAGTAATTTTAAAATGAAATAATTTCTAAAATGAAATAATTTCTCAATGGAAATTAGCAGTGTAACACTGCAGCAGTTATCTTTGCGCCCTTAGGCGCAGAGATGGCTGCATGTAACAGGGGGTGTTCTTAAAGTCGTAGCTCCCCAAAGCGCATATCGGATGAAAAAGCATCCCTTTCCCGATCGTATATTTTCTGCTATGGCTTTTGGAGTGCTATGGCTTTGTGGATACCCTTTGTTTATTTCACATTGTCCAATGAGTGATACTGGTATTTCAGAGTAAAATCCATTAAAATAGAATGGAAGGAGGTCTGGGATGAAAAAGAAGATATTGACAAAACTGGACGACATCAAACTTGGAGGAAAATTTCTGATTCTTTTTCTGGTCTGTGTACTGATTCCTTTGATTACTACCAATGGATTTATTATCTGGAGTATGAAGGATGGCATGGACAAAGAACAGATGCAGCGAATTGACAGTATCGCAGACAGGCTGGAGCTTGAATTTGTCAGTGATATAAGTAAACAGTTATCGATTGCAGATTATCTGGACCGCAATGTAAATCTGCAGAAATTTCTAAAACAGCAATACAAGAATCTGCCGGCTTATTATGAAGCCTATGTGGAATTGATGGACAACCAGGTCATTCAATATTATTATACGGCGCAGTCTGCTTACAGTATAGTAATTTGTACGGATAACGAAACCATCACCAACGGCACTTATTTTGTAAAAAAGCAGGATGTGGAGAACAGCAGTTGGTACCGTGCATTTCAGAACAGTGGAAGAAATATTTATCTCTACAATTATTATGAAGATGGAAAAGAATCCGGCGGTTATATTTCCAGAGGCAGGCGGCTCGTGCTGATACAAAGAATGCCGCACTGCGGCGGGGATAATATTATTATGCTGGAGCTGGATTACCAGTCTTTGGTAGACAAGATGGCCCTCATATGTGAAGAAGTGGAAGGGTATCTGTGCACCAGTGACAAAATTATTTTGTCTACAAGGGACAAAAACAGCAAGGAAAAAGAATTCTGGGAATTGTCAGAGTATCAGGAACAGGGATGTTCTGTAAAAGTTCCTATGGAAATATATGGTCTGAATATGGAGCTGATGCTGACGGCAGAGCCTTCCATTATGTTTGACGTCATTAAAAGACAGAAAATATCCATCCTTCTTCTGTATCTGGCAAATTTAATTCTGCCCAGTCTGTTTGTCTATATTTTGTACCGGTCTCTGCACGACAGAGTGGAATTGACGCAGAATTATTTAGAGCGTATGGAGAAGGGAATGTATGAAGTCATTCCTTTTGAAAAGGGCGCGGATGAAATTGGGAATATGATACACAGATATAATCTGATGGCATTGCGGATTAAGGAACTGGTAGAAGTAGTATTTAAAAATAAGGAACGGGAGCAGAATCTTGAAATTTCCAGGAGGCAGGCGGAACTGAAAGCTTTGCAGAGCCAGCTGAATCCTCATTTTATATTTAATGCATTAGAAAGCATCCGTATGCACAGTATTTTAAAACAGGAGACAGAGACAGCTAAGATTCTGGAGAGTTTTGCGGTGTTGATGAGGAAGAATATTCAGTGGAATCAGGACTTTGTCTCAATTGAAGAGGAATGTGATAATGTCAGGAGATATCTGGAAATACAGAAGTACCGTTTTGGAGAACGAATGGAATTCTTTTTATATATTCAGCCGGAATGCCAGAAACGTATGATTCCTAAATTTACCATCATTACTTTTGTAGAAAATGCATGTGTCCATGGTATTGAAAAGAGTGTGGAGGGCGGCTCTATTACAGTGGCGGTGTCAGAGGATGAAGAAAGCCTGCTTTTTGAGATTATGGATGAGGGAAGAGGTATGGAGCCAGAAGAGCTGGAATATTTGAAGAGTCTGGTTCAGCAGGCGGATATCAGTTATATCCAGGAGGCTCAAAAAAGTATTGGTATTGCAAATACTGTGGTACGCTTGTATCAGTATTATGGAGATCAGGTGAGGATTGATATTAATAGTACCGCTCAGGAGGGAACGGAAGTTTGTATACAGTTTCCAAAAATGGTGAAAGCAGGTGAAATAGAATGATTAAAGTGTTGCTGGTAGATGATGAGCAGTTTATCCGTCAGGGGCTGCGGCATTTGGTGGATTGGGAAAAATATGGCTATCATATTGCAGCGGAAGCAGAGAACGGTATGGATGCCATTCGGATTCTGGAAGAGATAGAAATTGACCTAGTATTTGTAGATATCCGAATGCCGGGAATGAGCGGTATGGACTTGATTTCTTATGCGCATCAAAATCTGGAACGTCAGGTGCGGTTTGTAATTCTCACCGGTTATGCAGAGTTTAATTATGCCAGAAGGGCATTGCAGATGGATGTGCTGGATTATATCCTAAAACCTGTTCAAGAAGAGGAATTGCTTGGAATATTAAAAAAAATCAATCAGAATTATCAAAAGGAACAAAAAGAGCAGAGGGAGAAATACGATTTTCACATTTCGCAGATTCTTTTGGGAAAATTTTCTGATGAAAATGTAAATTGGGTGCAGAATTATCTCAGCAGCCAGGGAAGTAAAAAATATGTCAGTTTTGAATTAGATAAAAATCAGCAAGAATTCGCCCTGCTCACAAGAGAACAGAGAATGGAGCAGGAGAGGGAGCTGGTACAATATCTGCAGGATTTAATGGAAGAATTTTCTTATCATGTGCTGCCCTTGGTGGAAGCGGAGGAAGAAATTTTTGGCGTTGGGCTGTTGCTGACGAGTGAACTATATGAAAAAACAGAATCCAGTGAGGAAGAATTTTTGGAAAATCTACAGAAACGGGTGACGCAGCACTTTTCCTGTGCAGTTCAGATTTATGTAGGACAGACAGTGGAAACGCTGGAACAGTTGTCTCAGTCCTTTTTATCCATTCGGGTAGCGCGCTGCTTTCATGGCCTTGCCAAAGAGGAAGCGCAGGTCAGGAATTATGAGGATTTCCGAAATAGAAAATCTTCCATGAAGGTTCGGGAGACAGATGTGGATTCTCTCCTGGAAGCAGTAAAAAACAATCAGATCTCAGAAATAGAGTCCTGTGCGGAACGTATATTTACACAGATACGCGGCAGTGATATGAACATGGAAATGGTCAATGCCAGTATTTACCATATTTTATACCGGCTAATGGAGATGGTGCAGGAGTTTGACGACGAGACGAATCAGCAGGAGATTTTGGAGTATATCGGAAAAGAGTCTTTTAATAAGCTGGTAATCAGCGGCAGTACGGAGGAAATCACTGGATTTTTTTCTGATTATGCGGGTTATCTGGCCCAGGTGCGCACGCAGGAATCCAGGAAAGTGCTGGACAGGGTGGACGATTATGTGCAGGAACATTACATGGAGAAGATGAGCCTAAAGTCTCTGGGAGAATTGTTTTATGTCAATAATGTCTATCTGGGACAGCTCTATAAGAAGAAATATGGAATTGTATTCCGTGATTATTTGAATAATCTTAGAATGGAAAAAGCACAAGAACTTCTGGTCAGTACGAATTTGAGAATTTATGCGATCGCAGAGCAGGTGGGATTTGGAAAGCCGGAATATTTTATCAATAAATTTGTGCAGATCTACCATATGACGCCGAATCAATACCGCATCCGCAATCGGAAGCCGGACGGCAGAATATAAAAAGGAGGAAGGAATGAAAAACCTG
>Ga0224483_100605_pt1 | contig 11685 bp, 8 predicted proteins | sample hydfratestSal1_FD_181453 | JGI IMG/M metagenome (GOLD analysis project Ga0224483, IMG submission 181453) | Metatranscriptome of mouse feces microbial communities from Columbus University, Ohio, United States - Sal1 (Metagenome Metatranscriptome) ... | reverse complement strand
GGAGGAAATAGATGGACAACAAAGGAAATAATAATAACAATGGCGGCAATGGCGGCAACGGCGGCAATAATAAGAATGGGATGACAGTGATGGTGTTCGTCCTGGCCGCGCTGCTGGTCCTGTTTTTGACCAGTTTACTGAATAGCTGCGCTAGGGATGCCACCAATAAGGAGATTACTTATTCAGAGTTTGTGAAGATGGTGGAGGAGGATAAGGTGGAAGAGGTTACCTTTACCTCCAGCCGGATTAAGATTGTGCCCAAGGGGCAGGATACTTCACTGTACCGGATTTCTTATTATACGGCGGAACTGCGGGATGAAGAGCTTTTACCTCTTTTGAGGGAACATAATGTAAAGTTTGGGGGTGAGGTGGAGGACGTTTCCACCACGATTCTGTGGAATCTTGTAAGTTATATCCTCCCGCTGGTGCTGGTGTGGGTGCTGCTGTACTTCCTGATTTTCCGCAAGCTGGGCGGGGGCGGCATGATGGGCGTTGGGAAGACCACGGCCAAGGTATATGTGGAGAAGTCCACAGGCGTCACCTTCAAGGACGTAGCCGGCCAGGACGAAGCGAAGGAATCCCTCCAGGAGGTGGTGGATTTCCTGCACAACCCTAAGCGTTATACGGATATCGGGGCGAAGCTGCCGAAAGGGGCGCTTTTGGTGGGGCCTCCCGGGACGGGCAAGACCTTGCTGGCCAAGGCTGTGGCAGGGGAGGCAAATGTGCCGTTTTTCTCCCTGGCAGGCTCTGATTTTGTAGAGATGTTTGTGGGCGTGGGCGCTTCCCGTGTCCGTGATCTGTTCAAGGAAGCCCAGAAGCAGGCGCCATGTATTATTTTCATTGATGAGATAGACGCCATCGGCAAGAGCCGTGATACCAGGTATGGCGGGAACGATGAGCGGGAACAGACGCTGAACCAGCTTTTGGCGGAGATGGACGGGTTTGATACCTCCAAGGGGCTGTTGATTTTGGCGGCCACCAACCGGCCGGAGGTGCTGGATAAGGCGCTGCTGCGCCCAGGGCGGTTTGACCGGAGGATTATTGTAGACAAGCCGGATCTGAAGGGCAGGGTGGAGACCCTGAAGGTGCATGCCAAGAATGTGCTGATGGATGAGACGGTGGACTTAGATGCGATTGCGCTGGCTACATCTGGGGCTGTTGGTTCAGACTTAGCCAATATGATAAATGAGGCGGCTATCAATGCCGTGAAGCAAGGGCGGAAATATGTAAACCAGGGCGACCTCTTTGAGTCTGTAGAGGTAGTGATAGCCGGGAAGGAAAAGAAAGACCGCATTATGGGCCCCAAAGAGAAGAAAATGGTGGCTTACCATGAGGTAGGGCATGCCTTGGTAACCGCTTTGCAAAAAGATGCGGAGCCAGTACAGAAGATTACCATCGTGCCAAGGACAATGGGAGCCCTTGGGTATACCATGCAGGTGCCGGAGGAAGAGAAATACCTGATGACCAGGAATGAGCTGATAGCCCATCTTGTTACTTATATGGGCGGGCGGGCGGCAGAGGAGATTGTATTTGAGTCTGTGACCACCGGCGCATCGAATGATATAGAGCAGGCCACAAAGATGGCAAGGGCCATGGTGACCCAATATGGCATGTCTGAGAAATTTGGCCTGATGGGCCTTGTGACCGTTGAGAGCCAGTATTTAGACGGCAGGGCCAGCCTGAACTGCGGGGAGGAGACTGCAGCCCAGATTGACCAGGAGGTAATGCGGCTCCTGAAGGAATGTTACGATACGGCTGTGCGGCTCCTGCAGGAGAACCGGAGCATTTTAGATGAGATTTCCCAATACCTCTATGAGCATGAGACGATTACCGGCAAAGAATTCATGAAGATTTTCCGCAATCTGAAGGGAATCCCGGAGCCGGAGGAAAAGACAGATGCAGAGAAGGCGGCAGAGGAATTTAAGGCAGAAGGGAGCCAGCCTAAGAAATCCTGGAGGCGGGAGCCCCAAGAGAGCCCCATGGATGCTTATGTCAGGGAACGGGAGGGGCGTTCAGCGGCGGAGGCCATCTTGGACAGGAATGCGCCCGGTACGGAAAGCTATGTGGAAATGGGGGCTGTCCCCCAGGCAGATCCTGCCAAGGAACAGATGATACAAGCTGGGGATGTGCCGAAGCCCAGGCAGATACCCTTTGAGCCAGCAAGCCCGTTAAGGGCTGACATGGAGGAGGAGAGCTTTTCCATGGAGGCAGGGGAAATCGGGGCATGGGAAGCTCCCCAGGGGCCGGGCATGCGAGAGCCATGGGAAGGCGTGGCAGGGATGGCAGATACGCCGAAGGCATGGGAGGATATCAGGCGCGGGATTGCTTCCAGGACGAAGGCAAAGCAGGAGGGGGAATCCTTTGGGGATATTATTTCCAGCCCAGAAATGCCGCAAGGCCAAATCGGAGATATTGGGGCACAGGACGGTTCCCCAAGCATCCAGCCAGAAAGCGCGGCAGGTGGGGCCGGGGAATCAGGGGACGCCCAAGGCATCCAGGCAGAAAGCATGGCAGACGGGATGGGGATAACAAAGGATGCCCAGGAAGCCAGGGAAGAACAGGCGCCAAATGGGAAAGGGACCCGTGTAGAGAACCTAAAGGACGCATTCCTGGTTGCCGCCATGCAGGAGGAATCCCTCCAGAACCTTCCGCCAGAGAAGCAGGCGCTGCAGGCTGAGAAAAAGCCAGGCAGGCAGAAAGATAGTAATTCCAGGAAGAAAAACACGCAGAAGAAGGAATCCCCCAAGGAAGAGGCGCCATCTAAAGGGAAGAAGGCCCAAGGGAAGAAAGCCTCCAAGAGTAAAACAGCAAAGTCCGATCCCAAGGAGGAAAGCCCTTATGGCGGGGGATTTCCCAAGAAGGGGGAAGCCCCGCTAGCCAAGGAAAGCAGGAACGGCCAGGAAGCCCCGAAGAAGGAGGAAGCCCCGCTAGCCAAGGAAAGCAGGAACGGCCAGGAAGCCCCGAAGAAGGAGGGGGCTCTTCCCGCCAAGGAAAGCAGGAACGGCCAGGGCTTCCCTAAGGGGATAGGAAATCCCTCTGCTATGGAAGGCGCACAGAGGCAGGAAGAGCCCCCAAAGGAAATATTTCCCCAGATGGAAGGGTTTTCCCAGGAGGAGGCAGGACAGCCTGCAGACAGGGAAGATTATTTGGACCGGCTGCTGAAAGGAATGAAATAAAATACGGCTATGTTTGACATTCAGGAAGAGTTAAAGAAACTCCCGCAGAAGCCGGGCGTTTACATTATGCATGATGCAAAGGATGCCATTATATATATTGGGAAGGCCGTAAGCCTTCGGAACCGGGTGCGCCAGTATTTCCGCCCCAGCCACAATGAAGGGCTGAAGAAGGAGCAGATGGTCAGGCAGATTGTGCGGTTTGAGTATATTATTACGGACTCTGAGCTGGAGGCGCTGATATTGGAGTGCAACCTAATCAAGGAGCACCGCCCCAAATATAATACGATGTTAAGGGATGATAAGTCATATCCTTATATAAGAGTGACGCTGGGAGAGGATTTTCCCAGAGTCCTCTTTTCGCATCAAATGAAAAAGGATAAATCCCGTTATTTTGGGCCTTATACCAATGGGGGGGCTGTCAAAGAGACCATAGAGTTGATCCGGAAGCTCTATGCCCTCCGTACCTGCAGCCGTTCCCTGCCCAAAGATATCGGGAAAGAGCGCCCTTGCCTGAATTACCATATCCACCAGTGCATGGCGCCCTGCCAGGGCTATATCAGCAAGGAAGAGTACCGGCAGAGGATAGATAAGGCTGTTAGTTTCCTAAATGGGAATTACCAGCCCATCCTCAAAGAACTAGAAGCCAAGATGCAGGAGGCTTCAGGGAATATGGAGTTTGAAAAGGCTATAGAGTACCGGGAACTGATAAAGTCCATCCAGCAGATTGCCCAGAAGCAGAAGATTACCCATTCAGATATGGAAGACAAGGACATTATTGCCATGGCTTCGGATGGGGAGGATGCAGTGGTGCAGGTGTTCTTCGTGCGGGATGGGAAGCTGATAGGGAGGGATCATTTCCGCGTGGATATCGGCAGCGAAGTTGGCAGCGCCCAGGTGCTTGCCACCTTCTTAAAACAGTTCTACGCAGGGACTCCCTTTATCCCCAAGGAGGTGATGGTGCAGGAAGAAATCGAAGAGGCGGGTGTCATTGCCGAGTGGCTGAGCCAGAAGCGGGGGCAGAAGGTGTATGTCAGGGTCCCGAAGAAGGGCAGCAAGGAGAAGCTGGTGGAACTTGCCCGCCAGAATGCATCAATGGTCCTGTCCCAGGACAAGGAGAAAATCAAGCGGGAAGAGGGCAGGACGATTGGCGCCCTAAAAGAGCTTGGCAGGCTATTGGGGCTTTCAGATCTCAGGCGGGTAGAGGCGTATGATATTTCCAACATCAGCGGATTTGCGTCGGTAGGCTCTATGGTAGTCTATGAGAAGGGCAAGCCCCAGCGTAGCGATTACCGCAAGTTTAAGCTGCGCACGGTTACAGGGCCGGATGATTATGCCTCTATGCAGGAGGTATTATCCAGGCGTTTTTCCCATGGCATGAAGGAGCAGGAGGAGTTAAAGGCCCGGAATTTAGAGAACCAGTTTGGCAGCTTTACGAAATTCCCGGATCTGATTATGATGGACGGCGGCAAAGGGCAGGTCAATGTAGCCCTGCAGGTATTAGGGGAACTGGGGCTGGATATCCCGGTCTGCGGTATGGTGAAGGATGATAATCACCGGACCCGTGGGTTATACTACCATAAGAAAGAGATTCCCATTGACCGCCGCAGTGAAGGGTTCCAGCTGGTTACTAGGATACAGGATGAGGCCCATCGGTTTGCCATTGAGTACCACCGTTCCCTAAGGGGCAAGGAGCAGGTGCACTCTGTGCTGGATGATATCCCAGGCATTGGGAGCGCAAGGCGCAAGGCGTTGATGCGTAAGTTCCAGTCGTTAGATGAAATCCGCCAGGCACAAGTGGGGGAACTGGCGAAAATCCCGTCGATGAATGAGAGGGCGGCAAAGGCAGTTTATGAATTTTTCCATGGAAAAGAGGGATGCGAATGAATGGCGTAAGCGTGAAGAAAATCGTAGAGAAGATGAACCTAAAAGTACTGAACCCGGAAGTGGATATTAAGACCCGGAAGGTCACAATTGCGGATGTGAACCGGCCAGCCCTGCAGCTGGCGGGCTATTTTGATTATTTTGATGAGAAGAGGATTGAAATCATCGGCATGGTGGAATACACCTATATGCAGAAATTGAGCAATGAGGAGAAGGTAGGGCTGTACCGCAAATTTTTTGCTTACCATATCCCCTGCGTGATTTTTAGCCGCAACTTGGAGCCGGACGCAGATTTGATGCGGATAGCCACAGAGAGCAATACCCCGGTGCTTTCTACGGATTATGGGACTTCGGCCTTTATGGCGGAACTGATTTACTATCTGGGGGAAGAATTGGCGCCCTGTATTTCCATCCATGGGGTCTTGGTGGATGTCTATGGGGAAGGGCTCCTCTTGATGGGGGAAAGCGGCATTGGGAAGAGCGAGGCCGCATTGGAGCTGATACGCCGTGGGCACCGCCTAGTCAGCGACGACGTGGTGGAAATCCGCAAAATCAATAAGCATACCCTAGTGGGGACGGCGCCGGATATTACCAGGTATTTTATCGAACTACGCGGGGTAGGGATTATCGATGTGAAGACATTGTTCGGTGTAGAATGTGTGAAAGAGAAGCAGAATATCGACCTGGTGATTAAGCTGGAGGATTGGAAGCGGGATAATGAGTATGACAGGCTGGGGCTGGAGGAAGAGTATACGGAGTTTTTGGGGAATAAGGTTGTGTGCCATTCCCTGCCAATCCGGCCGGGGAGGAACCTGGCTGTCATCTGCGAGTCGGCGGCAGTAAACCACAGGCAGAAGAAGATGGGGTATAATGCAGCCCAGGAACTGTACCGCAGGGTGCAGGAAAACCTGAAAAGGACCGATGATGATGAGGATTAAGCCTGCCGATGGGATGCGGCGTTATGATGATGAGGATTAAGCCTGCCGATGGGATGCGGCGCTATGATGATGAGGATTAAGCCTGCCGATGGGATGCAGCGCTATGAGATAGATAAAAATTAAGAAGAAAAGATAATAAAAATAAATACATTGGAAAGAGATAATGATTAGGAGGTAATTGGAATTATGGAGAAGAAAAATGCATGGAAGAAGTATCCGGAAGGGAAAAGGGAAGAAGTATTTGCTTTTGGGGAGGAATATAAGGCTTTTCTCTCAGGCTGTAAGACGGAGCGGGAATGTGTGGCAGGGCTGGTAGCACAGGCCAAGGACGCTGGGTTTGAGGATTTGAATGAAGTTATCGCCTCTGGCAGGGAAATAAAGACAGGGGATAAGCTGTATGCAAATAATATGGGCAAGACGCTGGCCTTGTTTGTAATTGGGAAGCAGCCCCTGGAAAAGGGCATGAACATTTTGGGGGCGCACATTGATTCCCCGCGCCTGGATTTAAAGCAGGTGCCCTTGTATGAAGATACAGGGATGGCGATGCTGGATACCCATTATTATGGAGGGGTGAAGAAGTATCAGTGGGTGACGCTGCCCCTTGCACTCCATGGCGTAGTGGTTAAGAAGGATGGCACGAAAGTGGAAGTGAACCTTGGCGAGAAGGAGGACGACCCGGTGTTTGGGGTCAGCGATCTGTTAATCCATCTGGCTGGGGAGCAGATGGAGAAGAAGGCCTCTAAGGTAATTGAGGGGGAGAAATTAGACCTCCTGGTAGGCAGCATCCCCTGTGCAGACGGAGAGGATGAGGAAAAAGTAAAAGACGCCGTTAAGGCAAATGTACTGAATCTTTTAAAGGAACAATATAATATAGAGGAAGAAGATTTCCTGTCTGCAGAGATTGAAGTGGTCCCGGCGGGGAAAGCCAGGGATTACGGGTTTGACCGCAGCATGATTATGGGATATGGCCATGACGACAGGGTGTGCGCTTACCCATCCTTTGCCGCTACGCTGGAAGCAGGGGTATGTGACAAGACCAGCGTCTGCCTGCTGGTGGATAAAGAGGAGATTGGAAGCGTGGGCGCTACAGGCATGTGTTCCAAGTTTTTCTCTTATACCGTAGCGGAAATTTTAAATGGTATGGGCGGGTATAGCCAGATTGCCTTTAACCGTGCCATGGACAATTCCAAGGTACTTTCCTCTGATGTGAATGCGGCGTATGACCCGCTGTATGCATCTGTGATGGAGAAAAATAACTGCGCTTATTTTGGCGGAGGGCTGGTATTCAGCAAATATACAGGCTCCCGCGGGAAGGGCGGCTCCAATGATGCAAACCCTGAATATATGGCAGAGCTCCGCAGGATTTTAGACGGGAATGAAGTGGCCTACCAGACAGCGGAGCTTGGGAAGGTAGACCAAGGCGGCGGCGGCACCATTGCCTATATCCTGGCCAATTATAATATGTCCGTCATTGACTGTGGGGTAGCAGTGCTCAATATGCATGCGCCTTGGGAAATCATCAGCAAGGTTGACCTCTACGAGGCAAAGCGGGGCTATACGGCATTTTTGAGGGAAGCGTAAAGACTAGGGAAAATATTAGGAAGAGCAGCCGTCCTGTAGTCGCTTATGATGAAGCTATGGGATGGCTGCAGCGGAGGCTGAATTGTGGATGCAGGATTTTATGGACATTTACAGGAGATTGTAGGGGAGGGTCAGTGCCATACAGAGGAAAGCATGGCTGCCCATACCACCTTCCGGGTAGGCGGGCCGGCAGAATACTATGTGCGCCCGGCAAGAGGCCAGGTGCCGCAAGTAGCCGCCCTGTGCCAGCAGTATGGGATACCTTGGTGCGTCATAGGCAACGGCAGCAACCTGTTAGTGGGTGATAGGGGCATCCGGGGCGTAGTGATGGAAATCGGGAAAACAGTAGCCGCGGTTTCTGTCCAAGGAGACCGGGTCACGGCAGAAGCAGGGGCGTTGCTGTCTTATGTGGCAGGCCGTGCAGCGGGCGAGGGGCTTTCGGGCATGGAATTTGCAGCGGGGATCCCTGGGAGCGTGGGCGGCGCTGTGGTGATGAACGCAGGGGCCTACGGCGGGGAAATGAAGCAGGTATTGGCCAGTGTAATAGTCCTAACGCCGGAAGGGAAGGAAAAATGCCTTACCGTGGAGGAACTGGAACTGGGCTACCGTAAAAGCTGTATCCTCAGGAACCGCTATATTGTCCTCCAGGCTGAATTTCAGCTAAAGCCAGATAACCCCCAGGAGATTGCCGCCAGGATGGCAGATCTGAAAGAACGGAGGGTATCTAAGCAGCCTTTGGAATACCCAAGCGCCGGAAGTACCTTTAAGCGCCCGGAAGGGTATTTTGCCGGGAAGCTTATCCAGGATGCAGGGTTATGCGGCTTTCAGATAGGGGATGCGCAGATTTCCGCCAAGCATTGCGGCTTCCTTATTAACCGGGGGCATGCCACGGCTGCGGAAATCCGGCAGCTCATTGCCCATGTGCAGGAACAGGTGGAAGGGAAATCCGGCGTGCGCCTGGAAACGGAAGTGAAGTTTATGGGAGATTTTTAACAAATGAAATTTATTATCTTAACAGGCATGTCTGGCGCAGGGAAGAGCACAGCCTTAAAAATCATGGAAGACATTGGTTATTTCTGCGTAGACAACCTGCCGATTGCACTGATTGAGAAATTTGCTGAGCTGGCAGACCCTGCGTCTGAGTTGCAGAAGGTGGCGGTAGGCGTGGATATCCGGAGCGGCCAGGCCTTAGAAAGCCTCCAGGGCATTTTAGGCCGCCTCCTTGCAAATGGGAAAACCTTTGAGATCCTTTATCTGGATTCCACGGACCAGGTACTGGTAAAGCGCTATAAGGAGACCCGCCACCTCCATCCCCTGGCCGGCGGGGAGCGGGTGGATAAGGGCATACAGAAAGAGCGGCAGCGGATGGAATTTTTGCGCCGGCGGGCAGATTATATCATAGACACCAGCAATATGCTGACCCGTGAGCTGAAGGCAGAACTAGAGAAAATCTTTGTCCAGAACCAGGACTATAAGAGCCTTTTTATTACGGTCGTCTCCTTTGGGTTTAAGTATGGCATCCCAACGGACGCGGATTTAGTCTTTGACGTCAGGTTTTTGCCAAACCCATATTATGTGGAAGCGCTGCGGCCAAAGACAGGGAATGACAGGGAAATCCAGGATTTTGTCATGGGGCATCCAGAGGCGGGGCAGTTTTTGGATAAGCTGGAAGATATGGTGAAATTCCTGATTCCCAATTATATTACAGAAGGGAAGACCCAGCTTGTGATAGGCATCGGCTGCACAGGCGGCAAGCACCGTTCTGTTACCCTGGCCAATGCCTTATACCAGAAGCTGTGCAATGAAAAGGCCTATGGGATTAAGATTGAGCACAGGGATATCCAAAAAGACGCCCTGCGCAATAAATAAAATGAGTGATAGGATACCTATGGTAACGGCGGGGCCAATGGGGCTGGTATCATGTATCAGGAGGGATGGCAGATGTCTTTTTCAAGCCAGGTAAAGGAAGAATTATCCCGGCAGTTCCATCAGAGCAGGCATTGCCAGATTGCAGAGATTGCAGCTATTTTAAGTTTTGCGGGGAAATTGGAAGGGGCAGGCAGCGGGGCCGCGCTGGTGGTTTATACCGAAAACCTCCCTTTGGCACGGAAATATTTTGTACTGATGAAAGAAACTTTCCAGGTGACAGCCCGGATTGCAGTACGCCAAAATATTTACCTCCATAAAAGCCGGACCTTTATCATCTCTATTTTCGGTGAGGCAGAAGTATGCAGGATCCTCCAAACAGTCAAATGGAGGAATGGGAAGGAAGAAGATATCCGCCCCAGCGGGCTGGTGGACCGGGTGCTGGTCCAGAAGTTCTGCTGCCGCAGGTCTTTTATCCGGGGGGCGTTCCTTAGCGCGGGGTCTATGAGCGACCCGGAGAAATCTTACCATTTTGAGATTATTTGCGCCAGCCCGGAGAAGGCGGGGCAATTAATGGAAATCATCAATAGCTTTTCCATGGAATCCAAGATTGTCATGCGCAAGAAAAGTTATGTGGTATATTTAAAGGAAGGCTCCCAGATTGTGGATATGCTGAACGTGATGGAAGCCCATGTGGCGCTGATGAACCTGGAAAATGTCAGGATCCTAAAGGAAATGCGCAATTCCGTCAACCGCCAGGTCAATTGTGAGACGGCCAATATCAACAAGACTGTCCATGCAGCTGTGCGCCAGCTAGAGGACATCCGCTATATCAAGGATACCATCGGGCTGGACAGCTTACCGGAAAATTTAAGGGAAGTTGCCCTGGCAAGGCTGGAATACCCAGATGCGCCCCTGAAAGAATTAGGGGCTGCGCTGGAGCCGCCGGTAGGGAAGTCTGGCGTCAATCACCGCCTGCGGAAGCTGTGTGAAATGGCAGAGAACCTGCGGGGCGGATCCCAAAGCTGATTGGGATGCCAGGAACCCAGTGAATGGCAGCCAAAGCTGATTGGAATGCCAGGAACCCAGTGAATGGCAGCCAAAGCTGATTGGAATGCCAGGGAACCCAGTGAATGGCAGCCGAAGCGCTGAAAAAGCGGTAGCGCATGGGGGCCGTTTTAGACAGGGAATTGTGTGGGGAGGCGGGAGCCGTCAGGGAGGTTCATGGATTAAAGGGGGATTCTATGGGAACGAAGAAGCTTTTATTTGTATTTAACCCTTTTTCAGGGAAGGGCCAGGTAAAGGGAAAACTATTCCCCATTGTGGACTGCTTTGTAAAAGCAGGCTATGAGGTTACCATTTACCCGACCCAATGCCGGCAGGATGCTATGGAACTGGTAGAGAAGCAGGCAGGGCGTTATGCCTTGGTGGTGTGCTGCGGCGGTGACGGGACGTTAGATGAGGTGGTCACTGGGATGATGCGGCGGGAGCCAAGGCTTCCCATCGGCTATATCCCTGCAGGCAGCACCAATGATTTTGCAGTTTCCCTGGGGATTCCGAAGCAGATGGCACGGGCGGCGCAGATTGCTGTGGACGGGAAAGCCTTTGCCTGTGACATTGGCAGCTTTAATGAGGATTATTTTGTATATATTGCAGCATTTGGCCTGTTTACGGATGTGTCCTATGCCACCAGGCAGGATTTGAAAAACCGTCTGGGGCATGTGGCGTACCTATTGGAAGGGATTAAGCGGCTCCCTGGCATCCTGCAGTCCCAGAGGATGCGGATCCAGTACGGGGATCAGGTAATTGAGGATGAATTTATCTATGGAATGGTGACCAATTCTATTTCAGCTGGGGGATTTAAAAATATCACTGGTAAAAATGTAAAGCTGGATGACGGGCTTTTTGAGGTGACCCTTATCCGTATGCCCAAAAACCCCTTGGAACTGAATGCAATTATTGGGAGCCTTACCAACCTGATTGATGATACTGACTGTATCTACACCTTTAAGGCTAGCCAACTGTACATCCAGTCCCTGGAAAAGGTAGCCTGGACCTTGGACGGGGAGTATGGGGGGCGCCATTGTGAAGTGGCTATACAGAACCAGAAGCAGGCGATACAGATTATGGTAAGGAATGCCCAATAGCCTTATTTCTTTTGGGGAAATGGTAAAAAAATTTTGGATAAACCCTTTTCTTTTTGGCAAAAATAAGGTAAACTATAAATAGATTTGTTGCCTAGG
>Ga0224483_100604_pt1 | contig 11697 bp, 9 predicted proteins | sample hydfratestSal1_FD_181453 | JGI IMG/M metagenome (GOLD analysis project Ga0224483, IMG submission 181453) | Metatranscriptome of mouse feces microbial communities from Columbus University, Ohio, United States - Sal1 (Metagenome Metatranscriptome) ... | reverse complement strand
GCGGGCAGTGTACGGACTGTATACTGAAATAGATAAATATAAAATATATTCATGGCAGGCATGGCTGCATGATATGCATTGCATGATATGCAAGGAGGAAATGGAACAAATGAGTTTACAGGTGGAGAAGTTAGAGGGAAATATGGCTAAGCTTACGATAGAGGCGTCGGCTGAGGAGTTTGAGCAGGCGATCGAGAAGGCTTATCAGAAAAATAAGAATAAGTTGAGCATTCCGGGATTCCGAAAAGGCAAAGTGCCCCGCAAGATGATCGAGCAGATGTACGGCAAGGAGATCTTTTACGAGGATGCAGCCAACATCGTCATCCCTTCTGCATATGCGAAGGCTGTGGATGAGTGCACGGAGGAGATCGTGTCACAGCCGACGGTTGATATCGTGCAGGCAGAGGCGGGGAAGCCGTTCATATTCACCGCGGAAGTGGCGTTAAAGCCGGAAGTGACACTCGGAATGTACAAGGGTGTCGAGGTTGAGAAGACGGATGTGGCTGTCACAGACGAGGAGGTTGACGCAGCGATTGACAGGGAGCGGGAGAACAATGCCAGGACGATCTCCGTTGAGGACAGGGCTGTCAGGGACGGCGATATGACAATCATCGACTATGAAGGATTCGTGGACGGGGAGAGCTTCGAGGGCGGAAAGGATGAAGATTACCCGCTGACCATCGGTTCCGGAACCTTTATTCCGGGATTTGAGGAGCAGCTGATCGGCGCCGAGCTCGACAAGGAAGTGGAAGTCAACGTGACGTTCCCGGAAGATTACCAGGCGTCCGAGCTTGCAGGAAAGCCGGCTGTGTTTAAGTGTATTGTCAAGGAGATCAAGGAGAAGGAGCTGCCGGAGCTCGACGACGAGTTTGCGAGCGAGGTCTCAGAGTTCGACACCCTGGCGGAGTACAGGGAGGACGTGAAAAAGAATCTGACCGAGCGGAAGGAAGCGGAAGCGAAGGCTGCGAAGGAAGAGAAAGTAGTCGAGGCGATCATCGCGGATGCGAAGATGGATATCCCCGAGGCAATGCTCGCGACACAGCAGCGCTCGATGGCAGATGACTTCGCCCAGAGGATCCGGATGCAGGGGATCACGATCGACCAGTATTTCCAGTTTACAGGTCTCACGAGAGAGGCGTTCTTAGAGCAGCTCAGGCCGCAGGCGGAGGAGCGGATCAAGTCCAGACTGGTACTCGAGGCGGTCGCAAAGGCGGAGAACCTGGAGGCGAGCGACGAGGAATACACGGCTGAGATCAAGAAGATGGCGGAGGCTTACCAGATGGATGAGGATAAGATCACGGAGATGATCGGTGAGTTCGAACAGAAGTCCATCAAGGAGGATATTTGCATCAGGAAAGCATTGGAGCTGGCAGTGGAGAGCGCGGTGGAGAAATAGTACGCTCATACAGCGCAGAAAGAAACAGAATACAATATATTAAAAAAATATAATAATTGTGCGGATTATTTGCGCAATTATTATATTTGCGTTATACTGTGTTTTAGTAGTATGCAGAGTGGAGGTAAAAACTATGAGTTTAGTACCATATGTCATAGAACAAACAAGCCGGGGCGAGCGTTCGTACGATATTTATTCAAGGCTTTTGAAGGAGCGCATCATATTCCTGGGCGAGGAGGTAAACGAGACGACAGCGAGCCTTACGGTAGCCCAGCTGCTGTTTTTGGAGGCTGAGGATCCGGAAAAGGATATACAGCTGTACATCAACAGTCCGGGAGGTTCTGTCACGGCAGGTATGGCGATCTATGACACGATGCGCTACATCAAGTGCGATGTGTCGACAATCTGTATCGGTATGGCAGCCAGCATGGGGGCATTCCTGCTCGCCGGCGGCACAAAGGGCAAGCGGCTCGCGCTTCCAAACGCGGAGATCATGATCCACCAGCCGCTTGGCGGAGCACAGGGACAGGCGACAGAGATCGAGATCGCCGCAAAACATATACTGCGGACCAAGCAGAAGCTGAACACCATCCTGGCGGAGAACTGTGGACAGCCGTATGATGTGGTCGCGGCAGACACGGAGCGCGACAATTGGAAGTCGGCTGAGGAAGCGATGCAGTACGGTTTGATCGACAGGGTGATCACGGACAGGGCGGACGCAGCGGATGACAGATCGAATTAGATGATATATTTAGATTGAATGAATTATGAGTAAAGGGAGAAAAAGGATGGCTGGAAAAGGCACTGAGGGAAGGGTAAGATGTTCTTTCTGTAACAAAACACAGGATCAGGTGAGAAAGCTGATAGCAGGTCCATCCGGTGTTTATATTTGCGATGAGTGTGTAGATATCTGTGCAGACATAATAGAGGAAGAGTACGAGGATGAACAGATCGACGGCGGTTTTGAGATCAACCTCCTAAAGCCCGTGGAGATCAAGGAGTTTCTCGACGAGTATGTGATCGGACAGGAAGAGGCAAAAAAGGTATTGTCGGTGGCAGTGTACAATCACTATAAGCGTGTTATGGCTGAGAAGGATCTGGATGTGGAGCTTCAGAAGAGCAATATCATCATGATCGGTCCGACAGGTTCCGGCAAAACATATCTGGCGCAGACGCTTGCCAAGATCATCAATGTCCCTTTTGCGATCGCGGATGCGACGACGCTCACAGAGGCAGGTTATGTGGGGGAGGATGTTGAGAATATCCTTTTGAAGCTTATTCAGTCAGCTGATTATGATATTGAGAGGGCGCAGTACGGGATCATCTACATCGATGAGATCGACAAGATCACGAAGAAGAGTGAAAATGTTTCGATTACCAGAGACGTCTCCGGCGAGGGTGTGCAGCAGGCGCTTTTGAAGATCGTTGAGGGCACGGTGGCAAGTGTGCCTCCGCAGGGCGGCAGAAAGCATCCGCACCAGGAATTGATACAGATTGACACGACAAATATCCTTTTTATCTGCGGCGGCGCTTTTGATGGGCTGGATAAGATCGTCGAGAACAGGCTTGACCGCAAGTCCATAGGTTTCAACAAGGATATCGCAGAGAAGACGACGAGGGATCTCGGCGCTGTGTTTAAGGAAGTAACGCCGCAGGATCTCACCAAGTACGGACTCATTCCGGAGTTTGTCGGCAGGGTTCCGATCAATGTATCGCTGGAAGGGCTTGACAAGGATGCGCTCGTGAGGATCTTAAAGGAGCCTAAGAGTGCCCTGATCAAGCAGTATCAGAAGCTTTTTGAGTTTGACGATGTGAAGCTTACCTTCGAGCCGGATGCGATCGATGCGATCGCCGAGAAAGCGCTGGAGAGAAAGACAGGAGCCAGAGGTCTGCGTTCCATCATGGAGAGCATTATGATGGATATCATGTATGAGATTCCTTCCGATGACACGATCGAGAGCTGTGTGGTCACGAAGGAGTCCGTAGAAGGAACAAGTCAGCCTTTTGTAGTACACCGCGAAGCAATGCGCACAGAGCGTGAGAAAAAGGCGAGATAAATAGATGGATTGATTATAAGCGCCGCCTTTTACAAAGGGCGGCGTTTTATGCACAGAGGCGCAGGGAGAGGATTTTACAGATGGAGCAGATAACAGCAGCATTACCCTTGGTGGCACTGCGGGGACTGACGGTGGTGCCAAATATGATCATACACTTTGATCTGAACAGAGAAATGTCAAAGAAGGCGATTGAGCAGGCGCTGAATGCGTCGCAGAAGGTGCTGCTCGTACCGCAGATCGATCCGGAGGAGGAGGAACCGGATCTCGACGGTCTATATAAAGTGTGTACGGTGGCAAGCATCAGGCAGGTTACAAAGCTTCCGAACAGTATTGACAGGGTTATGGTGGAGGCTGTGGCGAGGGCGCGCATCATAGAGCTGGATGACAATGGCGGACAGTACTTTAGCGCACTGTACGAAGAGATTGACGACGATGGGAAAGATCTCGAACAGTCCGAGGAGGAGGCGCTGACGCGCACGCTCAGGGAGGTGTTTGACACGTATGTCCGTTTTTATCCCAAAATCGGAAAAAGCCTGGGGAAGTACTTTAAGGAAGGGAGCAGCCTGCCGGAACTGATGAACCAGATCCTGATCAACACCCCCTTTTCGTATGATCAGAAGCAGCAGATACTCGAGGTCGAGGATATTGCCGAACAGTGCGGGGAGCTTGTGGCGCTGATCATGAACGAGGCGCAGATCGCGGCGATCCGCACACAGCTGGCGGCCAAGATCAGGGAGAAGATCGACAAGAACCAGAAGGACTACATTCTTCGCGAGCAGATGGAATATATACAGGAGGAGCTGGGGGACAAGAACCAGTATTCCGATGTGAAGCATTACGAGGAAGCGCTCGCAAAGCTGAAAGCGGATGCGGAGGTCAAGGAAAAGATCCAGAAGGAGATCAGCCGGTTCAAGACGATCATGGGATCAAGCTCGGAGAGCGCGGTGGAGCGCGGGTATATAGAGACGCTTTTGGAACTTCCGTGGAACAGGGCTTCGAAGGATAACAACGACATCAACAGGGCGGAGGAGATCCTCGAGAGGGATCATTACGGACTGGAGAAGGTGAAGGAACGCATCGTCGAGTATCTGGCGGTCAGATGCCTGACCAGCAAGGGCGAGGTGCCGATCATGTGTCTGGTGGGACCGCCGGGAACGGGCAAGACGTCCATCGCCAAATCGATCGCGGAGGCACTGAACAAAAAATATGTCAGGATCTGTCTGGGCGGCGTGCGCGACGAGGCGGAGATCAGGGGACACCGCAAGACGTATGTCGGGGCAATGCCGGGGCGGATCGCAAACGGCCTGAAACAGGCGGGCGTATCCAATCCGCTGATGCTGCTCGACGAGATCGACAAGGTCAGCAGCGACTACAAGGGAGACACCTCGTCGGCACTTTTGGAGGTGCTTGATCCGGAGCAGAACTGTCATTTCAGGGATCACTATGTGGAGCTGCCGATCGATCTGTCCAGGGTTCTGTTCATAGCGACCGCAAATGATGCAGGCAATATCCCAAGGCCGCTGCTCGACCGCATGGACATCATTGAGGTGACAAGCTACACGGCGAACGAAAAATTTCATATAGCGCGGGAGCATCTGTGGGAGAAGCAGCTCGCAAAGAACGGTCTGAGGGAATCGCAGCTGACGATCAGCGACAATGCAGTCAAGGGCATCATCGACCGCTATACAAAGGAGGCGGGCGTGCGCAATCTCGAGAGGAAGCTCGGGACAGTCTGCAGGAAGGCGGCGTTGGAGATACTGAAGGCAAGGGGCGGTAAGCCCAAAAAGCAGGTGCAGGACAAGTGCATCAGGGTGAACAGCCAGAAACTTGAAAAGTATCTCGGAAAGCCCAAGTACAGTGTCGACATGGCAAACGAGAAGGACGACGTGGGGATCGTCAGAGGGCTTGCGTGGACAAGCGTGGGCGGTGACACCCTGCAGATCGAGGTGAACATCATGCCCGGAAAGGGTGAGATCGAGCTCACCGGAAAACTCGGTGATGTGATGAAAGAGTCCGCGATGACAGGCATCAGCTATATCAGGTCGATCGCGTCCAGGTATAAGATCGATCCGGAGTTTTTCAAGAAAAATGATTTTCATCTCCATATTCCCGAGGGGGCTGTGCCAAAAGACGGTCCGTCTGCAGGCATAACGATGGCGACGGCGGTGCTGTCGGCGATCACGGACACGCCGGTCAGGGCGAAGGTTGCCATGACTGGTGAGATCACACTGCGCGGAAGGGTGCTTCCGATCGGCGGACTCAAGGAAAAGCTGCTGGCGGCAAAGACGGCGGGCATCACGACAGTCCTGGTGCCCGAGGAGAACGAGAAGGATGTGGCGGAGATTTCCGGCGAGATCAAGTCGGGCATGGAGATCTGTTTCGTGCGTTCCATGGATGAGGTGATACCTCTTGCCTTTGCATCTGAGATCAAGATGAGAAGTACACGGACCAGGACGAAAACAAAAACCGAAAACAATAAGCAGGAGAAGTGACAGATGGTTATAAAAAATGTAAGCCTGGAAACGGTGATCGGTGTGACGAGCAAAGTGCCGCAGAACAATATGCCCGAGATCGCATTTGCCGGAAAGAGCAACGTGGGGAAGTCCTCGCTCATAAACGCCCTCATGAACCGCAAATCGCTGGCGCGGACCAGCTCGCAGCCGGGAAAGACGCAGACGATCAATTTCTACAATATCAACAACGAACTGTACTTTGTCGATCTTCCGGGGTACGGTTACGCGAAGGTGAGCCAGCAGGAGAAGGAGAAGTGGGGCAAGATGGTCGAGCGGTATCTGCACCAGTCGAGGGTGCTCAGGGCGGTGTTCCTGCTGATCGATATCCGGCATGATCCCTCGGCAAACGACAGGATCATGTACGATTGGATCATCTCGAACGGCTTTCACCCGATCATCATCGCAACGAAGGCAGACAAGATCAACAGAAGCCAGCTGCAAAAGCAGATCAAGGCAGTCAGGCAGGGGCTCGGCGTTGACAGGGATACGATCGTGATCCCGTTCTCAGCCCAGACGAAGCAGGGGCGGGACGAGATTTATGATCTGATCGACGGCATGATGGGGCAGCCGGAAGGAGAGGACTGAATATGGAGGAACGAAGTACATGCAGGCAAAACCTGAAACTGATCACAAATATCCTGATCTCGCTGGTCATACTGCTGCTCTGCATTTTTGTGGTGCCGAAGCTGGTCCTGCTCTTCATGCCTTTTGTGATCGGCTGGATCATATCTTGTATCGCGAACCCGTTTGTAATGTTTTTGGAGCGAAAGCTCAAGATCAGAAGAAAGGCTGGCACTGTCGTAGTCATCGTGTGTGTGATTGCGGCGGTGATCGGGATCGGTTATGGCCTCGGTGTCATACTCTGGCGTCAGCTATCTGGCTTTATCGAAGAGATCCCCGCGATGTGGGAAGTCGTGAAACAGGATTTTGACGATCTGGGAAACTGGATCAACCAGCATATCGGAGTGCGGGCGCCGAAGTTTGCGGATGCACTCAATGATCTCGGCAATACGATCGGTGAGATGATATCGGATCTGCCCAAAAGTTTAAATTTCAGTACTTTCGAGGGCATGGGCAGCATGGTGGGAAACATAGCGAGTGTGATCGTATCGATCATCATGTGCATGCTGTCGGCGTATTTCTTTATCGCGGACAGGGAGTGGATGAGCGGTTTCGTCAACAGATTCCTGCCGGAAAATATCACGCGCAAGTACGATGTGTTCTCCTCAAGTCTCAGGCAGGCGGTCGGGGGATATTTTAAGGCGCAGTTCCGCATTGAGATCTGGATGTATGTGCTGCTTTTGATCGGACTCACGGTGCTGAGGGTGCGCTACAGCCTGCTGATCGCGCTGCTGATGGCGTTTCTCGACTTCCTGCCTTTCTTTGGCACGGGTATCGTGCTGGTTCCGTGGGCGGTCGTGACAGTGATCGGGGGCAGCTACCTCAGAGCGTTCGGTTTTCTGGTCATCTGGGGTGTGGGACAGCTGTTCCGTCAGCTGATACAGCCCAAGATCATGGGGGAGTCCATTGGGATGGAGCCGATCCCGACGCTGTTTTTGCTCTTTATCGGATATCGGATCGCGGGGGTCGGCGGTATGCTGATCGCAGTGCCGCTGGGGATCATCGTCGTCAATATGAACGAGGCAGGTTTTTTCGACACGCCCAAGTACAGTATCAGGTTGCTGGTTCGAAACGTCAATGAATTCAGGCGGCTGGACGAGGAGACGGTCAGGGAGCTGGGCGGGGAGGAAAGGCGGGAGCATCGCGGAAGGTAGTGGACAGAATGCGTAATTTCAAGATATTGATACAGTATGAGGGAACCCGATACCAGGGGTGGCAGCGTCAGGATTCGACGGGAAACACCATACAGGGCAAGATAGAGGCGATCCTTGCGAAGATGACAGGCTGCGACTTTGTGCAGGTCAACGGTTCGGGGCGGACGGATGCGGGCGTGCACGCGCTCGGTCAGGTGGCAAACTTCAAGATTGACACGGCGCTGTCCGCGGTTGCGGTGATGGATCATCTGAACCGGTATCTTCCCGAGGATATCGGCGTGATATCGATCCAGGAGGTGCCGGAGCGTTTTCACAGCAGGCTGAATGCGAAGGCAAAGACCTACCGCTACCGCATATGGAATTCGAAGCTGCCCTGTGTGTTTGAGCGCAGATATGTGTATGAGGTGCCGGGGCAGTTCGACCTTGATGCGATGAGGGCGGCGGCATCGTGTTTGGTGGGAAAGCATGATTTCAGAGCGTTCACCTCGCAAAAAAAGAGCAGGAAGTCTACCGTGCGGACGATCGATGCGATCCGGCTCGAGAAAGCGGGGGAGGAGATCGTCATCACTTATAGCGGCGACGGGTTTCTGTACCATATGGTGCGGATTCTCACGGGCACGCTGATCGAAGTCGGGCTGGGGCAGAGAAGCCCCGCGTCGATGGCGCAACTGTTCGGGAATACTGCATCCAGGGATCTGGCAGGCGCGCTGGCACCTGCAAAGGGGTTGTGCCTGGTTGAAGTGCGGTACTGATAATGTTAGGAGCAGTCTTATGGACAAAATGGAGGAGAAAGGTATGAGTGACACAGAAAAGAGTATAGCGGAGGCTTCCACGGAGGAGCGGGAAGTCGTCTCGAGGAATTTTATTGAGCAGCTGATCGACAGGGATCTGGAGGAGGGGGTGTATGACACTGTGCACACGCGTTTCCCGCCGGAGCCGAACGGTTATCTGCACATCGGGCATGCCAAGGCGATCCTTGTCAACTATGGGATTGCGAAGGAGTACGGCGGAAAGTTTAACTTGCGATTTGACGACACCAACCCGACAAAGGAGGATATCGAGTTTGTGGAGTCCATCAAGGCGGACGTCAGGTGGCTCGGCGCGGACTGGGAGGACAGGCTTTTCTTTGCCTCTGACTATTTTGACCAGATGTATGAGTGCGCCGTAAAGCTGATCAGGAAAGGCAAGGCGTATGTATCGGACCTGACAGCGGAGCAGCTCAAGGAATACAGAGGATCCTTTACAGAACCCGGAAAGGAAGATCCGTACGCGGGCCGCTCTGTGGAGGAGAACCTGAGACTCTTTGAGGATATGAAAAACGGCAAGTTTGCGGACGGTGAGAAGGTGCTCCGCGCGCGGATCGATATGGCTTCACCGAACATCAATATGAGAGATCCGGTGATCTACCGTGTGGCGCACATGACACATCACAATACAGGTGATCAGTGGTGCATCTATCCGATGTATGACTTTGCGCACCCGATCGAGGACGCCATCGAGGGGATCACGCACTCGATCTGCACGCTGGAGTTTGAGGATCACAGACCGCTCTACGACTGGGTCGTGCGGGAGATCGAGTACCCGAACCGCCCGAGACAGATCGAGCAGGCAAAGATGTATCTGACAAACGTCGTGACAGGCAAGCGCTATATCAAGAAGCTTGTCCAGGACGGGATCGTCGATGGCTGGGACGATCCGAGGCTTGTGTCGATCGCGGCGCTCAGAAGGCGCGGGTTTACGCCGGAGTCCATCCAGAAGTTCGTGGAGCTCTGCGGTGTGAGCAAGGCAAACTCCTCCACCGACTACGCGATGCTCGAGTACTGCATTCGCGAGGACTTAAAGCTCAAAAAGCCCAGGATGATGGCAGCGCTCGATCCTGTAAAGCTTGTGATCGACAACTATCCCGAGGGGGAAGTGGAGTATCTTGAGGTGCCCAACAATCTCGAGAATGAGTCCCTCGGCTCCAGGCAGGTCCCGTTCTGCAGGGAGCTCTATATCGACAGGGACGACTTTATGGAGGAGCCGCCCAAAAAGTATTTCAGGCTGTACCCGGGAAATGAGGTGCGCCTCATGAGCGCGTATTTTGTTAAGTGCGTGGATTATGAGAAGGACGAGAGAGGCAGAGTGACCGTCGTCCACTGCACCTATGATCCGGAGACAAAGCAGGGCAGCGGTTTTTCGGGCAGGAAGGTGAAGGGCACGATCCACTGGGTTCCGGCGCCGTACGCGGTCAAAGCGGAGGTGCGGTTATACGAGAATCTGATCGACGAGGAGAAGGGGGTCTACAACGAGGACGGCTCGCTGAACCTCAATCCCAATTCGCTCACCGTGCTGAAGGAGTGCTATGTGGAGCCGGCGCTGAAAGGCGCAGAGCCGTACGACAGCTTCCAGTTCGTGAGGCAGGGGTTCTTCAATGTGGATGTCAGGGATTCGAAGCCGGATGCGCTTGTGTTTAACAGGATCGTCTCGTTAAAGAGCTCGTTCGTGCTGCCGAAATAGGCGGCTGTCCCCGAAGTGCGGACATTCTCCGCAGGGATATGAAATATCACAGGGAGGGAGAGGGTTGGAATGAGGTATCGATGTCTGATATTGGACCATGACGACACGGTGGTCAACAGTACTGCCACCATACATTATCCCGCATTCCTGGAGGCGTTAAAGCTGTTGCGGCCGGGCGTGACCATTTCGCTTGACGATTATTTCCGGGAAAATTTTGATCCGGGCTTTATCCCGTACTGCGTCGGGAAGCTCGGTATGACGGACGAGGAGCTCGAGCGCGAGCTGGAGTGCTGGAAGGAATATGTCTCAAAGCACACCGCAAAGGCTTACGACGGCATGAGGGAGATCATCGGGCGCCAGCGGGCGGAGGGCGGCATTGTGTGCGTGGTATCGCACTCCTATGATTTCAATATCAGGAGGGATTATGCATCGAACGATCTTCCTATGCCGGACATGATCTTTGGATGGGAGTATCCGCCCGAGCAGAGAAAGCCCGGCACGTACGCACTCGAGGTCATCTCCCGAAAGTATCGGTTGAAACCGCAGGAGATGGTGATGGTGGATGACTCCAAGCCGGGCTACGACATGGCAAAAGCGTATGGTGTTCCTTTTGTCGGTGCGGGCTGGGCGGCTGATATCCCCGAGATCCGGGATTTCATGAGGAAGAACAGCGACGTGTACTTCACGAGCGTAGAGGAGCTGGCAGAATTTTTATTTGATACAGAGCCGGCATGACGGGCTCCGGGAAATCGGACACAGAATCAAAACTAGTACAGATCATGAAGGCATGGGTATTACGGTATGCATGCCTTCATTGTTTTTTATCGTTCATGTTTTTGGCAGTACGGCATATGTGAAATGATAACGATTGTTATATTATAATTCGTTATCATTCCGCATCCGAGTCGTCAAAAAACGCTTCCGTCCTGCCAGCCGGATCGGACGGCTCGGTGTAGGTGGCAGACACAGATACCGTCCCGGCTTCGTGTTCACTGTTCTTTTTCTCCGACGTGCCGGGATCAGCGGCAGGTGCGGCAGACATATCTACCTGCGTGTAGACAGGCTCGACAGTGGGCGCTGTCATCTCGCCGATGATCTCCTTTGCCTTGTCGATCTTCTCGGACACGTTGAAGTGCTCGAGCTTTTCCTTGGTCTTATCAAGTGTCTCGATCACTTTTTCACCTATTTTTTCCCTGGCATTGTCTATATCGATCGGCATATAGGGGCGGCATTTGCTGACAGCGGGATTTGCGGACTCTGCGGAGAAATCTTCATCGTCGAGATCCTCGTCAAAATCGTCAAAGTCATCGAAGTCGTCAAAGTCTTCCTCGGGAGTGTTTGTTTTATTTCGAAGATAATAATAGGTCCCTGCAGCTGCAGCACCGGCGAGGGCACTGAATAAGACAAGCTTGCTAAATTTCTTAGCCATTTGTGGTTCTCCTTTCCTGTTGCAGTTG
>Ga0224483_100599_pt1 | contig 11727 bp, 11 predicted proteins | sample hydfratestSal1_FD_181453 | JGI IMG/M metagenome (GOLD analysis project Ga0224483, IMG submission 181453) | Metatranscriptome of mouse feces microbial communities from Columbus University, Ohio, United States - Sal1 (Metagenome Metatranscriptome) ... | reverse complement strand
CATCAGTAAAAATAGAAACGGGTGTTATATGAGTAAAAAGTTAGAAATACTGGGAATGGCTCTGGATAATGATACGGTGCAGGAAGCAATGCTTAAAGTTGAGGGTTTTCTGGACAGTACCATGATGAAGACAGTTGGGACAATTTCCATGGAGACATTGGTCAAAGCCCAGGAAGATGGACAGTTAAAGGAATGTATTGAAAGCTTAGAGCTTACAATTATCAGTGATAAGGAAATTTTAAAGGCGGCAGAGGAGACTTCGCAGCAGAGGATAATTGAGACCACAGACAATATATTTATGAAGGAATTTCTGGGGAGGGCCGCCCAAAACAGGCGGAGGGCTTATTTGCTGGGGGATACCACAGAGCAGCTCCACACGCTTGAGGATTATCTAAGCGAGCATTACGAGGGGATTGTTGTGTCAGGCAGCTATGCGCTTATGGAATGCGTTGGGGATTATGACACTGTAATTAATGAAATTAATATTGCGGAGCCAGATGTGATATTTTCTGTGATATCCACGCCAGAGCAGGAGTATTTCCTAAAGGCGAATAAGGAGAAGCTGAATGTGAAAATCTGGTATGGGCTTGGAAATAATTATGCATCCAAGAAAGGGGTGTCCGAGGTGGCAGGCTTTGCAAAGAAATTGATCCAAAAAAGCCTGATGCACAGCTTGATGGCACGCTACCATAAAAAAGAAGAATGAAGGGGGATAAATGGAGAAATTTTTCACTTATAAACGGTCTCCAGTATTTTTGTATCTGGTGATTATAGCAGGCACAGGGCTCCTTGCCTTCGCCATTAAATGTATCTTTGACCCGATTAGCCTTGTGACAGGAGGGTTTACAGGCATCTCAATCCTGCTCAAGCAGTTGACCGAGATTGTCTATGAAGGCGGGATCCCCCTTTGGTTTGCTAATATGGCGTTAAATGTGCCAGTATTTGTAATTGCATGGAAAGTTATGGGGAAGCGTTTTATCGGGAGGACAGTGGTTGCCACCGCATTGCTCTCTGCCTGGCTGTATGTGATACCAGAAATGGATTTTGTAAGTGGGGATTATACGTTGGCGGCAGTGTTTGGCGGCTGCCTTTCAGGCGTGGCCATGGGGATGATCCTTTGGGCAAATGCCACCACCGGAGGCACCGAAATGGTTGCCGCACTAATTCAGCGCAAGCTAAAACATTATTCCGTGGCGCAGATTATGCAGGTATTGGACGGCATGGTTGTGCTGGCCGGGCTGTATGTATTTGGGCTTCGCCCATCCATGTATGCGATTGTGTCTATATTTATTGCATCCAAGGTGACCGACACTATTCTGGAAGGAATGAAATTTTCCAAAGCCGCGTATATTATCACAGATAAATATGAAGAAGTGTCCCAGCTTATTATGGATACGCTGGACAGGGGCGTAACTGGGCTAGAGGCACGGGGGATGTATTCTGGCGCGCGCAAATGCATGCTTTACTGTGTGGTGTCAAAGAAACAGATTGTGCTTTTAAAGGAATTGGTGCATCAGATTGACCAGGACGCATTTGTGATTGTAGGGGATGTAAGGGAAGTCCTGGGGGAAGGGTTTATTGAGTATAAGAAACATTAGGGGATGTTTGTATACTATGCCCATGGAAAAAGACGCCATATTTTGAAAAAAGTTGAGGAAATGCATAAAAAATATGGATTTCCTCTTTCTTTTTTTGTGCTATTGCATTAAAATACATATTAAGTTGTTTTGTTTTCCTAAAATAAGCAAAATATAATTGTGAAAGTTGACGATATTAAGAAAGAAACAAGGAAAGACAGGAAGGGAAGCTGGGAGTTTGCAGAATACAGCGTGGAGAAGGAATGAAAAAGGAGGAAGCAAATGATCTCGAATCAGATACTTCAAAGTACGATTGATGGGTTAAAGGGAATTACCAGAATTGATTTATGTATTATTGACACCGAAGGCAAAGTACTGGCGGCAACTTTTCAGGATACAGACAGCTATGTCACCGCGGCTCTGGCATTTGTGGAATCCCCTGCGGACAGCCAGGTATTTTTGGGATGCCAGTTTTTTAAAGTATTTGATGAACACCAGCTAGAGTATGTCCTGCTTGCCAATGGGGATAGCGAAGATGTTTATATGATTGGGAAAATTGCCAGCTTCCAGATACAAAATTTGCTTGTGGCGTATAAAGAACGGTTTGATAAAGATAATTTTGTAAAGAACCTGCTGCTGGATAACCTGCTGCTGGTAGATATTTATAACCGTGCAAAAAAGCTGCATATTGATACAGAGGCCAGGCGCGTGGTCTTTATTATAGAGACAAACCGTGAGAAAGACGGGAATGAGCTGGAGAAAGTCAGAAGCTTGTTAGGGGGGAAATCCAAAGATTTCATAACAGCGGTGGATGAAAAAAATATTATCGTTGTGAAAGAAGTTTTGGAAAACGAAGGTTATGAAGAATTGAATAAGACGGCGGAGGTGATCTTAAGCTTGTTCCACACTGGGGGCGAGATGGAGATCCACATAGCCTACGGCACAATCGTAAATGAGATTAAGGAAGTGTCCCGCTCTTATAAGGAAGCCAGGATGGCGCTTGACGTGGGGAAGATTTTCTTTGAGGAACGCCATGTGATTGCGTATTCCACTCTGGGGATTGGCCGTTTAATCTACCAACTCCCAATTCCACTGTGTAAAATGTTCATTAAGGAAATCTTTGATGGGAAATCCCCAGACGAATTTGATGAAGAGACGCTTACTACAATAAATAAATTTTTTGAGAACAGCTTGAACGTTTCCGAGACGTCCAGGCAGCTTTATATCCACCGCAATACGCTGGTGTATCGGCTGGATAAGCTCCAAAAAAGCACAGGGCTGGATTTGCGGGTGTTTGAAGACGCCATCACGTTTAAAATTGCGTTGATGGTTGTGAAGTATATGAAATATATGGAATCTTTGGATTATTAAATTTAGGAGGCTTACATGATAAAACTTGAAAATGTCAGTAAAGCATATTCTGCCGGGATTCCCGCGTTAAATGACGTGAGCCTGTCGATTGAGGCTGGGGAATTTGTTTTTGTGGTGGGGGACAGCGGTTCTGGGAAATCTACACTGATTAAATTGCTGTTAAAGGAATTGGAGCCAACCAAGGGCAGCATTACAATCAATAGCCAGAAGCTTGGGAATATACGCCATAGGGATATCCCGCGGTTCCGGCGTAATATTGGCGTGGTGTTCCAGGATTTCAGGCTGCTGAAAGACAGGAACGTCTATGAAAATGTAGCTTTTGCCCAGAGGGCGGTAGGCACCCCGGTGAAGGTTATGCGCCGGAAAGTCCCAGCGGTCTTATCCATGGTGGGGTTAGCCGCGAAATATAAGTCATACCCCAAAGAGATCTCTGGCGGGGAGCAGCAGAGGGTAGCGATTGCCAGGGCTTTGGTCAATGAACCAAAGATTTTGCTGGCAGATGAGCCTACTGGGAATTTGGATTCCCATAATGCATGGGAAATTATGAAGCTGTTAGAAGAAATTAACCACCGCGGGACTACCGTCTTGGTGGTGACCCATAACCTGGATATTGTGAAGGCAATGCGCAAGCGCGTCATTACCATGAGGAAAGGCGTTGTCATTGACGACGAGCAGGCAGGTGATATCTATGAGGATTAGCACATTTTGGTATACCTTAAGGCAGGGGGCGAAGAATATCTGGAAAAATAAGATGTTTTCCCTGGCCTCCATTGCTACAATGTCTGCATGTATTTTCCTATTTGGTATTTTTTATTCTGTGGTTGTGAACTTTCAGAGCGTAGTCAAGGAAGTGGAATCAGGAGTTGCCGTCACAGTGTTTTTTGTGGATGGCGCGACCCAGGCGCAGATGGATGCGGTAGGGGAGCAGATTGGCAAGCGTGTGGAAGTATCGAATAAAGTATTTGTTTCCGCGGAGGCGGCATGGGAGAATTTCCAGAAAATTTATTTCAAAGGCGTGGAAGAAATGGCGGAAGGGTTTGCAGAGGATAACCCCCTTGCAAATTCCGCCCATTATGAAGTGTATATGAACGATATCTCCATGCAGGAGTCTTTGGTAACCTATATTGAGTCGTTAGACGGGGTGAAGGAGGTAAAAAGCTCAGACTTAGCGGCAAATACGCTGACAGACTTTAACCGCCTGATTGGGTATGTGTCTGCCGGCATTATCCTGATTTTGCTCTGTGTGGCAGTATTTTTGATCAGCAATACGGTTACCATCGGCATTGCAGTCCGGCGTGAGGAGATTGCCATTATGAAATTGATTGGCGCAACAGACTATTTTGTGCGCGCTCCGTTTATTGTGGAGGGGATTTTAATTGGGGTGATTGGCTCTGCATTGCCCTTGCTTGTTTTGTACCAGATGTACCGCAGGATTATCGTTTATGTAGGGGAAAAATTCCTTTGGCTAAGCGGCATGCTGGAATTCCTTCCGGTAAATAAGGTATTTTCCACTTTAGTCCCAGTTGGGCTGATATTAGGGGTGGGCATTGGGTTCCTTGGAAGCCGCATGACCATCCGTAAGCATTTAAAAGTTTAAAAGAAGCGCCTTACAAGCCAGCCTCCTCAACAGGGGGATAAGGCCTTGGCATAATGGAAGAAATTAGAATCAGGAAAAGAGGAAGCAAATGGATAACGAAGAATATTTTGACCCGCAAGGGAAGAAGGCATCAGGGTTTGGCAAGGGAGTCGCCGTGGGGGCGCTTTCTATGCTGCTGGTAGTGTCCCTGGCAGCCGTGGGGATTTGGCTGGGCGTCCGTGCAAGGAGCCAAAAACCTGTGGTTTCTAAAAAAGAGGACGGGAGCAAGGAAGCGATTTTGCAGGAGGGAGTGGAAAAGAAGGCAGGTGAAATCGCTGATTTAATTGACCAGTATTATTATGAACAGATAGATAAGGCGGCTTTGGTGGAGGGGATGTATGCAGGTATGGTGGATGGGTTAGGCGACCCATATTCTGCTTACTATACCGCAGAGGAATATAAATCCTTCAATGAAAGCACAACAGGGGTGTATTACGGCATCGGCGCGGTGCTGACCCAGAATATTAATACGAAGGTTGTCACAATCCTGCATGTATATCCAGGGACCCCTGCAGAAGAAGCCGGGGTGAAGGATGGGGATGTGATTGTAAAGGTAGGGGATATTGAAGGGGACAGTATGGAGTTGTCGGAATTAGTGACCCATATCAAAGGGGAAGAAGGGACAACGGTGCATCTGGAATTGCTGCGCAGCGGCGAAAAAGGCCATGTTGAGTTGGATGTAGAGCGGCGCCAGATTGAGGTCCCTACCGTGCAACAGCAAATGTTAGAAGGGAATGTGGGGCTGGTCCAGATTTCAGAATTTTCGGAATCCACACCCGAACAGTTTTCCGAGGCTATGGAAGAACTGAAGGGGCAAGGGATGGAATCTGTTATAATAGATTTGCGGGATAACCCAGGCGGCGTGCTGAAATCTGTCTGCACAATGCTGGATGCGTTTTTGCCGGAAGGCATTTTGGTATATACGGAAGATAAATATGGCAACCGTTCTGATTATAAGTCCGATGCAAAATGTATGGATATCCCAATGGCGGTACTGATTAATGGGAACAGCGCCAGCGCTTCTGAGATTTTTGCAGGGGCAATTAAGGATTACAATTACGGCACGCTGATAGGGACCACTTCTTTTGGGAAAGGGATTGTACAGACTATTATCCCAATGACGGATGGGAGTGCCGTTAAAGTCACCATGGCAAAATATTTTACACCAAATGGGAATTATATCCATGATGTTGGGATTGCCCCAGATATTGAATTGGAATACGAATATCAAGGGGAAGATGAAATTTATAACCCAATGCACGACAACCAGGTATTGAAAGCGCTGGAAGTGCTAAAGGGCGGGGAGTGACCCAGGCTGGCATCATTGTGAGAAACCATACGGAAGAAAGGGAGAATAACGTGAAACAATTTTATGGTATGAGCCAAAAAGGCGATTTGAAAGAAGCAGTCAGCAGATTACAGAATCCTCAGTTCCTTATGTTAATGTCAAATGCAAGCCAATTTGAAGCGCATGTGGAAAAGTTAGAACGGCTATTCCCTGGGGTGCCAAGCATTGGGTGCATCGGCATGAGTTACGATACCAGGGTGGTGGAAAACGGCGTAGGGGTCATTGCGTTTTGTGACGGCGTTGCCGTATCGGCAAATGTATTGGAAGATGTGTCCACCATGCCTGTAAAATTTATCAGGCGTTTGGAGCGGGACGTGGAGGAAGTCGGGGCGTCACAGCAGGACACCATATGCCTTGATTTCTGCTCTGGAAATGACGCCTGCGTGCTGACGACAATGTACAGCGTATTGAGGAAACGGAATATATCCCTGATAGGCGGGACCGGGGACGGAGGGAAAGTGTCCGCCAATGGGAAAGTTTATGAGAATGCCGTGGCTTACGCATTGGTGAAGAACCTTGGCGGCAAGGTTAAGGCATACAAAGAAAATATTTACCGTCCTATGAGGGAACATCGTTTTATTGCGTCCAAAACGGATAAGGCAAATTATATTATGGGTGAACTGAATGGGAAGCCAGCCAAGCAGGTGTACCAAAGTATCCTGCATGTGACAGAGCAGGATATTACATCACAGACCTTTAAAAACCCGTTCGGGCGTATTAACGGGGATGAAATCTGCATTATTTCAATTAAAGAGGTAAATGGGAATGCGCTGGCATGTTTTCGCCAGGTAAATGATTCAGATGTGTTGATATTGTTGGAACTTGGGGATTACAAGAAAATAGTAAAAAACACGATACAGTCAATCCGCAGTGACTTCAGCAGGATTTCAGCCGTATTTTCTGTGAACTGCCTGTTCCGGTACCTATTGTTTAGCGAGAACTCCTATATGCAGGAGTATTTGCAGGAGATGAAAGCTTTGGGCAACCATGCCGGCCTTGTAGGCTATGGGGAACACTATAACAACCGTTTTGTAAACCAGTCTATGACCTGCGTGGTATTTGAGTAAAGGGGGAGGAAAATGGGATATTGGAAGAATGCTCATAAGGAGTCAAAAAAGGAACTTAAAAAAAGCCTTTATCCAGTGCTTTATGTGACAAGCCACTTAGGGGAATACCAAAAGGAGCTTGCCCAGAAAGAAGTGGATTCCCTCCGGGAATTAGAGATGGTAAACGATTCTTTCCGCGGCGTATTGAGGGAGGCAGAGAATTTCCATAGCCAGCTGCAGAATTTTGGACAGACTTTTTCAAATATTAACCAAGTGTCCGGGCATTTTGAAAGCGTGAAAAGTGAGATTGCCAAGTCTGTTGACCAGGCGCAGTCCGGTGTGGAAGAGCTAAAAAATAGCTCTAAAGAGGTAGAGTCGCATTTTGATGAGATAGAGGATACGTTTGGGGATTTCTTAGAAGCGGTAAAGAACATTAAGAAATGCACCAGTAAGATTATCACGATTGCAGACCAGACGAATATCCTTGCCCTCAATGCCACAATAGAGGCGGCAAGGGCTGGGGAACAAGGCAAGGGGTTTGCAGTGGTGGCTGTGGAAGTGAAGGCGCTGGCGGATGAGATTAAGAAGCTGGTGGCGGAAGTGAATTCCAGCATCAATGATGTGGAGCAGGGAACGGAGAAACTAAATTCCAGCATCAACACTTCGCAGGAAGCGTTAGAAGAGAGCCTGAATAAGGTGGATGATACATATGCGATGTTTGATAAAATCACAGAGGCGGCAGAGGGCGCGACAACGGTGCAGGATGACATAGCCAGGGCAATTGACGAGTCCGACAGGGAACTGCAGTCTTTGCAGGATTTCTTTGACAGGACGAAGGTCAAGCATCAGGAGGTTATGCAGTATATTAATTCTGCCAGCAAGCTTGGCACCACCAAAAGCTCCATGTTTGAGGATGTGGATAACCTGCTGTCCCAAATCCCATATATTGTTGAGGATTATGATTGAGAGGGAGGCGGTTGACAAACTTAGCCAAATCATATATGATTAGCACAGACAACAGAACGCAGAGGGACTGCCAGGGCAAATGGGAAGGCTTGTATCGACAGCCAGATATGCCCGGCGGTTGAGAAGGTTAAAACCTGACTCTTTGAACCTGTCAGTTAATACTGTCGTAGGGAGCGGAAGATTTGTGGCAATTTTAAGAAGCGCTCGTTGGGCGCTTCTTTTTTTAAGGAGGAAAATATGAGAGATTACGCTACGCAAATGGAAGCTGCCCGCAAGGGCATTGTAACAGAAGAGTTAAAAAAGGTGGCGGCGAAGGAACGCATGGCAGTGGAAGAACTGATGCCTCTAGTGGCAGATGGGAAAGTGGTGATTTGCGCCAACAAAAAACATGCCTGCATCGACCCGGAAGGCGTGGGTTCTATGCTAAAGACCAAAATCAATGTGAACCTTGGGGTGTCAAGGGATTGCAAAGATTACAACGTGGAAATGGAAAAGGTAATGGAGGCTGTAAATATGGGGGCGCATGCCATTATGGATTTGTCCTCCCATGGGGACACGGTCCCATTCCGCAGGAAGCTTACCTCTGAATGCCCAGCGATGATTGGGACAGTCCCAGTATATGATTCCGTGATCCATTACCAGCGGGACCTTGCCACGTTATCAGCGCGTGATTTTATTGATGTGGTACGGCTCCATGCGGAAGATGGGGTGGACTTTGTAACCCTCCATTGTGGGATCACCAGGAAAACTATAGAGCAGATTAAAAAACATAAGCGGAAAATGAATATTGTGTCCCGGGGAGGGTCTTTGGTATTTGCATGGATGAGCATGACTGGGGAAGAAAACCCGTTTTATGAATATTTTGACGAGATTTTAGAAATTTGCCGGGAATATGACGTTACAATATCTTTGGGCGACGCTTGCCGCCCAGGCTGCCTTGCGGATGGGTCTGACGTGTGCCAGATTGAAGAACTGGTACGTTTAGGGGAATTGACAAAGCGTGCCTGGGAAAGGGATGTGCAGGTAATGGTGGAAGGGCCAGGGCATATGCCTATGGACCAGATTGCAGCGAATATGAAGATTCAGCAGACCATTTGCATGGGCGCGCCATTTTATGTGCTAGGGCCTATTGTGACAGATATTGCTCCAGGCTACGACCATATCACTTCTGCCATTGGGGGGGCTATTGCAGCTCAGAACGGGGCGGCGTTCTTATGTTATGTAACGCCAGCGGAGCATCTGGCCCTGCCCAATGTTGAGGACGTGAAGCAGGGCATTATGGCGTCCAAAATTGCAGCCCATGCAGCAGATATTGCCAAGGGCGTCCGGGGAGCCAGGGAATTGGATGACAAGATGGCAGACGCCCGCAGGAATTTGGATTGGGAAGCCCAGTGGGAATGCGCCATGGACCCAGAGACAGCCAAGAAAATCCGGGAAGGCCGCAAACCAGAGCATGACGACACTTGTTCCATGTGCGGGAAATTCTGTGCAGTGCGGAGCATGAACAAAGCGCTGTCTGGGGAATACATAGATATCTTGTAATACATGGCTGCTGCGAAGGAGGAAAGGAATGAAAGTGAATATTAAGAAACTGGCGGCGGCTGGGATGATGGCTGGGCTAGGGGTTTGCCTGTCTGCTTTTTCCATTCCAGTGGGGGCTTCCAGATGTTTCCCCATTCAGCACCTTTTAAATGTGCTGGCAGGTGTGTTCCTGGGGCCTTGGTATGCGGCAGGGTTTGCATTTTCTACTGCATTAATCCGTAACCTGATGGGTACAGGGAGCCTTTTGGCGTTCCCAGGCAGCATAGTAGGGGCATTTTTGGGGGCAGTGTCTTACCGCCTCACAGGAAAAGTCTGGATGGCGTTTCCAGGGGAAATCCTGGGGACTGGGGTAATTGGCGGGATGCTCTGCTATCCGGTGGCGTCGCTGCTTATGGGGAATAAAGAAGCTGCTTTGTTTACCTATGTAGTCCCGTTTATGGTCAGCACCTTGGGAGGCTGCCTGCTGGCGGCAATGGTTTTGGGCATGCTGCACAAATCTGGGACCATCCAGTATTTGCAGGGGATGTTGAAGGAGACGTAGATTAGGAGGTGCATCGGATGCATAGGGACGGCCAGTCAGGGGCAGCCAGCCAATGGGAAAGTTACATACGGGCTTGCAGGATGGATGGCGCGGCTGTCACGCCAGAGGAGGTTGCCGCGGTATTTCGGGATATCAGGCAGCAAAGATATCTGGTGCATATGATACCCAATGCTGTTTCCGCTGCCTTATGTGCAGATGGGATAGCTGCCCTGGGGGCCAGGCCATTGATGGCGGTGGCAAAGGAAGAGATGGAGGAAATTGTTGCCCAGGCAGACGCGTGTGTGGTGAACCTGGGGCAGCTCAGCCAGGAAAAGCTTTCCTCAGCCAGGCTTGCGCTGCAATGCGCGGCAGAGGAGGATAAGCCGCTGGTATTGGATCCGGTAGGCTGCGGCGCGTCCTCCTTCCGCCTAAAGGCGGTGCAGGAATTGTTCCAAATTCCATGGAAAGGGATTGTAAAGGGGAACCGTTCTGAAATTTACAGCATCCAACAGGGGAAACTGACCAGGGAAGGCATTGATTCCCTGCAGGAACGGGGCTTAATAGGCGAAGTAAGGAAGGGCAGCGTTTATTTGGTGACGGGGAAAACAGACTGCATCCTTTGGGAAGGGGGCAGGATGGAGGTTCCCCATCAAGAGGCTTGCTTCCAGAATGTGGTAGGGAGCGGATGCCTTGCCGGGGCAGTAGCAGGGGCTTGTAGCGCTGCCGCCCGCGGGATGCGGATGAACCAGAGGGAGCAAGTGGCTGCCGCCGCAGCCGCTTGCCTGGGCATGGCTTTTGTATTAGGGCATGCGGGGAAAGCAAAAGGGTATGGAACGGTAAAATCATTGTTATTAGATGGGATTAGCATGTTGTCAGGGAGGCATTTTTTGGACTGGCTGCAAAGGAGGGAATTATGGGAAAATGGCTGTATTTGATTGCGGATTTTTCTTATGGGGAAGAAAAGATAAAGGCGGCGCTGGAGGCTGGGGTGGATTATATCCAGCTTAGGGAAAAAAATATTTCCTCGGCAGAATATCTCCTGCGGGCAAAAAAGCTGCGTGAAATGGCCAATTATTACCATACGAAGCTGATTATCAATGATAGGATGGATATTGCAGTTTTAAGCGGCGCGGACGGGGTGCATTTGGGGCAGGATGACATTCCGGTGAAGGATGCACGGGAATACTTAGGGGCTGGCATGGTGGTTGGGGCAACAGCAAAAACACCAGGGCAGGCCAGGCTTGCGCTGGAAGCTGGGGCAGATTATTTGGGCAGCGGCGCCTGGTTCCCTACAGATACAAAGGAGGATGCAGCCCCAATCGAGGAAGGGACATACCAAGAAATCCTTAAGGCGGCTCCAATCCCCAATGTGGCAGTAGGGGGCATCACGGCAAAAAATTGTAAAAAACCCCTTTCCTGCGGCGCGTTTGGGCTGGCAATTTCAGCGGGGATTTTAAAAGCCCAGAACCCAGGGGAGGAAACCGCAAAGATACGGAAGATTTTAAATGAATCAGGAGGGGCGGCATGAAAACTGTGCTTACCATAGCAGGGAGCGATTGCAGCGGCGGCGCTGGGATACAGGCAGACCTTAAGACGATAGCAGCCCATGGGCTGTATGGGGAAAGCGCGGTTACTGCATTGACTGCGCAAAATACATTGGGGGTAGCGGAGGTTGTTCCGGTATCCCCTGATTTTTTGGAAAAGCAATTGGAATGCATTTT
>Ga0224483_100598_pt1 | contig 11734 bp, 22 predicted proteins | sample hydfratestSal1_FD_181453 | JGI IMG/M metagenome (GOLD analysis project Ga0224483, IMG submission 181453) | Metatranscriptome of mouse feces microbial communities from Columbus University, Ohio, United States - Sal1 (Metagenome Metatranscriptome) ... | reverse complement strand
GCGGGATTTTTGTTATCAGGACAGCTGCCATATGATTATTACATAGAAGGAGAGGGACTATGAAAAGACGTGGTTTGGCGGTATTTGCCCTGACTGCGGTGATGGCGCTTGGCATTGTCGGTACGGCGACGGCAGCTGAGGGCTGGGCCCAGGAGAACGGCAGCTGGGTATACTACAGTGCGTCAGGAAGCCGGGTTTACAATGTATGGCGGAAAGGCGGAGACGGGCTTTGGAGATATGTGAACAGCAATGGAGTTATGGCAGTCAATTCCTGGGTGGACAATGATGATTATTTTGTGGGTCCTGACGGAATCATGTACGCGGGCCGATGGCTGGAAGTACAGAGCAGCGATTACTCCGAGCGGGGAAGCGACTGGTATTATTTCAATCAGAGCGGTAAGTGTGTAAAAGAAAAGTGGGAGAAGATCAACAACAACTGGTATCATTTCGGAGATACCGGAGCGATGGAGACCGGCTGGATTCTGGATAATATGTATTATTGTGATGACGCCGGTGTGATGGTGACCGGATGGCAGCGCCTTTATTCTCCGGAGGATCAGGAAGAGGAGGATTATTACGATTACGGACCTTATTCAGAGGATGAGAACGACGGGAAGCATTGGTATTATTTCTCAAGCAGCGGCAAGAAGGTAGTTCCAAAGAGTGATGGGGACGAGGTGAAGCTGAAGAAGATCAATGGTGTTTATTACAGCCTGGCGGAGGATGGCGCCATGCAGACTGGCTGGAGCTGCACAACAGGGGATGAGTCAGATAATATTGAAGATTACCGTTATGTGGATTCAAGCGGTCAGGTGCGGGTGGGCTGGTATTCGACCGAACCGCCGGAGAATCTTCAGAATAATTATGAACATGACGTGGAATGGTTTTATTTTTCCAACAAAGGAGTTCCCAAGGTGGGGCCGCCAAGAGGCAGTGCTACCACGAAGGATCTGGTAAAGATCAATGGGAATACTTATCTGTTTGATGAGAATGGTGTGCCGGTGTATGGTTTGCAGAAGATATTCACAGATAAAGATGAGACCGATTATACGGCTTACTATTTTGGCACCCGTGCCCAGAGTTCCATGCTGAAGGGAAAGATGAATGTGGATGAGGGCAGCAGTACCACCCAGTTTTATTTTACCTCTACCGGCAAGGGATATACCGGGGTGTATGAGAATTATCTTTATTATATGGGCAAGCTCCAGAAAGCGGATTCCGGTAGCCGTTATGAAGTATTTACGATCTGGAGCGGTAACAATAACGTAAAGAACTATGTGGTCAACTCTTCAGGGAAGATCGCCAAGAATACCACGGTGAAGGATCGGGACGGCGTCAAATATAAAACCAACAGCGGCGGTGTGCTGCTGAAGGAGGACGACGAGGACGTGGAAGGCAAGACCTATAGTACGCCGGAGGAGCCGGATTGGGATTTTAATAATTAGGAGAGGCATACCCTGAACGGTTACAATTAATCTGGTCACTTTTCACGGAGTGGGATGAAAGGTTCCAGAAGGTACGCCTTTTTCCAGAGCGTACCTTTCGGAATCCCACCCCTTGAAAGATAAGTTTAATCCGGAAAAATCCTGCGAAAACCGCAAAAAAGTACTTGCATTTCCAAAAAAACCATGATAATATAGGAAAGCTGTGACATGATAGCGATGAAGCGTGAGGTTGCTGCCCGTCATGAGGCAGGTTTTCCGTGGAGCGAATGTCAAGTTAGGAAACTGACGACAAGTCACTGTACCAATTGAACAGCTGTGGAATTCGCAGTAACGCAGTGTGATGTCTTGTGACACACACGGAGAAGTGTACAGTCACCGCTTGTCGTACTTAATCCAAAAGTGCGAAAAGGAGGCGACTTTTTTTATGGCAAGTCAAGTAATGAGAATCACATTGAAGGCCTATGATCATCAGCTGGTTGACCAGTCTGCCGGGAAGATCATCGAAACCGTAAAGAAGACAGGAGCACAGGTGAGCGGGCCGGTGCCGCTGCCCACCAAGAAGGAGGTTGTTACCATCCTGCGGGCAGTGCACAAGTACAAAGACTCTCGTGAACAGTTCGAGCAGAGAACCCACAAGAGGCTGATCGATATCATCACCCCGAGCCAGAAGACCGTGGATGCGCTGTCCAAGCTGGAGATGCCGGCCGGTGTGCATATCGACATCAAAATGAAACAAAAATAAGCTTTAGTATGATTGCTTTCACGGGCAATCCGCTGTAAGGAGGAAAAGAAATGAAGAAAGCTATCTTAGCTACTAAGGTCGGAATGACCCAGATCTTCAATGACCAGGGTGTTCTGGTGCCGGTGACGGTTCTCCAGGCAGGTCCCTGTGTGGTGACTCAGGTTAAGACTGAGGAGAATGACGGTTACAAGGCTGTGCAGGTCGGCTTCGTGGACAAGAGAGAGAAGCTGGTCAGCAAGCCGGTAAAAGGACATTTTGACAAGGCGGGCGTGGTTTACAAGAGGTATGTAAGAGAGTTCCGTCTGGAGAACGCCGAGGAGTATTCTGTAAAGGATGAGATCAAGGCGGATATTTTTGCGGCAGGCGACAAGGTGGACGCTACCGCTGTTTCCAAAGGCAAAGGGTTCCAGGGTGCTGTCAAGAGATACGGCCAGCACAGAGGTCCCATGACTCATGGTTCCAAGTTCCATCGCCATCAGGGTTCCAATGGCTCTGCCACCACTCCCGGACGCGTATTTAAAGGAAAAGGAATGCCGGGACATATGGGTCATGTGCAGGTGACTGTCCAGAATCTGGAGGTTGTGCGGGTGGATGCAGAGAACAACCTGATTCTGGTTAAGGGCGCTGTGCCGGGACCGAAGAAGTCTCTGGTGACACTGAAGGAAACTGTGAAGGTCAGCCGCTAGGCCCGGAACCGAAGGAAAGGAGGAACACACAGAAATGGCAAATGTATCTGTTTACAATATGGAAGGCAAAGAAGTAGGCACCATGGAGCTTAACGATGCAGTGTTTGGCGTGCAGGTGAATGAGCATCTGGTACACATGGCAGTCGTTGCCCAGCTTGCCAACAAGCGCCAGGGCACCCAGAAAGCGAAGACCCGTGCCGAGGTATCCGGAGGCGGCAGAAAGCCGTGGCGCCAGAAGGGAACCGGTCATGCGAGACAGGGTTCTACGAGAGCTCCCCAGTGGACCGGCGGCGGTGTGGTATTTGCCCCGACCCCGAGAGATTATACCATCCGTCTGAATAAGAAGGAGAAGAGGGCTGCGCTGAAGTCCGCTCTGACCAGCCGGGTGCAGGAGAATAAATTTATCGTGGTGGATGAGCTGAAGCTGGACGAGATCAAGACCAAGAAGTTCCAGAATGTGCTCAACAACCTGAATGTGAAGGGCGCCCTGGTAGTGGTCGGCGCTGACAGCGACAATGTGGTGCTTTCCGCCAGGAATATCCCCACAGTTAAGACTGCATATGTCAATACAATCAATGTATATGACATTCTGAAATATAACACCGTAGTGGCGACCAAGGCTGCTGTGGCGAACATTGAGGAGGTGTACGCATAATGGCAAACATTCAGTATTATGATGTCATTCTCAAGCCGGTAGTGACCGAGAAGAGCATGAACGCAATGGCTGACAGAAAATATACGTTCCTGGTACACCCTGAGGCGAACAAGAGCATGATCAAAGAGGCTGTTGAGAAGATGTTCCCGGGAACCAAGGTTTCCCGCGTCAACACCATGAACAGCGAGGGAAAGACCAAGAGAAGGGGCATGACTTTCGGCAAGACCGCAAAGACCAAGAAGGCGATTGTGCAGCTGACCGAGGACAGCAAGGAGATCGAGATCTTTGCAGGCCTGTAAAACGGGCAGGGCAGGGAGCCTGCCGGAAGGCGGAGAGCGTTCCCGAAGGGGATACACGCGGATGCGTTGAAGGCGGGCGGCAAAGAAAAAACCAGGATGCCCGGAAAACGGGCAAGAACAATGTAACGAAAGGAGTTCAATGTCATGGGAATTAAAACATATAACCCATATACACCTTCCAGAAGACATATGACCGGTTCTGATTTCAGTGAGATTACCAAGTCTGCGCCGGAAAAGTCTTTGGTTACTTCCTTAAAGAAGAATGCGGGACGTAACAACCAGGGTAAGATTACCGTAAGACACCGCGGAGGCGGCAGCAGAAGAAAATACAGAATCATTGATTTCAAGAGGAACTCAAAGGATGGTATTCCGGCAACCGTGATCGGTATCGAGTACGATCCGAACCGCAGCGCCAACATTGCGCTGATCTGCTATGCGGACGGAACCAAGTCCTATATTCTGGCTCCGGCCGGGCTGACTGACGGCATGAAGGTAATGAGCGGTGAGACTGCAGAGGCCAAGACCGGCAACTGCCTGCCATTGCAGAATATCCCGGTCGGCGCACAGATTCACAATATTGAACTGCATCCGGGCAAGGGCGGCCAGCTGGTACGTTCCGCAGGCAATGCCGCGCAGCTGATGGCAAAGGAAGGCAAATATGCCACCTTAAGGCTTCCCTCCGGAGAGATGAGAATGGTTCCGATCATTTGCCGTGCAACCATCGGTGTTGTGGGCAACGGTGAGCACAATCTGATCAATGTAGGTAAGGCGGGAAGAAAACGTCACATGGGTATCCGTCCTACGGTCCGCGGTTCCGTGATGAACCCCAACGACCATCCGCACGGCGGCGGTGAGGGCAAGACCGGTATCGGCCGTCCGGGTCCGAGCACTCCGTGGGGTAAACCGGCGCTGGGCCTCAAGACCAGGAAGAAGAACAAACAGTCCAATAAGCTCATCATCAGAAGACGTGATGGCAAGACGATCAAATAATTGAAGGAGGATCAAACCCTATGGGACGTTCGTTAAAAAAAGGACCATTTGCAGACGCACATCTGTTAAAAAAGATTGATGCACTGAACGCGTCAGGCCAGCATCAGGTGATTAAAACCTGGTCCCGCCGTTCCACCATCTTTCCCCAGATGGTTGGGCATACCATCGCGGTTCATGACGGAAGAAAGCATGTTCCGGTATATGTGACTGAGGATATGGTTGGGCATAAGCTTGGTGAGTTCGTGGCCACCAGAACCTACAGAGGCCACGGAAAAGACGAGAAGAAATCCAAACGGTAAACCCGCATTGAAAGGAGGTTATTAGCAATGGCTAAAGGACATAGAAGTCAGATTAAGAGAGAAAGAAACGCGAAGAAAGACACTCGGCCGTCCGCAAAATTATCCTACGCCCGCGTATCCGTCCAGAAAGCGTGTTTCGTATTGGACGCCATCCGCGGTAAGGACGTGGAGACCGCAATCGGTATCGTAACCTATAATCCCAGATATGCTTCCGCTTTGATCAAGAAATTACTGGAGTCAGCGGTTGCCAACGCCGAGAACAACAATGGTATGGATCGCTCCAAGCTGTACGTAGAGGAGTGCTACGCCAACAAGGGGCCGACCATGAAGAGAGTAAAACCGAGGGCACAGGGCAGAGCTTACAGGATCGAGAAGAGAATGAGCCACATCACCGTTGTGCTGAATGAAAGATAGGAGGCAAATATGGGACAGAAAGTTAATCCACATGGCTTGAGAGTCGGTGTCATCAAGGACTGGGATTCCAAATGGTACGCAGAGGGCGACTTCGCGGACTGTCTGGTAGAAGATTACAATATCCGTAAATTCCTGAAGAAAAGGCTGTATGACTCAGGTATTTCCAAGATTGAGATAGAAAGAGCTTCTGAGAGAGTAAAGGTTATCATTTACACCGCGAAGCCGGGCGTTGTCATCGGCAAGGGCGGGGCAGCCATCGAGAAGCTGAAGGGCGAAGTCCAGAAGCTGACAGACAAAAAGATTCTGATCGATATCAAGGAGATCAAGAGGCCGGAGCGCGACGCGCAGCTGGTTGCTGAGAGCATTGCCCAGCAGTTGGAGAACCGTGTGTCCTTCCGCCGTGCCATGAAGTCCACCATGGGGCGTTCCATGAAGGCTGGCGTAAAGGGAATCAAAGCAGCTGTCGGCGGCCGTCTGGGCGGCGCTGATATTGCCCGTACCGAGTTTTACAGCGAGGGTACCATTCCGCTGCAGACCTTAAGAGCAGATATTGACTATGGTTTCGCTGAGGCAGACACCACCTACGGCAAGCTTGGCGTTAAGGTGTGGATCTACAAGGGCGAAGTACTTCCTGCTAAAGGAAACAAGGAAGGGAGCGATAAATAATGTTAATGCCGAAGAGAGTGAAGCGCCGCAAACAGTTCCGCGGAAGCATGGCGGGCAAGGCGATGAGAGGGAACACCATCAGCTACGGTGAGTACGGCCTGGTGGCAACCGAACCCTGCTGGATCAAGTCCAACCAGATCGAGGCAGCCCGTGTGGCTATGACCCGTTATATCAAGCGTGGCGGTAAAGTATGGATCAAGATTTTCCCGGATAAGCCGGTGACAGCGAAGCCTGCTGAGACTCGTATGGGTTCCGGTAAGGGCGCCCTGGAGTACTGGGTAGCTGTTGTGAAACCGGGCAGAGTGATGTTTGAGATCGCAGGCGTTCCCGAGGAAACTGCCCGCGAGGCCCTGCGTCTTGCCATGCATAAGTTGCCCTGCAAATGTAAGATTGCTGCTAAAGCAGATTTAGAAGGCGGTGAATAACAGTGAAGACTAATAAATTCGTAGAAGGATTAAAGGGGAAGACGGCTGCAGAGCTGCAGGAAGAACTGGTTGCTGCAAAGAAAGAACTGTTTAACTTGAGATTCCAGAATGCGACCAATCAGCTGGATAACACCAGCAGAATCAAAGAAGTCCGCAAGAATATCGCCAGAATTCAGACTGTTATCACAGAAAAGTCAAAACTGGCCTGACCGGCCGGAAGCAACTTAGTGAATTCGAGCTGAAGGCGAAGAATGAACTTAGTGCGAGGTCGTTCACGATGCATTGAGCACTTAACGAGGTATTGTCGAGTTTAGTGCGAAAGCAGATACTCCGAGCAGAGCGAGGATGTATCTTCCCGGTTAAGTGTGAATTTAGTTGAGTGAACAAACCCGTTGACGTAGTGGAAGAGAGGAGAAATTAGACATGGAAAGAAATCTGAGGAAGACCCGTGTCGGTAAAGTCGTCAGTGACAAGATGGACAAAACCATCGTGGTTGCGATTGAGGACCATGTAAAGCATCCTTTGTATGGCAAGATCGTAAAGAAGACCGTTAAGCTGAAAGCCCACGACGAGAAGAACGAGTGCGGCATCGGTGATACCGTGAAAGTGATGGAGACCAGACCGCTGTCTAAGGATAAGAGATGGAGACTGGTGGAGATTATCGAGAAAGCAAGGTAAAAGAACTCGAAAAACTGAAAGGAGTTATCAGGCATGATTCAGCAGGAGACCAGACTGAGGGTTGCCGATAATACCGGTGCGAAGGAACTGCTTTGCATCCGTGTTATGGGCGGATCCACAAGAAGATATGCGAATATTGGTGATATTATCGTCGCTTCTGTCAAAGATGCAACACCAGGTGGCGTTGTAAAAAAGGGTGACGTTGTGAAAGCGGTCGTAGTGCGTACGGTTAAGGGCGCCCGCCGGAAAGACGGTTCCTATATCCGTTTCGACGAGAACGCGGCTGTAATTATCAAAGATGACAAGACCCCGAGGGGAACCCGTATTTTTGGGCCGGTTGCCAGAGAGTTGCGTGAGAAACAGTTCATGAAGATTGTTTCCTTAGCGCCAGAAGTACTGTAAGGAGGTAGGAACCGTGCATAAAATCAAGAGAGATGACCTCGTTAAGGTGATCACAGGAAAAGATAAAGACAAGACCGGCAAGGTACTGCATGTTCATGAGGGTAAGGTGATTGTCGAGGGCTGCAATATGGTGACCAAGCATTCCAAACCTGGTGCAGGCAATCCCCAGGGAGGCATTGTTCATCAGGAGGCCCCCATGGATATTTCCAATGTCATGCTGGTTGTTGACGGGAAAGCCACCAGAGTCGGATTCCAGGTAAAAGATGGCAAGAAGGTCCGTGTTGCCAAGGCAACCGGCAAAGTCATTGACTGATTGCAGAGAGGAGGAACGTAAGAGTGGCTAGATTAAAAGAAATGTATCAGAACGAGATGGTTGACGCTCTGATGAAAAAATTTGGTTATAAAAACGTCATGCAGGTACCGAAGCTGGATAAGATCGTGATCAACATGGGCGTTGGCGAGGCAAAGGAGAATGCCAAGATCCTGGATTCTGCAGTTCGTGACCTGGAACTGATCACCGGTCAGAAGGCAATTACCACCAAGGCGAAGAAGTCTGTGGCGAACTTTAAGCTGAGAGAAGGCATGGCAATCGGATGTAAGGTTACCCTGCGGGGCGAGAAGATGTATGAGTTCGCAGACCGCCTGATCAACCTGGCACTGCCCCGGGTCCGTGACTTCCGCGGCGTGAATCCCAATGCCTTTGACGGAAGAGGGAACTATGCCCTGGGCATCAAGGAACAGCTGATCTTCCCGGAGATTGAATACGATAAAGTTGACAAGGTAAGAGGGATGGACATCATCTTCGTTACCACTGCCAAGACAGATGAAGAAGCCCGTGAACTTTTGACATTATTCAATATGCCATTTGCTAAATAACAGGAGGAAAGATCCATGGCGAAAACTTCAATGAAGATTAAACAGCAGCGTCCGGCGAAATTCTCCACCAGAGAATACAACCGCTGCAGAATCTGCGGACGGCCGCATGCATATTTGAGAAAATATGGGATTTGCCGTATATGCTTCCGTGAACTGGCATACAAGGGACAGATTCCTGGCGTTAAGAAAGCAAGCTGGTGACCTTTTGCTGCTTAGGCTCATGAAGCCTGGCTGCCGTAACCGGGAGCCGGAGGGGCAAAAAGCGAAAGCAGGGGCCGTCCGTGCAGCCTGATGGCATTTTTACAGGAAGTTTACCTGAGTAAATGTCCGGGCAGGGCGGACTATCGCGGCTTACCGCGTGAAAATCAGCACAATAAACAAGGAGGAAAATATCTACCATGACAATGAGTGATCCCATTGCAGATATGCTTACAAGAATTCGTAATGCTAATACTGCCAAGCATGATACCGTAGACGTTCCCTCATCCAGGATGAAGCTGGCGATTGCCGACATTCTGGTGAAAGAGGGCTATGTTCAGAAATATGACATTATTGAGGACGGTTCGTTTAAAACGATCCGCATTACTTTGAAGTACGGCGCTGACAAGAACGAGAAGATTATCAGCGGCATCAAGAGAATCTCCAAGCCGGGTCTGCGTGTATACGCGAATAAAGAGGACCTGCCGAAAGTATTGGGCGGTTTGGGAACCGCTATCATTTCTACAAACCAGGGCGTGGTAACCGACAAGGAAGCCCGTCAGTTAGGTGTAGGCGGCGAAGTACTGGCGTTTGTGTGGTAGACCGAAAGCAGCTTAATGAGGCCGAGCCGAAGGCGAAAGCCGAGTTTAGTGCGGGCTTTGTCACGAACCTTGGTGAGGCTAAGCCGAGGGCGGCAGCTGAACTTAGTTGAGTGACGTGTAGCCGCAGGGAGAACCTGCAAAAGCACAACAAGAGACAGAGAACTGAAAACAGAAAAGGCACAGGCCTTTTCCGAAAATCTAAGTAGGAGGTAAATGGCATGTCACGTATCGGAAGAATGCCAATCGCGATCCCGGCAGGTGTGACTGTGACGATTGCGGAGAATAATAAAGTGACTGTAAAAGGGCCGAAGGGAACTCTTGAGAGAGAACTGGCCCCGGAGATGTCTATAAAGGAAGAGGATGGACATATCATAGTAACCAGACCCAATGACTTAAAGAGGATGAAATCCCTTCACGGACTCACCAGGACCCTGATCAACAACATGGTTGTTGGAGTGACCAACGGCTATGAGAAGGTTCTGGAGGTGAACGGTGTCGGTTACCGTGCATCCAAGCAGGGCAAGAAATTAACCTTGAACCTGGGTTATTCCCATCCGGTGGAGATGGAGGATCCGGAGGGGCTGGAGACAGTCCTGGAGGGTCAGAACAAGATCACGGTGAAGGGTATCGATAAAGAAAAAGTTGGCCAGTATGCTGCGGAAATCAGAGACAAGAGAAGACCTGAGCCGTATAAGGGCAAGGGCATTAAGTACGCCGATGAGACAATCAGACGTAAAGTTGGTAAGACTGGTAAGAAGTAGGAGGGAGTGCGAAAATGGTTAGCAAGAAATCTAGAAAAGAAGTTCGCGTTAAAAAACATACCAGATTACGCAACCGCTTTGCAGGGACTGCAGAGAGACCGCGTCTGGCTGTGTTCAGAAGCAACAGTCATATGTATGCCCAGATTATTGACGATTCCGTCGGCAATACTCTGGTTGCGGCATCTACCTTGGAGAAGGCAGCAAGAGAGGAACTGGAGCATACCAATGATGTGGCTGCTGCCAGCTATGTTGGAACTCTGATCGCTAAGAGGGCGCTGGAGAAGGGAATCGAGGAGGTCGTGTTTGACCGGGGCGGTTTCATTTACCAGGGTAAGATTCAGGCACTTGCAGATGCGGCCCGGGAGGCCGGTCTGAAATTCTAGTAGAGAGGAGAACGGCATGAAGCGTACAATTATTGACGCAAGTCAGTTAGAGTTAAATGATAATGTAGTGGCAATCAAGCGTGTATCCAAGACGGTAAAAGGCGGCCGCACCATGAGATTCTCTGCTCTGGTAGTGGTGGGCGACGGCAAGGGACACGTGGGTGCCGGCCTGGGTAAGGCAGGTGAGGTTCCGGAGGCAATCCGGAAAGGAAAAGAGGCAGCTGCCAAGAACCTGGTGGAGATTCCGGTGGATGAGAACCAGAGTATTCCTCATGATATCCTGGCACAGTTTGGCAGTTCCAGCGTGCTGATGAAGCGAGCTCCGGAAGGTACCGGTATCATCGCCGGCGGCCCGGCCCGTGCGGTACTGGAACTGGCAGGGATTAAGAACGTCCGTGCAAAGTCCCTGGGTTCCAACAATAAGACCAATGTTGTGCTGGCTGTGATTGACGGGCTGACCAAGCTTAAGACTCCGGAGGAGTATGCGAGACTGCGCGGCAAATCCGTGGAAGAGATTTTAGGCTAAGGAGGAGAATGAGATGGCTGAGAAGTTAAAAGTGACATTAGTCAAATCCCCGATTGGGGCGATCCCGAAGCAGAAAGCGACGGTGGAGGCCCTGGGCCTTAGAAAGCTGAACAAGACAGTAGAACTGCCGGATAATGATGCGGTCAGAGGCATGATCTGGCATGTGAAGCACTTGGTGAAAGTTGAAGAAATCTAATTACCGAAGTAAGGAGGTGCAATGTGATGGATTTATCGAATTTACAACCGGCTGCCGGTTCCAAGCACAGCGATAATTTCAGAAGAGGGCGCGGTCACGGTTCAGGCAACGGCAAGACTGCCGGCAAGGGACACAAGGGACAGAAGGCTCGTTCTGGTGCTCCGAGACCTGGTTTTGAGGGCGGTCAGATGCCTTTGTACCGTCGCATTCCGAAGAGAGGGTTTACGAACCGCAATACGAAAGAGATCGTTGCGATCAATGTGAGCGCCCTGGAGCGTTTTGACAATGATGCAGTGGTTACGGTGGAGTCTCTGATGGAGTGCGGTATCATTAAGAATCCCAGAGACGGTGTCAAGATTCTTGGTGACGGAGAATTAACCAAAAAGCTGACCGTAAAAGTAGATGCATTCAGCGAGGGTGCAAAAACAAAGATTGAGGCTTTAGGTGGAACCTGCGAGGTGATCTAATATGTTAAAGACACTCCGAAATGC
>Ga0224483_100597_pt1 | contig 11746 bp, 11 predicted proteins | sample hydfratestSal1_FD_181453 | JGI IMG/M metagenome (GOLD analysis project Ga0224483, IMG submission 181453) | Metatranscriptome of mouse feces microbial communities from Columbus University, Ohio, United States - Sal1 (Metagenome Metatranscriptome) ... | reverse complement strand
CACGACGCTTTCTCTATACAAAGCACTCACATCATAAAATACTCTTAATCATTGATTAATCTTGTCACACAAATTGGAGAACGGTAAAAAGCATTGGAAATCTTAATTCCAGTCTTAGCAGAGCTGGCATGTACAATCTGCCCATTTCCAATATACATTGCTACGTGATTGATTCCTCCGCCATTTCCATAGAAGAACAGGTCTCCTGGTTTTGCGTCAGAAGCATTAATTCTGGTTCCATAGCCAGACTGCGCACTGGAAGAATGAGGCAGATAAATACCATATTTCTCGTAAATCCGCATCGTAAACCCAGAACAATCTACACCTCCTGTGAGGCTTGTCCCGCCCCATACGTAGCGATTACCTACAAACTGGCATGCATACTGTATCATATCTACACGGACATCAGATATGCCCTCTCCATAACGAATCTCTGTCATAGTCATTGCCTTTGGAAGCTGCTCTGACAATTCCACGTACTCTCTTGCCACATAACACTCGTCGCCGTCTATATCAACTTTTACCCAGTCGCCCAGATCTTCAACCATCTGCATTTCTTCACCTTCTGCAATGGTAACCCAAATTGTACTGTCTGTATTAGGCTCTACCCTTGCATTCAATGTCTGAGTTAAAGAAACTGCAACAATTGATTTCACTTCATCTGCTCTCTGGGCTGCTGCCTCGCCTGTCAGCAGAAATTCTCCTTTTACATATCCTGTCACCTCACCAGACTTGATCTGGAACCATTCACCTTCCTGCGATAAAATCTCACAACCAGCATCTCTCGGCAGCTTGCCTGCCAGCTCGCTTTCTTCTCCAGCGCCTTCCCGGATATTCAAATGATTCTCTACATTTGCAATTCCAAGATTTGTGTAACCGCATATTGTCTTTGGCTCTGTCGCAGCAGTCACTCCTGCATCTGCTGCAGACTTCTCAGCATCTGTGCCGTTTACAAGACACTCATTAAACATAGCTGAAACCCCTGCGCTTACCTGATTTGCCGCCTGTACCGATCTATTGGATATGCCGAATATCATTACACCTGCCAGACATCCTGCAATTACTTTTTTCCATTCATTTTTCATGTAATTTCTCATCTGTTTACCTCCAGGAAAAGCTCATTACTATTTTTCTTACGCTATTATAACAAGGCTTTCACAGGATGTCAAGATTTTTGTAATAATTGTGTAATATGTTGTAATATTTCATTGCTTTCCTCACAGGTCTGTGCATTTATTACACAGACGTAAGAAAATGACGCAAGAGTGCAGAAATCAAATTATATATGAAATCATTTGGGCAAGAGATAATAATACTTACAGCACTTGCCGGCTCTCTTCCGGATCATCCTCCAAAATAGAGAATGCAATATTTGTGGCATGGTCAGCCACACGTTCCAGGCCTGTCACCAAATCTGTAAAAAGAATTCCTGTCATAGGAGAACATTTCCCCTTTGCCATACGTTTTACATGGTTTTGCTGAAGCTGACGTTCCATATTGTCAATACAGTCTTCCAATTCCAGGATGTCCGGAAGATTCTTTCGATCCAAAGTAGTAAACATTTCCATGGATTTTTCCAGAATCTCCATAGTCTTCTCATGCATTTCCTGAATTTCTTTCTGCCCCTTCTTGGTAAACTCAAGATTTTCTTCTGCGCTTTTTACTGCCGAATCAGCAATATTTTCCGCATGGTCTCCAATACGTTCGATATCACTGACTACATGAAACAATCCTCCAATACGTTTAGCGTCTACTACCGGCAATTGAAGCTGATTAATTTTCACCAGATAATCCGTAATTTCCTTGCTGAGGAAATCAATCTGTTTCTCCGTATCATAGACTTTTTCAATCTTATTCTGATTCCCGTCAAAAAACGCCTCCATGGCAAGCTGCATGTTTTCTCTTGCCATAGATCCCATACGTTCAATTTCCTGAGTAGTCTCCACAACCGCAGTGGAGGGTGCAAATATTGTCTGTTTTCCAATATACATAAACTGATACTCATTCTGCATCTGATCTTCTCCCGGAATGATGCGGCGCGTCATGGCAATGAACTGTGCAGACAGCGGCAGGAAAATTAATGTCTGGAAAATCTTAAAAAATGTATCTGCATTGGCAACGCAGCGTCCCACATCAGAACCGGAAATATGTAAAATAAACCCTTCAAAATGCTTCATTCCAAAGGCAAGCAGAATTCCAATGATCACCATTCCAAGAACATTGAACATCACATGGATGGCAGCAGCACGTTTTGCTTCTTTCTTAGCGTCCAGGCTGGCCAATACTGCCGGAGTGCAGGAACCAATATTACAGCCCAGAATTACATAGAAACAAACTGACAAGTCGATCAGTCCCTGGCTTGCCATCAGCAGCAGAATACTGACTGTTACAGAAGAACTCTGTACCACTACCGTAATCGCTGTTCCGAATAAAATTCCCAGCAGAGGATTGTCCATACTGCTTAATACATTCAGCACCACCTGATAATCTCTCAAATCTGTCATGGCGTCTTTCATCATGCTGATTCCCATAAACAAAGCGCCGAATCCCAGAATCACCTCTCCTACTTTCTTCACCATAGGCCGTTTACCGAACATGATAAGGACTGCTCCCACAAATAAAATAAAAGGCGCGACGCCCGTCAGGTTAAACGCTACAAGCTGAGATGTAATGGTAGTTCCGATATTTGCTCCAAAAATAATTCCCACAGACTGTGCCAGCGTCATAATTCCTGCATTAACAAAGCTGACCACCATAACTGTAGTTGCCCCGGACGACTGTATGATTGCCGTAAACAGTGCGCCAAACAACACCGCCACAATTTTATTCTTCGTCATAGCCTCCAAAATAGAACGAAGTCTTGCACCTGCTGCTTTCTGTAAGCCCTGGCTCATAAAATTCATGCCAAACAAAAACAGTCCCAGGCCACCCAGCAAATTTAATATTAATTCCATGTGATTCACCCTTTAGTTCTTTAGAACTCCTTTTCCTGTGTTAAAATACACCCTTCCGTATTGAATATCCTGTTCCATCTGCACAATAAGCGCATCCAAAGACTCAAACTTACGTTCCTTACGAACATGCTTTAAAAAACTGATGCGAACTTGTTCTCCATATAAATCTTCTGTAAAATCAAACAGATGTGTCTCCACACCTACGGGATTTTCTCCCTGGATCGTTGGTTTACATCCCACATTGGTAATTCCGGGATAACGCCTGCCTTTCCATTTTGTTTCTGTCACGTAGACCCCGAAGGGAGGCAGCAGTTTGTCCGCTGGCGGAATGAGGTTAATAGTTGGAATTCCAAGCACTGCTTTCCCTAACTTCTTTCCATGAAGAACTTCACCTTCGACAAAAAACTCATATCCCAGCAATTCATTTGCTTTCTCAATATTTCCTGACGCAATTTCTTCCCGGACAAAAGTACTGCTGATATCTCTTCCATGTTCCTGAATTTTATTCAGCACCTCTACACGATATCCATATTTTTCCGCATATTCCATCAGCATTCGGTAATCGCCTCTGCGCTTGTAACCAAAGCGAAAATCTGTTCCGACTACCATATATTTTACATGAAGGTTTATGGCAATCCTGCGGATAAATTCCTCTGGTTCCATGCACATGATTTCCTGGGTAAATGGGCACTCAATTACATAATCAATACCCATCTTTTGAAATAGCTGCTCTTTTTCTGTTCTTGTAGTAAGCACCTGTGCGGAAATATTCTGTATCTGTTTCCGGGGAGGAATATCGAAGGTAAACACTACTGCTTTCAGCTCTGGATGGTCCTGCTTTTTTTCCGCCATGCACTCAAGCAGCAGCTCATGCCCTCTGTGAATTCCGTCAAATTTTCCCAGAGAAAGCACGGTAGGTTCCTGTATTTCAAACGTCATACTCTGCCTTATGTACTTCATAATTTCTGTCCTATTCCATAAAAATCTTAATTGCACGGATATCCCTGCTGGAATCCTTCCACTGATAAATCCCTACAAAGTTCTGCCTGCTGTCATAAACCCGCAGCCATTTGCTCTCATACGATTTCTGCCATTCTTTTATCCATTCTTTTTGAAGAGGATTCCCGTGGTACAAAAACTTTGAAAATTCTTCCTTGACAAAGATTCCTGGATATTCCCCAAAAACGGTGTCTATATCCTGCACCAGATTGTTCAATTCTGCCTTTGAAAGCTCTCCATTGGGGTTTCGCTGACAAACAGCATGAACCTGAGCTTCAATCTCTGAAAGCTTGTGGGCATCCTGCAGTCTGAAATCCGCAGCACGTGTACGCACCAAAGTTTCCATACAGCCGCCGCATCCTGCGTTCTGCCCAATATCATGGCACAGCGTACGGATATACGTCCCCTTGGAACAGTGCACCCGAAAACGCACACGCGGCAGAACAGTCTCTATAATTTGGATATCATAAATCTGTACTCTGCGGGGCTTGCGCTCCACGGTAACTCCTGCTCTCGCCAGATCACACAGTTTCTTGCCGTTTACCTTCAGCGCTGAATACATTGGAGGAATCTGGTCATAGCCGCCGATAAAACCTGCAATGATTTTATGAATTTCTTCCTCACTGCAGCCTATGGCTTTCTCACTGAGCACAGTTCCAGCTGCATCCTGGGTGTCTGTAGTTCTTCCCAGCAGCAACACCGCATCATATTCCTTGTCTTTGTCTGTCAGCAAATCGCAGATTTTAGTCGCCTTGCCAAGGCACACTGGAAGCACCCCTTCTGCCTCCGGGTCCAGCGTTCCGGTATGCCCAATCTTTTTCTGTCTGAAAATTCCCCGCAGCTTTGCTACTACATCATGGGAAGTATATCCCTTTTCTTTATAAACATTAATAATTCCGCTAATCATGAAGCTGCCTTTCTATATCTTTGCAGATAACTGCGATAATTTCTTCCGAAGAACCTTTCATTGTAGCTCCGGCTGCCCTCACATGACCGCCGCCCTGATATTTCATGGCGATCTTAGCTACATCTGTTCTGCCGTTAGACCGCATACTCAATTTCCAGGTATGGTCTTCATTTTCGTAAAGAAATATGGCTGCTTCCACACCTTTTGTCACACGCAGCTGGCTGACAATGCCGTCCAAATGTTTGGGCAGCACCTGATACCGCTCCATTTCCTCCAAAGTTACTGCTGTGGCAATAACTGCACCTTCCAAATAAAGACGGCTGTTTAACAATGCCTGTCCTAAAATCTGATTCTGTGCAAAGGTCTTGGTATAAAAGGTATCATCAACAATTTTTGAAAAATTGATTCCCTTGTCCATCAGCACACCCGCTGCATTCATGGTCTTTGCAGAGGTACATGAGTATTGAAACACGCCTGTGTCATGTACCATTCCCACATAAATACATTCTGCAATCTCCCTGGTGATCCTTTCCTCTTCCAGCAGCTCAAAAATCAGCTCAGATGTGGAACTTGCCTCTGGAAAAATATAATTTTCATCTGCAAAACTGTTATTGCTCACATGATGGTCAATACATATTGTTCTGCCTGCCGTCTCAAAATACCTTACCGCAGGTCCAAGGCGCCCTGTATCCCCACAATCCTGCACAATACATAAATCATATTTCCGGCTGCTTTCACAAGTATTGCGTATCTTATCTGAATTTTTTAGAAACTTAAATATATTTGGTATGGGTTCCAAATAGATATCTGCCTGAATCTGCGGAAACCAGGTATTGATATAATTGTAAGTTGCCAGGCAGGAACCCACACAGTCACCGTCAGGCCTTACATGACCTGCAATGGCAACTGTTTTTACCTGCTCCAACTGAGAAGCCAAATCTTTCATATAGAACACTCCCTGTTCTTGATATTATGTGTCATCTCTCTGCTGTCTGTTCACATCATCAATGAGTTTTGACATGTTTACACCGTACTCAATGGACTGATCCAGTACAAAACGAATTTCCGGTGTATTTCTCAGATTAATATTCTTTGCCAGTTTGCTCCGAATATACCCTTCCGCACTCTTTAAGCCCGCAAGCGTTGCCTGCTGAGAATCTTCATCCCCCAGAACACTGATATATGCTTTACAGGTTTTCAAATCCGGCGCCACCTCCACGGCAACCACTGAGGTTAGAGGATTAATTCTCGGATCTTTGATATCTCCATGTATAATACTGCTCATCTCCCGCAGTACCTCTTCATTGATTCTTGTATTTTTAATGCTGTTTTTTCTCATATTCCGTCTTACTCCTTATTCGTTTCCCGCACACAACATGCCGGACAGAATCTTTTAACGCGGCACTTCTACCATCGTATATGCTTCCACTACATCCAGCTCCTGAATATCATTGAATCCTTCAAATACCAGACCGCATTCATATCCAGATTTCACTTCTTTTACATCATCCTTAAATCGTTTCAGTGAAGCAAGGTCTCCTTCGAAAATCTGCTCACCCTCTCTGGAAATACGCACTTTACATCCTCTCTGGAACACGCCGTCCAAAACGTAGGAACCTGCGATATTTCCAACACCAGATGCCTTGAAAATCTGGCGGATTTCTGCATGGCCTAATACCTTTTCTTCAAATACTGGATCTAACATTCCCTTCATAGCTGCCTGCACATCTTCTATGGCATTGTAAATAACCTTATAAAGCCTCATGTCCACGCCTTCCCGCTCAGCAGTCGCCTTAGCAGTCGCATCGGGACGTACATTAAATCCTATAATTATGGCATTGGACGCAGATGCAAGGCTGACATCAGACTCATTGATGGCGCCACCGCCTCCATGGATGACTTTTACGACCACTTCCTCATCCGATAATTTCACAAGACTCTGTTTTACTGCTTCCACAGATCCTTGTACATCTGCCTTCACAATAATTGGAAGCTCTTTGATATTTCCAGATTGAATCTGTGAGAACAGATCATCCAGCGACATTCTGGATTTGGTATCTTCCAGCATCTTTTCACGTCCCTCAGAAATAAAGGTATCCGCAAAACTTTTAGCCTCTTTTTCTGAATCGGTACATACAAATATTTCCCCTGCATTGGGCACATTATTCAAGCCTAATATTTCCACTGGAGTAGAAGGGCCTGCTTCTTTTACTCTTCTGCCCTTATCATCAATCATTGCCCTTACTTTGCCGTAACAGCTTCCGCATGCAACCGGCTGCCCAACCTTTAAAGTTCCTTTCTGCACCAGGATGGTTGCCACAGATCCGCGTCCCTTGTCAAGCTGCGCCTCAATAACCAGTCCTCTCGCATTCCGTTTGGGATTCGCCTTCAGTTCACTCACTTCTGCTGTCAGCAGCACCATTTCCAGCAATGAATCAATTCCTTCATGAGTATGTGCAGACACCGGCACAAATATTGTACTCCCACCCCAGTCTTCCGGAATCAGTTCATATTCTGCAAGTTCCTGTTTTACACGTTCTATATTGGCACTGGGTTTATCTATTTTATTAATCGCTACAATAATTTCTACCTCTGCAGCTTTGGCATGGCTGATTGCCTCTACTGTCTGAGGCATTACGCCGTCGTCTGCTGCCACTACCAGAATCGCTATATCTGTGGCGTTCGCTCCTCGCATACGCATTGCGGTAAATGCTTCATGTCCCGGCGTATCCAGAAAAGTGATTTTCTCTCCATTGCACTCTACCATATAAGCGCCAATATGCTGGGTAATGCCTCCAGCCTCTTTATCAATGACATGTGTGTCACGAATGGCATCCAGAAGAGACGTTTTTCCATGATCAACATGCCCCATAACACAGACCACCGGAGGACGTTTTACCTGAACAGATTCTTCCTCCTCTTCTTCTTTCAGAAGTTCTGCAATGACGTCAATCTTCTCTTCCATCTCACAGATACAGTTAAATTCCAAGGCAATTTCTTCTGCCGCTGCAAAATCTATTTCACTGTTTACAGTAACCATTGTCCCTTGTAAAAATAACTTTTTAATAATCGCAGACGCCTGAACTTTCATTCTGTCGGCAAGCTCTTTGATAGTCATCTTCTCAGGAAGTGTAATCGTCTTGATAGTTTCTTCTTCTTTCTGCTGTTTCTGAGGCGCAGGCTGCTGGTTTTTCTTGCCCCTGGTCTTTTTCTCCAGATTATCGAATCTTTCCTTTTTCCTGCCCATCAATTCTTTCTCATGGCGCTGGCTGTTTCCTTTTCGATTATCACGCTCTCTGCTTTCTTTGCCTCTGGTTTCATCTATAGAAGCTGCCGGACTGTTCTGGTTCAGTTTATTGATCTCCTGTTCAAAACGATTTTTCTGCCCGCCGCGTCCATTCTGATAATTGCGGTTATTGCGGTCCCCCTGGGGTCTTCCGTTTCTGTCTCCCTGAGGCCTTCCGTTTCTGTCTCCCTGAGGCCTTCCGTTTCTGTCCCCCTGGGATCTTCCGTTTCTGTCCCCCTGAGGCCTTCCGTTTCTGTCCCCCTGAGACCTTCCGTTTCTGTCCCCCTGAGGCCTTCCGTTTCTGTCCCCCTGAGGCCTTCCGTTTCTGTCTCCCTGGGGTCTTCCATTTCTGTCTGGCTGATTCCTTTCCCCCTGGGGCTTCTCTCCCTGAGGTCTTCCATTTCTATCTCCCTGAACCTTCTCTCCCTGAGGCCTTACGGAGGTGTCTCTTTGCTGTTTTACGGTATGTTCTTCCTGTGCTTTTCCCATTTTTTCTTCCTGTGCCCTGATATTACGCTCTCCCTGTGGTTTTATTGGACGTTCTCCCTGATTCTTTTCTCCCTGAACCCTTGCTGCTTTTTCTCCCTGAGGCCTTGCCATACGATCCCCCTGCGGCCTTGCCGGACGTTTCTTTGCTGTTTTACTGTTTTGAGGGTTATACACTGCCGTTATACTTGATTTTTTTCTGGGACGCTCTGGAACCTTGGCAGAAGCTTCCTTAGCGGAGTCTTTGGCTGCCGTATCTCTCACTCCTTCTCCTTTTCCGCTATTCGCTGCCATAGCTCCCTTAGGCGCCTCTTTTTTTCCTGTATTCACTGCTGATGTTCCGTTGACTGGCACTTCTCTGGCCGTTTCCGCTTTTCCTTCTGCTTCCGATGATGCCTGTTTAACTGCCTCTCCTTTTCCTGCATGTTCAGGTTTCTGAGAAAATCTTGCCTTTACCATTGCAATCGCTTCATCTTCAATGGAACTGCTGGCCACCTTACCAGTAATATTTTTTTCCTCTAAAAATTTTATTACTTCTTTCGATTGTATATTTAATTCATTTGCAATTTCATACACTCTGACTTTTGCCATACTTTTACTACCTCCGTTACTCCGTTTTCTCTGCTAATTTCAGTTTCTCTTCAAGACTTCTGGCAAAGCCCTGATCCAACACCGCCAGGGATGCACGAAACTGCCTGCCAATTGATTTTCCCAATGCTTCTTTTGAAGCATATAAATACATGGGAATCTGATAAAAGGCACACATGTTGCGAAACATTTTTTTTGTATTTTCCGAAGCCTCCTCAGACACAACTACAAGAAATGCCTGTCGGGATTTAACCGCCTTCTCTGTAGAGAATTCTCCGCTGGCAACTTTTCCTGCCTTCGCTGCAAGTCCAAGCATGGATAATATTCTATCCCTCTGCAACTGTTTCCATCTCCTTTGCCAAAATTTCAATCACTTCTTTGGGTATGGCAGTTTTCAAAGAACGTTCCAGCCCTCTTGTTTTTATTGCCTGCGCAAAACACGCTCCATTCGGACATATATATGCTCCTCTGCCATTCTTCTTTCCTGTTGTATCCAAAAAAATCTCGTTATCAGCACTCTTAATGATGCGAAGAAGCTCTTTTTTACTCTTCATCTCTCCACATCCCACACATTGACGCATTGGAATCTTTTTATTCATCAAATTCCTCCTGCTCTGAGAAATCATCTGCGGCAGATTCTGGTTTTGCTTCCTCTAAATTTTCCGCAGCAGTTTCCTCCTCAGATACTTCAAAATTTTCCGCAGCATATTCCTCCTCAGATTCTTCAAAATTCTCCGCGGCAGTTTCCCCTTCTATAGTCTCAAAGTCTTCTGCGTAACCGTCTCCGGATGCCTCTTCATATTCATCTGCATAACCTTCTTCATATTCATCGTATTCTTCATAATCATTTTCATAATCCATAAAATCTCCGGCTTCTCTTGCCTGTGTCTCACTTTTAATATCTATTTTGAAACCTGTAAGCCTCGCGGCAAGGCGGGCGTTCTGCCCCTCTTTTCCGATTGCCAGGGATAATTGATAATCAGGCACTACCACTTTGGCAGTTTTTTCTTCTGCATCGGCAATAACAGAAATGACTTTCGCAGGGCTCAATGCATTCTCGATCAGCATTGCCGCATTATCGCTCCAATTTATAATGTCAATCTTTTCTCCGCGAAGTTCGTTGACAATGGCATTCACTCTTGCACCGTTCATACCGACACATGCTCCTACCGGATCAACATCCGGGTCATTGCTCCATACTGCAATTTTTGTTCTGCTTCCAGGCTCCCTGGAAATACTTTTAATCTCAACAATTCCTTCTTTTACCTCTGTCACTTCTGATTCAAAGAGGCGTTTTACAAGTTCAGGATGGGTTCTGGACACAAGAATTTTCGGACCTTTAGAGGTAGATTTTACTTCCAGAATATATAATTTGATTCGTTCGGTAGGTTGAAAAACCTCTCCCTTGACCTGTTCATTTTCACTTAAAACGGCATCTACTTTTCCCAGATTAATGCTGATATTCTTCCCTACATAACGCTGGACAATGCCAGTCACTACATCTTTCTCTTTTCCATAATACTGATCAAACAGTACTTTCCTCTCTTCTTCTCTGATTTTCTGGAGAATCACGTTTTTGGCATTCTGAGTGGCAATCCGCCCGAATTCCTTGGATTTGACCTCAATATTTACAATATCCCCCACGTTATATTTGGAATCAATCATTCTCGCATTCCCCAGACTGATTTCCATTACTTCATCTTCTACTTCTTCTACAACAGTTTTTGCTGCATATACATGAAATTCGCAAGTTTCTGAATTCATATCCACTCTAATGTTGTCAGATTTCCCGAAATGATTTTTGCAGGCAGTAATCAGTGAATTTTCAATAGCTTCTAACAAAGTATCTTTGCTGATATCTTTTTCCTTTTCTAATATATTTAACGCTTCTAATAACTCATTGTTCATTTTTTTATCCTCCTGAATAGTTTTTCTGTTATTTGACGCATTCTAAAAATCAAAAGCCAGACGAATCAATGCGATCTCTGATTTTACAAAAGTCATTTCTGTCTCATCTTCCATTTCAATTGTTACTGTAGACTCATCATAGGACTTCAAAATTCCATAAAATTCTTTTTCTTTATCAATTGCACGATAAGTACGGATTTCCAGCTGCTTTCCTATACTTCTTGCATAATCCTTTTCTTTCTTTAACGGCCTGCCAAGCCCCGGGGAACTCACTTCAAAAACATAAGATTCTTCTATATAATCTTTCTCATCCAGAAGCTGGCTCATTCTTCTGCTGACCAGCTCGCAGTCATCTACCGTAATTCCGCCTTCTTTATCTATATAAGCACGCAGATACCAGGTTCCGCCTTCTTTTACATATTCCACATCTACCAGCTCAAACTGATATTCTTTCATAATCGGTATAAGCAGTTCCTCTGTTTTCTGTTCATATATTTCTCTTCTTGACATCGCTGCACCTTCTTTCTCTGTCCGCTGCGGTCTTGGCTCTGTTTCTGGACAGGTAGCCGCCTGCACATAAAATTGAGAGTGGGCTTTCGCCCACTCTCAAGCCTGAAT
>Ga0224483_100596_pt1 | contig 11750 bp, 12 predicted proteins | sample hydfratestSal1_FD_181453 | JGI IMG/M metagenome (GOLD analysis project Ga0224483, IMG submission 181453) | Metatranscriptome of mouse feces microbial communities from Columbus University, Ohio, United States - Sal1 (Metagenome Metatranscriptome) ... | reverse complement strand
GTTATAGTTTTGTAAATTATAACATAAGCGCCCGCTTGCCTCAATGGAATTATTTAAATATTATTCCGGTATTTAACTGTTTTGGGCATGGTTGTTTTTGGAGGGCTTCTGTTTCAAATTCGTTCAATTTGGCTGCCACATCCCCACTCGTTTATGTTATAATGCTTTATATAGAGTTTGTTCCATAGGGTATTTGGCTTAAAATTTGCGGAGGTAGGGTATGAAGAAATTTGATGTTCATTTCAAGCTGTTAGAAGATATGTATCAGGATGGGTATTTCCCAAATTTCCTGGTGGATAAAGTGAAGGGGCAGGTGCAGGGCGTGATTGCTTTTTTGGAGGAAGGGGAGAAGGACTTAGACAGGATACAGGAAAAATTTGACCAGATGACATTGGCTATCAATGAGTTGCAGGAGGAATTTGAGGAAAATGGCAGCGAGATAGAGACAGGCGCCCGGGAGAGCATTGGCGAGGCGGTGGAGCATATTTTAAAATGGTTTGGCATTGACATGGATGTGGAAGACGCCATTGGGGAACGGGAATGGTAAGCCTAAATAGGCAGGTGGAAGAAACGAAAGAAAGGGCTAGAGAAGGGAGGCATGGCATATGGACAGCAATGAAAAATGGCTGCAGTGGGCAGTGGAATTGCAAAGCATCGCACAGGCAGGGCTTTTTTATGGGGAAGGGCCCTTTGACTTGGAACGGTATGGGAGGGTCAGGGACATTGCAGCAGAAATGATAGCTTACAAATCAGATATTCCGGTGGGCAAAGTAAAGTCTTTGTTTTGCAATGAAACTGGATACCAGACGCCGAAGCTAGACAGCCGGGCGGCAATTTTCCAGGATGGTAAAATTTTGCTTGTAAAGGAGAGGGATGGCGCATGGTCTTTGCCGGGCGGCTGGGTTGACGTCAATGTATCGGTCAAAGAAAATACCATAAAAGAAGTAAAAGAGGAAGCGGGGCTGGATGTTACGGCTGATATGGTGATTGCAGTCCAAGACAGGGAAAAGCATAATCTGCCTATTTATGCATATAAGATATGCAAAATATTTGTGTTATGCTCTGTGATAGGCGGAGAATTTGAACCCAATATAGAAACGTTAGAAAGCAAATATTTTGGCATGGACGAGCTTCCTGCGCTTGCAGAAGAGAAAAATAATGAAGAGCAAATTAAGATGTGCTTTGAAGCATACCATACAAAAAACTGGAAGACGCTTTTTGATTAGGCAAAGGCACAATATTTACATTTTAACTGCTTCATTTTGCGAAAATGAAGCAGTTAAAGCGATGCATATAGGAAACTGGGCGCCTTAGATTTTATCTGGTTCTGGGTATTCCACCCCGAAGCAGTCTACGGTAACGCTTTTTATCACCTGGGCTTCCATTGGCTTGTCAGAATAATCTGTCGCCGTCTCAGCAATACGGTCAACCACATCCATGCCCTCCGTCACTTTGCCAAATGCGGCATATGCGCCGTCCAGGTGTGGGCTGTCTTTATGCATAATGAAGAATTGGGAGCCAGCGGAGTCGGGAGCCATAGTCCTTGCCATGGAAAGCACGCCTGCACTGTGCTTTAAGGCATTGGGGAAGCCATTCTGGGAGAATTCCCCTTTGATGCTGTAGCCTGGGCCGCCAGTCCCAGTCCCTTCCGGGCAGCCGCCTTGGACCATAAACCCCCGAATCACACGGTGGAAGCAAAGCCCGTTATAATACCCTTGGTTTATTAGGCTGATAAAGTTATTCACCGTATTTGGGGCAATTTCAGGGTAGAGTTCTGCCTTTACAATGCCGCCTTGCTCCATTTCAAAAGTTACAATTGGATTTTGAGCCATAATTTTTACCTCTTTTCATTTAGTAGGCATGCAGCGCCTTTTGGCAGCCTGCACACGTAAAATAAGTATACCTTGTATTTTGAATTTCGTAAAGAGTGAATCCTGTCGACAGGAAGTGCGAATATTTTCATGGTTCTAATGGTATCCTTTTAAAAAAATTTATACTTCGTCGATGTGCCATCGATATACGAAAGGGGACTATTACTCATGGCAGATAAAATATTTGAAAACAATCAGGTGACAATTACTGGTGAGGTTGTTTCAGACTTCCAGTACAGCCACGAAGTGTTTGGGGAAGGGTTTTACATGGTGGAAGTGTCAGTAAACCGGTTGAGCAATTTTGCAGACATTATCCCAATGATGATTTCTGAACGCCTGATTGACACCCAATGCAGTTATATAGGGCAGTATATCCGGGTGGATGGGCAGTTCCGCTCTTATAACAGGCATGAGGAGAAGAGGAACCGTCTGGTGCTTTCCGTCTTTGTGAGGGAATTAGAGTTTGTGGAAGAGATTCCTGAAGGGGAGAAGAGCAACCAGATATTTCTGGATGGATATATCTGCAAGGAACCGATATACCGTAAGACGCCCCTTGGGAGGGAGATTGCGGATTTGCTGATTGCCGTCAACCGTTCTTATGGCAAATCAGATTACATACCTTGCATTTGCTGGGGGAGGAACGCCAGGTACGCGTCAGGGTTTGAAGTTGGCGGGCATGTACAGGTCTATGGGAGGATCCAAAGCAGGGAATACGTGAAAAAGCTCTCAGAGACAGAAGTGGAACATAGAATTGCTTATGAAGTGTCTGTAAGCAAAGTGGAATACATGGAATAGAGAGAAAAAGGAATATAATTTCATAAAATAGATAGAATACATATTGTGGGAATCAATATTTCCAAATAAAAAAATGACAAAAATTTGCATTTTCCTAAGGTTTGTGGTATTTTAAGAAAAGGTTCAAGTTGAGAAAGGAAAATGGCATGTGTAAAGAAAAAGTTACTGTTTATTGTGGTGATGGGAAAGGTAAGACTGCAGCGGCCCTTGGGTATGCAGTGCAATCGGCAAGTCAGGGAAACAGTGCAATTATCATTCAGTTCCTAAAAGGGAAAAAAGAAGAAGAGTTGGAATTCTTGCGAAGGCTGGAACCAGAAGTGAAGTTTTTCAGCTTTGCAAGGTTTGAAAAGGACTTTACAGAGCTTTCAGAAGAAGAACAGCAGGAAGAAAGCATGAATATACGCAATGGGTTTAATTTTGCAAAGAAAGTCCTGGTGACGGGAGAGTGCAACCTTTTGGTTTTGGACAGTTTCCTGGAGCTTTTGGATAACAAGATGGTATCCGAAGAGGATCTTGAAATACTGATGAACGCTAAGTCAGAAGATACAGAAATTATGTTTACAGGGAAGCATATAAACGAGGCTCTGCGCAAATATATTGGGAAAATTTACGAAATCCATGCGGAATAGTGAATTTCGCTGTTGACTTTGTAGGTGGAAAATGCTATATTAGCGTTAAGAGCAATGTAATTGGATAGAGGTTGCGTGATTCATGAGTAATTTATCGGATGTGGGCAGGCACAGAGGAAGATAATTGAAAGGGGAGAACGCCGAAAGGATCCTCCTCCTGTAGGGTGGTTCTTGGGCATATAGTGAATAATTATATGACTGTCATCTTAGTATGGATGGGGCGCTATCATGGATTTATATGCAGAGGACACCGTTTTTTGCGAATGTTAGAATCTTTAAGCCGACTTATCCAGTCGGCTTTTTTCTCTTAAATGAGGAAATTCTTTTATGTGTCCGGTTAAGGGAAAACCCTCTGGATAGGGGACGTTTGCTGTGCAAGCCAGCCTAAGGGGAGTTTGCAAGCAGGTTTTTTTGTGCCGCATGCACAAGAATGGGAATGCGCTGCATAAGCAGCCATATGTATTTGTATAAAGGAGGAAACTATATGGCACTTTTTAAAGGAGCTGGTGTTGCGCTTGTTACACCGATGGACGAAAACCTGGAAGTGGATTATGGAAAATTGGCGGAGATTCTGGAAGACCAGATTAAAAATGAGACAGACAGCATCATTATTACTGGCACGACAGGGGAAGCTTCTACCTTAACGCTAGAGGAGCATCTGGAGGTTATCCGGGCTGCAGTTGACATCGTTGGGAAAAGGGTCCCTGTGATTGCAGGCACTGGGTCCAACTGCACTAAGACAGCGGTGGAGCTTTCGCGCCAGGCTCAGCTTGCAGGGGCAGACGGGCTTTTGGTTGTGACGCCTTATTACAATAAAGCAACCCAAAAAGGCTTAATGAGCCATTACATTGAGATTGCAAAGCATGTGGATATCCCAATTATTATGTACAATATCCCAGGCAGGACAGGGTGCCGGATTGAGGCGGCAACCGCGGCTGCGCTGAATAGGGAAGTGGAGCATATTGTTGGGATGAAAGACGCAGTGGGCGACATCTCTTACACACTGAAGCTGATGGAGCAGACCCAAGGGGATTTTGACGTATATTCCGGTGAAGATGGGCAGGTGATACCGCTCCTTGCCTGCGGGGGCATAGGCGTGATTTCTGTGCTGTCTAATGTGGCGCCTAAATTTACCCATGACATGGTGATGAATTATTTGAATGGGAACCAGAAGGAAGCCTTAGATATGCAGATTAAGGCGCTTCCATTGGTGGATGCGCTGTTCTGTGAAGTAAACCCAATCCCAGTAAAGGCAGCAATGAACCTGATGGGATGGAATGTAGGTTCCCTGCGGGCGCCTTTAAGCAGCATGGAGCAGCAGAATGTAGAGAAATTAGCTAAGGCAATGAAAGAATTTGGCATTCCTTTGGCATAGCCGAATACCCTGCGGCAAACGAACGGGGCATGGCCTCGCTTCTTCTTAGCAAGCGTGCTTCAAGGGGCGGGGTATTTGCAGCCACAGGGCTTTACCTCGCGGCAGCAGCCAAATACGGCGCAAGCGCGGCTGCATGGCTATTGCCCGCGGGAATAAAACTATGGGCCTAACCAGGCGCATGCATGACAGGCTGCCTTGGAAAAAGGAGAATAAGAGCTGCCCAAACCCAGGGCAGCTTAATTGCATTAGAAGTTACTTAGGAGGAAATGGAAATGGTAAGGATGATTATGCATGGATGTAACGGAAAAATGGGGCGGGCCATTACCGCTATCTGCCAGGAAGACCCTGAGGTTGAGATAGTGGCTGGGGTGGATCCGTATACTGGGATTGACAATCCATATCCGGTATTTTCCAAAATAGAGGACTGCAGCATAGAGGCGGATGTGGTTGTGGACTTTGCATCGGCATCTGCAGTGGATGGGCTGCTTGATTATTGTGTTTCCAAGAAAATGCCTGTGGTAGTATGCACGACAGGGCTGAGCGAGGGGCAGCTTGCAAAAGTGGAGGAATCCAGCCAAACAATAGCTGTCCTCAAATCTGCCAATATGTCCCTGGGGGTCAATATCGTGGTGGATTTGCTGAAACGGGCGGCAAGGGTGCTTGCGCCTGCGGGGTTTGATATGGAAATTGTGGAAAAGCACCATAACCAGAAAGTGGACGCGCCAAGTGGGACAGCCCTTGCCTTGGCGGATTCCATCAATGAAGCCCTGGGAGGGGGCTATCAATACAAATACGATAGGACGCCAGAAAGGAAGAAACGGGAAAAAAATGAAATTGGGGTCCATGCAGTCCGGGGCGGAAGCATCGTAGGGGAACATGAAGTTATTTTTGCTGGAATGGACGAGGTAATAGAAATCAAGCATACCGCTTATTCCAGGGCAGTGTTTGGGAAAGGCGCTGTGGAGGCGGCAAAATTCCTGGCAGGGAAACCTGCGGGAAAATATGGTATGGAAGATGTGATAGAAGGGCGTTGAGCCAAAGGCAGAAAGGAAGCGGAGGATGTTTGGTTTTGAATATTATACCCCTACAAAAGTAGTGTTTGGGAAAGGCGTGGAGTCTCAGGCAGGGGAGTTGGCCAAAAGCTTTGGCGGCTCTAGGGTATTAATCCATTATGGCGCCCAGAGCGCAGTACGGTCTGGGTTAATTGGGCGTTTGGAAAAGGTGCTGGATGGGGCAGGCATATTCCATGTAAAGCTTGGGGGCGTTGTGCCGAACCCCCATCTGTCTAAAATTCGGGAAGGCATTCAGTTAGGCAGGGAGCATGGGGTGGATTTTGTCCTTGCTGTAGGCGGCGGGTCTGTGATTGACTCTGCAAAGGCAATCGCTTATGGGCTTGCCGATGCAGGGCATGATGTATGGGACCTTTTTGCCCATACCAGGAAAGCTTCGGCATGCCTGCCCATTGGCGTTGTCCTTACCATTGCGGCTGCAGGGAGCGAAATGAGCAATAGCTGCGTGGTTACGGATGAAAAAACAGGAAAGAAACGGTCTTATGGGGATAATTTATCACGCCCGAAATTTGCGCTTATGAATCCGGGGCTTACGCTGACATTGCCAGATTACCAGACAGAATCAGGCTGTGCAGACATTATGATGCATACAATGGAACGTTATTTTACCAACGGCGGGAATATGGAGCTTACTGACGCCCTTGCGGAAGGCCTTTTGCGTACGGTTATGAAATGCGCGAAGACGCTCCATAAAGACCCGCAGAATTATGGCGCCAGGGCAGAAGTGATGTGGGCGGGGGCTTTGTCCCATAATGGGCTGACGGGGTGCGGAAGCTCTGGAGGTGATTTTGCCACCCATTCCCTGGAACATGAATTAGGCGGCATGTTTGACGTGACCCATGGCGCCGGGCTTGCGGCAATTTGGGGAAGTTGGGCAAGGTATGTATATAAAGGCTGCCTGCCCAGGTTTGTGAAATTTGCCCAAAATGTGATGGAAGTGGAGCCAGGGGGGACAGAAGAGGAGACGGCCTTAAAAGGAATCGCCGCAATGGAAAGTTTTTACCGCAGCATTGGGATGCCTACCAATCTAGAGGAACTTGGGATTGCCCCGACAGAGGGGCAGATTTTGGAAATGGCGGCTTCCTGCGCAGAGGCGACAGGCGGCAAACGGGGGTCTGCAAAGGTACTGTATCAGGAGGATATGGCGGCAATCTATCGGATGGCGCAGCCACATGGTAAACAGTAAATGCTATTTGTCAAGGAGAGGGAAAATATGGAGACAGCAGATATTAGATATTTAAAAGGGTTGGCGAAACAATACCCGACGATTCCGGCAGCAGCCACAGAGATTGTCAATTTGCAGGCAATCTTAAGCCTGCCTAAGGGTACGGAGCATTTTATTACAGACATCCATGGGGAATATGACCAGTTCCAACATGTGATGAAAAATGGCTCTGGCGCCATTAAGCGAAAAATAGAGTATGAGTTTGGCAATAGCCTGTCCGTAGTGGAGAAAAAGGGGATTGCCATATTGATTTATTATCCAGAATTAAAATTAAAGCAGGTGCTGCGGCAGGAAGATAATATGGAGGATTGGTATAAAGTGACTTTGTACCGTTTAATCCGTATTTGTAAGGGGGCTTCCTCCAAATACACCAGGTCCAAAGTGCGTAAGGCGCTGCCGAAAGATTTTGCTTATGTGATAGAAGAACTTTTAACCGGGCGCCCAGATGTATCCGACCAGGAAGCGTATTATAACGAGATTATCAATTCAGTGATCCGTACGGGAAGGGCATCAGAGCTGGTGGTTGCGTTCTGTAACCTAATCCGGCGGCTGGTGGTGGACCATTTGCATGTAGTGGGGGATATTTACGACAGGGGCCCGCATCCAAATTTGATTATGGATACCTTGATGCAGCACCATTCTGTGGATATCCAGTGGGGGAACCATGACGTGCTGTGGATGGGCGCGGCGGCAGGGAACCCGGCGTGCATTGCGAATGTTATCCGCATTTCCGCCCGATATGGCAATTTGAATACCCTAGAGGACGGGTATGGGATTAATCTGATCCCTTTAGTTCGGTTTGCATTGACCAGATATGAGAATGACCCCTGTGACACATTCCATTTGGATTACAGGGAAGAAGAGTATGACGTGAAAGATGTGCAGTTGGATGAAAAGATGCATAAAGCAATTGCCATTATCCAGTTTAAGCTGGAAGGGCAGCTTATGCAAAAACGCCCAGAATTTGAAATGGCCCATCGCCTGCTGCTGGATAAAATGGATTTGGAGAAAGGCACTGTGACAGTGGAGGGGAAAACTTACCCATTGAAAGACACTTGCTTCCCAACGCTGGACCCAGAGCATCCATATGAATTGTCGGAAGAGGAAGCGGATGTTATGGACCGGCTGACCACCGCATTTATTAACTGTGAGAAACTCCAGAAACATGTCCGGTTCCTCTATACTAAGGGAAGTTTGTATAAGGTATACAATGGGAATTTACTGTACCATGGCTGCGTCCCATTTAATGAGGATGGGAGCTTTAAGAAAGTGCGAGTTTTTGACAAGGAATACAGTGGGAAGGAACTGTATGATATTTTGGAGCATTATGCAAGGAAAGGCTATTATTCCATTGACCCGGCAGAAAAGGAAAAGGGGTTGGATATTCTGTGGTTTATCTGGCAGAACGCCAATTCCCCAGTATTTGGGAAATCCAAAATGACCACATTTGAACGGTATTTCATTGCGGACAAGGAAACCCATAAGGAGCCGAAAAACCCTTATTACCGCCTTTTAGAGCAGGAGGAGATTGTAAATAAAATTTTGCAGGAATTTGGGCTGAAAGGCGAGGATTCCCATATTATCAACGGGCATGTGCCAGTGGAGACAAAACGCGGCGAGTCCCCAGTCAAATGTAACGGGAAGCTGTTGATTATTGACGGCGGGTTTTCCAAAGCATACCAGCCGAAAACCGGGATTGCTGGGTATACCCTGATTTTCAACTCTTATGGTCTGCTGCTGGCGGCGCATGAGCCATTTGAGTCTGTGGAGAAAGCCGTCCAGAATGGAAGCGACATCCATTCCCATATGGTGTTGGTGCAGCATAGCAACTTGAGGAAAACAGTGGCGGACACTGATGTGGGCAAGGAAATAAAAGAAAGCATCAAAGATTTGGAAAAATTGCTGTGTGCATACCGGGAAGGCACGATTGTGGAGCGGCAGTAAAAAGGTTTGTATTGTGCCGGGGCTGCTTAAGTTGGCAGCCCTGGCTTGTTTTTTGGAAGAGCCGTGTTTTGGAAGGGAGGAAGTGGGAAATGGCATTTTTTCATAGAAGCGAGGAATTTGAATTTCGGGATATCCGCCCAGAGGAAGCAAATCAGGCGGCAGAGGTAGAACGCATTTGCTTCCCGCCCAATGAGGCCTGTACAGAAAAAATGATGTTGGAGCGTGTGGCCAGCGCGCCAGAATTGTTCCTGGTGGCAGTAGAAAGGCAGACAGGGAAAATTGCAGGTTTTCTCAATGGGCTTTCCACAGAGGAAGGCAAGTTTCGGGATGAATTTTTTACGGATGCGGGGCTGTACGACCCAAAAGGCAGGAACATTATGCTGCTGGGGCTGGATGTGCTTCCAGAATTCCGGGGGCAGGGGCTTGCACGGGAGATTGTGCGCCAGTATGTCCAAAGGGAGCGGGAAAAAGGCAGGCATATGCTTTTCTTGACCTGCCTGCCAGCAAAGGTAAAGATGTACCAGAAGATGGGCTTCCAGGACCGGGGGCTTGCGGATTCCTCTTGGGGCGGGGAACAGTGGCACGAGATGTATTATAAGATGGAGTGATGGAGGTGGCGGCGATAAAGACAAGGGAAGAGGCGCTGGCTTATGGTTTATCTTTTCCAAATACATACCAGGACGCCCCGTTCCATGATGGGAACTGGCAGCTTGTGCGGCTAAAAGGGAGCAGGAAAGCATTCCTCTGGACTTATTGGCGTAACGGCTATATCAACCTGAATGTGAAGGTTGACCCTGAATGGCGGGATTTCTGGCGGGACGCTTACCCGTCCGTCGTGCCTGGCTGGCACCAGAATAAAGAACATTGGAACACCATTATTTTGGATGGGACGGTGCCAGATAAAGAAATTAAACGGATGATTGCAGAGAGCTATGGGCTTGTGAAGGAGAAATAAGAGTGGGACATTTTATTACGGAAATAGAAATTGATAAATTAAGGCATTTGTCAGGCATTACCATATCATTAAATCCAGAGGCCAGGCAGCACCTTATGGTTACGGGTAAAAATGGTTCTGGGAAAACATCCTTACTGTTGGCGCTCCGAAAATACCTTCAGGCAGTGAATTATGGAAGGTTAACATCTTTAAACACAGATTATGTCCGATGGCTGAGGGACGCAGAGAGAAAGCGTACAGAGGCATTGACGGAGGCTGAGAAGTTTGAAGCTGAGAAAAACTATCAGGAAAAATTAGGGTTTGTGCAAAACTATCAGGATGGGGTGAGGGCAGCCTTTTGCCAATCAGAAGACCTAGATGCACTCTATGAAAAGGGAGAGTTTATTATTGCCTTTTTCCCTGCAAACAGAATGGCGAAAATCATCCCCGCCCATGGTGTAGAGAATATTAAGCTGAATACACGGTATAATATTGGCGATAGCCCAGGGGAATTGCTGATGAAATATATGGTGCATTTAAAGACCCAGCAGGCCTATGCGAGGAACGAAGGGGATTTGGGCAATGTGGACAAAATCCAGGCATGGTTCGACCGGTTTACCAATGCGTTAAAAGTTTTATTGGATGATGGGTCCATTGAGATGGCATATGATTACAAGGAATATAATTTTAAAATCCATGAAGATGGAAGGGATCCATTTGGGTTCGATGAACTGTCAGATGGATATTCTTCGGTAATCCATATCGTTTCGGATTTGATTTTAAGGATGGATAAAAATTGGCTTTTAGGGGATAGCCTCAGCCAATATAATACAGAGGGGATTGTGTTGATTGACGAGCTTGAGACACATCTGCATATTGAACTGCAAAAGAAGATTTTACCGTTTTTGGTGGAATTTTTCCCAAGAATCCAATTTATCGTTACAACGCATTCGCCATATATCCTGAATTCTATTCCCAATGCCAAAGCATATGACCTGGAAACATGCATGGAATTGGAAAATACCTTTGTATATTCTTCCGATGGGCTTGCAGAAGCATTTTTTGATGCAGATGAATATTCTGATGAATTAAAGAAAAGTATGGAAAGGTATGAATATTTGAAGGGCCAGGCAGGGCTAAATGAAGAAGAGCGGGCGGAGCGGGCAAGGCTTAGGAGCCTTCTGAAAAATATCCCAAAAGGGTTTTCAAAGGAAGCAAGGGATAAGTTTGAAGAGATAGAAGGTAATTCTGTATGATAAAAATTGAACGCAGGATGACAGACAAAGCACAAAAGGCGATAGAATCCCTACGTCAGGCAAAATTAAAAGGCAGCACTTATAACACCGAAGAAGTGAACGCAGCGCTTGAGGAAGCATTCCACAGTAAATGCTATATTTGCGAAAATAACCAGGCTACATCATACCAAATAGAGCATTTGCATCCCCATCAGGGAGATATGGAGTTGAAGTATGATTGGGAGAACCTGTTTTTGGCCTGCGCCCACTGCAACAATACAAAGCTTGGCCAATATGACCCAATGATAGACTGCACCAAAGAAAATGTAGAAGAGTCAATTGCCTTTCGTAAAAAAGGGTATTTCGGGACAGACGAAGAATTATTGTTTGAAGCATTGAATTCCAGGACTGAAACACTCAATACCCAAAGCCTCTTACAGGACGTATATTATGGTTCCACACCACAAAAGAAGGGGGAATCTAAAATATTGAGGAGATTTTTAAGGAAAGAGCTATCAGAATTTAAAGAATATGTCCGGGAATACCAGGAGGCGGAAGGGGAGGAAAAAGAAGATTTAAGATGTGAATTGAAAAAGCAGCTAAGCGACCGTTCCCCATTTGCAGCCTTTAAGCGGTGGCTAATCAGGGACAACAAAGAAGCGTACCCAGAAT
>Ga0224483_100595_pt1 | contig 11753 bp, 9 predicted proteins | sample hydfratestSal1_FD_181453 | JGI IMG/M metagenome (GOLD analysis project Ga0224483, IMG submission 181453) | Metatranscriptome of mouse feces microbial communities from Columbus University, Ohio, United States - Sal1 (Metagenome Metatranscriptome) ... | reverse complement strand
GTCCGGATTGACACTAACATAAATTGCAATTCTTTTTATGATTATTTTTTCGAGACCTACCAGGGCAAAATCTATTATTAAATGGACATCAACTCATTTAGCATATCAATTTCAAAGGCTCAGTTGTCGGAACTGCCGACAGTTGAGTTTCCCGGTGCTATAACAGTGATTGAGACATTGCCCGATGCATCCAAAGCCCTCGAGTTCCTGAGCAAGCAGCGAGCCGTGGGATTTGACACCGAGACAAAGCCAAACTTCCGGAAAGGTCAGACCAATACAGTCTCCCTCATACAGATTTCCACACTTGACCATTCATATCTATTCCGCCTCAACAAATTAGGCTTCTGCGATGATTTGAAAAAATTCATCGAATCTGATTCAGTGGTAAAAGTCGGGCTCTCGCTCAAGGATGACTTCCACATGCTTCATAAGCTTGCCGAATTTGAGCCACGCAACTTTGTTGACCTGCAGAGTGTGGTCAAGTCTTTCCATATCGCCGACTCAAGTCTGCAAAAAATTTACGGCATCCTTTTCAACGGCCGCATATCCAAAAGCCAGCGTCTAAGTAACTGGGAGGCAGCCCAACTTTCAGCCGGGCAGATGATTTACGCCTCAATCGACGCATGGGCCTGCCTTAAGATATACAACCATCTCACCTCCGGTTCATTCGAACCGATGGAGTCATCCTACATCATACAGGACTCCGGAGAGGATGAGATGATGCACTCCGACTCCGATATCAATACCCAAACTTAACTTTTTCCACATTTACCTTATCCAATCCTCTCATCCCATGAAACTTCAACGCTCTACTGTAATTCCTCTTCTCCTTCTTGCATACTTAGGCGTAATGAGCTACATCGGTTTTCCCGAGTATCGCCAGGGACATTATCTCTATTACTTCGGTGTAATAGGCGTAACACTCATTATAATAGGTATCTTGCATCTTTTCCTCAAAAAACGTGAACGACTACGGCACGAGAACAACAAGCGTCCGACCTCTTAGAGTCCCAACTCACGCCCGACGACGCGCCCATAACCACTAAAAACCAATCATAGCCCATGCAGATACGCACCCCGCGCGAAATCACTGAGGCTGCCGCAAATGCGGGAGCCGGAAAAGCCAACCTCACCCGGTCAGACTCTCCCCGTCTCATTGTCTCAGCCATTTTAGCGGGCGCCTATATCGCGCTCGGCGGCATTCTGTCGATGATTGTCGGTTTCGGATTCCCGGAACTGACCGCCGCCAATCCGGCTGTACAGAAGCTGCTAAGCGGATGCATGTTTCCAATCGGTCTGATTCTCGTAGTAGTCCTCGGCGCCGAGCTTTTCACCGGCAACAACGCTCTGCTCATACCATCCTTCGTACAGAAGAAGCACACAGCCGCCACAATCCTCAAAAACTGGACTATGGTCTATTTCGGCAACTTCATCGGAGCGATACTCTTCACATTCTTTATGGTATACCTATGCGGACTCACAGCTCCCGAACCTTATCACTCGGCAGCAATAAAAATAGCCACGGCAAAGGTATCAATGCCATGGCTGACTGTATTATTGAAGGGTATAGGTGCCAACTGGTGCGTTTGTCTCGCGGTATGGCTGGCTCTATCCGGAAAAACATTCTTTGAGAAAGCACTCGGATGTTGGCTTCCGGTAATGGCATTCGTGGCTCTCGGCTACGAGCACTCCATCGCCAATATGTTCTTCATCCCCTTGGGAATGATGGAGGGTGCCGACATATCAATCGCAAGCGCTGTTGTCGATAACATTATTCCCGCCACCATCGGCAACATCATTGGCGGAGCCTTCTTCGTGGGCGCTCTCAATGCCTATATCCATTTCACTCCTTCGACCAAGAAGTAGTATCAAGGATAAATGCGCTTGCATCCGGGCAATCCTGCCGAGATAAGCTCATTACACTTATTCACCTCATCACCGGTTCCTACGCTGAAAGGCATCTCAACCACCTCTGTGACCCGCGCATCAGGTATGACCGCGCGTAGAAGTTCATCAGTGGTGGGAGGCTGCGCCATGGCTTCATACTCCGGATAGGTGTAGCGCGTGAAGGCTGTATTCGCACCGACACCCCGGCGGTCAAGAAGATAACCATCGGCAAGTTTAACAGGCGTTGAGGCCGCCGAGAGGTCGGAGGGGGCAGGAAATGCCACCACTCCCGTGCGTGAGGCATCCAGTGTCACCGGTACATTGTTGTCATAATCGCCATTTGTCTTATAAATATGCACCTTAGCTACCATTTTGGCAGGGCGCACACCACCTTTCACCGGCATAGCCACCGGAGTGGGCTGCGGTTCAGGCAGACCGGCTGACGATGCTCCACCCGCAGCGTCGGATACGCGACGGGAGCAACCGCATCCCGCCAACATTGAAACCGACACCGCGAGCAACATCATTGTTATCTTACAATTCATACGGAAACATTATCGCTTAACCACCTTGGCGGAATACGCACCGTTGACAGTAAACACTCGTACAAGATATATACCGGCAGGGAGCGGCGAAACCTCTATCACGGCTACATTGCCATCGATATCCACCGACGGTGTCACCTGAACACCTGCCATAGACACCATCTGCAATCCTGTAATCATCTCAGGTGCAGTCAATGTGGCATAATCCATGGCGGGATTCGGGGTCACCGACACGCATGTCAAGCCCATATCATCTATATCATCGATGCCTGACTGACCGATGGTGAAATTAACCTGTTTTGCACCAAACCACTCATTCTTGACCATATCGCGGAGCACAGCGTAGTATTTTCCACCTACAGGCACATCTCCAAGAAATGTGGTAAGATTTCCGGTGATGGTGATTTCTTTTTTCTCGCCACCCGACACGAACAATGGCTCAGACTCAAAATAAGCCACTGAAGTGGTCTGTCCCTGCGGGAATACATATACCCCCACAGTACCTGTATAATAGCCAAAACCGCCGGTGACATTAACCTTTGCCACCACATTGTATGGGTCAACGGCTGTCGGGTTTTCGATAAGCCATGAGTTTATGGTGATTGAGGGCGCCATCAGGTTTGACTTGAGATTTACCGGGACTACAGGAGAAATAATCTTGTAGACCTCGGTTGTCTCACCGTTGGTCGATACTTTCTCGCCATCCACCATAGCGATACAGAGGAAATAGTCACCTATGGTAAGTTTATTGCCTGTACGCACGGTCCATTCACTCAGTTCGGTTATCTTATTTTCAGTTGATGAAAGCTCAATATTGAAATCCTCACCTCTGGCACACCATGTGCTGATATTCTCCGAACGCAGAAGCATCGGGAAGGCGGTCACCGCAACCTCTCCTGACGCCATAGCCGGGGTGGTGACAGAGTATTTGAACATTGAATTGATATACACTTCCGACTCCAGAGCGAGCTCTTTAAGCTTCACATCCACACGGTCAGGCACATTTACTGTGACATTATTGCCCGATTTGGTAACATTGGCATATCCAAGCTGAGAATATGGAATCTTTACAGCATATTTCTTCCCGTCTGCCTCATACATCAGATAAGCCTTTGTGGTGCCATCGGGCACATCAGAAGTCTTAATCCAAAATTTATCGTAACCATACGATATATTGAGCGACTTAGACTCTGTTATATCAACCGACTTAACAGTAGCACCGGAAGCGTTTACAAAGTCAACCACAAATTTACCGTTCAAGGGACGTGAAGACATGTTCCAGAAACCGCCCATAAAGTACAAAGCTCCGTTCAATGCCTGCACTGACAATCTATCATAGCAGACCACATAGGGGGCAGCATATTCCGAGTTGGACTGAGGTTTTTTAACCCCAAACAGCGCCTGTTGGTCAAAATTGAAGCCCGACGAGCTACCACCTATACCCTGCGACATCGGGTCAAGGGCGTTAAGGAGGAAATATCCATCAGACATTCCGCTCCAGCCCCAATTGAAGTGATAGTAACCGTTGCTATATCCGTCGCACACAAACGCATGTCCGCCACTCTTGCTCTGACCGGCATAGTAAACTGGGCCGTTGGTGCTCAGCTCATTGTAAATCATATTATCCCACTCGGATGACGAGCAGTAGTTGCGCATGGCGAGATTCGCACCCTTGTCGTAGTTGAAATATTCAATCAGGGCAGGAACCACAAATACACTGCTCGCGCCACTCTCTTTAGAACCATATCCCATATCGACGCCAACACCACAGGCATACATTAGAGTCGCAACAGCATTGGTCTGATTGGAGGTAGCCTGAGGGGTATAGGTATCGAGCATCAAATCCCACTGGAAAGTAGTGGCACCATAGTCAAAGCTCAACATCTGATTGTTCCACTCGTATGAGTGCTTACCTGTGCCTTGTGCAGGCCAGTTATGATACTTCAGTACCTGTGCGAAAGCAGTGGCTACACAACCGGTCATGCACTTGCCGCCTGCATCCGAAGGACACTTGAGGTTATATGGAGCATCCTGGTCCCACTTAGTGGTGACCATCGGGGCGATTGGAGCTTTAGCCGCCCGCGACGATGTAGGATAAGAGGTGTCAACACCTGCACTGACAGCCTGTGCTATCTCACCTTGATATTGCCCCAGCCACCAGCGTAGGTTATCAGGCATATTTGAGGCATCAAACTTGCCGTTGTCGCTGTAACCGAGCACGGGAGCAGCGATATCGTCAGCTGATATTATCACATATCCTGTATCGCCTGCGCTCTCAAACACATAGACCATCGGACTACCGTTATCGGAAAGCGTAAGTGAAGGTGTGGTGTTGAGCCTTCCGCCCATAGCTCTTGACGGCACATCGGAACCTATGGCTCTCTTAAGCGCCTCGGATGGGGATAGTGAGCGTGCATCAGCTCCGGCTACGGTAGCTCCGGCTACCAGAAGTGAGAGTAAAAATTTATTCATATAGTACTGTTAATGGTTATTCAGCTATCATACATGGCATCGCGCCCGGCATAGACCGCAACCACACTTTCATCCGGCGAAAGGGTCAGAAACCAAATTGTGAGCCAAGGACCGGGGCAATGACTCACAATCTGATTCTATCCTTTTTACTTCAGCGGTTTGAGTGAAATCGCATAACCGCCGCCGGCAAGCGCGCCGAGCGTAAGCTTGCTCTTGGAAGTCACGGTTTTCTTAGTGATGGTATATCTGGTCTGACCATCCACGGTATTGGCATCAGGAGCCTCGGCATAGATGGTTGCCTCATATTTTCTTCCTGGGTCGAGGAATGAGAGTGAGATGGTGCTCTTCCGGTCAGCTGTTCCGGCAGTGCTTCCCACATACCATTCATCGGAATTCTTATCCTTGCGTGCCACTGTGATATACTCCATAGGCTCTGCCTCGAGATACACTGAGCGCTCCCATTCCACCGGGACATCCTTTATGAACTGGAAGGCATCGAGATGCTTCTCATAATGTTCGGGAAGGTCGGCTGCCATCTGCAACGGGCTGTACATAGTGACATAGAGCGCAAGCTGACCGGGAATGGTGGAAGCGATTTTCGAATTGTTGCCGGGAGTAAAGGTGCTAAGGTCAAATTCAAATATACCGGGAGTATAGTCCATCGGACCGCCCTGCAGACGGGTGAACGGAAGTATACTTGTGTGCCACTTGTCATTGCCACCCATAGCCTGGTACTCGGTGCCGCGGGCACTCTCATTGCCAATAAGGTTGGGATATGTGCGGGCAAGACCTGTGGGGCGCGAAGCCTCGTGAGCATTCACCATGATTTTATGCTTTGCAGCTTCCTTCACGGCATAAAGATAGTGATTATTGAGCCACTGTGAGTAGTGATATTCGCCACGGGGAATAATGTTGCCTACATAACCGCTCTTCACGGCATTGTATCCATTTTCGTTCATGAACTTATAGGCATTCTCCATGTGGCGCTCATAATTACGCACTGAACCGGAGGTCTCATGATGCATCATGAGTTTCACACCCTTCGAATGGGCGTAGTCGTTAAGATATTTCAAATCGAAATCGGGATATGGGGTCACGAAGTCAAACACATAATCCTTTGACTGTCCGAACCAGTCCTCCCAGCCTTCATTCCATCCTTCCACAAGCACCTGGTCAAATCCGTGTTCGGCGGCGAAGTCGATGTATCGCTTAACCTTCTGGGTATTGGCGCTGTGACGACCGTTAGGCTTTGTCTTGGTATAGTCTGTCTCACCAAGTTTCACGGAGTAGACATCGTCAGTATAATTCCATGAACCGGCACCTGTAATCATCTCCCACCACACGCCGATATATTTCACCGGCTTTATCCATGAGGTGTCCTCATAACTTGTAGGGTCGTTGAGATTATATATAATGCGCGATGCGAGCACGTCGCGGGCATCATCGGTTATGATTACCGAGCGCCAGGGTGAGCGTGTAGGGGTCTGCATGTAACCCTTGCGTCCCTGATTGTCGGGAGTGAGCCATGAGGTGAAGGTCATGGTGGTGTCATTGAGGTTGAGGTGCATGGTGGGATAATCCACTGTTCCAGCCTCATGGATATTGAGATAAACACCGTCGTCAGTCTTCAGCTGAAGGGCTGTCTGCACCCCTGTGGGCGAGAACACTGTTGTCGAGGCATTATCAGGATTTACTTTCGAGGGAAAAAGTCCGCGTATCTCGCTGAGATGCGATTTTGTGTAATTATACTCCTGAGTATCGTAATCACCGGGTATCCAATAAGCGGTATGGTCACCTGTCATGGCAAACTCTGTCGCCTCATCGGCAATGACGAAATAGTTCAGATTGGGCTGCTGCGGGAATTCATAGCGGAATCCCACGCCATCGTCAAACGCACGGAAACGCACCACCATCTCGCGGTCAAATGCAGGCTGCTTCAATGTCACAGCCATCTCGTTGTAATGATTACGTATATCGGTTTCTTCTCCCCACACCGGTTGCCATGTCTCGTCAACCGAATCGCGGGTAGTATTGACAATCTCAAAGCCATCCTTGAGTGACAGCGCATCAGCTCCGGCTTTCTTTCCCTGATGTTCAAAACTGTTTCTGCCAGTCTCGCTGAACAGATTGAAACCAAGGTGTGAGGGGGCAATAATCTGCTTCCCCTTGAAATCTACAAAATAAGTAGGTTTACCGTCCTGAATCTCAAAAGTCAGCACGATATCACCGTCAGGTGATGTCAAAGTCTCGGCTGCTCCGGCATAAAATAGCGGCAGGGCGGCTGTGGCAAGTGTAATTAAGATTTTTGATTTCATGATGGATTTGGTGTAGTATGAATCTCTAATAATGTTAGTAAAAATATATCTTTTGAGCTGTAATCCGATGTCATTTAACTTACTCGCAAAGATACACAGATTTTTCCGGATTATAATGATTTACAGAGATGATTTTTATTGAAAACTTTGGCTTTTCCAATCAAATCCATAGAGTCGTCGGCCCCCGGTATGAATCCACACCATTGGCAAGATGCCACACCTCTCCGCACAAAGGTCAGTATATAAAGTATAAAAAGGAACTGCTTCTCGCAGCTCCTTTTTATGAGTTTCCAATAGGTACAATTTCTAAGGTAAAAAAGATTGTTTTAGGTTCGTGATGCAAAGGTAGGGCAAGAATCACGGGTGAACAAATTTTTTTATATGTTATCCAACATGATTTTATAACCAAAACTTTGCAATTTTTGCTATTTACGCATATATAATCTTAAATATCAACGCATTAACATTGAGACAAATTTTAATCCCAATAAGTTAAAATACGTTAATATTATAAGAATCTTTCATTTTTGTATCAAAAATGTGTCAATTTTCATTGAAATCCCGTCCCAAACAGCGTAGGAAAACTTGGTAATCCAGTCGCCCAATATCAGCACTTCAGAGCCATCGGAAAGGACCTTTTCAAGGATGATATGCTGGTGTCCGAATATAAAATAATCTACCTTTTCCCGAGCCTGCGCATTGTATCCGGCAGCAAATTTCACCAGCGATTCCCCTACTCCTTCTTTAGGGATATAACCTCCGGACTTACGGCTGTGGGACGACCAGCTATGCGCGAACCCGACGGTCCACCTCGGGTGAATAGCAGCAAAAAGTTTCTGAGCGAAACGACATCTGAAAAGCCCACGGAGCTTCCGGAAGGTCCATGGCAAATCACCTACTCCGTCGCCATGCTCCATCAGAAATCTTTTGCCATCGAGTTCCGTCACCATCACTCCGTCGTGAACCTTCAGACCGATTTCATTAGGAAGGTAATCGAATATCCATATATCATGGTTACCTTTGAACCACACTATTTCCACTCCGGCATCCGAAAGCTCGGCAAGCGCACCGAAAAATCGCGTGAAGCCGCGCGGCACCACCGAGCGATACTCCCACCAATAGTCAAGAATATCTCCCAGCAGAAACAAGCGTTTCGCGTCCAAGGCAATCGAACGCAGAAATGCCACCACATGCCGCTCATGCTCCTTCGGGTCGCTTATATACCCGGCGCCGAGATGCAGGTCACTTATGAAATAGGTCTTGTCACGCATATTGCTGTAAGATGCTCAAAAGCAAAATGGAATAAGATATCGAAAAAAAATAATCTTTAAAGAAATCCGAGGTCAAGTTTAGCTTCCTCAGTCATCATATCCTTGTTCCATTCCGGCTCGAACACTATGCGGATATCCACACTTTTGATACCATCGATGCTCTCCAGCTTTATCCTTGCATCATCCACGAGAAAATCGGCCGCGGGACAGTTGGGAGCCGTAAGCGTCATATCAATCTTCAGATTGCCTTCATCATCAAGGTCAATGGCGTAAATCAACCCCAAGTTATATATATCTACCGGAATTTCCGGGTCGTATACAGTCTTGAGCATTGTCACAATCTTCTCTTCTATCTTAAGTTTCTCTTCGGGAGTCATAAATCAAATCGTTTTGAATTTTCTAATTAAAGCCTGAGTCGGCTCATACTACAAAGTTACGAATAAAACCGCAAAACCACCTCAGATTTATCAGATTAATGGGCTTCGAGCCAGTTAGTGGCAATGCCGGCTGACACAATGAGTGGCACCGCGCCATGGAATGAATCCTCCATCTCGTAAGTGACCAACTGCAACAGTTCGTCGCGTTCCTCAGGCTTGACATTGAAAATAAGTTCGTCGTGCACCTGCATTATCATGCGTGAACGCATGCCGCGACGCTCCATCTCATTGAAAATTCTCACCATCGCCACCTTGATGATATCGGCTGCAGAGCCTTGTATCGGGGCATTGACCGCATTGCGTTCAGCATAGCTGCGCACCACGGCATTGCGCGACACTATGTCAGGCAGATAGCGCCGGCGTCCCATCTTTGTGGTGACATACCCCTGCTTGCGCGCTGTCTCAACCGCACTGGTAAGGTAGTCACGGAGATGTGGATATGTAGCAAAATAACCGTCTATCAGCTTCTTGGCATCAGCACGGGCTATACCCAGGCGCTCTGCCAATCCAAATGCTGATATACCGTAGATTATACCGAAATTGGCTGTCTTGGCATGCCGGCGCTGGTCTTCAGTGACATCGGCAAGAGGGAGTTTATATATTTTCGAGGCTGTGATGCGGTGAATGTCATCACCGGAGAGAAATCCTTCTATCATATCCTTATCCTCACTCAAATCAGCTATAAGGCGCAACTCTATCTGCGAGTAGTCCGCGCTCATTATCAGGTCGCCCTTGTCAGCAATGAACGCACGGCGTATTTCGCGCCCGTCATCGGTACGGATAGGGATGTTCTGCAGATTGGGGTTGGTTGATGAAATACGCCCGGTAGCTGTCACAGTCTGGTTATAGGAAGTATGAATCTTTCCGGTGACCGGATTGATTAGAGCCGGAAGAGCATCAAGATAAGTGGTAATCAGCTTGCGCAGACGTCGGATTTTAAGAATCAGACTCACCAAAGGCACTTTGGGAGCATACTTTTCCAGTACCTGCTCAGTGGTGGAATATGAGCCCTTGGCTGTTTTCTTTGCCTTGGGGTCAATCTGCAGACGGTCGAAAAGAACCATACCCACCTGCGATGGAGAGGCTATATTGAATGGTCCTCCCGCCATATCGTATGCCTCTTCCTCCATGCCACGGAGTTGCGATTTAAGCTTCGACGAAAGCTCGGTGAGCACAGTGGGGTCAATACGCACCCCGGTATATTCCATTTCTGCAAGCACACGAATAAGAGGGAACTCAACATCGGCGAGTAGCGGAGTCATCTCACGCTCAGCCACTTCAGCCGCCAACGGTTCGCGCAAGCGCAATGCCACATCAGCCTCTTCACAATATCTCGCCATGGCTTCCTCATCGCTTAACGCAGCCTTAGGATGACCGGGCTTTGCTTCGGGGTCAACCCCCATAAGCTCAAGATTGAGATATTTCGCCGCCACCTGGCGAAGGTCATGCTTCATCTCAGGGTCAATGAGATAGTGTGCCACTGAGGTATCATAGTAGGGAGATGTAAATTCTATCCCGGCATTGCGGAGCAAAAGATAGGCACGCTTCACATCATGACTGACCATCACCGTCTTACCTCCAGAAAAGAGCGGAGTAATTATAGCCAGGACCTCGGCACGCTCTTTGGTATCGGATGGCAACGGTATGTAATATCCCTTGCATGGCTCCCATCCCAGTGCCATCCCATGCCAACGGGCAGTCATAGCCTCCTCGCCTACCGCGTAGAGCGACACACCCACCGCCGGCTGCGATGCCGCTTCGCTTACCACCTTTGCAATGGCGGTCGGAGTGGTGAGCATCTCATATTCACGCACTTCGCATACAGGCTCAGGCTTAGACTCACCTTCACCACTATCCATCACATCGAAGAGCGAAGCCATCCCGTCGGAAGGTTGCTGTGCGACTTCCTTAGCCACCTCGGCAGGAGCAACAACCGATGATTTCAAACGGGCTATGAAAGTACGGAATTCCAATTCCTTATACACTTCGATAAGTTTATCGACATCCACAGGCTTACGCTGCAGCTCATCGATATCCACATCGAGAGGCACATCGGTCTTGATTGTAGCGAGATATTTCGACATGCGAATCTTATCGGCATTCTCCGCAATACGTTCCTGCAATTTTCCCTTTTTCAGCTTATCGGTATTTTCAAGCAACTTCTCCACCGAGCCCCATTCTTCTATGAGTTTCCTGGCGGTCTTCTCACCAACACCGGGACAGCCGGGAATATTATCTGAAGCATCCCCCTCCAGAGCCAGCAGGTCAATCACCTGCCGGGGATTTGATATGCCATATTTATCACATACCATCTGAGGATTTCTCACCTCAAATCCCTCGCCCTTCAGTGAAGGGCGGTACATGAACACATGGTCGGTCACAAGCTGACCGTAATCCTTGTCAGGAGTCATCATGTATGTATCATACCCCTTAGCCTCAGCCATCACCGAAAGGGTACCTATCACATCGTCAGCCTCATATCCCTCCACCTCAAGTATAGGGATACGGTAAGCTTCGAGAATCCTCTTTATATATGGTATGGAAGCGGTGATATCCTCCGGTTGCTTATCGCGTTGTGCCTTATATTCCTTGTACTCCTCGTGGCGGAATGTATGACCGCCCGGTGGGTCAAAACACACGGCTATGTGCGAGGGGTCCTCCTTTCGGAGAAGCTCATCAAGAGTATTGCAAAAGCCAAACACAGCCGATGTATTGAAACCTTTGCTGGTCACACGGCGACTGTGGAGAAGAGCATAGTAAGCGCGATATATCAATGCATACGCATCAAGAAGGAACAATCGTTTCTCCATAATAATCCAAATTACG
>Ga0224483_100593_pt1 | contig 11774 bp, 7 predicted proteins | sample hydfratestSal1_FD_181453 | JGI IMG/M metagenome (GOLD analysis project Ga0224483, IMG submission 181453) | Metatranscriptome of mouse feces microbial communities from Columbus University, Ohio, United States - Sal1 (Metagenome Metatranscriptome) ... | reverse complement strand
TGATTTCGTTATCTTAATTGTTCTGAAGTTTTTCTGCAATCTCTCCTGAAATTTTTTTGTTGATTTTCTTTACATGTGCCTACTCCAGCTCCAGCCGCAGCACAACTCCCGATTCCGCCGGAAGAGAAAGCCTGATCCATCCGTCCCGCACAGGAACAATCCATTTTTCTCCGCTTAAATCACTTCCCTTTGCACAGGAAGCCCAGCCAAGCCCTTCCACGGAAAAGTCAATTGTCCTGTCCTCCTTATCCATTGAACATGCCACAAGATACCGCTCACTATCCGTAAACCGCGCACAGACAAACTGTTTATCGCGCGCATAGAGAATCTCAAAGGAACCTTCAGTAAACGCCAGAGATTTCTTTCTCAGCTGAATCAGCCGATGGTGCAGAACATAAGCCTCCTGCCTCTGAAAGTCCTTATCCCACGGCATTGGATAACGACAGCCCTCAACATCCTGAATCCGACCGTCAATTCCTGCCTCATCACCATAATAAACACTGACGCACCCCGGCAGCGCAAATTGGAGAAGAACCGCATTCTTCCAGGCCCCATGGGAAACTGCCGGATTATTATGCAGGCGGGCAATGTCATGACTGTCTAACAAATTAAATTGATTCTGCTGGATCACCGTCGGCAGTTTATGCAGATGAGAACGCAGACGGGCGGCAAACAAAGAGGCATCCTGTGAACTTGGAATGTCCTTAAAATATTCATATTTCTGCAAAAACCAGTCCTGTTCCCCGGCAAACTCGCGGATGGGGCGGGCACAGCCAAAATAATTCATCGCAGAATCCCACTCATTTCCTTTTAAAAATTCTGCGCAGTCGCACCAGTCCTCTGCCAAGATATATGCGTCCTTATTTGCATCCTTTATACTTTTGCGAATTTCCGGCCAAATTTCATGATGAAGCTGAAAAGCGTCGTTTCTTGCCATCACATCCGCCACATCAAAGCGCCATCCATCGATCGAATACGGCTCCTTTAACCAATGCCTTACCACAGAATCTTCCCCCTGGTAAATTATTTCACGCAGGGCTTCTGAACGATAATTTAAGGTAGGCAGGGTCTCCACATCATTCCATGACTTATATTCCCATGCCTTATTTTCGGTTTCCCTTTTCTTTCTGGTATTGTCCTCATTCTTTCCGGTGTCGCCCTCATTTTTCCTGGTATCGCCCTCATCACCCTCGTTTTCTTCGCTTATCGTACTCGTATGCTCTTCCTTATTCTCATCCTCCAGGAAAAAGTAATATGCTCTCTCCTTGGCTTCAGGATGATGATAGGCCCCCTGCGATATCGGAAAAAACTCCCCATCTTTATTAAACCACTTATGGGCAGTTCCCGTATGATTAATTGACACATCCAAAATCAGCTTCATCCCATTCATATGCAGGGCCTGACTTAACTTAATTAACGCCTCGTCCCCTCCAAGGTGAGGATCAACCTGAAAATAATCCAGGCAGTCATAGCGGTGCACCGTGGCAGCATAAAAGATAGGGTTGAGATACAAGGCGTTAATCCCCAACTTCTTTAAATAAGGAATCTTCTGGATAATCCCCTCCAGATCTCCCCCATAAAAGTCCATACAATGGCTGTCCCAGTAGCCGGAAGGTATCTGATTCCAGTTTTTCACCTGGATCGCCGGGCAGCCATTAAAGCTATACTCGCCGTCCTTCACCCCGTGCGCCGCATTTCCTTTGCAAAAACGGTCGGGAAATATCTGATAAAATACGGCATTTTTCACCCAACCAGGCTGCTGGTAGCCGACAAGAATCTGAAAATCACAGGTTTCATCAGGCAGAGCCTTGGTCAGGCCGTTTTGGTTATAGTAATACACCTCATCCTGCGTGACCAGATAAAAATGATAATGAAAAACATCCTCCCACAAAGTTACACTGATCTTAAAATACGCCAGCCCTTCACGGGAGTAGTCCCACTCCATCGGTTTAAGTACCTCCACCCCGTTAAGCTTCGTCCTGAGAATAATCTGCTTCACCGGCGACCATTCACAAATTCTCAGCCACAGCGTTATTTCTTCTCCTTTTTCCGGCAGAGGGTTACTGACAAAGTACCGCCCGCCATCGGTGAATATGGTGTTTTTCCAGTCCAATTGTGTTACCTCCCTTACCCTTCCTCTGGATACTCAATAATATATTTTTCGTAAGCATTGACCACCGTTGTTTCCTTATAGTGATCCAGCCGCTTAAAGCAGCTCCCGTACGTCGCGTGAATATGCCCATGGATAAAGAACCTGGGCTGGTATTTATCCATCAGGCGCAGAAAAGCGGCAAATCCCCGATGGGGAAGATCCTCCATATCATTGAGCTGATACGCAGGCGCATGGGTCATTAAGATATCAAAGCCGCGGTGACGCAGAAGTTTCCACTTAAGTCGGCGTATCCGCTTTGCCATTTCCCTCTCCGAATACTGGTTTTGGGCCTCCGGGTGATAACGCATGGAACCGCCCAGCCCCAGTATCCGAATCCCCTTATACACATAAATATCATCCTCAATACAGATACACCCGTTCATCGCATCCCCTTCGTAATGATCATGATTTCCCCGGATATACAGCACAGTGGCATGGGACATGGTAACTAAAAAGGATAAGTAGGCGGCATGGAGATCCCCGCAGGCCAGGATTAAATCAATATCGTCCAGCATTCCTGGTTTAAAATAATCGTACAGGAGTTTCGATTCCTCATCGGCCAGTACCAGAATTTTCATCTTTTCCTCCATCCAGTGCAGGTTTTGTCGAAGGCGCAGGTGACGGTGCCACAGGCACAGGTGATGCTGCAGGCGCAGACGCTTCCGTATTTTCCTCAAGTTTAATGCCCTGGAGACGAACCAAGTCCTTTGCCTCGTCTGTCAATTCTGCCAGGTCCGGCACCGATCCCACCACATTTTCCACTAACCAGTTCATGGTAACGATTTCCTCTGGTGTCAGCTTTTGATTCTCCCTGCAGCGGCGTATGCCGTCACGGGAATAAGTATCTCCGTCAAAAGGCTGGAAGCTGCCTGAACGGATGGAATTTTTCAAAAAGTTAATTAACCGGTTCGTTCCTCTGGGCAGGTTTTTCGAGCAGATGACATCCAGCACATCCGCCGACATTCCCCACCAGTAGTTTACCGCTTCTTTTCCTTTTGTATTCAAATTGCCCCATCTTCCCTGGCGGATCAGCTTAACTATCCTCTCATAAAACTTTCCCCAGTGCATCAGAGGAGAGGCCAGTGTGGTCAAGGTCCCGTCCTCTTCCTTGTGCAGAAGTCCAAATTCCCTGGTCAGTGATTTTGGCGTTATCATGTCATCGGCAGATATATAGTAAATCCCATCCTCATTTAATTCTTCTAATGCATTCCCCTCTTTCACTGCCTTCCATTTCAGAAAAACTTGGGCGCGCGGGTTAATCATCCTGGCCCCCAGCGAGAACGCATTGACATTAGCCAAAGAACCATAGATCGGATAATCGGCAATATAGCCCAGCCGATCACTTTTTGACATCGCCGCAGCAATCGCACCCATCAAAAACTTCGCCTCATAAAGCCGCCCATAATAGGTCCGCACAGAGGAATATGAAGTATTGACATTACAATTTAATATCTTCACATCCGAATACTGCACCGCCGCCTTCACACTGGGCTGAATCATCCGCGGGGTAGTCGTAAAAATCACCTGACAGCCAGAAGCAATCGCCAGTTCAATCGCCTCCGCCACCTTACTTTCTGTATCCGCCTGATCAAAAAAGGTCGTAATCACTTCACCAGGAAAAACCTGTTCAAGATAAAGCCGACCCAATTCATGACTGTATGACCAGCTGGAAATCTCTGTCGTCTTTTCATAGATAAATGCAATCTTTAACGGCGCTGTCTCTCCTCCTGAAAGCAGACGTCCCACCAGCCCCTTCGACACCGGCTTTTCTTCCTCCGGCTGCTCAACTAAAGCAATCTTTCCGCCCCTTCCCTGTAAAACCAGCTCCTCCCATATCTTTACCAAATCTTTTTGAATCTGCGATTCTGTTCTCTCTCTTACCGCCTCATACCCAAAAAGTTCAGCATAGACTAAAAATGCATCCGAACAGGTCAGGCCGATAGCATTGCCTCCTCGTTCCGTAAACACACGGGAAAAGCGGTCATGGATCGCCTTAAAATACGAGCGGTCATCATCGCTCCACATCTCGTCCGGCTTCTTCCCCATCACTTCCAGCATCCGCTTATAGCTTCCCTCTTTGCTGAACCATATATTGCTGAAAAATGACACCTGATAAAAGTCCAAAAACTCATAATACAGCTTATTTTCCTTATTATCACTGCGGCGGGGAATCAGCCGCGTAACCGTTCCCTGAATACTAAAGGCATTTACATACTTTAAGACACTGACCCGCTTATTCCCCTCCATCACATAGTACTGATTCATAAATTCATAGGCAATAATCGGGTCATGAATTCCCTCATCCTCCTGATAGTCAAACAGGGTCGCCCACTTCGCAGCAAACTCAGTCTTTTCAGCCAGCAGCGGCATAAACCCATTGGAAAAAGCATTTGTCCTGCCCCTGGTCTTTGTTCCCGCAATCTGCGACAATGGAATATCCACCAGCCCTAAGTTTACTTCTGATACAATATCTGTATAGGATAATATATCATCCAACACAGGAAGATAGGGATGTTCGCCCTTACTTAAGGCCGCCTGATACTGGCGCCTGCCCAGCTTCATTGCACGGTTATAATCATAAAGAGCCATAGTCCCTCCTAATTTTTCTCAATCAATTCCCGGCAAAGCGACAATAATTCCTCCGTGTCCACTGCCGCCGGGGTATACAGGGTATAATTTGCGTCATTTCTCGACCAGGCAGCCAGTTTTCCGCCGCTTTTTGTGGTTTTTATGGTCAATTCCTTCTCCACCGGCATCTCATCCGTGGCGGCAACACTTGTCACCTCTTCTTCAAACTCCTCAAAAATCCCGGAAAAATCCTCCGCAGTGGCAGAGCCGCGGTAGGTATAAGGATTTTCCTCAAACGTAAAATTCACCTCAGCCACCACCTGGCTGATAATAAAACACGGTCCAAGCTCCGCCGTTTCCGGCGTCCCCATCGAAACCCCGATTTCTGCCAAAGCCTCCGGCCCGGAAACTTCCTGCATCGGATTAGAACTCTTAATCTCTTCCGCATCCGCCGCGCTCTCTTCTGCCGCTTCTGTGTCCAAAGCTTCACTCTCCCCGGTCTTTGGCTCCTCTGCCTTTTGTTTTTCCTCGCCTTCTCCGCGCGGTTCATCCTCCTGCTGTATCATCGCCGCAGTCACCGTCTCTTCCTTCCCTGCGGAATTGCCCTGACAGCTGCATAAACACAGGGCAAACAGCCCCGCTGCCACAGTAAATCTCCATCCATTACGTTTCATCATTTATCGTTCTCCTTTTCCATCTATAACCATTATCTTGTTTCTATGCTGCTGTCACAGCTTATCCGATGAAGCCCCGCCTCTGCCTGATGTCAGTAAGTCTCCGCCAGTTTCTTCCTGGTATACCCCTTCCTGGTGCACAAATTTCAGCTCCGTCTTAGAACAGGCAAATCTCTGACTGCTGTATAATCCATAATACCCCGACAACGTAAAGGTCACTGCAATTACAATCGCAAAGAAAGGCATTCCCTCCCCTCCAAACAGTTCTAATGCAATAAACATTGTACTAAGCGGACAATTCGTCACCCCGGTAAATAACGCTGTCATCCCGCAGGCCGCCGAAAACGAAGGGGAAATTCCCGCAAGCTGTCCTGCCACACATCCAAAGGTTGCTCCCACACAAAGCGTCGGCACAATCTCGCCGCCCCGGAATCCTGCGCCCAGGGCCACCGCTGTAAATAAGGCTTTAAGAAGAAAGTCCTCATACCGCGCATGCCCTTCCATCGCGTGCTCAATCAGCTGCATGCTTCCCCCGTGATATTCCCTGGTTCCAAAAATAAACGTCAGAGCAATAAAGAGCGCGCTGGCAGCCAGAATCCGGCAGTAAGGATTGGCAATATATTTCCGGTACAGCTTATGTGCATTATGCAGCAGCATACAGAAACCTATGCTGACCAGCGCACACAAAAGCCCCAGCAAAACCGAGTACGCCGCAGTGACTGGCGTAAGTTTGGGAAGTTCTAAAATCGTAAATGCCTCTGCTGGAACACCAAGGGCATGGGAGATATTTGCTCCCAGAAAAGAAGAAAATACACTGGGAAGCAATCCTGCGTAGTAAATTTCTCCAACACTCGCCACTTCCACAGCAAACATCGCTGCTGCCACTGGTGTTCCAAACAATGCGCCAAACACCGCGCTCATCCCGCACATCACAGCAATCTTTCGGTCTCTCTTTCCCAGCTTCAGTAATTTCCCGGAAAGACTTCCCAGGCTTCCTCCAAGCTGCAGAGCAGCGCCCTCCCGTCCGGAAGAGCCTCCTACGAAGTGCGTCAGCACCGTAGAAATAAAAATCAGCGGTCCGGTAGCCAGCGTCACCTCCTGATTGGAAGAAACAGCCTCAAGCACCATATTCGTTCCCCGGTTATTCTCTTCATGACACCGGTGATACAGCCATACAATCATCACCCCGGCAAACGGCATTAAATATAAGGTCCAGCTATTCTCCTGCCGAAACGAAGTTGCCCATAACACTGCCTTGGCAAAGCAGGCACCAATTCCTCCGCCCACTCCGCCAACCAAAGAAGCAATCAGCGTCCATTTCAAAAAATAATGTACATTTTTCCCAAAAGGCTTTTTCCACTGGTAAACCTTCATCTTCTTCATCCCCTGTCATCAAGCTCTCATATATCCAGTGTATTGACACATTTACTTTCAGAAAACTACATTCCCTTGGATTTTACCAGTTTGGGACGATACCCGGCGTCGCTTAATGCAGCAACAATACCATTCTTATGTTCGGTTCCGAATGCCTCCACAGTAATTCTAAGCTCCACCGCCGCATTCCGGTTAATGCTGATAAACTGATTGTGCTCAAGCTTAATTACATTCGCCTGCTCTCTGGCAAGAAGGGCGGATACTGCCGCCAGCTCGCCTGGCTTATCCGGCAGAAGCACCGATACGGTAAAAATACGGTCGCGCTGAATTAAGCCGTGTTGAATCACAGAAGCCATCGTAATAACATCCATATTTCCGCCGCTCAGTACAGAAACAATTTTCTTTTTCTTTACCTCCAGATGCTTTAGCGCTGCCACCGTCAAAAGTCCTGAATTTTCCACAATCATCTTGTGGTTTTCCACCATGTCCAAAAATGCCACAATCAGCTCAGAATCTTCAACGGTAATAATCTCATCCACATTTTCTTTAATATAGGGGAAAAGTTTCTCCCCCGGCCTTTTCACCGCTGTACCATCGGCAATCGTGCTGACTTCGGCAAGCCCCATAACCTCTCCGGCCTTTAATGAAGCCTGCATACAGGCCGCACCTGCCGGCTCCACGCCAATCACCTTAATCTTTGGGTTTAACAGCTTTGCCAGACAGGAAATCCCGGCCAGCAGGCCGCCTCCGCCCACCGGCACAAGGATATAGTCCACCGTGGGAAGTTCCTTAATTATCTCCATGGCAATCGTCCCCTGCCCCGTCGCCACTGCCAGATCGTCAAACGGGTGGACAAAGGTCAATCCCTTTTCCTGGGCAAGTTCCACCGCATAGGCACACGACTCGTCAAACACATCCCCCCGAAGAAGTACTTCTGCCCCATAGTTCCGGGTTCGGTTGACCTTAATCAGAGGTGTCGTCGTGGGCATTACCACGGTAGCCTTCACTCCTGCCAGCTTCGCCGCGTAGGCCACACCCTGCGCATGATTCCCCGCAGAAGCCGTAATCAGTCCCTTTTCCTCTTCCTCCCTGGACATCGTACTAATCTTATAATACGCCCCTCTCACCTTATAGGCCCCGGTGTACTGCATATTTTCCGGTTTAAAATACACCTTATTCCCTGTCTGTGCGGAATAATACTCGCTGTACACCAGCTTTGTCTCCGATGTAACGTGTCCCACCGCCTCTGCTGCTTCCTCAAACTGCTCTAAGGTCATTTCCTCCATCATGTTTTCCTCCCGTCTGTCTTTATTGTTCTCTATCGCTTTGTTATGCCTGCGATTATCCATGTTGTTCATTCACCTGAAACAGCGCATTTACAAAATCATCGGCATTAAATTTCTGCAGATCGTCAATCTTTTCCCCGATCCCCACATATTTCACCGGAAGTCCCAGCTCAGACTGGATCGCCACGGCAATTCCCCCCTTCGCCGTCCCGTCCAGCTTTGTCAGAATAATCCCCGTAATCTGCGCCACCTCCATAAACTGCCGCGCCTGCACCATCGCATTCTGCCCTGTCGTTCCGTCCAGAACCACCAGGGTTTCCCGATAAGCGTCCGGGTATTCCTTATCAATAATCCGGTTAATCTTCTTTAACTCTTCCATTAAATTCTTCTTATTATGGAGCCGCCCCGCCGTATCGCAAATCAATACATCCGCCTGCCTGGACTTTGCCGCTGCCACCGCATCATACACCACAGCCGCCGGATCAGAGCCTTCCTGCTGCGCAATAATCTCCACCCCGGCCCGGTTCGCCCACTCGGTAAGCTGTTCGATGGCTGCTGCCCTAAAGGTATCGGCTGCCGCCAGGACAACCTTCTTTCCCTGATCCTTAAGCTGACCCGCAAGCTTCCCGACTGAGGTCGTTTTTCCCACGCCATTAACTCCAATAACCAGAACGACTGACTGCCGGTGTTCAAATTCATAGGCGTTTTCCCCCAGATCCATCTGCCGCTTAATACTTTCGATTAAAACCTCCTTGCACTGCGATGGATCTTTAATATGCTGTTCCTTTACCTTCTTCCTCAAATCCTCGACAATCGCCATCGTCGTCTGGATGCCCAAATCCCCCATAATCAGGGTTTCTTCAATTTCCTCATAAAAATCATCATCAATTGCTGAAAAACCGCTGAAAATGGAATCAATCCCCGAAACAATATTGTCCCTGGTCTTGGTAAGTCCCTCGACCAGCCTGCCAAAAAAACCTTTCTTTCCTTCGCTCATTCTTACCTCCACACACCATGATTCTATGATTTATCCCGCCTCTTATTCACACAAAGCCATCCATCGCTTATTTTTCCAAATCCGCCTCAATCAAACTCACGGAAACTAAGGTAGACACCCCTTTTTCCTGCATGGTAATCCCGTACAGCCGGTCGGAAGCCACCATCGTTCCTCTCCGGTGAGTAATTACGATAAATTGCGTACTTTTAGTCAGCTTATGCAGGTATCCCGCAAACCGATCAACATTGGAATCATCCAGAGCCGCTTCAATCTCATCTAACAGGCAGAACGGGGAAGGCTTTAAGTTCTGGATAGCAAACAATAGTGCAATGGCTGTCAATGCTTTTTCCCCGCCGGAAAGCTGCATCATATTCTGCAGTTTCTTTCCGGGAGGCTGGGAAATAATCTGGATACCCGCCTCCAGGATATCCTCATCTTCCATCAGCTCAAGTGTCCCCCGTCCTCCGCCAAATAGTTCCTGAAAAACCTTGTTAAATTCTGTACAGATTCTTGCAAACTGCTCAGAAAACTGTTTTCGCATTCCCTGATCCAGTTCATCGATAATCGTCAGCAGGGCAGCTTCTGCCTGGGTTAAGTCCTCATACTGCGTTTTTAAAAACGTATAGCGCTCAGAAAGCTCCTTAAAATCCTCAATAGCATTAACATTTACATTGCCCAAAGCCTTAACCGACGACTTCAGCACTTCAATCTGTTTTTTCACCTCTGATGCCGAAGTCAGTTCAGGGCGGAGAAAGCGGCTGGCGGTGCTGTAGGTCAGCTCATATTCATTCCACATATAGTTTACCTGATTTTCAAGCTTTTCGTCCAGCTTTTCCTGCTGACTCTGCAGGCGGAACAATTCTTTATCTAAGATGCTAATCTTCTCGGCGGCATCCTCTCTCTGCGCAAACAGAGCCTTTTGCTTTATACCTGCTGCCTCTTTTTTTGCCGTCTCTGCTTCAATCTCTTCCTGCCGCTTAACAATGATCGCTTCACTTTCCCGAATATTTTCCTGCAGACGCAGAATTTCTTTGTGCTTTTCCTCGATTGCCTGCACCGAGCCTTTCTGTCCCTGAGAAAGTTCCAAAAGCTCCTCTTCTCTTCTGCGCCCTTCTTCATGGACACGCCGGATATTTTCCTGGATAAAGGTAAGCTTCTGCTGATAGTTTGCCGTCTCTAACTGTATCGACGATAAATCCCTTCCCTGCTGTTCCCTTATCTTTCGCTTTTCTTCAAGCTCTGCCTGCCGCTTTTCCATCCTCTGCTGAAGCCTTTGATTTTCTTCCTCCAGCCTTATAATTTCGTCCTCTAAGACTTTCTGGCTGCGTTTAATCTCCCGCACCTGCTCCTCAAGCTGCCCGTGCTCCCGGTAAAGATCGGAAGAAGCCTCCGCAATCTCCGCAATCTTTCCTGCAAACTGCAAGATGCTCATATTCACCATATTTTGCTGCAGATACAGCTCTTGCTGCCTGGCCTTTACTTCCTCTAAGGCAGCGTCCGCCACCGCCGCCTTCTCCTGTGCTTCCTTATATTCCTTCTGCAGCTTTTCCTCGGCCCTCTGGGTGCGCTCACAGGCCATCTTCAGCTCTTCTAACTCCCTTTTCCTGCCTAAAAGATTACTTGAATTTTTAAATGCCCCTCCGGTCATCGAACCTCCCGGACTGAGCAGTTCGCCGTCTAACGTAACAATCCGCAGACTGTACTGGTATTTTCTTGCCAGGACAATGGCAGAATCCATGCAATCCGTCACCACCACCCGCCCCAGAAGATAAACTGCCAGTTCCCGGTAGCATTCCTCTGTACGAATCAGCTGGCTGGCAAGGCCGATAACCCCCGGCTCCTTTAAGGCTTTTTCCTGGGAAAAACCTCCGCGGTTGCCGATACTGGTTAAGGGAAGGAAGGTGGCGCGCCCATATCGATTCTTTTTCAGGTATTGGATTAGTTCCTTTGCCGTCTGTTCGGTATCTGTGACAATGTTTTGAATACTGCCGCCCAGCGCCGTCTCCACCGCCGTTTCATATTGTTTTTCCGTGGAAAACAAATCGGCAACCACCCCATGAATACCGGGTAGACGGTCCTTTACTTCCATCACGCGCCGGATACTATTGCCGTAGCCCTCATAGCGTTCCGCTAAATTCTGCAGGGAATCCAGCCGGGTACAGCTGGCCTGGTGCTCCCTGTGCTTATCCTCCAGCGCCTTTTGCAGACGGCAAAGTTCCCTGGCAAACCCGGCACACTCCTCTTCTAATGCCTTCTGCCTCTCCTCTGCCTCTTCCGCTTCCTTAAGCAGCCCGGCGGCACGACGTTCTTCTTCCTTTTTCTGTTCCTCCTGGACGGATTCGTCACTTTTACTCTTTAAGAGCTTTTGACTTACCTCACTGCGCCGCACATTAATCTGTTCAAGCATGGCCTCATAGCGCTGCTGCTTCGCAGTCACCCCGGCGCGGGAATTTAGGGCATCCATCACCCCCTGCTTATCCTGATTCAGCTCCAAATCCAGTTCTTCCAGCTCCACATCCCTGTCCATCAGAGCAATTTCCGCTTCCTTTTGCCGATCCATCGCCGTACTGGCGTTTTGGCTGGCCTCCTCCCTTTCTTTTTCAAAGGCATCCAGCTCTTTCTGCCTCTCCAAAAGCTCCTGTTCAATTGCCATGGTCCGGTTTTTTAAGTGCTCGCCGTTCATCCTCTCAGTATTAATCTGTTCATGCAAAACATTAATCTGG
>Ga0224483_100591_pt1 | contig 11793 bp, 6 predicted proteins | sample hydfratestSal1_FD_181453 | JGI IMG/M metagenome (GOLD analysis project Ga0224483, IMG submission 181453) | Metatranscriptome of mouse feces microbial communities from Columbus University, Ohio, United States - Sal1 (Metagenome Metatranscriptome) ... | reverse complement strand
GTGAATCAGTTAAAATCGCTGATTTCGGAAATGTACCAGTATGGTGTGACGCCGGAGATGCTTAAAGAGTTAATGGGGATAGCAAGGCAGCCGATTTTAAAGGAAAAGCTAAGTGATTTTGGACTCTTGTATGAAAGCTTTCAGGAGTATATTCAGGATCGCTTTACGACGGCAGAGGAGGTTTTGGATATCTGCTGCCGGGAATTGCCGCGCTGGGAGAAGCTTTCCAGCAGTTGGATTTATCTGGACAGTTATACAGGATTTACTCCGGTGCAGTACAGGATTCTGGAGATTTTTCTGCGCCGGTGCAGCCAGGTCAAGGTGGCGGTAACGGTTGATTTGGAGGAGGCGGTTTATGCGGAGGCGGCAAAGTTTGCGTTGTTTTATATGAGCCGCCATATGATTTGTCAGTTGATTGATTTGGCTTCGGGGGTTGGCGTGCGCCATACAGAGGATGTTTGTTTAAGCGGAAGCCTGCCTGTGCGCTTTAAGGAAAGCCCCAGGCTTGCGTATCTTGAAAAACATCTTGGCAGGTTTGCGGGAAAGCGAAGGGGGCAGCCGCCCAAAGAGGAGAGGACGGGTGGGGAGGAAGAAATCCTGATTTATCCGGGAAAAAATCCTGCACAGGAGGTTCGTTTTATCTGCCACCAGATACAAAGATGGCTTCGCCGCGGGCTTCGTTACCGGGATATGGCAGTAATTACTGGTGATTTGCCCTCCTATGGCAGAGAGATTCGAAGGCAGTTTGAGGAAATGGGGATTCCTTATTTTTTAGATGATAAGAAAAGTATTTTGACGAATCCTTTAGTAGAACTAATCCGTTCAGCGCTGGAGGCGGTTCGCCTGGACTTTCCTTATGAAAGTGTGTTCCGCTGCTTAAAAACCGGGCTGGTGCTGGATGAAGAGAGGATTTTGGAAATCAGGGAAAGGGAGAAGAAGGCAGAGGACGAGAACGAAGAGCAAAGAAAAGAGAACGGCAATCAGGAAGCGGAAGAAGATGGATTTACAGTGCCGGAGAGCCTGGACCGGCTGGAAAACTATGTGAAGGCGCTTGGCATCCGGGGATTTAAGCGCTGGTCGTCACCCTGGGAGAGGCGCTACCGGGGGGCGGAGAAAATAAAGCTTGAAGAGCTGAATTGGCTGCGGCAGGCGGTGGAGGAAGCCTTTGGCGCCTTCAGAGCTTCTCTTAAGGGTAAGGAGACAACCGGGAGTACGATGACAGCAGCATTGAGGGAGTTTTTGGAAGGGTTAAATCTTGAAGAAAAGCTTGAGATTCGGGCGGAACGCTTGATGGAGGAAGGGAAGAGCGAGCTTTCCGGGGAATACAGCCAGGTTTATGCCCTTACAATGGAAATGCTGGAACGCCTGGAAGCCCTTTTAGGTGATGAACCGATGGGATTAAAGGAATATGCGGAAATTCTGGACGCCGGCTTTGGAGAAATTGAGGTAGGGACAATTCCCGCTACCCTGGATCGGGTTATTGTGGGAGATATTACCCGCAGCCGTCTGCACCAGATTCAGGTGCTGTATTTTGTGGGTGTTAATGAGGGCGTGGTTTTGCAGCGCAGGGAGAGCCGGGGATTATTGACGGATGAGGAGAGGGAATTTTTTTCTGAACAGAAGGTGGAACTGGCACCGACGGCTAAGGAAAATGGGCTGATGCAGCGTTTTTATCTGTATTTAATGCTAACTAAGCCTGCTCGTCAGCTGGTGGTGACTTACGGGTCGATGTCGGGAAGCGGCAAAGAACTCAGGCCTTCTTCTTTAATTGAAGATTTAACTCAGCTTTTTCCTGATGTGGTTTTTGCCAGAGAAGATGGGATTCAGGTTCCATGGAATAAGGAGGAAGCGTTTGATCAACTGGCGCAGGGACTTCGCAGGCTGGCAGCAGGCAGCGGTGAGGAAGGAAATATCCAGGAAGAGGAGACAGCGGGCCAGGTGATGGAGTTATTTTCCTATTTATATCATTTGCCTGAATATGCCAAACAGGCAAGACAGCTTGCCCAGGCATTTTCCTATACCTATGAAGAGAAAGGGATTGGGAGAGCGGCAGCCAGGGCGCTGTATGGTCCTGTTCTTCAGGGAAGCGTTACCCGGCTGGAGCAGTATGCTTCCTGTGCTTATGCGCATTTTCTTCGGTATGGGCTGGAACTGATGGAGCGCAGGGAATATGAGCTTGGCATGGTGGATATGGGAAATCTCTTCCACGAATCGCTGGATTTATGCTTTGAGGAACTTCAAAAGCAGGGGCTGCAGCTGGCTGGCTTGAGCGAGGAGAAGAGAAGGGAACTGGTAACGGCCTGTGTGACCAGCGTGGCAGAGGATTACGGAAATACCATCCTTCACAGTTCATCCAGAAATGCCTATCTTATCCGCCGGCTTTCCCGGATTACGGACAGGACGATGTGGGCATTGGGTGAACAGCTGAAAAAGGGGGAATTTAAGCCGGTGGGCTTTGAAGTTTCTTTTTCTGCGGCAGATAATCTGGAGGCAATGAAGATTGCCCTTTCGGAGGATGAGGCGCTTCACCTTCAGGGAAGGATTGACCGGCTGGATTTATGCGAGGATGAAACCCATGTTTACGTAAAGATTATTGATTATAAGTCGGGAAGCACCAGCTTTGATTTAGCGGCGCTTTACTACGGACTTCAGCTTCAGCTTGTGGTTTATATGGATGCAGCGATGGAGCTTCAGGAACGGCGTTGCCCGGATAAGGAAGTCGTGCCTGCCGGGTTATTCTATTATAATATCCAGGATCCTATGGTGGAAAAGACGGAGGTGATGACGCCGGCGGAGATTGAGGCGCAGATTAAAAAACAGCTGAAAATGAATGGTCTGGTGAATAGCGATCTTGAAGTGATTCAGCGGATGGATCGGGAGATTGAAGGGGAGTCCGATGTGATTCCGGTAGCGGTTAAATCGGGAATGATTCAGGAGGCGCGTTCTTCTGTTGCCAGCGGAAAGCGGTTTGGATTTCTTAGAGAGTATGTGCGGGGGCGCTGTAAAAAGGTTGGGCAGGAGATATTACAGGGAGGTATAGGGCTTTTGCCCTATAAACAGGGAACCCGAACTGGGTGTGATTACTGTCCTTATCATGCTGTGTGCGGCTTTGATAAGAAAACCTCAGGTTTTGGCTACCGAAAGCTCAGGGCCATTAAACCGGAAGAAATATGGAAGGAAATATTACCGGAGGAAGAATTGCCGGAAGATGAGCTGGAAGATGATGATACACAAAAAGCAGAGGAAACAGGCATGAGACAGGGAAAAAGTGAAGATAAAAACAAGGGGCAGAATAAACAGGCACTTCATGTTGAAGTGAGCAGGGAGGTGCAGGATGGCAGTAAAGTGGACTAAAGATCAAGAGCGGGTAATTTACAGCCGCAACAGAAATCTTTTGGTTTCGGCTGCGGCTGGAAGCGGCAAGACTGCGGTTTTGGTGGAGCGTATTGTGACCATGGTGACAGATAAAGACGATCCGGTAGATTTGGATGCGCTTCTGGTGATGACGTTTACAAATGCTGCGGCTGCGGAGATGCGGGAGAGAATTGGAAAAGCGATTGTCAAAAAGCTTGACGAGGAGCCGGATAATGAGCGGCTTCGCCTTCAGTCTGCCCTGGTTCCTCATGCACAAATCCAGACGATTGACAGCTTTTGCCTTTCACTGATCCGCAATCATTATGCCAGTCTGGATATTGACCCCTCGTTTCGTGTGGGAGACGAGGGGGAACTGATGCTGCTTCGGGCGGATGTGATGGCGGAGCTTTTGGAGGAAAATTATGCGTCCGGGGGCGAACGGTTCGAGCAATTTGTGGAGACCTATGGCAGCGGCAAGACGGATATGGGAATCGAGGCAGTGATTGAACAGGTCTATCGTTTTTCTGTAAGTCATCCCTGGTCGGAGAAATGGCTGGATGCGTGCAGCCGGGAGTTTTCTCAGGAGGGGGCAGAGGAATTTACCCAAAGCCCATGGATGAAGTTTCTTCTGGCTGATGTGCGCAGGCAGATGGAAGAGTATGGGGAACAGCTGGACGAGGTTTTGGAGGTATGTCAGGAGCCGGATGGACCGGAACCTTATTTTCCCACTATACGCGAGGATCGGGAGTTAGTGCGCTGGATTGGGGCGGCACCGGGTTTTAGGGAACTTAAGGAAAGGCTTTCGGAGGCTGCATTCGGGAAGCTGACGCCGATACGGAAGAAAGAGATTGATAAAGCAAAAAAGGAATTTGTCTCTTCGGTCAGGGATCGGGTAAAAAAGGCTGTGTTTAAGTGCAGAGACCAGTACAGCGAGCAGAGCGAGGAGGAGATTAGGGAAACGATTATGGGCTGCGGGCCGGTGGTTCAGGAATTAATTTCTTTGACGGAGGATTTTGCCAAACGGTATCAGCAGGCGAAAAAGGACAGAAACCTGGTGGATTTTGGCGATTTGGAGCATTTCGCTTTGGAGGTATTGTATCAGGAGGGAGAGTTTTCGGCAGTGGCGGATGAATTAAGCCAGAAGTACCGGGAAATCTTAGTGGACGAATATCAGGACAGCAATTATGTTCAGGAGGAGCTTTTGCGGGCCTTATCGGGAGAGCGGTTTGGTTGTCCCAATGTCTTTATGGTGGGTGATGTTAAGCAGAGTATTTACCGTTTCCGTCAGGCCAGGCCGGAAATTTTCCTGGAAAAGTATGAAACCTATCCGACCGCTGAGGGAAAAAAACAAAAGATTGAACTGCAAAAGAATTTTCGCAGCCGGAGCCAAGTATTGGAAAGTATTAATCAGGTGTTTTTCCAGATTATGCGCCGGAGCCTTGGGGGAATACGCTATACGAAGGAAACGGCGCTTTATCCGGGGGCAGAATTTGCACCGCAGCAGGAGCTTGGCGGGGCAGAACTGCCGGGTAATGGAACAGAGCACGCTGGTTTAGCCGCTCCCTATCAGACCGAGCTATTTCTGGTCGACACCGGAAGCAAGGAGCTTTCCCGTTTAGACGAGGAGACAAAGGATTTTACCAGCCGGGAAATCGAGGTGAAATTAGCCGTTCGGGAGATCCGGCGGCTCACCGATCCGAAAACCGGGCTGATGATCTGGGATAAGGAGACCAGTGCCTACCGCAGGGCAAGGTATGGCGATATTGTAATTCTTCTGCGCAGTCTTTCGGGGTGGGCAGAGGTGTTTGTCAATGGCCTGATGAATGAGGGGATTCCTGCTTATGCCCAGTCCCAGGCCGGGTATTTTGATACTGCTGAAGTTGAGACGATATTAAGTCTGTTAGCAGTGATGGATAACCCCATTCAGGATATTCCTCTGGCAGCTGTGATGCGTTCGCCGATCGTGGGAATGACGGATGAAGAACTGGCATGGATGATGGCAGGGTTTAAGAAGAAGGGAAGAAAGAAACAGGACAGGGGAATTTACGGGGCATGGAAACTGTGGCTGGAAAGGGCTAAACAAGGCGGGGAGGATTTTTTTGGCGGAAAGAGAGAAATGGAAGAGAATATCTGCCGGAAGCTTGTGCAGCTAAATTCTTTGCTGGAGCATTTCCGCTACTTGTCCGGGCTTCTGCCCATGCACCAGCTGTTAGAGCAAATCTATCGGGAAACGGGGTATTATGCCTATGTTTCTGCCATGCCTGCCGGAGAAACCCGCCGGGCAAACCTGGATCTTTTGATCGAAAAGGCGGCGGCGTATGAAATGACCAGTTATCAGGGATTATTTCATTTTATTCGCTATATCGAACGGCTGAAAAAGGTGGAAACGGATTTTGGCGAAGCAGCTGTTGCCGGAAGTCAGGAGAGCACAGTGCGGATAATGAGCATTCATAAAAGCAAAGGGCTGGAGTTTCCTATTGTTATCCTGGCGGGCATGGGAAAAAAGTTTAATAAGCGGGATGTCTATGGGCGTTTATTGATTGATATGGATTTTGGCGTGGGCGCGGATTATCTGGATTTGGATCTGCGGCTGAAAAGTGTTACCCTGAAAAAACAGGTTTTAAAGCGCAGAATGGACTTGGAGGGTTTGGGTGAGGAACTTAGGGTGCTTTATGTAGCCATGACCAGGGCAAAAGAAAAGCTGATTATGACAGCTACCGACTTGCATTTGGAAAGTAAGCTGGAAAAATGGGGGATAGAATTTGACGAAAAGGGGGAACTCAGGCGATTTACCGGCTATACAGGAAGACGGAACCGACCAAGGACCGGGGAGAATAAAGCGGTTCCTTTTACCCTCCTGATGGGGGCAGGCTCCTATCTGGACTGGCTGTTTATGGCTCTGCCAAGGACAGGGGGAACGATTTGCTGCCATCAGACGCCTGCCGCTTCCTTTATTGGTACTGAGGTATTGCGCCAGATGGAGAAAAAGACTTCCAGGGAAATGCTGCTGAATCAGCCGGACGGCATAGTTTACCATCAGGCTTATCGCGATATGCTGGAAGAAAACATGCAGTATCAATACCCCTACGCAGAGGATATCAGCCTTTACGCCATGATGTCTGTTTCGGAATTAAAACGGCAAAGTCAGGAGGAAGCAGTTAAGGGAAGCGTGGAGATGTTTACCGAAACCGGTGAGGCGTTACGTTTTGGAAGGGGAGCGCTGCGGGGGACGGCCTATCACCGGGCGTTGGAACTGCTGAATGGCTGGGAATGTGAAACGGTACAGGATGTAATTAAACAGCTGGATCAGTACACAGAAAAAGGCAGGCTTTCCCATGAAGCGCTGAAACTAGTGGATGCCGCAGTTCTTTGGCAGTTTTTTCAGAGCAGTTTGGGAAAGCGGCTTTCCAGGGCCGGCAGGGAAGGAAGGCTTCACAAAGAGCAACAATTTATGATTGGTGTTCCGGCTAAGGAAATGGGACTTGCGGATTCAGAAGAACTGGTATTAATTCAGGGGATGATTGATGTCTATGCAGAAGAGAAAGAAGGATTACTTTTGGTGGATTATAAGACGGACGCAGTAAAGGATAAAAACGAATTGATTGAACGCTATCAAGTGCAGATGAAGTATTATACCCGCGCCTTGGAACAGGTGACGGGGAAAAAGGTAAAAGAAGCCATAATTTATTCAATTCGGCTGCAGGAAGAGATTGTGGTGCCCGGATACCGTTGAAAAGATTCATGCGTAAAAAGATTGCATTTTTCTCATAATCTTGTATAATACAGGATAATCTGTAATTTACTTTCTGGATAAACACCGAAAGGAGACATTGTCCATGATTAAACTAGAGAGAACCAGTGTGATGAACCTGGAAAATGCCATGCGGGGAGCCAGAAATCCTTTAAATAGCTGGAGCCGGATGGATAGTTATTATAATGAAGCACATCAGTATATGTTAGGGCCGAATGATTTGGATCTGGCTGTCCGGCTGCGCCGGGCGGGGAGTGATCACCGGAAATTTCTGCGCCAGGTTATGGTTTCAGTGGATATTACGGCGCCGCTTTACTGGTGGAAAGAGTATGATACGTATAAGGTGGGAACGGTGGCAAATTCAACCAGTACGATGCATAAAATTCACAGCAGGCCTTTTTCGCGGGAAGATTTCAGCACCGATCATATGACAGAACAAACGGGGGAATTTATGGATTTGGTGATTCAAACGCTGGAGAAAATCCGTTTGCGCTATTTGGAAGAGGGAAAGAAAAAAGAAGATTGGTATGATATGATTCAGCTTCTCCCTTCCAGCTATAACCAGATGCGGACATGCAGTTTGAACTATGAGACATTAATTAATATGTATGAGGCAAGGAAGGAGCATAAGCTTGCGGAATGGCATGATTTCTGTCATTGGATATTGACACTTCCCTATGGAAGAGAGCTGATTGCTGCCAAGGAATAGGCTTTGAACAGGGGGTGTGGATGGTCAAAAGGCAGCAGGAGGGTGAAATGAATATTATAGCAGCGGTAGATAAACATTGGGCAATCGGATACCAGGGGAAAACGCTGGTGGATATTCCTGCCGATAGGAAGCTTTTCCGCGAGGAAACGATGGGCAAGGTCGTGGTGATGGGGAGAAAGACCTTGGAAAGTCTTCCGGGCGGTCAGCCCCTGGCAAAGCGGATGAATATTATCTTGTCCAGGGATACCTCATTTTCTGTCAGGGGAGCTCTGGTTTGCAGAAGTATGGAAGAGGCATTAAAGGAGTGCGAACAATATCCGTCAGAAGATATTTTTATCGCAGGCGGTCAGGAAATTTACCAGCAGTTTCTTCCTTTTTGCAGTATTGCCCATATTACCTGGATTGATTATGCTTATCAGGCAGATACATATTTTCCTGATTTGGACAGGGATGGGGCATGGCAGTTAACCGCGGCGAGCGAGGAACAGACCTGCTTTGACTTGTGCTATGAGTTTCGTCTGTATTGCCGGAAAGAGAAGTTAAAAGGATGGTTGAAGGCAAAACAGGATAAGAAAAAATAGAATTAAGGGGAAATGCCTAAAAATTTGTTAGATTTTTAACTTTTACCTAAAAAATATTGTATATTTTATTGCGATGTGCTATAGTGTATGTATCTGGCTACTCGTGGATTTGGTGAATACGCTATAGTCATCTCTGAAAGGAGAGGCAGAATGATTAAAAATGATAAAGTAGTCCTGGAAAACGCAGATTTACTTGTGGAAATTGCTTCCCATGGAGGAGAATTGGTCAGGATTTATGATAAGAACCATTCCCGTGAGATATTGTGGGAGGGAAAACCGGAAATTTGGGGCAGGCATTCGCCGATATTATTTCCTTTTATCGGAAGGTGTGCAAATGGTGTTTATCATTATCAGGGAAACAGTTATCCGATGGGAGCGCATGGTTTTGCAAGGGATATGGAGTTTACCGTATTGTCAGAGACGGATAGGGAAGTATGGCACAGTCTGAAGGATTCTGAGGAAACCCGAAAGGTTTATCCGTTTTCCTTTCAGCTGGAAACCGGGCACCGCCTGGAGGATAAAAAAATTCGCGTGATGTGGAAAGTGATCAATACCGGCGATAAAGATTTATATTTTATGCTGGGCGGTCATCCGGCCTTTAAGACACCGGAGGGGCTGGGGGTTTATGATTTTACCCTTGATTTTCACCAGGAAGGGCCTGTGCATTTTCAGGCACCGGATGAGGATGGATTTCAGGTAGATGCTTTATCGGATCTTTTAGTGCTGGATGAAGGGAAGGCACCCATTACTCCGGGATTTTTTGACCGTGCTCTGACCTATATTTTTGATCAGGGACAGGTAAATACCATCAGCCTGCTGCTGCCGGGGGAAACACCGTATGTTACGGTGCATTGTCCCAGAACACCGTACATGGGGGTCTGGACGATGGAAAAAACACATCCTTTTGTCTGCTTAGAGCCGTGGTTTGGGCGCTGTGATAAGGCGGGCTATGAGGGAGAACTGTCTGAGCGGGAGGGCGAGATGAAGCTGGCTGCCGGACAGGAATTTACCGCAGGTTATTGCATTGAAATTCATTAAGATGGATGAAGCAGGTAGTACAGAATGGAGGAAAGACAGATGTATAAAATCTTAAAAGCAGAAAAGCTGGCAGATAAGATTTACCTGATGGATGTGGAAGCACCCAGGGTAGCTAAACGGTGCCAGCCGGGAGAGTTTGTTATTGTAAAAATGGATGAGACGGGAGAGAGAATCCCGCTGACAATCTGTGACTTTGATCGGGAAAAGGGTACCGTTACTATAGTATTCCAGAGTGTGGGCGCTTCGACAATTAGGATGGCAAAACTTGTGGCAGGCGATGCCTTCCAGGACTTTGTGGGGCCTTTAGGACAGCCCTCCGAATTTGTTCATGATGATCTTGAAGAGGTAAAGAAAAGAAAGTATTTATTTGTCGCCGGAGGTGTCGGCGCTGCCCCGGTTTATCCGCAGGTAAAGTGGATGCGGGAACGGGGAATTGATGTGGATGTGATTGTGGGCTCCAAGAATAAAGAACTGCTGATTTTGGAAGATGTGATGAAAGAGGCAGCGGGAAACCTGTATATCACTACCGATGATGGTTCCTATGTGCGTAAGGGCATGGTAACAGATGTAATTAAGGATTTAGTGGAGGTTCAGGGAAAGAAGTACGATATCTGCGTGGCGATCGGCCCGATGATCATGATGAAGTTTGTCTGCAAGCTGACGAAAGATCTGGGGCTTCCCACCATTGTCAGTATGAACCCGATTATGGTGGATGGTACAGGAATGTGCGGTGCCTGCCGTCTGACGGTGGGCGATCAGGTGAAATTTGCCTGTGTGGACGGACCGGAGTTTGACGGGCATCTGGTAAACTTTGATGAGGCCATGAAGCGTCAGCAGATGTATAAGACAGCTGAGGGACGGGCTGCACTGAAAGCCCAGGAGGGCGACACGCATCACGGCGGATGCGGACATTGCGGAGGTGATAACTAATGGATGTGTTAAAGAAAGTTCCTGTGCGCGAACAGGACCCTAAGGTACGTGCGGCAAATTTTGAGGAAGTTTGTTTAGGCTATAATCAGGAAGAGGCGATGGAGGAGGCTTCGCGCTGTTTAAAGTGTAAAAATAATGCAAAATGCGTCAGCGGATGCCCTGTTTCCATTAATATTCCGGGATTTATTAAAGAAGTAGAAGCAGGAGACTTTAAAAAGGCGGCGGAAATTATCGCTGAGGCATCTGCCCTTCCCGCTGTGTGCGGTCGCGTGTGTCCGCAGGAAAGCCAGTGTGAAGGCAAGTGTATTCGTGGAATTAAGGGTGAGCCTATTTCTATCGGTAAACTTGAGCGTTTTGTTGCTGACTGGTCAAGAGAGAACGGTTTTGTTCCTGCAAAGCCTGAAAAAACAAACGGGCATAAGGTAGCTGTGATTGGATCTGGCCCTGCCGGATTAACCTGTGCGGGAGATTTGGCAAAACTGGGCTATGAAGTGACGATTTTTGAGGCACTGCACGAGCCGGGCGGCGTGTTGACCTATGGGATTCCAGAATTTCGTCTGCCTAAGCTAGAGGTTGTCCGCCATGAAGTGGAAAATGTGAAAAAGCTTGGTGTGTTAATTCAGACAAATGTGATTATTGGAAAATCAGTAACTATCGATCAGCTGATGGATGAGGAGGGCTACGAGGCCGTCTTTATCGGTTCCGGTGCGGGGCTTCCGAAGTTTATGGGGATTCCCGGAGAAAATGCAAACGGTGTCTTTTCTGCCAATGAATATCTGACCAGGAATAACCTGATGAAAGCTTTCCGCGATGATTATGACACTCCAATCATGCATGGGAAAAAAGTGGCTGTGGTTGGCGGCGGAAATGTGGCAATGGATGCTGCAAGAACTGCGCTTCGTCTTGGGGCAGAGGTACATATCGTTTACCGCCGTTCCGAAGCCGAGCTTCCCGCCCGTGTGGAGGAAGTGCACCATGCAAAGGAAGAAGGGGTAATTTTTAACCTTTTGACTAATCCGGTGGAAATTTTGACGGATGAAAATGACTGGGTAAAAGGAATGGTGGTAAGGAAGATGGAGTTAGGCGAGCCGGACGCATCGGGAAGAAGAAGGCCTGTGGAAATTTCGGGATCTGACTATACCATTGAAGTGGATACCGTGATTATGTCCCTGGGAACCTCACCTAATCCCTTAATTTCATCAACGACCGAAGGCCTGGAAACGAATAGGTGGAAATGTATTATTGCCGATGAAAACAGCGGAAAGACGACCAAGGAGGGCGTTTATGCCGGTGGCGATGCAGTAACCGGAGCGGCAACGGTAATTCTTGCTATGGAGGCAGGAAAAGCAGGGGCAAAGGGAATCCATGAATATCTGTCGCAGAAATAATGGTGTAAATCAATTAGAATAAAAAGAGTAACTGAAAACAAG
>Ga0224483_100589_pt1 | contig 11801 bp, 5 predicted proteins | sample hydfratestSal1_FD_181453 | JGI IMG/M metagenome (GOLD analysis project Ga0224483, IMG submission 181453) | Metatranscriptome of mouse feces microbial communities from Columbus University, Ohio, United States - Sal1 (Metagenome Metatranscriptome) ... | reverse complement strand
ATCAAAGTTTGCGAAACAGATCGTCAATCTTCGTATTGAAGATCTGTGCAATCGCAAATATTTCTTTGTCAGTTGCAATTCTGGTCTGTCCCTCCAGTTTGGAAAGAGAGGAAAAATTAATATCGACATCTAATAACTGCATGTTGATCGCCAGATCCTTCTGGCTCATTTTATTCAATCTTCGGATTTTAGTGATATTTGCCCCTATCATATTCTTATCCCCAAGTGGTTTCTGCCTTGGTTTCATATGAATTCTCCTTGTATCGTTCCCGCATATTACTTTGAATTATAGCATAGAACATACAGATTGGAAAGTATGGAAACGGCGGAAATATTTTAATCATTTGCAGCAAAATGAAACGACAAGACAGGAGAATTCTATGGATAGTATCGTACAGGCTGTCTTTGAACACAGCCTTTTAACACCTGATAAAACTGCCATTACTGTTGACGATAACAAAATCAGCTATCAGGAGCTGGCGGAAAAGATAAGAATCTTTTCCGGTTCCCTGAAATCACGTTCTGTCAGAAAGGGACAGCGGATTGCCATTGAAGCTGACAATCTGATCTCATATTTTGCAGCTTTTCTGGGCTGTCAGCTCAGCGGCGCCATAGCAGTTCCCATTGAAAAAAATATTTCAATTTATAAATTACAGGACATTTTAAAATCTACAAAGCCGTCTTTGGTGTTTATGAAAAATAATGGTGAATCTTACGAAGATTTTCTGAATGGCTGTATTCCCACAGGAAATATTTCTTATCCTAAAAACACGGTTTCCGCTGCCGTCATTGCCACCACAGGAACAACCGGCAAACCTGTACTTGTCACGCATACCAATGGAAGCCTGCTGGCAGAAGCCCAGAACCTTTCCTCAGGAACCGATATAGATTCTGATACCGTGCTGTTTGCCAATATTCCATTTAATCTTGCACTGGGCTACCGGAGAGTATTTGCCGTACTCTATGCGGGCGCAACTGCAGTACTTACCCACAAACCTTTAACCCTAAAGCTCCTTGGCAGCTATATCAAAAACTTTGGCATCAATTATCTCACCATTGTACATTCAAAAATGAATAAACTATTGAATGTCAAAGATCCCGAACTTATACAGACTCTCCGCTGTCTGAAAGCCGTAGAAACTATGGCAGGTTCTATTACAACACTGCAGATCCACTCTTTCTGCAGACAATATCCGCAAACTGCTTTGTATAACGTCTATGGCGCTACAGAATCCGGATGTCTTCTGATTAACGAATTGTCCAGAAATCCTGTGGAAAACTGTCTTGGAAAACCAACGATAAATGCAGAAATATCCATTGTAGACGAAGACGGTCTTACCGTGGATTCATCAAATCAATATGGCTACATCGCTGTCAAAGGCAGGATGAATATGTCTGGCTACTATCATAAAAAGGCCCTGACCGAAAAAGTAATGCAGTCTGATCATATTGTTTTGAATGATATAGGCTACTTTGACGACGAAGGGTACTTTTACTTTGTCAGCCGGGTGGGTGATATCATTGATGTGGGAGGACACAAAATTGCTCCCAGTGATATTGAACAGGCTGTTTTAGGCTATGAAGGAATTGCAGACTGTGCCTGTGTTGCACAAAATACCCAGGAATATATCCAGGTTCCCCTGCTCTACATCGTGTGTTCAAAAGCCAATTTTGATATCCAAAAATTACAAAAATACCTGGAACAGCGCCTGGAATCTTATAAAGTTCCCAAAGAAATCATTCCTATAGACAAAATACCACGCACTGCAACTGGCAAAATATTGAGAAAATCCCTTACCTTTCCCCCTAAATCCTGAACTATTTAAATACATTTTTAAAGGCAGTGTATCATCTGTAATTAAATTAAGATGATACACTGCCTGACTGTTGCGTATGCTCTACAACTTCATACCTTTCTTTTTTCTGGTAATTACAAGACAAGCTCCTGCAAGAAAAATTCCTGCACAAAGGACATATCTGGCATCAAAGGCAATTCCTGTCTTTGGTGTGCCGCTCTGCACTCTTGCTGTTCCCATATTCCTGGAAACAGAATTTACAGTTCTCACTCCAGAACCACCCACACCTGTCGTAGTTGTGGTGGTAGTTCCACCGGTTCCGCCATTTCCGTTAGTTCCGTTAGTTCCGCCTGAATTATCATCTCCTGGATCATTGTCTTTTGGTTTACCAGGATCGGGGTCCTGCTCACCAGGATCGGGATCGGGTTTCTTCTGTCCACTGTCACCAATGCTCTCAAAAATATAACCATTTTCATTTGCGAAGCGTTCTGCTTCTGAGCCCGAATAGCCATAAATCACATCTGGCGTCCAGGAAGACTGGGAACCAATTGACGTCACACTTTTAGGAATTGTCACCGTTCCGATGCCGCTTCCCGTGAATGCATCTGCTTCAATCGTAGTCACAGAATCCGGAATCTTCAAATCATATACATAAGGACTTGAACTGAATGCCGAACTGGCGATAGTTGTCATTCCATCCGGCAGTTTCAGGCTTGACTTGCCCATTGGGCTGTACAGAAGCTGAGACTGCCCACTGTCATATATTGCGCCTTCATTAGAAGAATAGCTTCCATTTCCACTTTCGATCGTAATCTCTGTCAGACTGCTGCAGCCATCAAAAGCACTCAAATCTATGGATGATGTACTGGCAGGAATTGTAATACTGGAAAGTCCGCTGCAGTTTCCAAACGCCTGAGCTCCGATACTTCCCACAGAACCGGGAATACTGACGCTTCCCAAACCGCTGCAGCCATAAAGAGTAAGTTCTGGTATGCTGGACATTCCGCCAGAAAGACTGACAGACGAAAGTCCGCTGCAGCCTGCAAGTACGCCGCTTCCCATTGATGTTACAGAAGAAGGAATCGTAATCTCCGATAAACTCACACAATTATTGAATGCTCCGCTTCCAATCTCCGCCACACTGCCTGGAATACCGATCGCACTGAGGCTTCCGCATCCATTAAACGCCTGAGCTCCGATACTTCCCACACCGTCAGGAATCGAAACTGCACCAAGGCTTCCGCATCCATCAAAGGTCTCTGCCGGAATCGCAGATAAGCCTCCTGGAAGCTCTACATAGCCCAGTGCGCTGCATCCATAAAAAACGCCTCCTCCAAGACTGACTGCTCCCGCAAATACTGCACTGTTCAATCCCGTACAGCCAGAAAAACTGTATGAGCCTACACTGGTAATATTCGCCGGTATTGTCACGCTGGAAATACTGCCATTGCCTGCAAACGCATAATCAGCAACTGCCGTTGCGGTCGCAGGAAGTGTGATGTCGCCGCCTGCCCCAGTATAGCCCGTGATGGTAGTTCCATCCATGGTAAATACGCTGATATCTTCCTGTGCCTTTGTATCCATAGCTGGATACAATACCAGGGTGAGAGTCAGTATCAGCACTGCACTCAAACACCTGCCAAACATTTTTTTCATCCTCTTGTCCTCCTTGCATTACCTGTCTTACCGATTCTCACACTTCTTTGCCACCAAAAACAATCTGCCGTCTTTTGTATAATTGTTACAGGTGGAGAGCGTTAATAATTTATCTCCATATGACACTTTAACTGGTTCGTCCATAATATTTAATGCTTTCACATTTTTCATATAATTCTTAAATGCTTTCTTATTCCCTGCATCAATAAAATCATAATACCTGAAATCACCAGCTTCTTCTGCCGCCACCTGCGAGAGGCATACTGCTATAATCTCATATACTGCCTTCTCGTAAATGGTGTCAAAGGTAATGGTCTTATGTTCCATCCAATAGTTTTTATCCAAATAATCTTTCAGTCCCCCGAACATCATGCCTGACTTCATGTTATGGCCATAGACGATCATGTTGTCATTAGGACTCTCAAGATTGTTTCTGGAATCCAGGAAAATGGAACCATTGATGTCTTCTGCTCCGTTAAAATCATGATTCAGATAAAAATCACTGCTCTCTGATACCGCCTGCATTACCGGATAATCAATTTCTGTCCCTGCTATAGTAATCCAGCCTGCGAAATCAGCATTTGCCTCGTACAACCTCTCATATTCCGGCAGAATCTGAGGTCCTTTCGGCTCTGTAAACTCGGCAGCATACACATCGTTCTCCACAGTCTCTGTCTCTGCCAGTATGGGCTCTTCTTCTGATGCATCATCCTTCTGCAATACATTCATAAGCTTCGCTGACAGCCAGTCGGAAGCTGCAGAAATCTCCTGTTCGTTCTTAAGTTTTTCCAGTTCTCTGGTCTTCTGCTGATCCCGATACTCACTTCCCAGAAACACCAGGAAGCAGACCACTGCACCAGCCATACAGATGGCACCGACCACCTGACCAGGTGACATCTGCTGGAATTTATGTGCTATTTTTTGAGCAAAGGAATTTTTAGACATAATCCGGTAATCCTCTGCCACCATATCCGAGAGGTACAGCAGATAGTCGTCACCGACTACGCTCTTGAAGATAATTTTTCCCTCCCGGATTAACGTGTAGAGCCGCTGCGCAACGCCAGGTTCATTGATATCCATTTTTTTTGAGATGTATCTGATTTTCTCAATATCCTCCAATGCTTCCTGATATTTATCGTAGGAATCAAACTGGAATTTTCCAATACAATATATTTTACTCATATTGATATCAACTTCCTTTCTTTCCTCCGGCTACTTTTTTGCTTTCACAGATTTTACCTTTGAATAGCTGCTGTAATATGTTTTATTTCCATTTTTCTTGCCAACACGGATCTTGTAATAATATTTCTTGCCGCCCTTTGCCTTTTTATCTGTATAGACATTCTTGCTGGTAGATGCAATTTTGGTATATTTCCCTTTCTTGCTGGTACTTCTGTAAACCTGGTAGGTTGTTGCTCCTTTGATCTTCTTCCATTTAATCACTACCCGTTTCGATTTACTGGAATTAAGTCCCGTGATACTGGTTGCCTTAGGCGCCGTGCCAGTTTTTAGACTTACAAAATCACTGTAGTGATATTTGCCGCCTTTAATGACAAACGCTCTCACTTTATAGGTGCTGACTGTGCCCGCCTTAAGGTTCTTTACCGTGGATTTTGTGGTATTGTTTTTCTTAATCCTTACCTGAAGCTTATTCTTGGAATTGTAAATCTCATATCCATTGACTACTTTATTCTGGCTCCAGGAAAACGTAATGCTGGACGCTGTATATTTAGAAGCTTTTACACCTGTTACGCCAGGAACTATAATATTGAAGTTTATGGTCTGGGTTCCGGTATAATTGCCGTCTCCACGGACGATGACTCTTCCGGTTCCCGGGTATTTATTATCTACATAACTGATCTGGTAATCTTTCCCGTTGTTAAGAGCTTTTCCGCCGTTAGTTACCTGCACGGCTGGCGTTATGTCTTTTCCAGTATAGGTCTGCACTCCAATGTTTGTCACACTTGCTCTGCTTATATTCTGCGGCACGATCTTAAAGGTGACATTTCTGGTTCCACGGTATCGGTTGATTCCTGTTATGGTTATCGTTCCTGTTCCCACATCGGTATTCTCACCGTAAGAAACCTGGTAATCTGTCCCGTTTGTCAGAACGCTTCCGTTATCTTCCACACGCACGACAGGTACGATAGCCTCCCCAGTATAAGTATATGCTGCTGCAATGCCGCGAACCATAGTTTCCTCAGAAAATTCTCTTGCAATGTCAAAATTAACAGTTCTGGTTCCTGTATACCATCCCATTCCGGTAATCTTAATCGTCGCCGTACCACGTTCTATATTGTTATCATATTCCAATATATAATCGGTATTTTCTATCAGCTCTGTTCCGGCAAAGGTAATTTGAGGTTTAGGCGTCACCGGAGCCCCAGTATACTGCTGTACCGGAATATCTTCTATATTTGCCAGATTCATGGTACCTAAAATCCGGAAGCTGCTCTGTACCGTTCCTGTGAAATTACCAATACCGGTAATGCTTACCTCAGCCATTCCCACCGCAACATTTTTGGCATAGCTTAATGTATAGTCACGGTTCAAAATCAGTTTCTGATCAGCTTCTTCATCATTGCTTTGGTTTCTTCTATAGGTAAGTTCTACATTTGGTGTCACCCCTCTGCCAGTATAAAGCTGATCTTCAATATCTCCCAGTACCATATCGCTCGCCAGACCGTCGTCACCGCTGACATCTCTGCAGATACTCTTTGGTACAATGTTAAAGTCTGCGGTTTCTCTTCCTGGGAAATTACCTGTTCCAGTAACAGTTACAGAGGCTGTTCCCACGTTGATATTATTCGCATATGACAATTCATAATCTTCGCCTTCTGTCAGCGGGAATTCCATGTCCTCAATGCCTTCCACATTTTCAACCTTAAAGAATACCTGCGGCTTAGGAGCGATCTCCGATCCATTGTACGTCTGATCTGGTATTTCTTCTACCCGTATTCTTCCCTCTGCCGGCACAATCCGGAAAGGTACCTGACGTGTTCCTGTATAATTGCCTTTTCCTGTAATGGCAATCATTCCAGTTCCTATATTGGTATTATCCGTGTAGGCTCCCAGCTCATAATCCTCGCCTTCCACCAGAAGCGTTCCGTCTTTCGCCTTAACTTCAATGGTTGTTGTCACTGGTTTTCCAGTGTAAATTGCATTTTCTGCCTTAATTTCAAAATCATCTTCCTGTCCTTCCGCTATCTCAAAGCTTTCCGGCAGGATTGTAAATTTCTTACGTATTTCGCCTCCGTACGCGCCCTTTCCGGTAATGATGATAACCGGTGCATCATCACCTGAAAACTCTGTTGCGGCAATGATATTGTTCTCATAGGAAAGATCATAGTCTTCTTTTGTCAGAACAATTTTGTTCGTGCCGTCCATATAAGACACTTCTACTTCCGGCTGTTTCTCCTGGCGGTTAAAGATCTGGGGACCTCCGGTAATGGTAACTTCCATACCTGAAATGGGGCGGCGGATAATATTAAAATACATGGTCTTCTGATTCAGATAATTGCCGCCATCTACCGCCTTAATGATAACACCTGCCTGATTCTCTTCTGTGGAAATCTCTGTGTTATTTACATAGCCTTCCACTACGTAATCCACATTGGGAACCATCAATTCTCCATGATTATAGACACGGATCTCCGGTTTAATCTCTTCCCCTGTATAAATGTAGGCGTTCTCATATTCTTCTGTAGAAGTGCTTCCGATAAATTCAGCCGTAATATCTCCCTGATCTGCTGCCAGGTCCTTGGGAATAATATTATAATATCTCTTGATGACACCGCGATAGCAGCCTTTTCCTCTGATTACAACCAGCGGTCTCTTCGTCTCATCTTCATCATCTTTACTTGCCACATTGCGGTTATTTCTGCTGACATCCGCTGCGTCACCCTGGTTCTCTTCTGTGACAATCTCAAAGTCTTCTCCTTCTGTCAGTATCTTTGGCTCGTTTGATTCACCGCAGAGAACTCCAGAATAATCTTCAAATATCATCTCCGGGTAGACATTTACAATTCCGAAGGGAACATTCTCATCATACTCCAGCGTCATGTATTTCAACGGAGGATTTTCCTGATCTACCACTTCAATACTTGCCATAATTTTAAAGGGCTTCTCGTATTCTCCTGTATAGTTGCTTTCATTAACTGCAGAAATCACAACTTTTGCTTCGCCAATCTTAATATTATCCTTATAAGAAATCTGGTAATCTTTGCCTTCCACAAGCGGTGTACGAATGGTTCCTTCTGTTCCCTCTTTGCTCCAGGTCACACGGAGGGCATTTTTTCCTGCATCCGCCGGATCTTCTGACTTCAGCGGAAATCTGACTTCCTCCCCTGTATAGTCCATCTCATTTTCCATTCCTGATACGGGTTCTATGGTATCTACCGTTTCAACAGAAATCACCCTGGGATTTATCTGGAACCTCATCTGAAAACTGCCTTTGTAGTTTCCTGTAAAATCACCGTTCTCATCCTTACGTGCAGTCACTGTCACCGTCGGATATAAACGTTCTTTCTCTCCATGAGGTCCTTCCCCATATTCATACACATCTGTATTATTTACTGCGGAAATCACATAATCATATTCTGTTTGATCTGTATTTCCTTCAAATATCCATGTAAGGTCTGTTCCTTTACAGCTCACCTGAAGCTGCGGCACAATTTGTTCTCCTGTATACTCATATCCTTCTTCTGCCAGTCCGGATACATCCAAATCAGGATCTTTGGGATTTCCCTCACTCTCTATGGCAGCGGAAATATCTCTCTGCTCAATCTGAAAGTCTGCACTCTTCTCACCGGTATAATTTCCTATTTCTGTGCCGTCTTCTGCTTTTACCGGAAGAATCGTCATCGTCGCATGTGCGTCTTCTCCTACCGTAGCGTTTTTATTATTGTCATATTGTGCCACATAATCCACGCCTTCCACCAATTCAATGGGGATTTCTGCTCCGCTGGCACGGGTGATGGTATAAATCACTTTATGTTCTGGAATATTTCCTTCTTCTCCAGCAGGACTGTATACACAATCCTTAACTTCTAATGTGGTAGTGTCTGCTGACAAATCGCCCCGAATTTTGAATTCTTTTCGGATTTCTCCGGCAAAATTGCCTTTTCCTTTGATAATTATAACTGCAGTGCCAATGGTCTCATTATTTTCATATTCAACCGTATACTCTGTATCTGGAGTCAAAGGACGGCGTGCTGCTGTTGTTCCATCCAGCCCAGCTCCTGTATAATACACCTGCAGATCTGTCTGCACAACTGCATCTGGATTATAATCACCCATAGCCACGCCCGCTGTATCTTTAATTCGATCCAGTATCACATCCTCTACCAGACCTTCCACTTCAATACTGCTGCCATTATTATATTCTCCGCTTTCACCTTTGCCGATATCATAAGGATCAATGGTAAATTCCACATCATGGCTGCCTGTATAGTTATCTGGTATTCCATATATTACCAGTTTTCCTTTTGATCCTTCTTTGCTAGCGTTTACATTGTCCACACCTTCTTCGTTGTATTCCACCCGATATGCCGTACCTTCTTCAAGAAGATTGCCATTATGTGAAATGGACGGCACCGGATTAATTGGAAAACCTGAGTACGTATAATTCGTGTCTACTCCGCTGATAACATATCCGTTTTCTTCCAGAGAATCATTGCTTAAATCCAAAGGAAGAATATTAAAAGGCACACCCTGAGCTTTTCCGAAGTAAAGCCCTGTTCCTGTAATATCTGCAAGAGCCGTTCCTGTTCCAGCATCGGTATTATTGCTGCATTCTATGGTGTAATCACTGGATGTCAGCAGCTTCCCATTAAACTTAACTTCCGCATTAGCAGGAACAACAGGATTACTGGTATAAATCTGATCCGGAATGGTAATCTGTGTATATGCATTCTCACCCGTACCATAATCAGCCAAATTGCCCTTAATGGTAAAATTGAAGGTTTTGGTCCCTGTATAGTTGCCTTTGGCCTGGATTACAAACTGCGCAGTTCCAATCTCTTTATTTCTGGAAAAAGTAATGTCGTAATCTGTCCCTTTGACCAAGGTATTGCTTATATTGGCTTCCATGTTATTATATGTTACTCTCAGCTCAGGTGTCTGCGCCTCGCCGTCATATTCATAATAAATATCTTCCGGAGCCATAGTATTGTAATCATAGCTGGCTGCATCATCATTCACCAGCAGTTCTCCTGTACCAATATTTCTCTGGACAATGGAAAAGTTCTTGGTTATGCTGTCCTTGTAATTATTGATACCGATAATCGTAACGCTTCCCGAACCAACCTTGATATTCTCGCCATATTCCACAGTATAGTCGGTATCTTTCACCAAAACCCGTCCACTGTGCTTCACCGTAACTTCCGGTGTAATCTGACGGTCAGCTCCTTCATACTGCTGCGCCGGAATCGCATCAACCGTTATCACTCTTGTATCTTTCAGACTGCATTCTGTAATCGTAAAGCCTTCCCTGAAGATCCCCTGATAGTTGCCCTTTCCCTCAATAGTGATAACTGCATTGCTTCCTACTTCTACGTTATTCTCATAGCTGACTGTATAATCTGTATTCGGTGTAAGAGCACGGCCGTTCACTCTCACATTTAAGTTATTGAACGTAATCTCACTCCCGGTATAAGTAACAGGACTGGTGGGAATACCAGTAATCTGCGTATTTGAAGATGTCATTTCCACAGGTTTAATATCAAAAGGAAGATGATTGGATTCACCTGTAAAATTGCCTTTGCCTATTGCCCATACCTCTGCACGGGAACTGTCTGTAGAGGCATTTATATTATTACCGTAGTTCAATTGGGACTCGTAATCAATTCCAGCTCTCAGTGTATAATCCGTGCCGTCTCCTTGCGTATATATAATCTGAATTGCCGGCTTCTTGGCCGTATTATCATACGTATAATCCGGTGTTCCCGACGTAAAGCTTATATCTGCCTCCGAAAGTTCACGCTGCTTTACCGTATAGAACTTACGTACAGCATTTCCTTTCAGTTTGCCCTTAGGGGTTATCGTAATATAATGCATTCCTGCCAGAACACCGTTATCCACAGGAGTAATGTCGTAATCTGTACCCTTGACATATTCAATCGTACCGCTTGAGACTGTGACTTTCAGTTTCTCATACCAGTTAGTCGTTCCATCGTATTTGCACATGGAATCATCTATGGCCACCATCTCGGCTTCAAGCGTTGCCGCTTCAATTTTATAAAATACTTCTTTCTTTCCAGTGTATTTTCCCTTTCCTTCAATCATAACACTGGCTAATACGTTGCCGCTTGACTCGTGTGTGTGATTCTGATAGGTGTCAGCAAGAATCACGAAATCCGTTCCACCAGTCAAAGGCCCTAAGTCCGGATCGTTGACCGGAATCTGAGACTCTGTAAGGGTCACCGGCTGCCCCTCCCCTTTAAAAGACTGAGGAGCAATCGTCCCTACTGTAATCGTAGACGCGCCGTAATTCTTGTCAAGAACTTTACGGATGCTAAAAGTCTGTTCACTTTTCAGCCCGGTATATCTGCCTCTTCCTTCTACAATAACCTTCGCTGTGTTGTCCGCCGCAACACGATTTCCTTCATACCTGACCGCATACTGATCATCATTCAAAGCCTTGCCGTCATATTTTACATCACTTACATCGGGTTCTACGCCCGCCCCGGCCACATATCCATATATATTGCCGTCAGGAAGAGTAAAGGTGAGTTTTTCCGACACCAGCTCCGTAACCGTAAACGTCTTCGTGGTGCTGTCATTATAGTTGCCTTTTCCCGACACGGTTACAGTAGCAGTTCCCCCCTTATCATTATCCGTAAATGCAAAAGTGTAGTCATCGCTCGTCAGCGTCAAATCTGCTCTGCCCGGATCAGTAACCGTAATCTGCGGCGTCACAGGCCTGCCACCGGGAGAAAGAAACTGCTCGTCAATATTGCCGATTGTACATTGCTTTATGCTTCTAGGTGTAATCTGAAAATAATTCGTATTGGTATCTGTAGGGTCCTGCTTATTTGTGACCGTCACACTTGCCCGCCCCACATTGGTATTATTCTGATAGCTCACCTCATACTCAGAATCACTTACCGTATTTCCTGCAAGATCCGTAACACTGGTGACCGCAGGTTTAATCTCACTGCCGGTAAATACCTCCGATGTACTGGCGAGTGTAATTGTACCGCCGCTGAGCGTTACTGCCGCATGTACAGTAAAGCCGGAAAGATCAATCATTCCGGCAATCATACAGATGCTTAAAGTAAACGCCATGATTCTTTTGACCAAAAACTTATGCATAGTCTTCTCCTCCCTGTTTCATCTTCTTCATCTTTT
>Ga0224483_100586_pt1 | contig 11805 bp, 9 predicted proteins | sample hydfratestSal1_FD_181453 | JGI IMG/M metagenome (GOLD analysis project Ga0224483, IMG submission 181453) | Metatranscriptome of mouse feces microbial communities from Columbus University, Ohio, United States - Sal1 (Metagenome Metatranscriptome) ... | reverse complement strand
GGAGTCTTAAACGGCGCTGTTACTGGCGTCCGTGGCAGTTCTTGTATTTCTTGCCCGAGCCGCAAGGACAGGGATCGTTGCGGCCGATGCGGGGCGCAGCTTTGGCGGGCATGGGGCGGGGTTTGTCGGCCTGCGACGCAGCTTCTCCGGCCGCACGCTTCGCATCCTCGCCAGGCAACGTAGCACGCGACGTCTGGTAATTGTACTGGCGGGGCATCTCGGGGTCGGCAGCTTTCATCTCGGGCGCGGCCTTGGGCTTGGGAGCCTGGGCCTCGTCGACTTTCTGCTCGGGAAGGGCCTCTCCCTGCTGAGGAGCCGCGGGGGCTTCCGATGCGGAAGGCGCGGGAGCGTCGGCGGGCGCTTCCTTCACGGGGATGTGGGCGCGCATGAGGGCGGCCACCATCTTTGAATTGAGGCGGGCCAGCATGTCCTGGAACAGGTGGAAGGCTTCAACTTTATAGATTACGAGGGGGTCTTTCTGCTCGTAGGAGGCATTCTGTACCGACTGGCGCAGCTGGTCGAGCTCGCGCAGGTGATTCATCCACAGATCGTCGATGGTGACGAGCGAGAGGGCCTTCTGCCATTCCTTTATGATGGAGCGGCACTCGGTGTTGGCGGCTTCTTCAAGGTCTACGCGGAGGTTGAACTGGCGCTTGCCGTCGCTGATGGGCACGATGATTTTGCCGCGGTAGTCGTTGTTTTCAAGGATACCCTTGATTACGGGCATGGCTACGTCGCGGATGCGGTCGTTCTTGCGGGTGAGGGCTTCCATCGCGGCGGTGTGGAGCGCTTCAACACGCTCGTCGCGCGACATGTGGTTGTATTCCTTCTCGTCAAACGGAGGTTCGATGGCAAACACGCGGTACACCTCGAGCGAGAGCGATGCAAAGTCTGATGCGTTGTCATACTGCTCGACGAGCGACTCAACGGTATCGTAAATCATGTTTGCGATGTCGATGCCGAGGCGTTCACCCTTGAGAGCATGCTGACGGCGCGTGTAGATGTAGTTGCGCTTCTTGTTCATCACGTCGTCATATTCGACGAGACGCTTACGGATGCCGAAGTTGTTTTCCTCGACGCGGCGCTGGGCCTTTTCGATGGCGTTGTTAACCATCTTGTGCTCGATGACCTCGCCTTCCTTGTAACCGAAGGTGTCGAGAAGTTTCATCACGCGGTCGGTGGCGAACAGGCGCATGAGCTGGTCTTCAAACGACACGAAGAACACCGACGAACCCGGGTCGCCCTGACGTCCGGCACGGCCACGCAGCTGGCGGTCGACACGGCGCGATTCATGGCGTTCTGTGCCGATGATGGCCAGGCCGCCTATGCCCTTGCCCTTGGCGATGTCGGGGTCCTGCATGGCCTTGACTTCGGCGGGCAGCTTGATGTCCGTACCGCGGCCGGCCATGTTGGTGGCGATGGTCACGGCTCCGGGCAGACCGGCGAGGGCCACGATTTCGGCCTCGCGCTGATGCAGTTTGGCGTTAAGCACCTGGTGCTTGATCTTGCGCATGTCGAGCATGCGGCTCAGAAGCTCGGAGATTTCGACCGAGGTCGTGCCGACAAGCACGGGACGGCCTATTGCGTGCAGACGCTCGATTTCGGCGATGACGGCGGCGTATTTTTCCTTCTTGGTCTTATACACGCGGTCGTTCATGTCGATACGGGCGACGGGGCGGTTTGTCGGGATGGTCACAATCTCAAGCTTGTAGACGTCCCAGAATTCACCTGCCTCAGTTTCGGCAGTACCGGTCATGCCGGCGAGCTTGTGATACATGCGGAAGTAGTTCTGGAGAGTGATGGTTGCGAAGGTCTGTGTCGCAGCTTCCACTTTCACGCCCTCCTTGGCCTCGATGGCCTGGTGGAGACCGTCGGAATAGCGGCGGCCCTCCATGATGCGGCCGGTCTGCTCATCCACAATCTTGACCTTGTTGTCGTCAATCACATACTCGACCTCACGCTCGAAAAGGGTGTAGGCTTTCAGGAGCTGGGTAACTGTGTGTACACGCTCTGATTTCACAGCATAGTCGGCCATGACCTCATCCTTGCGGTTCTGGCGTTCTTCTTTGTCGGCGATATGCTCCAGTTCGGAAAGTTGGCCGGCGATGTCGGGAAGCACGAAAAATTCGGGATCTTCGATTTTGCCGGTGAGCTCGTCAATACCCTTGTCGGTAAGCTCGACCGAACGGTTTTTCTCGTCAATGATGAAGTAAAGGGGATCGGTGACGGTTGGCATCTCGCGGCCGTTGTCCTGAAGGTAGTGGGCCTCGGTCTCGAGCAGGAGGGTCTTCATGCCTTCCTGGCTGAGGAACTTGATGAGCGCACCGTATTTGGGCAGGCCCTTGTAGGCGCGGAACAACAGCAACGCGCCTTCTTTCTTCACGTCCTTGTCGTCAGACGCAATCTTCTCCTTGGCCTCGGCAAGAATCTTGTTGACCAAACGGCGCTGTGCCTCGACAACCTTCTCGACATTGTGCTTGTACTCGTTGAAGTACTGCTCCTCGCCCTTGGGCACGGGGCCTGAGATGATGAGCGGCGTACGGGCATCGTCGATAAGCACCGAGTCAACCTCGTCGACAATGGCGTAATAGTGGGGGCGCTGCACCATATCCTCGGGTGCCATGGCCATATTGTCGCGCAGGTAGTCGAAACCGAATTCGTTGTTGGTGCCGTAGGTGATGTCACAGTGGTATGCAGCGCGGCGCGCGGCGGTGTTGGGGTCGTGCTTGTCGATGCAGTCCACGGTCGAACCGAGGAACTGATACAGCGGGCCCATCCACTCCGAGTCACGCTTTGCCAGATAGTCGTTGACGGTCACGACGTGCACGCCGCGGCCCGTGAGCGAGCGGAGGAACACCGGAAGCGTAGCCACGAGGGTCTTACCCTCACCGGTGGCCATCTCGGCAATTTTGCCCTCGTTGAGCACCTTGCCGCCGACCATCTGCACATCGTAGTGCTCCATGTCCCACACGATTTCATTTCCGCCGGCAATCCAGCGGTTTTTATAGATGGCCTTGTCGCCGTCGATGGTGAGGAAATCGCATCCGCGGCCCGCGAGGTCACGGTCGAGGTCGGTTGCGGTCACCTCTATCGTCTCGTTCTTTGCAAAACGGCGGGCGGCGTCGCGCATTGCCGAGAACACCACGGGCAGGTGTTCGTCGAGCTTCACCTCGAGGGTGTCCTTGATATTCTTTTCAAGATGGTCGATTTCGGTCCACAGGGGCTGGCGCTTGTCCAGCGGAAGGGTCTCGATTTCGGCTTTCAGTTCGGCGATGCGGTCTTCGTCGGCCTTGATGGCGGCATGGATGTCGGCGCGCACATCTGCCACGCGCTGGCGCAGCTCGTCGTTTGACAGGGCGGCCATTTCCTCACGCAGCGGCGTGATGTTTTTGGCCACATAGTCGAGGTATTTCTTGCGGTCGCGGTCAGCCTTTGAACCGAAGATGCTTTTAAGGATTGATTCTAATGACATTATATGTTGTGTTTTTATTTTTATCGAATTTATGAAGATGCTGCAAAGGTAGTGAAAATTCACGATATTTTCACTATTTTTAAGTTAAAATGAACTGAAATTGGGGTAATTAGAGCACCAGCCCGGGCAGGGCGGCAGCATTGGGCGAGCGGATGCGCAGCAGGCGGGCCACAGTGGGGGCCACCACGCGGATGTCGACGGGGGTGTCGATGGTGCGCGGATCCAGATCGGGGGCGAGGATGAATACGGGGGCCGTGGCCGGCGCCGAGCGCTTGACATAGTGGACACGCTCTGCCGATGCGGGCGTCAGGATGTCGTCGACGGTCTCCCAACCGGGCGCCACCTCGACAAAGAGGTCACCGGCGGTGGCCGGAGCGGTGTTGCGCTGCAACGCCTCCAGGCGCTGGTCACCACGCCCGGCAAGGATTTCATCAAGCGTGTAAACCTTGTCGACGCCGCTCATTTTCTCGAGGAAGGCCGCGGCTTCAAGGCGCACTGTGCGGGCATCCACGCCACGCTCGTCGATAAGTTTATGATTAAGATAGAATTGGTCGTTGTAGAAAGACGTAACCCAATCGCCATTGCCGAACTTGGCCATCAGGAACATGTTCAGCAGGCTCTTGGCTTTCTTGGTCGAGAACTCCCCGTAGGGGATGCCCCACTTCTCGTCATCGCGCCGCGAGCGTCCCGACGGAGGGGTTGCGGCCACGAAGAACAGGGCGTTGCCGGCGCCCACCTTGCTCTCGACCTTGGCAAAGAGCCGTTCGAGGTCGCGGTCGAGCCTGAGATATGAGTCGATAAGCTCATATCGGTTGTCATCGTTGCGCGTATAGTCAAACGGACGCAGGGTGTAGGCGACGTTGACCATGTCCGACCCATCGGCTGTGCCGAGCTTGAGGTCGTCGATAAGTTCTCCGGCAAGGTCGGTCACCTCGGTATTCACCATGGGCGACGCCGCGAACATGGCATAGCGCCCCGAATTTCCACGCGGGAACGTATAGCGGAACGCATAATGGGTGAGGTGGTCGGGCAGGCCGGGATATGCGGCTGCGTCTTTGAGCGGAGCCCACTGCACGGTGTCGAGCCGCGCCGATAGCGGACGCAGCCGGTTGCGGTATGAGACCGTGGTGGGAAGGTCTTTGTAGAATGTCGAGGACGCCCAGTTGCCTGTCTGTTCGTTGAGCCACAGAGCCGCGTTGGCGCTGTGTCCGGCAAGGATTACGGCCTGGGCCGGGTCGGGGGCGATGGCGAACACTCGCGTCACCCCGCCGCCGGCGATGCGCACCTCGTCGGCCAGCGTGCTCACCGCGAGCCCTCGCGGCGAGAAAGTCTGCGACGTAAAGTTGCCCATGGCGTCCTTGTCGGTCATCGCCGGCATGGTGCGGTGGGCATCGCGGTCGTATGTATGGGCGCCGGTCACCGAGGTCGTCGACGGTGACGCACCGGTCATAATCATGGCGGCTGCCGCCGTGGCGTCGACATTGGTGCCGTAGTCGGCGTTGGCAATCACAACTCCCTCGCGCAGAAGCCGGTTGAACCCGGCCGCGCCGAACTGCGAGCGGAGCATGTCGATATACTGCTGGTCGAGCCCGTCAATCATCACCCCCACCACAAGCTGGGGGCGCACCTGGGCGTCGACAGGCAGCGCCATGCCCACCACCGACGTGATCAGGGCAAGGAAAATGCCTGGCATTGTATATCGGGAATTGCTTCGCATATATTATTTCGTGGAATTCAAGCTTATATAGCTGGCCGAGCGCATCAAATCGCCCAGCACGAGCGGCAGAAAGGCGGCGTTGGCACTCTGGGGAATCCACCACCAGCAGGCCAAGCCCATGAATACAACCGCAAAGTTAATAAATTGATACCATAAAACCACCTTCTTGCACTTTTTTAACCAAATAAAAATCGTTGGCACAAGGCAAAACGGGTTTATCCACAGGTAGAGCCAGTTGGGCGACGTGGCCTCATGCACCGAAACGAAGATGAGGAACGTCAGCAACAGTCCGGCCATACCCAGCACGCCAAAATACACTGCGTCGACCCAGCGGGTCACCCGGCGCCGCCGGCGGTCGCGGATTGTAAAGCCCAGCAGGACGGCAAACACCACCCAGCACACGCACAACGGCGTGAGATACCACGGCGTCGGGCCATCAACCGCAGCATCGGCGGGAAAATCCACCAGCACTTCGCTGCGTTCGGCCAGATGGGCGCCCCCTACCCTCGCCCCGGCCATCTGCACGGCCAGGTCGGTTGGAGCGAAAGCATACTCGCGGCTTTCAAGCGGATAATCTATCCCCGACCCGAGCGCCAGGTCGATTCCGAATTGATACCATGGATAATTGCGGTGGTAATGGCGCATTATGTCGCGGAACGACACGGGATAGGACCATACGTCCCACTGGGTGTATCCCAGCCGCAGGCTGTCGCCGAGCGACCGTTCTATCAGTGCCAGCGGGCGCGTGGCGCAGTTGTCCTTGACATAATTGTAGCGGTAAACGCGGTTTTCGGGCCGCAGGTTCTCGTCGAGCAGGGCCAGCAGGCGTTTTTTCTGCACCGGCGTGAGGTTGAGCCGTTGTTGCTCCACACGCCTGTGCTGACGCCGGTATGAGGATATGAAATAATCCCACGGAACCAGCCCCACCATGTAATCCGTCTCGCCCTTGACAAAACGGTAGATGAAGTTCGGGGCATCGAAATCGAAAATGCCGTAGCTGACGGCATAATCGCGCCCCTCACCCATGTCGACGCGGATAGCCGTATGTCCTTCAAGCTCATAAACGTCGCTGCCGGGATAGCATGTAACCAGCGACACGACGGTGTCGTTCTGGGCCGAGAGACCCAGCACGGCAGCCACGAGCGTTATGACAAAGGCAAGCGTCCTCATTGGATGTCGATGAGTTTATGGGTCTGCAACGATAGCCGCCAGCGCGGATGCGCCATGCAGTAGGCCACCGTCTCGGGCACGTTCGTTCCCGACACAGGCTGCAGGAAGTGGTGGGTGGCGGGCAGAAGGGCCGCGATTTCCTCTACGTCCTGCTCCTGATATACGATTTTCAGCTCGTCGATGCGGTCAATGGTCCACGGCGCCGTCTTGGGCGAGCATGTGACCCAGTCCACCTCAACGGGCACTGGCAACGAGCCGTTGGTTTCAATCTGCACATAGAAGCGCTCGGCCTTTATGGCGCGAAGCAGGTCAGAGTCGAGCTGCATGGTGGGTTCTCCGCCGGTTATCACGAGGTGACGCGACGGATACGCGGCTATGGCGTCCGCTATTTCGGTGGCGGTCATGTCGCGGCCGTCAAAGTGGTCGGTGTCGCAGAACTCACACCGGCGGTTGCAGCCGCTCAGACGCAGGAACACCGCAGGGGTGCCGGTGTAATAACCCTCGCCCTGCAATGAATAGAAAATCTCGTTGACTTTATATGTTTTTTCCATCAGTCGATTTCGTAGCTTGCGGTGTTGCCCTCGCTTTCCTGCACGTCGACGCGCCAGCAGTTCGGCACGAGTTCGCAGATATGGCGGGCGATGTTCTCGGCGGTGGGATTGAACGGAAGCTTATCGTTGAGGCACGCATGGTCGAGGTCATCGACCACGATGCGCTTGATTTCCGAGAAATCCGTCACCATGCCGTTGTGATTCAGCTCCCTGGCACGGCAATGCACGGTCACAATCCAGTTGTGGCCGTGGAGGTTGCGGCATTTGCTCTCGTAGTCGAGCTCGAGGCGGTGGGCCGCCGATATTTCGAGACGTTTGGTTACGTAATACATGTTTGAATTTTTTTTGACTTGTTGGACTAATCTTCGGGGGGATTGACCACCGGCACCCCGGCCTTTTCGGCAAGGGCGTACAGATAGGCAAGGGCGGCCTCGCGGGTCTCCTCGATTTCACAGTCCTTGATGGCCTGCTTGAGGTTCTTGGTAAAATACCCCACCAGCGGACTCTGGTGCAGCCCGAAGATGTGCATTATCTCATTCCCGTCGACCGGGTTCTTGCGGTTGCGTTCGAAGTCTTTCGCCTCAATATCCTTGAACTTCTCCTCCACGATGTCGAAATTTTCAAGGAAGCGCTGTTTCTTGGCCTCGTTCTTGCTGGTTATGTCGGCGCGCGCCAGTAGCATCAGGTCGGCAAGGTCTTCCTCGGCATAGTTCATCAGGCGCCTTACAGCGCTGTCGGTGACTTCTTCCTCGACCAACGCGATGGGGCGCATGTGCAGTTCGACGAGTTTCTTAACGTAACGCATTTCGGCGCCGAGCGGCAACCTAAGCCGTGTGAAAATCTTGGGCACCATCTTCGACCCGACGAAATTGTGGTTGTGGAATGTCCATCCCGTCTCGGGGTCGTAGCGTTTGGTACGGGGCTTGGCGATGTCGTGGAACAGGGCCGCCCACCTCAGCCATTCCTTGTCGCTGCGTTCGGCCACGGTGTCGAGCACCGTGAGGGTATGGTAGAAGTTGTCCTTATGGCCGCGGCCTTTCACCACCTCGACGCCGCTGAGCGCCTCCAGCTCAGGCAGAATCAGTTTCAGCAGTCCCGAATGATGGAGCAGGTCCCAGCCGATCGAGGGCTTCGGAGAGCGCATGATTTTGCACAGCTCGTCCTTGATGCGTTCGGGGGTGATGATTTCGATACGGTGGGCGTTGCGCTTTATGGCCTCGAAGGTTTCAGGAAATATCTTGAACTGAAGCTGCGTGGCGAAGCGTATGGCCCTCATCATCCGCAGGGGGTCGTCTGAAAAGGTGATGTCGGGGTCGAGCGGAGTGCGGATGATTCGGCGCTCAATGTCTTCCATCCCGCCGAACATGTCGATAAGTTCGCCGAACGAATCGCCGTTGACCGACACGGCCATGGCGTTGATGGTGAAATCGCGGCGCGACAGGTCGTCGGTCAGGGTGCCGTCCTCCACAATCGGGTTGCGCGAGTCGCGGCGGTATGATTCCTTGCGGGCGCCGACAAATTCAAGCTCCAGGTCGCGGTCGTGGACCTGGGCGGTGCCGTAGGTGCGGTAGACGGCGATGTGGGTCTTGGGCCCTATCGCCGCCGCCACGGCCTCGGCCAGCTCTATGCCCGAGCCGACGGTGACGAAGTCGATGTCCTTCGAGCTGCGGCCGATGATGAGGTCGCGCACGTAGCCGCCCACGACATAACACTCCCTGCCGAGCGAGTCGGCGGTGGCGCCGACCAGCGAGAACACCCGCTTTTCAAGTTTTTCTTTCAGGTTCATTCCTTAAAGTAGGGGTATGATGTTTTCATCGAGCACGGTGATGCAGCGGGCCGGACCTTCGGCCTCGACCACGTATGTGTTTTCAACACCGACCGCACCCACTCCCGGAATCACGAATTTGGGCTCGCAGGCATAGGTGTTGCCGGCTTCGAGCACGTCGCGCGAGCGGGGGGCGAGCACCGGCATCTCGTTGACCGTGATGCCTATGCCGTGGCCTACAAAGCCCGCGTGATAGCGGTGGCCCATGAAATAATCGGCCATGCCGGCTTCTTCCACCATGCGTACGGCCAGCTCATACAGCGCCTTACATTCCACTCCCGGACGGGCTGCCTCGCTGATTGCGCGGCAGATGTCAGCCGAGAGCCTGTTTGCCCTGACGGCTATCTCGGGAGCCTCTCCGGCCACGTATGTGCGGGTCATGTCGGTCATGTAGCCGGTGAAGTTGCCGTTCATGTCAACCATCACGGGCTTGCCGGGCTTGATGAGGGTGCCGTCGGCTCCGACCGGCAGCGACGGATCCATGCCGGCGCCTCCCATGGCAAAGTCGTAGGGCGACGGATTGTCGGCGTTCTCGCCGGTCAGCACGTTTCCCATGAATATTTCGAGCTCGGGGCCGCTGAGGCGGAACTGCCCCAGGCAACCCGCGCGTCGCAGTTCGCGCTCAATCTCGAACTGAAATTCCAGATCGGTCATGCCGGGTTCATACACCCGGGGCAACTCGCGGTAAACACTGGCCTGACGCACTCCCGATGCGGCCATCATCTCTATCTCAAGTTTGGTCTTGACGGCACGGGCCAGGCGCATCACCTGCGAGCCGTTGGCAATCGAGGCGCTGTCGCCCAGCATTTTTTGCAGGCGTGCGATAAGGCTGTAGGGGGTGTCGTCCATCATGAGGCCCACGGTGGGCGCGCCGCCGATGGCTCCGGCGATATGAGGCGCCATGTCCTCGGGCTTGCGGATGAGATGTATGTTGTCGCCCTTGAGCTCTGACGGACGGCGCAGGAAGTACATCACGCGGCCGTCAGCGGCGACAAACACATAGCCGCAGAACACCCGCCCTGTCAGATAATATAGGTTGGCGTTATCGCCCGCAAGCACGGCATCCATGCCGAGGTCGCGCATGTGCGATGTGACTTTCGCCACGCGACGCGCAAGCTCGTCGGCAGGGAGGAGCTGTAAGTTTTCTTCGAGTTTACTTTGCATAAATGAGATCTTGAAGCTGGTCGAAAGAGTCAATTTGAAAATCGGCGTCGGCGGCGGTTCCGAAACCGTAGGCCGCCCAGGCGAATTCCATGCCGGCGGCATGGGTGGCGTCGCAGTCGCGCTGGATGTCGCCAACATAGACGGGACGCCTCAGCTTATAACAATCTTTCAGGTGGCGGAGGTTCACGTCCTTGTCGACGCCGGTGGCGCCGAACGACAGGGCGTCTGCGAAATACGCACGCAAGCCGGTGAAGTCCAGAAAGTTGTCAAGGCCGTCGGCCGAGCAGTTGCTGACCATAAAAAGTTTTATTCCGCCATCCCGCAGCTTGTCCAGGGTTTGCTTCACGCCCGGATAAAGGCGCCCACCGAGACGGGGCATCATCTCCCGTTCATTCTCCGACAGGCGTTCCAGAAAGCGGTCGTGACATTCCCTGTTGCCGAGGGCTATGGTGTCGTATATCTCGGCAAGGGGCTTTCCCATCAGCCGCAGCAGCTCGTCACGTTCCACACGGGGGCGCGTCACGCCAAGCTGGGCGAAGGTGGCGTCCCACACGGCGCAGTACGAATCGACGGCGTCCCACAGGGTTCCGTCCATGTCGAATATAAGGGCGTCAATAGGCTGTGTCATGAGTCAACGGAAGAAAGATTACACCGACCTGCTCGATGTCGGCGAGGGTGTCGACGCGCATTATGTGGCGGAGCTTAACGGGGCGGCTCTTGTCGTAGCCATACGGTGCCGGCAAGGTGTCGGTGGTCACGTAGCTCACCCCTACCCCGCGGCCATACCACTTTCCGTAGACGTCGGCGAGGGGAATGTTTATCGTGTCGACGGCCATCGAGTCAGTTCCGGCGACGGGGGTTGCGAGTTCCAGCCACACATTGCTGTAAAGATAGCCGTCGGTGTGCCGCACTGCTATCGCTATGCGGGACTTGCCGATCGAATCGGCAAGGTCGGGGGTGTATTCAAACGTGTCGCCATAGGCCCATCCGCGGGCAGGCACGGTCTTGAAGTCTGCCGATTCGTCCAGCGGGGCCGGTTCGGCACAACCCTGGGCCAAAGCCAGCGCCACCACGGCTGCCGTGATGAATGTGGCGCGCCTCATTCCTTCGGGGGCTTCGGTGCCGCGGGCTTATCTCCTGAGCCGGGTTTGGGCGAGCGTTTCTTCTTGCGGGGCTTGTCGCCGGCGGGACGTTCACCCTCCTGCCGCGGCTTTGCCTCGTCTTCGGGACGCTGGGCGGGTTTCTTCTTTTTCTTGCGCTTTTTCTTGTCGAAGCGTGTGAGGTCGTCCTCGCCGAGGATGTCGCCGAAAGCGGCTTTCTCGCGGGGCTTGGCATCCCCCTCGGGGCGGAGGCTCAGGGGCTTCTCGCCGCTCTTGTTGAGGGCTATGATTTCAAAGGCGCGGTCGGCCGATATGGTGACCAGGTTGGCGGCCATGTTCTTGTCGGTCGAATAGGTTATCTCGCGCTTGAAGATGTCGGTCTTGAAGTGGAAATAGGTGGCGTCGGCGGTCTCGAGGCGTATTTCCTTGCCGGGAACGCGCTTGGAGCCTTCAACGTATGCGTCCACCTCGAAGTTGAGGCAGCATTTGAGCTTGGCGCACTGTCCGGCCAGTTTCTGCGGGTTGAGGGATATGTCCTGGAATCTCGCGGCCGAAGTCGCCACCGACACGAAGTTGGTCATCCACTGCGAGCAGCACAGTGGGCGGCCGCAGGGGCCTATGCCGCCAATGCGGCCCGCTTCCTGGCGGGCGCCTATCTGTTTCATCTCGATGCGCACCTTGAAGGTCTCGGCGAGCACTTTGATAAGTTGACGGAAGTCGACGCGTTCGTCGGCGATGTAATAGAATATGGCCTTGTTGCCGTCGCCCTGATACTCGACGTCGCCGATTTTCATGTTGAGCTTCAG
>Ga0224483_100584_pt1 | contig 11814 bp, 11 predicted proteins | sample hydfratestSal1_FD_181453 | JGI IMG/M metagenome (GOLD analysis project Ga0224483, IMG submission 181453) | Metatranscriptome of mouse feces microbial communities from Columbus University, Ohio, United States - Sal1 (Metagenome Metatranscriptome) ... | reverse complement strand
TGCATTACTTCCCATCTGCCAGCACAGCCAGGAGGTAATATGACATACGAAGCATTCAAACAGCGGCTGTTAAAGAGCCTGCAAGAATTTTTCCCACATGGCACGCACATTTCCATTCGCCAATTTCCCCATAACAACCATATTATTTTAGATGGGCTTACAATTCTAGAACCAGGCAGCAACGTCTCCCCTACCATTTATTTAAACCATTATTATGGGCATTACCAAAAAGGCTCTACTTTTGCATCGCTCCAAAGCAAGATTCTCCAATACTATTTTGACCATAGCAGCGTCCGAACGGTTGACACTTCTTTTTTCTCCCATTTTGACAATATCCGCGCCAGAATTGCTTATAAATTAATCCACTATGGGAAAAACAAGGAGCTTCTAGCAGAAATCCCCCATTTGCCTTTCCTTGACCTGGCAATTATCTTTTACTGCCTAATGCAGTCCGGCAATTCCAGCCATGCATCCATCTTAATCTACAATGAGCATCTAGCCTACTGGGATATCCCCAAAGAAGCCTTGTTTGCCCTAGCGCAGAAGAACACCCCCCTCCTGCTCCCCCATACCTTTGACTCGCTGGCGGATTTGATTCTGCCTACCATGAAAATGCTGCCAGACGAAGGCCGCCGCACTGCGCAAAAGCCCCTGGATTCAGAAATGGTCCCCATGTATGTGCTGACCAACCGCCAAAGGCTCAATGGCGCCTGCTGCATACTCTATCCTGATGTGCTGGGGCAGATTGCAAACCAGTTCCAAGACAGCCTTTATATCCTGCCAAGCAGTATCCATGAAGTGATCATACTTCCCGCCTCCTGCGCAGGCGATGCAACAGAGCTGGCCGACCTTGTAAGGGAGGTCAACCTGACAGAAGTTTCCCCAGAAGAAATTTTATCTGATTCTGTGTATTGCTATAACCAGGAGGATGGAAAAATTTCCAAAATTTAAGGCTGCGCAACAAAGCGCGCAGCCCAAACAAAACAATATATTTATTCTCTAAGATTTATAAACTCAGGTACAGCGCTTCGTATTTCCCTGCGGATGCCTGCCAAGAATTATCCATCGCCATGCAACGTTTCATCATGGCGCGCCATTCTTTCGGATGGTTACAGAATACATCATAAGCATACCTAACAATCGCCAGCATCTCATGCGCATTGTAATTCGTAAAGCTGAACCCTGTGCCTGTCTGCCATATCTCATTGTATGCCTCTACAGTATCTTTCAACCCGCCTGTCTCCCGGACAATTGGAATTGTGCCATAACGCATGCTGATTAATTGGCTTAACCCACACGGCTCAAACTGCGAAGGCATAAGGAATGCGTCTGCGCCCCCATAAATCATATGCGCCAGTCCTTCACTGTAGCCTATGGTTGCAGACACCCTATCTGGGTATTTCCAATCAAAATGCCGGAAAAAATCCTGAAATTGCTCTTCCCCTGTCCCAAGCACGGCAAACTGCACATTCATAGTGCCCATCATTTCTTCCATCACAGCACGGACCAAGTCAAACCCTTTCTGCTGGGTCAGCCTGGACACCATGCCTATCACCATAGCAGAGCTATCTTTTTGAAGCCCCAATAAGTCCTGAAGCCTTTCTTTGTTCTTCTTCTTTTTGGTTATGCTTTTCTCATTAAAATGTACCCTAATCTGAGGGTCAGACATAGGGTCGTACTCCTCCACGTCAATCCCATTGACGATGCCGGAAAGCTTGCCTGAAACCTCCCGCATAACGCCATCCAAGCCTTCGCCGCCTTCCTGGCACTGTATTTCACTGGCATATGCCTCGCTCACCGTATTGACCCAATTTGCATGGAGTATCCCTGCTTTCAGGAAATTCGTCTCCCCGTAAGCCTCCATAGCGCCATAACGGCAGTCTGCCGGCAAGTCCCTGCAGTTCTCAATATCGTCAATCTTCCATCTGCCTTGGAATTTCTGGTTGTGGATTGTCAATATTGTTTTCATATTCTTGTAAAAAGAATTTTCCCTGTAAAACGCATCCAAAAACACTGGGATTAATGCTGCCTGCCAGTCATGGCAGTGTATAATGTCCGGGCAGAACCCAAGTTCCGGCAAACATGCCAGCACAGCCCTGCAGTAAAATGCAAACTTATTCACATCTTCAAAAATCTGGTTATAGGGGCTGTCCCCTGCAAAATAATGCTCATTGTCAATAAAATAATACCATACCCCCTCCACCTGCGTTTCATAAATCCCTATGTACTCTTGCCCCCTTGGCATATCTGCATAGAATTCTGTCACATAGCTCAATTTTTGCCTGCAGTTTTCAGGAATGCACAGGTATTTTGGCAGAAAGACCCTAACGTCAAATTTCTCCTTATCCAGATATTTCGGCAAAGCGCCAACAACATCTGCCAACCCCCCTGTTTTAATAAATGGATTCCCCTCGGATGCTGCAAAGAGTATTCTCTTCATGTACAAAAACCTCCTACTTATTCTCTCAGTTTATATTCTAACCGAATTTTGTCGGCAATTAAAGCTATAAATTCAGAATTTGTAGGTTTTCCTTTTCCATTATGTATCGTATAGCCAAACAGTTCATCTATTGTATCCATTTTCCCCCTGCTCCATGCAACTTCAATCGCATGGCGGATCGCCCGTTCCACACGGCTTGGCGTAGTCTGGTACTTCTTAGCAATGCCCGGATACAAGATTTTTGTGATAGAATTAAGCATCTCCATATCCCTAACAGACATAATAATTGCCTCCCTCAAATATTGGTAGCCTTTGATATGCGCGGGAACCCCAATCTCATGGATAATATTTGTCACATCGCTTTCTAGGTTCCGTTCCTCCAGCTCCTGCTTCTTCTCATATGCATTCACTTTTCGCACTTCGTTTCCTTTCGGTACCTCTGCACTCCTTACATGCTTTATGCGGTTCAGTACTACATCATTATCAAAGGGTTTCATAATATAATAATCCGCGCCTAAAGAAAATGCATCTTCAGTAATTTTCTCCTGACCAATTGCAGTGATCATAATGAATGCTGGGTGTTTTTTCATATTTTTGTCATTTCTGATTTTGTCCATTACTGTCAAACCATCTAATTTTGGCATAACGATATCTAAAAGTACTACATCAGGCTCCTTCTTTTTTATCATTTCGTATGCCTCTTCCCCATCTTTCGCTGTGCCTACCACTTGAAGCCCTTCATCGCTCCTTACAATATCACCCAATTCCCTCAGCATTCTCTCATTATCATCTGCAATTGCCACATTTAATTTTTCCACGTAATATTCCCTCCTGTTGATTTTCATACTAATCCCTCATAAAAGGCAACTATTTGTATTATATCTTCAATGAATTGTTCCTTCAACGAAAAGATTTCCCCCTTTTTCGACAAAGGATCCCTGTAATACTCATTTTGACACGAAAGCTGTCGCCTTATTACTATTTTCCTATGACGATACTATCATATCGGCTGAACGATCGTATATTTTGTCGAAATATGTCGCATCATTTTTGAAATATCCCTTTTTATGGCAATTGACCCGCTTTTGGCAGGCTTTTAAAAATAATTGTACTGTCCCCGACGCCTGCATATCAAATATACTGCCAGCATAAACGTGAAAAATTCCGCAAGCGGGACTGCCAGCCCTACGCCAGTTACCTTTAAAAATCTAGGCAAGGCTAGGAGGAACACTGTAATAAACCCAAATGCCCGCAGAAAAGATAATGGCTGCAGACGCTCTCCCATTGGATAATGCCGTAAATAAAGCGGAAGCAAAAATATTGCATCCTGAGAACAGGAAACTAAATGAACAAATAGCAAACCCATTTTTCGTAATCTCAAATACATTCCTGTTATTCTCAGCAAATACCTTTGCAATGCTTTCCCCGCCAAGCAAGGCAAACAGAAATACAATGGACGACAATGCGTTTGTTCCTACAAACCGCGCTGCGAAAATAGTGCCTGCCATTGTGTATAATCCCATAAGCAACATTATTACCATACTTAGAAAAACAAATCTGATCAGGGATACCACATCAAAGTTTTTTGCTAATGGATTCTTTTGTGTTTTTGCCATTCCTTGTTCCCTCCTTGTTTTTTGGAGGAAGCACGAAGCGCTGTGTTGGATACCCATATTCCACAAGCAGTTCCCGTTCCCTAAAACCAAGGGATTGGTATTCTTCCCGATAGCCTGTATCTGCCTTATCGCCTGCACGGTATGTCGTTAAGGCAATCTCTTTTCCGTAAAACAGCCCTTGTTCCAGCTTATCAAGGAACAGCTTAGTAATGCCAAGGCTCCGGTACTGTGGATGGACAGCCAAAAAATCTATGCTGCCTGCATCGGGGGAAAATCCTGCCACGCCAACTGCCAAATTGCCATCCTTTAAAATCAAAGCTTTTTTATCAGCGATATACCGATACAGGTTTGCAGCGTAGCTGCCTCTGTCCAAACAGGGATAGCCGTCAACCGCAAGGCTTACCAGCTCCATCCAGCCATCTACATCCGCGGGCGTAGCAAATTTTATATTTTCTTTTTTGAAATCCATTGTTATAGGCTCCTCCTTCAGATGGATTTCAAGCTGCAGCGGGTAGAAGCTTCCCGTTTCCCGGAATTTTGCCGGGGATGTTTTATACAGCGCTTTAAAGGTATCTGTAAACGCCTGCTGGCTTTCATAGCCACACATAAGGGCGACCTCAAGAATCGGTTTTTTAGAATACACAAGAAGTTTGGCAGCTTCCGTAAGCTTACGCCTTTTTGCGTAGCCATGGATGGTCAACCCCACCGTATTTGCAAACGTCCGATGTAGATGGTATTTGGAATAGTGCAACGCCAACGCCACCCTATTTAACTCCATTTTTTCATACAGATGCCCTTCAATATAATGGACTGCCTGTGAAACAATGCGCATTGCCTGGACTCGCACCATGCTCCCTCCTTCCTAATTGTTTACCTATGCTATTTTGGCATAGCGGCACACCCTTTTTGTGTTCCTTGTTTGCCTCCTGCATTGTTCAGGCATAATGGTATGCCCATGCAGGAGCCATAAGGGATTGTAACACAAGGAGCTTCCTGGCCTTTTCATGATTCTTGCTATATTTACAAGGAAACTAGGGATTTCCCATTGGCCCAAGCACGAGGTATTCTTTATGCGTTTCTGTTTTCGTCTTTTTTAGGTTTCAATCCTCCTTCCGAAAAGAATAAGCCTATTAAGGTAAAACCTATCCCTAACGCGGCAACCGCCAAAATATCCCCAATAGGGTTTCGTTCCAACTTTGAGCCGTTGAAACTAACAAGGCATATGCCTGCCATGGCAACCATAAAGCCTACAAAAAATTGCGGCTCCCGTTTTTCTTCTGTTTTTAAAAACACCTGAGATAACACAGCAGTAAAAAATAGGGCTACAGAAATAATAACGCCAACATTAGAAGCCATTGAGGTTAAAGCTATGTTTTCAAGCAGATAAGATAAACAAATCCCGCTGCCCCGTAATTTCTTCTGCCAATGACAGCATAGTTTCTTTTGAGATATTCAAGCCTCTATAATCAAAAGTCCCTCCGTCACATTACACACAACTGTGGTTATCGTTTGGGTTAAGCAAAACAATCCTCTAAAGGGCTTTCTTACTTTTGCACTATTTTGCAGATTGTCTCTATATTAGCGGTTGCCGGGAACATATCCACGCAGCAGATTTGTTCCACCTTATAGCCTCTCGCCAGAAGCGCCTCCAAATCCCTTGCCAAACTGCTGGGTTTACAAGAAATATAAAGCATCTGCCCCACCCCATAGCCAATAATCTGTTCTAAGGCTTTTGGGTGGATGCCTTCCCTTGGCGGGTCTAGGACAATGAAATCTGGCTGTTCTTCAATATTGCCCAAAACTTTCCAGACATCCCCAGCCAAAAATTCACAATTCTGCAAATTATTCCGCTTTGCATTCCCTTTTGCCGCCTCCACTGCTTCCTCCACGATTTCCACGCCTATCACTTTTTTTGCCACAGGGGCAAGGATTTGCGCAATAGTGCCTGTGCCGCTATACAAATCGTATATAATTTTTCCATTCCCAGCATCCTTTATATATTCCCTTGCCTTTTCATACAGCACTTCCGCCCCCAGGGAGTTTGTCTGGAAAAAAGAAAATGGGGTGATGCAAAAACGAAGCCCCAACAATTCCTCATAAAAACATCCTGAACCATGCAAAACCCTAGTTCCCTGGTCAATTACGGCATCTGCCAAACTGTCATTATGTGTGTTCAGTATCCCAACTACGTTCCCTTCCAATGGCAAGTCCAGAATAACTTTACAAAACCCTTCCAATAAAGTTTCTTCCGCCTTTCCAGAAATTTGTGTTGTAGACACCAAATCCACCAGGATGTCCCCAGTTTTCACTGCCTTCCTAACCAGCAAATGCCTAAGGTACCCTCTATGGCTCGTTTTATGGTAATAAGGCACCCCCCTTTCCCCGCCTTCTGTTTTAAGGGGGTTCTCGCAATTCTGGAAATAGAGCAACGCAGCCGACAAAATATCTGAATAATCCTGATCCGCAATCTTGCACCCTGCCACAGTGATAATATCATGGAAACTACCCCGCTTATGCATCCCTAAAGATAACGGCCCATCTTTATAGCTGTCCCCAAAAGAGAATTCCATCTTATTCCGATACCCAAACTGCCGCGGGCTGCTATAAATACCTTCAAATATACTTTCAAAATCAGAGCTGCCGTCCCGTTCAAATACTGGCTGTAACAACTCTTTTACTTGCTGTGTTTTCAATTTTAACTGCTCTTCATAACTTAAATTTAAAAAAGTACATCCCCCACAGCTGCCAAAATGGCTGCAAGGCGCCGATTCCAATTCCAAAGGCGACTTCTCTAACACCTCCAACAGCCTGCCCTCGCCTTTGCCTTTCCTGACTTTATTAATGGAAAAGGAAATTTTCTGCCCTGGCACCACATTCTTTACAACAACAACCTTCCCATCTTCTAAGCGGACAATGCCCTTATTTGGAAATGCAACATTCTCAACCATGCCACTATATACTTGTCCTTTTTTCATCTTTCCACACCCTAATCCTATAAAGAAAAAAAGCTCCCACATAACATGCGGGAGCCAAACACCTGACCTTATTCTTCTTCAGCCTCATCCTCGTCATCAAAGAAATCGTCCTCAAAATCATCCTCAAAATCATCTTCAAAGTCTTCTAAATAATCTGGGGTAAAGAAACGATAAATCCCATATGCAATTGCTGCAACTGCCACTACTGCCCCTGCAATTGCACATACCCAAAGCACCTTTGATTTTTTCTTTTCCTCTTCCTGCCTGTGTAATAAGTCGTTCAGCTTCACTGTGTTTAACAATTCATCAATTTTTTCTCTGTTCATGATTACCGCTCCTTCTCCTCTTTTTATGGTTGAGAACCTCAACCGATTGTTGCTATGATTATAACATATATTTACTCATTAGCATACCAGTTTTTTGAAATTTTATACTTTTTTTAGTTTTGCAAAAGAAGCGAACATTTTTTTTGTCCCTACTTTATCAAAATCTACAGTCACCTCGTAATCCCTGCCGCCTTCCACAATGTGCGTCACTGTGCCTTCCCCAAATTTCATATGTTTTACCCGATCTCCCTTATTATATTCCAGCGTAATCCCATCTGTGCTATTACTAGCAAAAGAATTGCTTTGGTAAGACCTGGATTGGTATGTATTCCTAGTGCTGAAAATTGGCTTCACTTTAGAAGTTGCCTGACGAAACGACTGGCTGGAAGCCTCTGGCGCCTCTTGTTGAGATTTTTGTTCCCTTACCATGCCTCGCAGCAGGTTCCCTGGCACCTCCTTTACAAACCGGGAAACTTTGCTATACTGTGTTTCCCCCCGGATCATGCGCTGCTTTGCACAAGTGATGGACAAGCTTTCCATAGCCCTAGTAATCCCCACATAGCACAGCCTGCGCTCCTCCTCAATATCAGACGGGTCATCTGAAATAATTGCCATATAGCTTGGGAAAATCCCATCCTCCATGCCTGCCAGGTAAACATTTGGGAATTCTAACCCTTTGGCGCTATGCAGCGTCATCAAAACCACATAATCGTTCCCTTCCTGCAGGCTGTCAATATCAGCCACCAATGCAACTTCCTCCAAAAAGCCGCTCAGCGTAGGGGATTCCTCTGATTCTTCATAATTGACCGCTTTGCTGATTAACTCGTCAATATTCTCGATACGCGCTTGCGCATCATCGGAACCCTCTGCTTCTAACTCAGCCACATATCCGGTTTCCTCAATAATATCCTGCAGCAGTTTAGAAACGCCCAAATACTCCACTTTACTGCGCATTGTCTGGATAAAATTCACAAATGGCCCAATCTTGACCCCTGCTTTGCCAATAGACGGTATTTCATCCGCCGCCCTTAAAGCATTGTAAAAGCTTAACTCCTGGCTAGCCGCATACTCCTGCACACGCCCTAAGGTTGTTGCGCCAATCCCACGTTTTGGCACATTGATAATGCGGCGGACCGCCAGGTCATCCCTTCCATTGTCAATGGTCTTTAAATAAGCCAGCAGGTCTTTGATTTCTTTCCTTGCGTAAAAGTTCACGCCCCCAACAATTTTATAAGGGATATTCGCTTCTACAAACTTTTCTTCAAACAGACGTGACTGGGCATTGGTCCTGTAAAGGATGGCGCACCCGCCATATTGGCAGCTTCCATCCGCCACCTTCCGCCTAATATCTTTCACAATATAAACTGCTTCCTCAACGGCTGTATCAAACTGTTGAAAATCTATTTTGCCGCCTTCCTCATTATCCGTCCACAATTCCTTTACTTTTCTTCCCACATTATTGGCAATTACGCCATTGGCTGCATTTAAAATATTCTGGGTGGAACGGTAATTCTGTTCCAGCTTAATGATTTTGGCATCTGGGTAATAATCTTCAAAATTTAAGATGTTCTTTATATTTGCGCCGCGGAATTTATAGATAGACTGGTCGTCATCCCCTACCACGCAAAGGTTTTTATATTTATCTGCCAGCAGTTGGATCAACTTAAACTGCGCCGTATTGGTATCCTGGTACTCGTCCACCATAATATACCGGAAGCGTTCTTGGTAACTATTCAACACTTCTGCATCATGCATAAACAGCTCCACGGTTTTCATAATAAGGTCGTCAAAATCCAGAGCGTTATTCTTGCGAAGCGCCGCCTGGTACTCCCGGTAGACTGCTGCCTGTTTCTCCTTCATAAAATCCCCTGCTGCACGCAACGCAAATTCTTCTGGAGAGACCAACTCATCTTTCGCATTAGAAATCACGCCCAGAAAACTTTTTTCTTTGTGGATTTTTGTATCAACCTGCAGCCGCTTACATACTTCCTTCATCAATACCTTCTGGTCGTCTGAATCGTAAATCGTAAAATTTGTGCCAAACCCCAAACGGTCTATATAACGCCTTAAAATCCTCACGCAGGTAGAATGGAACGTCGACACCCAAACGCTTTCTGAGCCAAAGCCCACCAGCTTGTCAATTCGCTCCCGCATCTCCCCCGCCGCCTTATTGGTAAAGGTAATCGCTAGAATATTCCAGGGATTCACCCCTTTTTCCTCAATCAGGTAGGCAGCCCTGTGTGTCAATACCCTGGTTTTCCCAGAACCAGCGCCAGCCAGAATCAATACCGGCCCTTCTGTGCAAAATACTGCCTCCTGCTGCATGGAATTTAAATTATCGTATATACTCATATTTTATCCTCTCACACTTCAAACATGTGTTTATTATAGTAAATATTTCGTCATTTTTCAACCCGTTTTCCACCATCTCCCATAAAAAATCACAAAACACTTGTTATCTGGTTTTTATTACTATATAATGTACCTTGAGGTGAAACATATGACAATAGATGAAAAAGATTTGCTCAACAGCATATTAGACAGTCTCGCCCGGATTGATTATATCAAGCCAGAAGAACTTCCTAATATAGACTTATATATGGATCAGGTAACTACTTTTATAGATACCCAGCTATCTGTATCCAAACGCCATCCGGAAGATAAAGTGCTTACAAAAACAATGATTAATAATTATGCGAAGAACAACCTGCTCCCTCCGCCAGTTAAAAAGAAATACTCCAAGGAGCATCTCCTCGCCCTGATATTTATTTATTACTTCAAAAATATTCTAAGCATCGGTGATATACAGGCTATCCTAACCCCAATTACCGACCACTATTTTGCTTCCGGCGCAGGCTTGAACTTAGAAGACATATACTCTGAGGTATTCCGTTTGGAGGAAGCTGAAATCAAAAATATGCAAAAAGACATCACCAGAAAATACCACACCAGCCAGCAAACATTTTCAAACGCTTCTGACGAAGAACGGGAAAGCCTACAGCATTTTTCCTTTTTATGTATGTTGAGTTTCGATGTATATGTGAAAAAACATCTAATTGAAAAGATGATTGACGCCAGGGCAGCCAAAGAAAACAAGCCTTCAGAAAAGCATACAAAAAAAAAATGAAAAACCAAATAACCCATCCCTTGGGGCTATCTTCTTAGCAAGCACGCCCAAAGGGACGGGTTATTTGATCTTCACGGCAGCCTCGAAATATCCGCGCAAGCGCGGCTGCTTGGCCCATTGCCCGCGGGTATAAACTTTAACCTAAAGCTATTTTGGCTTTTTCCTTTACTGCCCCTCCTCATCCATCCCAGTCCGGGCAAAAACCATATCATATCCATCATTCCCATAGTTCAAAGAACGGTTTACCCGGCTAATGGTTGCTGTGGAGGCGCCTGTCTTTTCTGCAATATCAAGATATGTTTTCTGCGCCCTTAACATCCTCGCAACCTCAAACCTCTGGGACAGGGACAGCAATTCATTTACAGTGCAGACATCCTCAAAGAATACATAACATTCTTCCTTATTCTCCAAACTCAATATTGCTTCAAATAAATGGTCTACGGCCTGGGTCCTTATTTTCTTGCTCATATGCCAGTCTCCTTTATGTAGTATGCCTTTATCATTCTGCCTTATATATGTTTCTCTGGTGATTTTAACATACTAAAGTCATGAAGTAAATACATATTTTTTATATTCCCAAAAGGTGTCCGCACTTTCCAAATTTTACAGCAAATCGCCCCTGTTTATATACTCTTTTAACAGTTCCCTATGGTAATTTACCACAAGCCTTTCCGGAAAGCCAACCATATCCAGCATTTCCTTTGCATACCCATGGTTCCCTACCATAACATCCACATGCGCATCAGAATCCATCACTACTGGAACCTGATAATCCATGCAAAGACCCAACATCTCCTTGTAATTTTCCCTTGGATCCCCCCGAAAGCTTTTTGGGGACAGGGAAGCATTATTCACTTCCAAGATTACATGGTATTTCTTTGCAGATTTTACCAAGGCCTCATAGTCAATTGGAAACCGCTTATCGTCTGGATGGGCTATAATATTGACATACGGGTTCCTCATGGCCCCTATGTACGCATTTGTGTTTTCTACAATGCTCCCGGACACATAGCAAGGTGTGTGGATGCTTGCCAATGTAAGGTCTAGTTCCTTCAATAAAGATTCTGGCAAATCCACATGACCTTCATAATCCAAGATATTCAGCTCTGCCCCATATAGCACTGACATACCCTCATACTTCCTTGGAAGCACTTTAAAATTCAAAAAGTACATATTGTGGCAGCTTCCAGGCATGGCAGGCGCATGTTCTGTGATCCCTAAAACATCAATCCCTTTCTCTTTCGCTGCCTTTAACATCTCATTTCTGGTGTTGTAGGCATGCCCGCTTACAATTGTATGCGTATGTAAATCCATTCTATCCAACATATCT
>Ga0224483_100582_pt1 | contig 11827 bp, 13 predicted proteins | sample hydfratestSal1_FD_181453 | JGI IMG/M metagenome (GOLD analysis project Ga0224483, IMG submission 181453) | Metatranscriptome of mouse feces microbial communities from Columbus University, Ohio, United States - Sal1 (Metagenome Metatranscriptome) ... | reverse complement strand
GTGTTTGAAAATTGCTTTCTGCAAGATTTTGTCCCAGTTTGCATCAGGTTTTATGCTGGATTTGGGAGGTGTAGTGGGCTACATTGACGAAATTCAGCATAAAATCCGGTGTAAAATGGGGCGAAAGATTGTGGGAATGAATTTTCAAACACGCTCTATGGCTTTTCAAAAATAATATCCGGAAACAGCCCTACGCTCCGCTCCAGGATCCCCTTCATATAGGCAATGGCAATCCCATAATTCGTCATAGGGATCCCCTGGTCCGCCGCGCATTTCAGCCGGTGCTTCATTTCCCGCCCATTCAGCATACAGCCGCCGCAATGGATCACCAGCTTATATTCTGACAGGTCTTCTGGAAATTCCGTCCCGGAGGTCAGGGCTATCCCAAGTTCCTTTTGGGTGTGCTCTTTCAGCCAGCGGGGCAATTTTTCAGAACCGATATCCCCGCATTGGCGGTGGTGGGTGCACCCTTCGGAAATCAGCACCTTATCCCCATCCTGCAGGTTCCCGATCGCGGCCGCCCCCTGCACTGCCCCCTGCAAATCTCCTTTCTGCCGTGCAAATAAAATAGAAAAAGAAGTCAGGGGGAGTTCAGGCGGGGTATCCGCATTCACTTTGGCAAATACCTGGCTGTCTGTGATAACCATTGCGGGCGGTTTCCCCAATTGCCCTAAGGTTCTTTTCAGCTCATTTTCTTTTACCACAATGGAAATGGCATCCGATTCCAAAATATCCCGGATGGCCTGCTGCTGGGGCAGTATCAGCCTCCCCTTTGGGGCTGCTTTGTCAATGGGGACTACCAGCACCACAAAATCTCCCGGCTGCAGCAAATCCCCTACCAGCCGCCGTGCAGGTTCCCCCTGCGCTGCAAGGCTTGCAATTTCCCTTTTCAGTTCCTGAATCTGATAGCCAGTCACTGCGCTGACAGAAATACAGTGGCCATAGCCCGCTAATTCTTCCCATCTGCTGCCTTTTGCAAATATTTCTTTTCCTTCTGCATCCTGCAAATCTGCCTTATTTACTGCTATCACAAAAGGGATTTCTTTTTCCTGGAACAGGCCTAGCAGCTCCCGTTCTGCATCTGACACGCAGCCAGTCCCGTCCACTACCAGCACTGCCACATCCGTTTTATTGAGAGCCTGCCTTGCCTTTTCCACACGCAGTTCCCCCAGCGCCCCCACGTCGTCAATCCCAGGGGTATCAATTACCACCACAGGGCCCAAAGGCAGCAGTTCCATTGCTTTCTGCACTGGGTCGGTGGTAGTGCCTTTCACCTCAGACACAACTGCCAGCGCTTGCCCGGTGACTGCATTTACAATGCTGGATTTCCCAGCGTTTCTTTTTCCGAAAAAACCGATATGGGTACGGTTTGCGGAAGGGGCGGCGTTTAAGCCCATGGCAATTCCTCCTTTCAAATCAGCATGGTATGTAATTTCTAAACACGCCCTAAACTTTCGAATAGGCTGTCTTGCTGCTTATCCCCGGCAGCCCTCCTAATTTCCCGGAAAGGGCGCTGATGGTATCCTGCGGCGCGTCCACTGCAATGCTGATAATATTTATTCCCTTTTTTGGGTAGGGAATACCCATCCTGCCAATGATGCAGGAGCCATATTCATGGAGGAGCTGGTTTAACGCTTCCACCGAAGATTCCTCCTCCACAATAATGCCAATAATCGCTACTCTTGATCCCATTTCCAAACCTTTCCAATACTCTGGCCGGCAGCCCGGTTCCCAGCATTATCATATACTGGTTTCCCAGATTCTGCCGCCACGAAGAAAATATGCCCCACTATGGTTCCTCAAATTCCACTGTCACAAAAAACCCCTTGGCGGTTTCGTGGACGCTTACCACTTTCCCTTCCTTAGACTCCAGCCGTTCGCTAAAGCTGTAGTTTCCAGACATAGCATAGGCTTTCCCTAAAGTATAATAATAAGAAGTGGGAAGCTTCCCCTCCGTTACAGGGAGTACATCCCCCTCTTTTAACAAGCCTGTCCGTTCCATTTTAAATTCCATCTGGCGCATGGGAACGCACCTCCTCTCTCTCATCCCTGCGGGCAAAATCCCACAGGACCCAACTGCCGCGCCGGCGGTTACCTCCGTTTCCAGGTAGCAGGGGTAAACAGCAGCAGGATTGGGAACAGTTCCAGCCTGCCTGCCAGCATGTCAAACATCAGCACATATTTTGCCGGCTGGGAATACACGGTAAAATTTTCTGCAGGGCCTACCTGCCCAAGTCCTGGCCCAATATTGTTCAGGGTTGCAGCCACCGCAGTAAAATTAGTGGTAAAATCCAAGTTATCCAGGGAAATCAGCAGGACAGAAGCGCCATAAATCATAGCATATGTAATAAAAAAGACAGAAATAGAGCGCAGCACTTCTTTATTTACCACATGCTGTTCAAAATGTATCTGCCGTACCCGTTTGGGGTGGATTAAATAGGACAGCTCATTTTTTACCAATTTCAGCATAATTACCACACGGGAAACCTTAATCCCGCCGCCGGTACTCCCTGCACAGGCTCCCACAAACATCAAAAGCACCAGCACAAACTTGGAAAATTCCGGCCACTGGTTAAAATCTGCGGTGGAATACCCTGTGGTGGTGATGATGGACGCCACCTGAAAAGCCGCATGGTGGAAGGCATCCAGCAAAGAATGGAACCCACCTTTAATATTTGCGGTAATCAGCAGGACAGCAACCACAATAATCCCAAGGTAATACCGCATTTCCTCATGGTGTAAGGCCTGCATGGGCTTTTTCGTCCAAAGCAGGTAATACACATTAAAATTAATGCCGAACAAAATCATAAAAACCGTAATCACTGCCTGGGACACCATTGGGTAAGAGCCAATGCTGCTGTTCAGCACGCCGAACCCTCCAGTACCTGCCGTACCGAAAGACAGCGTCATGGATTCAAAGGGGGACATTCCAGTCACCAGCAGCAGCACAATCTGGATGACCGTCAAAACCACATACATCTTGTAGAGGTTCCGCGCCGTATATTTTACCCTTGGGACCAGCTTCCCCACAGTAGGGCCCGGGCTTTCTGCACGCATCAGGTGCATATTATAGCCCCCTGCCAAGGGAAGGATGGCAAGGATCAAAACCAGCACCCCCATGCCCCCAATCCAATGGGTAAAGCTTCTCCAGAACAAATTGCACTGGGAAAGCGCTTCCACATCGGGCAGTATGCTTGCCCCTGTAGTGGTCAGGCCGGAAATAGTTTCAAACAGCGCATCCGTATAGCTTGGGAACTCGCCGGACAGGTACAGGGGCAATGCCCCCGTCAGGCTTAAAATAATCCAGCTTAAGGATACGGTTACAAACCCTTCTTTTGCATAAAATACGGTACTTTTTGGCTTTTTCAGCTTCCCAACAAAGCCCACAGCCAAACAGAATGCCAAAACCGCCGCATAGGCCCAGCCTTCCTTTTCCTGATAAACAACAGACGCAATGCAGGGAAGGGACAGGAACAAAGCCTGAAACTCCAAAACCCGGCAGAGGATATACCTGATAATCGAATAATTCATCACCTTGTCCCTCCGCCTATTTCAAAATGTCTTTCAAGTCATGGAACCCCTGGTTGGTAGTCACGACTACTACCGTGTCCCCCATTTCAATGGTATCCTGCCCACCCGGCGTAATGATGACGCCCCTCCGGTTAATACAGGCAATCAGCAGGTTTTCTTTTAGCTGGAGCTCCTTTAAGGGAATCCCCACAAGGGCTGATTTTTCCTGTACCCGGAATTCCAAGGCTTCTACCTTGTCCTCAATCAATTGGTACAGGGTTTCAATATTGCTGCCGATGGAGTTCTGCATAGCCCGCACATACTGCAGGATATATTCCGCTGTAATGTGCTTTGGGTACAGGACGCTGCCCAAATCCATGCTGTCAATGATTTCATCATAGGAAATCCGGTGCACCTTCGTAATGGTTTTTGCCTTGGATACATTCTTGGCAAACAGGCTCAGCATAATATTTTCCTCGTCCAGATTGGTCCATGCCACAAAAGAATGGGCATTGGGCATCCCTTCCTCATAGAGAAGGCTGCGCTCCGTCCCATCCCCGCGGATCACCATTGCCTGGGGGAGCAGCTCGCTTAGCTCATTGCACCGTTCCTTGTCCTGCTCAATAATTTTAATCTCAATGCCCATAGGCAAGAGCTGTTTTGCCAGATAATATGTAGTTTCCCCGCCGCCGATAATCATACAGTTTTTAATCCGGTTGGTAACCATCCCGATTTTCCGGAAAAATTCATTGGCTTTCTGGGAAGATGCCACTATGGAAATAATGTCCTTTTCCCGCAGTTTAAAATTCCCGGAAGGGATAAACACTTCCTCCCCACGCTCCACCGTACAGATTAGCACATCGCAGCGCAGCCCGCTGGAAATATAGGTAAGGGGCTTTTTGTCCAGCACAGAGCCTTCCCCAATCCTGCATTTCAAAAGCTCCACCCTTCCTTTTGCAAAGCTGTCCACCTTAATAGCCGAAGGGAATTTCAGCAGGCGGGCAATCTCGCAGGCCGCCGCATATTCCGGGTTAATCACCATGGACAAGCCCAGTTCTTCTTTGATGTAAGTGATTTCCTTATTGTAGATGGGATTCCTCACCCGGGCAATGGTATTGCAGCCCCCTGCCTTTCTGGCAATCAGGCAGCAAAGCAGGTTCAGTTCGTCCGAGGTGGTGACTGCTATCATCAAATCAGCCGTTTCAATGCCTGCTTCGTTCTGTACCGTAAAGCTTGCCCCATTCCCTACAACGCCCATTACGTCAAACCGGTTCGCTACGGATTCTGCCTTTTTGGCATCCCGGTCCACTACCGTAATATTGTGCCCTTCCTTACTCAACTGTTCTGTCAAGGTTGTGCCTACATTCCCACAACCCACAATGATAATCTGCATTTTTCCTACACCCTACGTCAGATATCTGTCGTTTTTCTCCTTCTTATTGTATTTTTGCTTCTTACATGATTCCGGCATAACCGCTGCCCCACCAAAAGCTGTAATGGGGAAGCTGCTTGGCTCCCCCATTTTTACTCTTATTGGAAACTTTGTCCCCTACTGGGAAACTTCCCCAGGGAGATTCTATGGGCTTGCCCACTTTATCCTTATGCACTTCGCTGTTATTATAATACCTTTTCCCAAAAAAGAAAAGGGCTTTTGATACCCTAATTTTCAATAAGGATTCAAATTGGTTACTATTCCCTGCTGGGCTGTGCACTGCGCTGCACAGCCACAGGCCAATACAGTAACTCAAATTGTTCATCCATCCACATCTGACAGCAAAAACCTGATAAAGTCCGCCGCCACCTCCTGATGGCCGGAATATTGAAACACGATTAAATAAGCCGGCTCCGTGCCCTGGTAGCCGTATCGTTCCAACATTTCACTGTGTTCCACCCGGACGGCGTCTTTTTCAAACACTTCTTTATGGGAAGAAATAAATTCCTGCCCCAGCAGCCCTTCCATGGATGAAAGGAAATTTTTTTCCCTGGAATATTCCTGATACATGCTTTCAGGGCAGATAAAAACATCGGCGGTGTTGGCGCCTACCATAGTTGCTATTTTCATCTGGGAAGCGTAGTCCAGTTCATCGGAGCCGCTTTGGCTGGAGGATACGGCGGAATTGTCCAAAACGTATAGATGGCGGCGTTCCCCATCTTCCCGGAATTCCCGGAACTCCTCCATTACCCCTGCGTCCAGCTCCCTCCCGTTGATAACAGCCACATACAGCATTGTTTCGTTCTGGAAGCCGTCAATCCACATGGCAATGCCAGCCACAAGCAGGATGCACCCAAAAATGGCCGCGATATGGAGCTTATAGTAAGCCAGGATATATTCGGCCTTTTCTTTTCCATTCATAGATGCCAATTTTTCACGCTCTAACGCCCGCTTTTCCTTTTTTGTCATATCCGATTCGTGCTTCTTCTGAAATTTTGTATCCATAATCCCTCCTGTAAGCATCTATCCCTTCTGGTTTTGGGCTGCAATCTTTTCCGACAGCTCATTCAGGTACACCCACCGCTCCATTTTTTCTTCCAGTTCCGCTTCTGCCTGCTCCTTTTCCGCAGCCAGTTGGGAAAGGCGGGAGGAATTGGTGGCGTTCTCCATCATTTCTGTTTCCAACTGCCCTATTTTTTCCTCTAATTCCGCGATTTCCCCATCAATCGCTTCATATTCCCGCTGTTCCTTATAGGTAAATTTAAGCTTCTCCTCCCGGTTCCTCCTGCCCTTTGCAGGCTGTTGCCCTGCGGGGCTCCCTTTCCCCGGCTCTTTCAGGGATTTTCCTCTCCCGCTTGGCTCCTCTTGGGGATGGCGCCTTTTCCTTGCCTGCAGGTAATCCAGATAGCCGCCTTCATACTGCTGCAGATGCCCCTGCCCCTCAAAGGCAAATATCCTGGTAGCCAGGCGCTCCAAAAAATACCTGTCATGGGACACTGCAATTACAATTCCGTCAAAAGAATCCAAATAGTCCTCCAAAATAGCCAGGGTCTGGATATCCAGGTCGTTGGTCGGCTCATCCAGCACCAGCACATTGGGCGCCCCCATCAGCACACGCAGAAGGTACAGCCTCCTGCGCTCGCTGCCGGACAGCTTGCCCACCGGGGTCCACTGCACCGTCCCATCAAACAGGAACCGTTCCATCAGCATGGCCGCGCTGAGCTTTCCATCCCCCGTATCCACATATTCCGCCACCTCCCGGACATAATCAATTGCCCGCATCTTCTCGTCCATATGGGAATTATCCTGGGAAAAGTAGCCGGTTTTAATGGTTTCCCCCTGTTCTATGCTGCCTGTATCCGGCGCTGTCTGCCCCAACAGGATTTTTAACAGGGTAGTTTTCCCGCACCCATTAGGCCCTACAATCCCAATCCGTTCCCCGCGCAGGAAGATATAAGTAAAATCCTGAATTAATTTCTGTTCCCCATACGTCTTTGAAATGCTTTTCAGTTCAATGGTCTTTTTGCCCATACGGGTGGATGCCGAGGACATTTCTACCCGCTGTTCCGCTATGGGGCCGTCCATTGCCAGCAGGTCTTCAATCCGCTGGATGTGGGCTTTCTGCTTGGTGGAACGTGCCCTTGCGCCCCTTGCAAGCCATGCAAGCTCTTTTTTCAGGATGCTTTTCCGTTTCCGCTGGCTGGCCTACTCCATGCCCTGCTTCTGCATTTTCAACGATACATAATCTGCATAATTTCCCGGATAGCTGTAGATGCCCCCGTGTTCCACCTCCACAATCCGTCCTGCAATCCGGTCCAGAAAGTAGCGGTCGTGGGTTACCATAACAACTGCGCCCCGGAATTTTACCAGATATTCCTCCAGCCACCCGGACATCTCGCTGTCCAAGTGGTTGGTTGGCTCGTCCAAAATCAGGATTTCCACTGGCTGCAGCAATACGTTCACCAATGCCACCCGCTTTTTCTGCCCGCCGGAAAGGTGCTTCACCGGCTGCCCCTGTTCCTGGAAGCCAAGCTGGTGCAGCATGGCCCGGGCTTCCCCCTCCAATGCCCCGTCGCCGGCATCCAGCCCCCTCAAAGCCGCTTTCAGGATGCTGTCCGTATCTTCCAAGACAGGCGTCTGCGCCAGATAGGCCATTTTCACATGGTTCCCTGTCACCACCGTCCCCTGGTCGGGCTCCTCAATGCCTGCAATGATTTTCAGCAAGGTGGACTTCCCCATGCCATTCACCCCAATGACGCCTACTTTTTCCCCTTCCTGAAGGCTAAAGGATGCGCCTTTCAGCAATACGCGCTCTGCTGTATAGGCTTTGTGTAAATGCTCTGCTGTCAGTATATTCATTTCCTTACCTTTCCTCCCATGCACATCCCGTTATAAATCCAGGCATACCTGAAAAATATAAAATTTCAGGTAATATGATTCTTCCGCCGCCCACAAAATGGGATGGTCCGGCGCCTGCGTCCTGAATTCCACCTGCCTTAGACGCCTGTGCACATTGGCAGCCGCCTGATGGATCGTTTTTGCAAACAAATCTGCATCCATAAAGTGGGAGCAGGAGCAGGTAGCCAGATAGCCGCCGTCCCGCACCAGCTTCATTGCCCGCAGGTTGATTTCCCGGTAGCCCTTCACTGCATTTTTAATGGAATTTCTGGACTTGGTAAAAGCCGGCGGGTCTAAAATTACCACGTCAAAGGTTTCCCCCTGCCGCTCCAGCTCCGGCAGCAGTTCAAATACATCCCGGCAAAGGAATTCCACCCGGCCGGACATGCCGTTTAAGGCGGCATTTTCTTCTGCCTGACTGACTGCAAGCTGGGATGCGTCCACCCCCAGCACAGAACTTGCCCCTGCAATCCCTGCATTTAAAGCAAAGGAACCTGTATGGGTAAAGCAGTCCAGCACCTTTGCATCTTTGCACAGCCGCTGTATGGCCTTACGGTTGTATTTCTGGTCCAGGAAAAACCCTGTTTTCTGCCCTTCCGCCACGTCCACAAGGTAGCGGACGCCGTTTTCCTGAATTTCCACCTTCGTGCAGAATTCCGGCCCTAAAAACCCTTTCCGCAGTTCCATCCCTTCCTGCCTGCGCACCTTCGCGTCGCTGCGCTCGTAGACGCCCCGGATCTGGATGCCGTCTTTTGCCATACATTCCTTCAAGTCTTTCAGGATCTCCTCCTTGAACCGGTCAATGCCAAGGGCTAAGGACTGCACCACCAGCACATCCGAAAATTTATCCACCACCAGCCCCGGGAGCCAGTCTGCCTCCCCGAAAATCACCCGGCAGGAACTGGTATCCACCGTTTTTTTCCGGTATTCCCACGCGCGTTCCACCCGCATTTTAATAAAATCCCGGTCAATTTCCTGCCCTTTGTTCCGGGTCATCATGCGGACGCGGATTTTGGAATGGGAATTGAAGAACCCCTTCCCCATAGGATAGCCGTCAAAATCATGTACTGCCACGATATCCCCGTCTGCGGCAGTTCCCATTACAGACCCTATCTCATTGTCATAGACCCACATGCCGCCGGATTTCAGCGTCCTTCCTTCACCTTTTTTTAAAGTAACAACTGCATTTCCCATGATTTCTCTATCTCCTAACTCATAAACTTTCCATCGGCAAACCCTGCCCAAAAGAGGGGCAGCCATTGCGGGAATCCACTATGCCCTGTCCTGCGGATTTTCAGTATTATGTTTTTCTTCTGCTGCATTCAGTTCCCTGCGCAATGCTTCTACGTCATTTTGGGAATAACTGGGCACCAGGGATACTATTTCTTCTGCAGAATAATCCTTTTTTATCATCCGCACTACTATTTGTTTCGCGGTTTTTTCCAATGCCTGCTGCTTTTCCTCCTCGAAATCCTCTGTCGCCTTTCTTAGCGCCTGCTGCTTTTCTTCCTCAAAAATTTGTGTAACCTGCAGCAACGCCTGCTGCTTCTCCTCCTCAAAAATCCGTGTAACCTGCAGCAATGCCTGCTGCTTTTCCTCCTCGAAAATTTGTGCTACCTGCGTCATTTCAATCGCCCTCCTTATCTTATTGGCTGTTTCACGGTCTATCACTTTATCTGTAAATGCCAGAATTCCAGAAAGGGCAAAAAGCTGCTGCCCCCGGTCTTGGATTTGTGCCGCCAGTGCCACGGTTTCCCGGATTTTCTGCTGCTTCTCCTCCGCTTTCTGGTAAGACAGGGGCATTACAATCACTTCCATCAGTTCCCCGTCATCCAGCCGTTCATTCCTCTTTATCTTCTGTTCCAGACGTTGGAAAATCCCTTTGTAATCCAGTTCGGAAAGAAAAGCGCATTCCAAAGACATTTTTACTGCCCCAATATCATATTCCATAGACACCTGTTTCCGCTTAATGTCCCCAGTATAAATTACAACCATGCGCAGTTTGGGGCAAGGCTCTTTCTCTTTCTGGTAACGGCTGGCAATTCCAGCCAGATAATTCAGATATTTTACTTTATCCCCTTCGCTGTATGCGCTCTCATAATCCACAATCGCTGCCGTCCCGTCCGCAAGCTCAAAAATATTGTCTAAGCGGAGTTCATTTGCTTTCACTGTTGGAATATTGGTAGGCAGCACATGCCTGATTTCTGGAAGGTCCAGCCCATAGACACGGAATGATTTCCCCTTCAAATTTTCTGCCAGCAGCTTGCTGGTAATGTCCTTGTTCTGGTATGCAATTTCTGTACTGCCCATATCCTTCCCCTTTCCTGCCCTATCAAAACGGCCGCTTTGCCGCTGTAGTTTCTTTTCTGCCTTCATTATATCTGCTTTTTTCCCAGAAAGCAATGCCCCATCTCTCCTGTATCCTATGGCCGCAGGATTCTGGCTCCATTACGGTATTGGCCTGTAACCGTACAGCACAGTGCACGGCCCAGGAGTGAACAGTAATGGATTCCACTCGTGCGGGTACCCTCGCTTCGCTGGGGCAGACCCGCCACAGTGCGATAAAAGCTTTTTTATTCTATAGGAGAGATACTTTCACACTTTAGCGTGACAAGGTCTTTCCTAAAACCCTTTATAATCTTTCTTTATCCATCACTTCCTTTTCCTTTCACAATTCATTTGCTTTATATTCCTGCCCTTGCTTTCCCTTTGACTTTTATGCGCGTTATGCGTATAATATAATTGTAAGGAGGTTACAGCATGAGATTCCGGGAAATAGAAAAAATAATATTAGCAGATGGATGGCAATTCAAGAAAGCAAAAGGTTCTCATTATTCTTACATCCATCCAATAAAACCTGGCAAGGTTTCCATCCCAAATCATCCCGGAGACCTTGACCCCCGTACAATTAAATCTATTTTGAAGCAGGCCGGACTCTAAAGCCCGGTACCGCAATACCATAAAGGAGGATTCTTCTATGAAATTAACTTATCCCGCTTGTTTCTATCCTTGTGAACAAAAAAAGGGAGGATTTACCGTTGAAGTTCCAGATCTTCCCGGCTGTGTCAGTGAAGGCAGCACATTGGCCGAAGCTATCCTTATGGGTACTGATGCCGCATCCGGCTGGGTTCTTGACGAACTGGAGGACGGAAAACGTGCACCCGAAGCAAGCCCATTGGAAAGCATTATCCCAGAAGCCGACGGTTTCGTAAGCATGTTAGTTCTGGACATAGATGCCTATGCTGAAAAGTATGGTGAAAAAGCTGTAAGAAAAAATCTTACCATTCCCGCATGGCTCAATACGTTTGCCGAAAATAACCATATTAACTTTTCTCAGGTGCTTCAAGATTCCTTAACCGCCCTCTACCAGCAAAAACAGCACGCTTAAGTGGTTGCCCCGATTTCGCATGAAATCGGGGTAGTCCTACTTATTGATTCTTCCCGCCTCCTGTCCTATAATCTATGTACAGGCTACTACAACTGCTGAATACATAAGAACGGACAGGAGAACCATGGCACTTTACAAATATTCTGTTGATGGAAGTTCACTTTCATATGCGGAACACGGGAAACTCATAGACCTATTCGGCAAGCTTGTTACCAGATTTCTTAAACTCTCTAAAAGAACATAATTCTTCTTTCATTCCTTCGATAGACTTTGCATACATCTCTTTTCGTTTTTTTTGGCTTATCTAATCCATCTCCATTTTTTCAGGAAAATACGAGCTTCACCAGTAATCCATATTATGAATACATCCCAAAAATGGCCTATAAAACAATGATTCATAAACTCTATGATATTACCTGTGAACTGCATACAGCCTATGTTCAAGAAAGAACACGTATCATATACTAATCACCACCACCTATGAATGTAATGTTACTAGTGTACTGACCGCATTATATTCAGTCAAACCTCCTTGTCTATCCGCCCATCTGCTGCGTTGGATTTTCTAGCCGTAGCCACCGCTACGCCGTCGCAAATCC
>Ga0224483_100581_pt1 | contig 11839 bp, 5 predicted proteins | sample hydfratestSal1_FD_181453 | JGI IMG/M metagenome (GOLD analysis project Ga0224483, IMG submission 181453) | Metatranscriptome of mouse feces microbial communities from Columbus University, Ohio, United States - Sal1 (Metagenome Metatranscriptome) ... | reverse complement strand
TGACTTTTTAGCAACGCAGCAGATACCGAATCTAACCCCAACCGACACAACCCTAACCAAAAAACATGGCGACTGATTTAAACACGATTTATCACAAAATTATTTACAAACTTTAAATATTAACCAGTAAAACTAAATTACATTCAATGGGAAACAAACTAATGGGACGATGCAAATCGCTGCATCTATTCCGCACAGCCCTCATTGCGATTTGCTTCTTGACAGGAGTGAATTTTGCTTCGGCTGAAAAGTTGACCGTCACAGGTACGGTCACCCAGGCTTCGGATGGCGAACCGCTGATTGGTGTCAGCATCATCGTCAAAGGAACCACTAACGGTGCCACAACGGACATTGATGGTAACTATGTCATCAAAACTGAAACCGGTGCCACTCTCGTATTCTCGTACGTTGGATGCCAGACTCGTGAAATAGTGGTTAACTCCGCTAAAATCGATGTCGCTCTTCTCGACAATGCCGAAGTGCTTGACGAGGTAGTGGTGGTAGGTTACGGTGTGCAGAAAAAGAAACTTGTCACCGGTGCCACCGCACAAATCAAGGGTGACGACATCGCTAAACTCAACACCACCTCTCCGCTGCAGGCTATGCAGGGTCAGCTCCCCGGTGTGAATATCGCCAGCGAATCCGGTCAGCCCGGTTCAGGTATGAAAGTGACCATCCGTGGTCTCGGTACCATCGGTAATGCTTCGCCCCTCTACCTTATTGACGGTATCGGTGGTGATATCTCCACTCTTAACCCCGCCGACATTGAGTCAATCGACGTGCTGAAGGATGCTGCATCGGCAGCTATCTACGGTGCGCAGGCTGCCAATGGTGTTGTGCTCATCACCACCAAGCAGGGTCGCGAAGGTAAGGCTAAAGTAACTTTCGACGGTTACTTCGGTTGGCAGAGCGCTCCCCGCAAGATGGATATGCTTAACGCCCAGGAGTATATGACTATCATGGATGAGAGCCAGCTGAACAGCGGTCTTGCTCCCTACGACTGGAACTCAATGAAATCTATCTGGCGCACTAATGCGGCCGGTGAGAGAGAAGTCATTGACACCGACTGGATTGACACCATGTTCAAGGACAACGCCAAAACTTCAAGCTACACCATCGGTGTGACCGGTGGTTCAGCCACTTCAACCTATGCACTCTCACTCGGTTATCTCAATCAGGAAGGTATCGTAGGTGGTCCGGCTGTGTCCAACTATTCTCGTTACAACTTCCGTATCAACTCTGACCACAAACTCTTCGACGGTATACTCACTATCGGTGAGCAGGCAAGCTTCATCTATGTGAAGAGCACCGGTATCAGTGTAGGTGACCAGTATAACAATACACTCCGTGGCGCATTTGGTGTTTCACCCCTTGCTCCTGTTTATGATGCTGACGGCAACTACAATGACACCAGCAACAGTGACTGGTTTATGAACGAAGGTAACCCTTATGGTTCGATGATGGTCACCACCAACAACCGCACCAAAAATGCTACTTTCTCAGGCAACGTGTATGCTCAGTTGGAGCCGATTAAGAATTTGAAAATCCGCACTGTCTTCGGTGCTGTCTACGGTTCAAGCGAATACCGCAGCTTCACTCCGGTATATCACTTCTCACCTTATTCATATAATGACTACACCAAGGTGAGCCAGAACATGAACCACTCACTCGGTATGACATGGACCAACACCGCCACTTACGATTTCAACCTCGGTGAGCATGCGTTCAACGTACTCGTGGGTATGGAAAGCTACCGCTACAGCGGCACTTACCTCGGCGGCGGTCAGGGTAAGCTCAAGGAAGGTTTCGACGACTGGAACCATGCATGGATTAGCAATGGTACAGGCTCCACACTTGGTGAAAACGGTGTGAGCGTTGTCGGTAATCCTCATGACGATTCTCGCTCTGTCAGCTACTTCGGCCGTATCGGTTGGAACTGGCAGGAGAAATATATGATTAATGTGACTGTACGCCGCGACGGTTCTTCTCGCTTCGCAAAGGGTCACCGCTTCGGTACTTTCCCCTCAGTTTCAGCTGGTTGGAATATCTCAAACGAGAATTTCATGGAATCAACCCGTACATGGCTCGACTTCTTGAAGATTCGTGGCAGCTGGGGTCGCGTGGGTAACCAGAACATCGACAATTACCAGTATCTCGCTCCCATCAAGAACCAGAACACTCACTATTACTTCGGTCAGTACCTCGGACCTAACGGTCAGTTGGTTGACTACGCTACTGTGCTTGCCAACAACTGGGGTGCTTATCCCTCACGTCTCGGTAACCTCGGTGTGACCTGGGAAACTTCCGAGCAGATTGACTTCGGTTTTGACGCCCGTCTCTTCAACAGCCGCCTCGGCATCAACTTCGACTGGTATCAGAAGACCAACAAGGACTGGCTCGTTGTGGCTCCTATTCTCGCCACTGCCGGTACTGACGCTCCATTTATCAACGGTGGTGACGTGAAGAATACCGGTATCGAACTCGGTCTTACCTGGAACGACGTCATCGGTCGTGATTTCTCTTACAGCGTGAGCGTGAACGGTGCTTACAATAAGAATAAGGTAGGTTCAATCCCCAACGAGGATGGTATCATCCATGGTAACTCCAATCTCCTCTACGACAACTCACTGGAATTCTACCGCGCTCAGAACGGTATGCCTATCGGTTACTTCTGGGGCTACAAGACAGCAGGTATCTTCCAGAACCAGCAGCAGATTAACGACTGGATTACCGCCGGCAACGGTGTGCTTCAGGGTAATGTGCAGCCCGGCGACGTGATTTATGTGGATGTCAACCACGACGGTGTCATCAACGACGAGGATAAAGTTGACCTCGGCAACGGTATGCCCAAGTTTACTTTTGGTTTCAACATCAACCTCTACTACAAGAACTTCGACCTCGGTGTGACCGCAAACGGCGCTACCGGTTTCAAGATTGTGCAGAGCTACCGTAACCAAGGCTCCAAGCAGGCTAACTATACCACCCGTATACTTGACCGCTGGACAGGCGAGGGTACATCAAACAAAATCCCCCGTATCACAAATGAAAATATCAACTGGCAGTTCTCCGACCTTTACACTCAGGATGGCGACTACCTGCGTATTTCAAACCTTACATTTGGCTACAACTTCGCTCCGCTTCTCAACCAGAAATGGTGCAGCAACGCACGTCTCTATTTCCAGGCCCAGAATCTCCTGACTTTCACCAAATATGATGGTATGGACCCGGAAATCGGTTACGGTACACAGTCATGGGTATCAGGCGTGGACCTCGGTTATTATCCCCGTCCCCGCACTTATCTCATCGGTGTAAACCTGGCTTTCTAAATATCATTGAACCTTCTAAAGTTTAGATTTACAAATGAACAAGTTTAAATTCAACATATTGACCCTTGGTGTGGTCGGAGCCTTGAGCATGACCTCATGTTCAGAAAGCTTCCTTGATGTCTCCTCTAAAACGGAGTCAAACACCGAAAACTTCTATAAGACCGAGGGTGATGCCTGGCGTGCGCTCTTAGGTTGCTACGATGGCTGGCGCCAGATTTCATCAAATCCTGGTGTAGGTTTCTATGTGGCTTCAACTGTGATGAGCGACGAGTGCTACGGCGGTACCGGTAATGGTGACGGTTTCGGTTATCAGGTGATTGACTCATTTGACCCGATGAAATCGCCCAGTGACATGCAGCTCTATGCTACCGACTGGAAAGTTTATTACGCCGGTGTGTATCGTTGCAACGAACTCATGGCCCACGAAGAACAGATTGCCTGGGAAAGCGAGAGCAACCATGGTCTCTACATGGGTGAATGTCACGCTCTCCGCGCCATTCTGTACTTTGACATGGTGCGCCTGTGGGGTAACATTCCTCTGTTCCTAGAACCGGTAAATGAAAACCGTGAGCAGGCTGACCCTGCCGAGGTATATGCCGCTATTTTCGAGGACCTCAAATTTGCCATCGCAAATATCCCGGCCGACGCTAATCTTGCCGAAAGTGAATCAGGTCGTATCACAAAGTATGCTGCCGAGTCAATTCTTGCCCGCGCATATCTTTTCTACACAGGTTACTATGGTAAAGAACCCGGCTATACCAATGCCGAAGGCGTGACCACAGGTGTGGTTACCAAGGCTGACGCTCTCGCAGCTGTTGAGGATGTGATTGGTTCCGGCAAGTTCGGTCTTGTTTCAGAAGCCAAGAACCTCTGGCCCGCTGCATCACTTGTTCCCATTCCCGGAAACGTGGGTTGGAACACCGATGCCTCCACTTATGCCGGTGACTTCAACAAGGAAGTCATCCTCGCGCAGAAATTCACTCCTACCCAGGACTATAACGGCAACAACGACTCTAACCGTTGGCTCGTGATGATGGGTATGCGTCAGCTCAACTACACTCCCTACGGTAAGGGTTGGGGCGCATGTACAGTCACTCCCCATTATCTCACTAAATTCCCTGAAGGTGACAGCCGCCTTGCTGCTTCTGTAATAGACTTGGAAGGTGAGGGTATAGCTCAAGGTAATGATTTCAACAGTTCATTTGCTGACTGGCGTGAATATACAGGTTATACTGTTAAGAAATATTCTCCCCTTGTTTATGGCAACGGTCTCCCCGGTACAAACGCCGACGGTACTGCCGGATTCCAGGAATGTAATGCCAACCAGTGGGTCATCATGCGTTACGCCGATGTACTCCTCATGGCTGCCGAGCTTGGTTCAGGCAATGCTGCCAACTATATGCACCTGGTGCGTGAGCGTGCAGGTCTCGGTGATATCGCCGTGAACCAGCAGAACATTATGGACGAACGTGCACGTGAGCTTGCTTTCGAGGGTCACCGCTATTGGGACCTTCTCCGTCAGGGTGTCGACGTGGCTGCTGATGCTATCGCAGCGTCTGCCGGCGATGTCTACAATGGCGGCGTGAAGAATTCAGTCGCTTACGACAAGAGCAAAATCATAGCTACAAAGGGTTTGAGCCAGATTCCTGAGAATGAAATCACACTCTCGAACGGTGTGCTCAAGCAAAACCCTGGCTGGGGCAAATAATTTGTGAAGATTTAGTGTGCAAGAAACTCTTATAAAAAGTTAAATAAGTGATATAATACAATTTCCTTGTAAAATCCGCGTTATAATCATCGCACGGCATACCCCCTCGTGAATGAATGAAAACGCACCCGGGACGCATATACAATGATTCACTTCTATTTATAGAGTCCTTCCTAACTTTACAAGATTTCTTGCATTACTGAATTTTCAATAGACATAAACAAATTATCAAAATCTCTCTTATCAGATTTTAACCAATGAAAAAACAATTGAAATATTTACTTTCGTTGTCGATGAGCGCGATGGCAATGCTTATAGCCACAACCGCATGTTCACCCGACGACCATGAGCTTTCTGGACCTGTAGTTTCTCCCGAGGAGCTCGTTGAGGGAATTGCTTTTGCCGTGACCCCCGACGCAAATGACCCTAACACCATTCACTTGAAATCACTCGTGAAAGGTGCCACACCCGTATGGAAAACTCCTAACGGTATGTCGCAGAATCATGAATTGGACCTCCAGTTCCCCTTTGCCGGCGATTATGAGCTCACTTTCGGTGTCATGACCCAGGCTGGTACCGTATGGGGCGACCCGTATGTATTTACCGTGACTTCCAACAATTTCGGTCTCCTTTCCGATGCGATATGGACGAATCTTGCCGGTGGCGTGGATGAGAACGGTCAAGGCAATCCCAAGACTTGGGTGCCTTGCAATGCAAATTACGGTATTGGTGGTTGCTCTGCTCCCGTTATGTATATGAGCCCCGATGACTATCCCGAACCTGTGTTCGGTTACGGTAACTGGGCACCTAACTGGGACCCCGGTTTCCAGTCATGGCTCATTCCTGCCGACGACCCCTATATGGATTCTTACATGACACTCTCGCTTGACCCCGTGAAGGGTTGCGTGGTGGAGATGATGCGCAAGTCGGCCGACGGTGAGACCAACATCACCGGTAAGTTCAATCTTAACGTTTCAGACCCCAAGCATCCTATGATTACTTTCATGGATGGTGCTTACTCGCTCCACAATGCCGGGTTTGATGATGTCTGCGCCAACTATACCAATGATATCCGCATCATTGAGTGTACTCCTTATCTTCTCCAGATTGCCACAATGCGTACCAACAGCGAAGGTCCCTGGTGGATTGTTTGGAACTTTATATCAAAGGAACTTAAGGAAGACCCCTCTATTCTCCCCTCTGAAGGTCCTGACTTGATTGAAGGCAAGCCTGTTGTGGCTCCCGCTTACGATGACCTCGCAACTTCTCTGTTCACCATCTCAGGTGACAATGCCTCTTATATCGCTACTCAGACCACTTATCTCCTTGATGAGGAAACTCCCTATGACTATATGTGGTGGAATCCCGCTACCGGTGCATGGGAATGGATAAACGGTTACGGTTCTTCATGGGCTCCCGCTTACGAAGGTGTTGACGACTTCGCTCTCACTCTCAACAAGAACGGTAAGGTTGAGCTCGAAAACGTTGAGGGTGGTGCCTCTACAACATTCACTATCGAGGACAACAAGGTGGTGTTTGCTGACGAAGTTACCCTTCTTTCCGCTGGCAATACTTCAATCACCGGTAAGGAATTCACAGTTATGAAATGTTCTGCCGACGACAATGAGGTTGTGTTTGGTGTGCCTGTTGAATATGACAACACCGGTGCTGCCTGCAAGTATCTCTGTGCCAAGATGACCATCAAGCCTATCAGTGGCGGTGCTACAGGTCCTGTTGAACTCAAGGTTGACAGCAGCAAGCTTGATATCTACGCTGAGGCAGGCAAGTATCTCCGTATCCAGTTCTACAACCCGTGGGCTGGTAAAGAGGATAGCGAATGGCCTATTGACCCGACCATGCTTAAGCTCAAAAAAGGTCAGAAACTTGTGCTCAAATATACTGTAAGCGGTATTGAATGGACCGGAACTCCGCGTGCTGCATTCTGCTGCAATATTGATGGTTTCTTGTGGGAACCCGACTGCTATACCAACTTCCAGGGTCAGGATTTCAACACCACAGGTGAAAATGTAATGACTTTGACCAACGAAACCGGTTCTACATATAATTTCTACACTGTCGGCTCTCTTCAGGTTTCAATCCAGCTCGACGGAGTCACCTCAAATGCTGATGCTGAAGCAGTGGCTAAGGGTGCTGTAGTGAATGTAACCTCTTTAACTATCGAGTAATACCTCCTTTTTTAACAGAAAATCTAAATGAAAACTAAGATATTTTTATCAATGGCAGTGTTCATGGGGCTTTCGTTCGCCTCATGTAACGATGACGATGATTACACCATCATCAATGAGCCTATGCTTACTGAGGATTCTGTGGTTACCGGTTCTTCGGATGTCACCGCCACCACAGCAGTGCTCCACGGCACAGTCACAGGGCTTCAGAACTCTGCTGCCGCCTCCTACGCGGTAGGTTTCAAGTATGGTTACTCTGAGAATGCACTCACTGAGTCAATCACAGGTACTTATGAAGACCAGACTGTCACTGCCGAAATCACCGGACTGACAGAGAACACAGTGCTCTACTATCAGGCTTTCGTCACTCTCCAAGGCAAGGTTACTTTCCTTGGCAAAGTGAACAGCTTGGTCACTACCAATACTCAGCTCACCACCAAGTCTGCAGAGGGCGTTGACTACGCGTTCGCAACAATGGGTGGTAGCGCGACAGGTGCTCCCGCCGATGCTAAATTCGGTGTGGTCATTGCAGCTAAACCTGAAGTTGAAGCAGTGCGCGGAGGTTTGATTCTTCCCGCCACCGCAGCTTCATCAGATTTCACTGTTGATTATGCAGGTCTTGCTCCCAACACCACTTATTACTATGCCTCATACGCTGACCTCGGCACAGGCGTGGTTTACGGTGACGTGCAGACATTCACCACTTCCGATTTCTCTCTTGACCTTGACAATGACCTTGTTGACCTTGGTCTGTCAGTGAAATGGGCGAAATTCAACCTTGGCGCACGCTCTGAGTCAGAACTCGGCGGTCGCTTCGGTTACGGTGACCTGACCGGTGTAAGCAATTCGATTGATATGGCTGACTATGGTCAGAAGGATATCTATCGTACCGACCGTGACGTGGCTAACAAGGCATGGAGCGGTAGCGTGACTCTCCCCACCGCTGCTGACTTTGAAGAACTCTTTAACCTCTGTACAAAGGAATGGACCGTGGTTGACGGTGTGAACGGTTATAAACTGACCGGTCCTAACGGTAACTCAATCTTCCTTCCTGCAGCCGGTTCACGTACCATCAGCGAAATCAGCGGAGAAGGTGTGAACGGTGTTTATGCCACCGGTTCAATCAACCCCGGCAATGAGCAGTTTGCTGTTGCATTCAACTTCTCATCTTCTTACTCATCACGCACCTCCACTCCTCTCTACGAAGCACTCTCAGTGCGTCCCGTATCTACCGCACGCAATGTGGTGTTTGACAAATCACTCCTTTACAAGACATGGGAAATCGACTATAACGATGGCAAGTGTGTCAAGTTCAACGGTCCGGTTTGGTTCTACGGCACAGCCGATTCATGGCGCACCGTATCAAACGGCGAGCCTATTGTAGGCGACAGCTGGAAGTGGGATGCCGATGCATCAAACACTTGGGCATTCGGCGATTGCTCAGGCTACATGACTCTCAATGCCGACGGTACTATCGTGGTCAAGAACCAGAACGGTGAAGAACAGACTGGTACCTATACCATCGATGAGGCAAACAAGACCATCACCTCTACCGTGGCTCTCCTTGTTCCTGACAACTTCCCCGGTCAGTGCGCTAACCTTAAGAATGAGATTAAGATTCTCTCTCTCACTTCTGATGCCGCTCAGTTCGGTTATTTCCGTGACGGTGACCCTGCTACACTTTCAGTGAATATGGTTCCCCAGCTTGAGAAGTATGGCTATACTGCTAAACTTACCTGCTACGGCGGTTGGAATGACAACACTTGGGATAGCGCTTCCATCACCATCCCCGGTGGTGAGAAGGCTCTCGGTCAGCACACCATCACTCTCAATGCTGCTGAACCCCGTCCTTACGGTCAGGTTTACGTAGTGGATATCGAAGGTTTTGCTGCCGCTTATCCCAACTCATTCGTTCGTCTCGATGCCATCAAGGCTGACGGCAAGGATGTGCCTTTCGACGGTTCCAAGCTTTTCTACGGTGATATCGAAAATAAGGGTACCTATCGTATCGAATTGGCTAACATCTGGGGCTGCGGTCACAATGAGTCATGGAACGGTCTTGGCGATTCAGCTTTCCGTCCCGAAGGTGGCGAAGTGACTGAGGAAACCAATCTTGCGTTCAACTCTACATTTGAGGTGACTTTCACAATTGTGTCACTTGACTCAAACGGTGCTGGTATGTATATGCCTAAGCTTGCTACCGTAGCTGCCGGATGGGCTGCACAGGTGTGGGATGCCACTAATAGTGAGACATTTGAGGTGAAGTATGAGAACTTCCAGTATAAGCTCGCTGACAATACCACTTGCAACATCAAATATGAAGGTGAAGGTTACGGCGCAGGTGTGATAATGAACTTCGTCCAGACTGACAATCTTTATCAGTTCTTCCCCGGTACCAAGGCTACTCTCGACAAGATTTTAATTGATGGCAAGGAACTTACCGGATGGGATGCTTCCAAGATTGTGAATACCGATGCTGACGGTGCAGGTGTGCATCATCGCGTGGAACTTTGGAACTGCTGGGGCGCTACAAGCGGTAACTGTGCATTCGGCACTGCTACCGGCGACGGTAAGGATATCATGGCTCCTCTCGGATTCAACTCTTCAATCGAGGAAACTGTGACATTCAAGTCTCTCTACGCTAACCCCTGGAAATAAATAATCTATAAAAAAGTTGCAGAACTCCGTTTCAAGCCAAGTAATGCCTTCGCTTTGGCGTGGCAGGAGAAATCTGGCGGGATACGGTGGGGTTCTGCAACTTTTTTAATGAATGTATATAAGAATCTCTAAGGATATATGAACAGAATAAGTACGTTTATGACATCACTTGTATTCTCCCTTTTCAGCATTTTGGCTATGGGGTGCAGTGATGATGATGCCAAGAACATTGAATTTGACGCCAGTGATTTTGTGGTGAGCAAGACTGACATGGCTCTTGCCGGTACTGCAGAGCAGTCGTTGACAATTAAATCACCTGTAAAACCTACCGTTTCATCGGACGCCGCATGGCTGCATGTGGGAACAGTTGAGAAGGGAAATGCCTCTACACTCTACACTGTGTCGGTGTGGGCCGACGAGAATACCTCGTTTGATGTCCGCAAAGCTACTGTCACCGTCACTGCCGGCGCTTTGACCAAATCAGTCACTGTGAGCCAGTATGGCGCAGAGACAGTGGAAATCAAGAATCTCAATCCCGGTGCCGAACTTGCCGCCGAGGGTGGTGTCCTTTCAGTGACCTACGCAGCCACCGGTACTGTCTCAATCAAGGCTCCCGAATGGCTCAAGGAAGTGAAAAGTAAAGCTTTGACCGAAAATGTCGTGAACTTTTCGTACAGCGCTCATTATGGCGATGCTGAACGTGCGGGTGAGATTGTGATTTCGCTTGCAAGCGATGCTTCGATTACCGCATCGGTAGCTGTGAAGCAGGCAAACATGGTTCCCTCCACTGACATGAGCGATGATGCCAAGACTCTCGCCAAGAAGATGTTTGCCGGTGTGAATATCGGCAATACCATGGAGTGCCCCGGAAAGGAAGGCGACTGGAGTGGCTCGAAAGTCACCGAGGAGTATATCAAGGGTCTGAAGGCGCTTGGTTTCAATGCTGTGCGTGTGCCATGTGCCTGGGATAGCTATATTTCAGATGCCGCTACCAATACCATTGACCCCGCATGGCTTTCACGCGTGGATGAAGTGGTGGGTTGGATTGTAGCCAACGACATGTATGCCATTCTCAACATCCACTGGGATGGCGGCTGGCTTGAAAATACATGCAAGGAGGGCTACAGTGAGGCTGTGAATAAGAAGCAGCAGGATTATTGGACCCAGATTGCCAAGAAACTCAATCATTATGACCAGCATCTCCTCTTTGCAGGTATGAACGAGCCAAATTATGAAAATAATAAGTCGATTGATGCTATCATGGCATACCAGCAGACATTTGTTGATGCCGTGCGTGCCACAGGCGGCAATAATGCCATGCGAGTGCTCGTGCATCAGGCTCCCAATACCGATATCAATGCATCGGTAGCCAACTACTACCATCTTCCCACCGATGTGGTGAAGGACCGCGCTATGGTTGAGGTGCATTTCTATGACCCGAGCGATTATACCATCATGGGTAGCGATGGAGAATGGGGTGCAGGTTCTCTGGTGAAGCTCTACTGGGGCAAGAATTTCCATGTGGAAGGTTCAAACCGCAACTGTACATGGGGAGAGGAAAGTCACGTGGACGGACAGTTCAAGAAGATGAACGACAAGTATGTGTCGGCAGGTGTGCCTGTGATACTCGGCGAGTACTCTTCATCTGTCCGCAACACTACCGCTTTCCCCGAGCTTGACAAATCAGTCTATGAGCCGAGCCGCGCTTATTGGAATGAATATGTCACTAAGGCTGCCAAGAGCAACGGCTGTGTGCCTTTCTATTGGGAGACCGGTGGCGATATAAGCCGCAAGAGCGGAAACGCTATCAATCCCTATGCTATTGACGGATTGATGAAGGGTGCCAATGCTGCCACCTATCCGTTCTAATCTGCAAGGACGACTTTTAAGTATTTTACGCATAAATAGGATTTGAGTGCAATCAACGATGAACTGAATTGAAAGTTTGTCACCTCAAGGCG
>Ga0224483_100578_pt1 | contig 11857 bp, 12 predicted proteins | sample hydfratestSal1_FD_181453 | JGI IMG/M metagenome (GOLD analysis project Ga0224483, IMG submission 181453) | Metatranscriptome of mouse feces microbial communities from Columbus University, Ohio, United States - Sal1 (Metagenome Metatranscriptome) ... | reverse complement strand
CGCAGCAGCAAATACTATCTATATATGCTTATAAAGAAAGAATCACGTCGTCTTTTGCATTATCTGGAAGCTCATCTGCATCCAAAGATACGCTAAGTACGAATGTCACATGATACTTCTCACCGATTTTTTCCAAGGTTGCTATGGTTTGGGAGATGTCCTCACCCTCAAGTACTGACAATTTCAAAAAGCTGTCTAAAAACATAATTTCCAGGTCGTGATCCTGTGAAATAATGCCGCTGATAAACCCAATAAAGCTTTCACTCGAATAAATAGGAAATTCATTAACATTAATCAAACGAATCTTGTTGCTTAGTTCATACATATGTTTCGAGCTCTTATCCAGGTATACGATAGAACCCTTAGCTGTCTTAATCGCTGCATTTGCCCTCTCTAATAGATGTTTCGTCTTACCTTTCCCCTTTTTGCCTGCTATAATCTGAACCATAACAATCTCCTCCTTCGGTTTAATTGTATAAAATGTCAATTAATTATAAAACAATTATAGTATAAATATCCCAAAAACGCAATGACTAATTGACAATTTTCTGGATTACTTGCGTCATGTTATCATAAAGGTTCGGGCGGCTGCTTGCTTTCAGCACGACCGAGATATATTCCTTCTCCTGTTCATCGCGGCTTGCCATCACCAGGCAATACCCCGCAGCATTCGTTGTTCCGGTCTTTCCAGAAAAAAACGGTAAGCCCGTCAGGTGTCTCCCGTTCTCCGGTCAGAAACCAGTTTCCGCCCTTCCAGGTCTTAGAAACCAACTGACCATCACCGCTCATATAATTTGCCGTATAGGCTGTTGCCCCAGTTACTTCACGAAACTTAGGCTGCTTTAACGCTTCGTTAAAAATCAGATAAAGATCATAGGCTGTTGTTACATGTTCCTGATTCGTCAGGCCATGAGGATTAGTAAAATGTGTAGAGGTTGCGCCAAGCCGTGCTGCTTCCTCGTTCATCATCTCCGCAAAATGGTCGATATCGCCTGCCATATGAACAGCAATTGCCGCACCTGCATCATTTCCCGACGGAAGCATCAACCCATATAAAAGCTGCTCTAAGGTTAACACATCGCCCGGATGGATGTCACAAAGGGTTGCCCCGCGCTCATCAATCACTGCCGCATCGGTCACAGTAACCTCATCTTCCAAATTTCCATACTTAATCGCCAGTAAAGCAGTCATAATCTTCGTTGTACTTGCCGGATGAAGAACCTCAAAGGCATTTTTACTGTAAATGGTCTGCTTATCTGTTAAATTAAACACAGCGGCTGCTTCCGAATTAATGGCTTCGTCCGGTATCTGTGCCGCCTCATCAACCACGCAGAGGTCTGCAGCCAAACCCTGTACCCGCTCAGTTGCCCGCTCTGTCTGACCCGCAGGTAATTCCCGCTCTGCCCACACATAAGGACGTTCAAGCGTTACCTTCTTGCAGCCGGAAGCAGCCAGGGAAAGCCAAACCAGACAAAATCCTAAATACAGCCGTTTTTTATTTACTTTAAACGCCCGCCGCTGAATAGGCAGCATCAATTCAGGTATTCCAAGTGCGCCCGTCTGACTTTTATTTATGGTAGTACACTCATTTATGGGCGCATGAAGGTTTACTCTCTTTTTGTCCAACACAATCTCTGTTCTCCTGATTCTGACATTTTCTCCATTTTGCACTTATCGATACATCTCCCGCCACTCCAAATCGCCCCGATCCAAGGCCTTAATCAGCAGCTCCGCCGTTGCAAGATTGGTCGCTAACGGAATATTGTGCATATCGCAGAGACGGACAACATTATTAACGTCCGGCTCATGGGATTTTGCAGAAAGAGCATCCCGAAGGAAGATCACCAAATCAATTTCATTATGCTCAATCTGGGCAGCCAGCTGCTGTCCGCCCCCTAAGTGTCCAGCCAGATACTTATGGACATTTAAGTTTGCCACCTCTTCAATCAGACGCCCCGTTGTTCCTGTGGCAAAAAGTTCATTTTTACTTAAAATTCCCCGATAGGCAATACAGAAATTCTGCATTAGCTTTTTCTTTGCATCATGTGCAATTAACCCGATATTCATGTAATAACCCCTCCTTGATTATGCGTATTCTTTCTCTGTAGTCCAACATTTAATACAATTCCAATTCCCACGTACATACTGAGCAGGGAACTAACCCCATAACTGATAAACGGAAGCGGAAGGCCGGTATTGGGGAAAAACTTTGATGCCACGGCAATATTGGAAAAACTCTGGAAGCCAATCAGTGCTGCCATCCCTGTGCAGAGCAACTTTCCTGAATTATCCCTGGCCTGTCTTGCCATCCACAGACATTCATAAATAATCAAAAGATAAAGTCCAATCACCACAAGGCTTCCCACAAAGCCCAGTTCTTCTCCGATAATGGCAAAAATAAAATCGGTAGCCTCTTCTACCAGGAAATTCCCGTTCTTCACCGAAGCAATCGTAGTGTTATTCAGTCCCTTTCCCCAGAGCTGACCGGAACCAATAGCGATAACAGAATTATCCTGCTGCAGATTATTTTCCTGGTACTTATCTGGATAGATAAAGCTTAAAATACGCTGTGCCTGATACCCTCTTAAAAAAGGAATCATCTCGTACTGTAAAAGATAGATAAGTCCAGCAGCTATCGGCGTCAGAACAGCCAGAATGCCGAAAATCCACCGATAGCTTAAACCAGCGACAAAAATCATAGCAGTAAATACCATAATAATAATCAAACTGGTGGAAAGATTTGGCTCAAGCAAAATTAATAGTACAGGAAAACCAAAAAGAACTGCTGTAGCAGCCAGGATAGAAACCTGATTAATCCGCTCCTGGTATTTATGAAAATACCAGGAGAAGAAAACAATTAAACCAATTTTTGTAAACTCCGAGGGCTGGAGCTGGCCCAAGACAGGAACAACAACCCAGCGGGTTGCGCCGCCTTTGGCAATACCGCTGACCAAAACCCATACTAACAGACCAATACAGGCCAGGTAAGCCAAAATACCTAAATTTAATATCCGGTGATAATCCACCACTGCCAGAAACAAAGCGATAAGCAGCCCTACACCGATGCCAAGAATCTGACGGGTTACTCTGGAATCCTCCATCGATCCATTTGCCGCACTTCGGATAACCAAAACGCCAATAGTACTTAACGCCAGTATATAAATCAGCAGGCGAAAATTAAAATTTCTCAGTTTGTATTGCGAAAATAAAAAGATCATGAACATTTCCCCTTATTCGATAAATCCAGAATCGGGAATGCAGCGTAAAGGGCATGTCCGGGATGACCGCTGACAATCTTAATTTCTATGCCCTCCCGGTCGATTTTCATGTATTTCGAAATGACACGAATCATGTCATCCTTCATCTTATCCAGCAGCTCTGGCGAACAATTTGCCTTATCGGTGACAAGAACAACCTGCAATCGCTTCTTAGCAAGGCTGCCGGAATGGTTTCCGGCGATTTTCTGAAATACACGGCTAATCATGACATTATCCTCCTAAGCTCTTCGTAAAAGGCTTGATAACCTGCTGAGAAGCTTAGGCTGAGCATCCAGGCTGAGGAAGGGAATCTCATCGCCCATCAGTCTGCGGCAAATATTCAGATAAGCCTGTCCCGCCATGGAACCCATGCCCACCAGAGGTTCTCCCTGGTTCGTGGAAATCACAATCGACTCGTCGTCCGGCACCACGCCTATCACATTCACTGCCAGGATATCCATCACATCATCCATGGACATCATATCTCCCCGCCTGACCATATCCATACGGATACGATTAACAATTAAATCAATCATCCCCATGTCTGCCGCTTCCAAAAGCCCGATAATCCGGTCTGCATCCCGAATCGCTGAGACCTCCGGCGTCGTTACCACCAGCGCCCGCTCCGCCCCGGCAATTGCATTCTGAAAGCCCCGTTCAATGCCGGCAGGACAGTCCAGCAGTATGTAGTCAAACTCATCCCGCAGATCATCTACCAGCTTTTTCATCTGCTCCGGGCTGACCGCGGATTTATCCCTGGTCTGGGCAGATGGGAGTAAATACAGGTTTGGATATCTTTTGTCCCTTATCAGGGCCTGCTTCATCCGGCAGTTGCCTTCAACCACGTCCACCAGATTATACACAATCCGGTTTTCCAGCCCCATGACCACGTCCAGATTCCTCAGACCAATATCAGTATCGATTAACACGGTCTTTTTCCCCAGGACAGCCAGTCCGGTGCCTACGTTTGCCGACGTAGTGGTTTTGCCGACCCCTCCTTTTCCAGAAGTAATAACAATGACTTCACTCATAATGATATCCTCCTGCAAAAACAGCTATTTTATTGTACTACAAATCATAATATTTTTCCAGCATTTAATGAAAATTTAACAGATTTAAAAAACTCTTTTTCAATGCCCTTGTGCAGATTGCTCCATTCTCCACCATGGCAAGCATGGGGCCTTTTCCCAGGCGCTTATTCTTCTCGCCAATCCGGCTGGAATAATTGCCGATACGAATTTGGATGGGCGCCATATCCAGAGCCACCACGACAGCATCAGGGTTTCCGTTTGAGCCTGCATAGACCGAACCCTTAAGCTCGCCTAGGACAATAACATTTCCCTTTGCGGATATTCTGGCACCGTGATTGACATCGCCAATCACCACCAGACTTGCCTCTGTTTCCAGAATATCCCCCCGGTGGAGGTCCCCCTTATAAAATTTGCCGGTTTGTGCGCTCAGTTCCATCAGTTTTTCATTCAGAGCCTTTTCACATCGGCGGATTTGCTCGCCGTTTTGGTCAATCAGGCAGAGAATTTCCACCTGGGAACTGTCCATGATGGCGTTTGCCACCTGAAATTCTTCTTCCGGTGTAAGGCTGCGCCCCTCCAGGGCAAGAGCCATTTGGACAGAACCCCAAAACTTTGCGCTCTCCCGGAATTTTTTTCCCAGGTCCTCTAAAATCTGGGCAAATGGCGCCTCCGGGTCCAGGTAGATCGTCATTCCCGATTTATTTCCTTTAATCATCACGGTACTGTGCATAGATCATCACCTCTGTTTGTTCTTCCTTTAATCACCAATCGTAATATCCGAAGCCTCCAAAGCACCGGTATCTAAAATCTTATCCAGGCTGGTATAGCCATAATACAGCTGGTAGGCATGCTTGGCAAGCAAGGCCGCATTTGAGGACTTATAACCATAAGGAATATTTACGGTTACACAGATTTCCGGGCTGGCAAAAGGACCATAGGAAATAAAAAATGCATGGTTCCCTCTTGCCTTGGATTCCTGGGCTGTACCGGTTTTTCCGGCAATCTCTATCTGGAGATCATTAAAAATCCGGTTATTGCTGATTACGTTTCTCATCCCCTGGGCTACTGCATCCCAGGTGGAATCCTGAATATTAATATGATCGCTGGCTTCCGGCGTAAAGTCATGAACTAAATTTCCGTCCGGGTCAACCTCCCTGTCCAAAAGACTTAATTCAAACACTGTCCCCCGGTTAGCTAAGGCCGCCACATAGCGGGAAAGCTGAACATTAGTATAACTGTGCGTTCCCTGTCCCATGGCGGAACGCTCCGGATCGATATCGGAAATCTCCGGGTCACGCTCGGAAATCTCCACACCGGAATCATGATTTAAGCCAAACATAGAGGCGTATTTTTTTAATACCTCCAGCCCTTTTCCCGTATTATACACGCCGTTTTCATCGGTGGAAAGACGGTGAGCCATTTCGGAAAAATAGCAGTTACAGGAATTTTGCAGTCCGCCTATCACATCCAGTTCCCCGTGATGCCCCGGACTTATCCAGCACCGGATGGGCTGGGCCACCTCCTCATAAATTCCCGTACAGGTAATCTTCTCCTCCAGCCCCACCACGCCCTCTTCCAGCCCGGCAACTGCGGTAATCGGCTTAAATGTAGAGCCGGGTGCCTTCTGGGCCTGTGTGGCATTATTGTACAGAGGCTGGGAGAGATCATTTTGCAGGCGGGAAAAGTACGCACTGTCTACCGTTCCCGACATTCGGTTATTATCGTAACTTGGATAAGTAACCAGGGCAAGCACCTCTCCTGTCCGAACATTAGTCACCACACAGGCGCCGCTGCACGGATCTAAGGCCAGCTGGGCCGGCGTTATCTGGATTTTTGAAATCTTATCAATCAAAAAAGTATAGGCATAGGTATCCCCATTATTCTGCAGGGCAGCAATCTGATCTGGCTCATTCTCCAGAACACCCTGATCATAAAGGGCCAGGCAAAGCTGCCTTCCGGTGATGATATTATCGTTAATTAAAAACCGGTAAATTCTTTTTGTAAAACGAACATCCTCCATCAGCTCATTCAGGCAGTAATCCACAAGCTGCTGATAGATGTCATCTGCACTGGAGTATTTATTATCGGCATTCAGCTTTGTCGTATCCACCCAGCTCTGCGCGATTCCCTCCTGCAGGTAATCTCTCAGACTAATTTCATCAGCCTTCCAGGCAAGGTAGGCTTCACTGGTAATATCAATCTTACTCTCATCGATAATGTTTACCGCAGAGGAAGAGAGCCAGGTATAAATATAAACCATATAATTGGCAAGATCCGGCGGAAGATTTTGAATGGATAATGCATTGGGATTCATCAGTTCGGTGCGGAGCTGCGCCATAATCCTCTCACGAGAGGATTCAAAGGTACTCTGGATTTGCTGCTCTATTACCGAAGCATCTTCTTCCTGAAAATGGCTTAATGAAAGAACGTTATTATTAATTAGCTGATAATAGGCGTCCTTAATCGGAATTTTTAAATTACTGGCATCAGTTTTCTCCGTATTCGGCTCATCCTCAAGCACCAGGGTATCAATTAAAATACCGGCAAGCTGCTGTTCAATCAAATGATAAATCCCCTTCTGTAAATCAGCATCAATGGTTAAATACAAATCATTTCCAGCCTTTGCTTTTGTCTCTTCTTTAACCTCACGTATCCTTCCCCGGTTATCTACATTAACCTTCTGAAAACCCCGTTCTCCGTGAAGTGCTGTTTCCATCGACTCTTCGATTCCAATCAGGCCTACCGTATCGTTAATGTCGTAATCCGGGTTCTGCTTTTGCAGCTCCTCAAGCCTTTCCTTCTGCATTTTTCCCGTATAGCCGATAATCGGGGCAAAATAAATACTGTCGTTATAGACCCGTATCGAGGATTCCTCAATATTGACCCCTAAAAGATCTGCTGTATTTTCCAGAACTTCGGCTACCGTTTCTTCGTCCACCCGCGAGGCAACCACTGTGGACTGGTATCTCTGGAAGGCGACAAGGGACATCGTATAGCGGATATTCACCAGCTTCAACGCAGTTTTATCATCCAGCATTACCGTATTGCCCTTATCATCCTTTATCTCATTCAAGTCATAAATCTCTTTCTGTCTCTCTAACAGCTCCCTGGCAGTAACGTCTATCGGAAGCTTGCCCGTTTTATCGTCGAAATGTTCTTCTTCACTGAGCTCGTCGATGTACTTACATCCAAAAATGTCCCTGAGAAATCCCAGCCGTCCGGTTTCGCTGGAAGAGGAATAAAACACCTCTCCAAATTCATTTAGGCCAACCTCAAATTTCCCCTCGATCGCCACCTCATGTTTATCCAGAATATTGACCAGGCGCAGAAGCATCGCATTAAGATCAGCGGCATCCCGATAATCGCCGGTATCCTGTACCGTAACGGAATAGGCCAGCTCATTATAGGCTAAAAGCTTTCCGTTTTTATCATAAATATTCCCCCGTGTACCAGGTGTGTACACCGTTTTCTCAGTCTGTTGGATATATTTATTCAGCATATCCTCCCCACGGACAATCTGCAGGTTAAACAGATGGATCACTAAGATCGCAAACATGCAGGTAAAAGTCACCGTCAGGGCGAATAGTCTGGAATAAGCTATCTTGCGGACAGATTCCTTCAATATTTCCCATAAATCCTTGAACAATGTTTACTTCTCTCCTCTTCTGCTTTAAACAATTTTTGTATCTCTTCGTTTGTCAATCTCCTCCAGCTTCCGGCTGATAAATAAGAACAGGCGATAGATAAATAAGGTGGTTACAACACTGAAAATAATTTCCGGCAGCATGATTTTCCGAAAATAATACAGCAGGTTTAGCTTTCCCCGAATTAAAAACCGGAACACATACATATACATATTATACATCAGCTCATTGACCACACACAGAAGTAAGGGCAGGGTAATAAATTCCTCATAATAATATTTCGTACATATGCCATTAATATACCCGATATAGATAAATACCAGCATATAAAAGCCAAAGGGCCCGCTGTAAAATAAATCCAGCAAAAGCCCGGCAAACAGCCCATAGAAAATCCCCGCCCAGCTTCCATGGATAAAACCAAAGGAAAACGTTAAAATCAGCAAAAGGTTAGGGGAGGCAGACAAAAAGGGGATCATGGGAAAAACACAGGTCTGGACAGTAAATGCCAGAACCATTAACAGCAGGTTAATGACAATTCGCTTCATGAACCTGCCCCCTCTCCTGCCTGAGGTTCGTCATCCCCCATACTCTTGGTGCCGGTGATAATCAGCACTTCCTGAAGATTATCAAATTCTGCCACAGGAATCAGATAACCGGACTTGGTCAGCCGTTCCGGGTCGATGGTGATATCCGCAGCATAACCGATTAAAATTCCCGGCAAAAACTTGGAACTGATATTTGAAGTAATAATCTGATCGCCATCTTTAACATCGCCGTCTTTAGTAATATTGGTAATTCTCAGGCGCCCTTTCTCAAACAGGGTTAAGTCTCCCGCCACGATGCACCGGTCATTCGACTGCATCGCCATGGCGCTTACCCGGCTGGAATCATCGATAATGGAACGAACCGTAGCGTAATTGGCCCCAACGTCGGTGACAATACCCACCAGACCGCCGCCGGCAATCACATTATTATCCACCTCCACACCGTCAGCAGAGCCTTTATTTACCCGAAATACCTGAAACCAGTCCCCTGAATCCTTGGCAATGATTCTTGCACCGATTTTATCGTAATTCATGTAGTTTTGATCCAGCTGATACAATTCCCGCAGACGGTTCAGCTCAAACTGACCAGACTGAAGCCGGTTATTCTCCTCAATCAGGCGGGCCACTTCTTCTTTTAAACGCTCGTTTTCGGCAAGGGCAGTTTTTAAATGCGTGTAGTCCCGATATTCGGTATAGATTCCATTTCCCAGTGCATTTACTCCGGTCTGGAGGGGAACCAGGACAAAGCCCACGCCCGTGCGCAGGGGCTCTAAAATACCATCTTTAAAAGAAGTAACACCAATCAGCAGAATACAAACCGCTGAGAGGCCAATGAGAAGATATTTACTGCGTTTCATTTCCATATAATAATGAACCTCATTCTATTCTTTAAAAATTCCATATACTCTTTTTCTGTTTTTCTCTGTTTCTTTTTTCTCTATTTTTTTCTGGATTTGTTTTTCTCTATTTCTTTTTCTCTATTTGCTTAAAACTGCCTCCGGCGGTAAACTTTTACAGTAACCTTCATTCGCCCACAAGTGGTCGTACCACCATAAATAAAAGTCTGCTGAGCGTACTTGGAATACCTGAACTTAGACCGCCTAATCGGCGGTAAACTTTTACAGTAACCTTTCATTTAAAAAACTGATATACGTAGTATCTCCAATAATAATGTGATCTAACAGAGAGATACCAAGCATTTCACCGGCAGATTTTACCCGAAGCGTCAGCTGTTTATCTTCCTTACTGGGCGTGGGATCTCCGCTGGGATGATTATGGATTAATACAAAGGATACACTATTGCACCGCAGGGCTTCCCGGTAAATATCTCTGGGAGAAATTACAGCAGAATTAATCGTTCCCTTGCTTAAGATTACATCTCCAATCAGCTTTTGCTTCGTATCCAGGTAGAGTGCCCTTACCTGCTCCTGTTCAAGATGACGCATATCTTCCATACAATAAGCAGCCACATCCGCCGGATCACGAAAGGATTTTATTCCGGCTATTTTTCCCTGATGCCAGATCCTGCGTGACAGTTCTCCGATACACAGTATTTGTACGGCTTTTACCTTGCCCACACCATGGAATTGAAGCAGATCCTTTAATTCAAGATGCATTAACTTAAGAATACCACCGTCTTTTGCTTTACTGTTAAGGATTGTCTCTGCCAATTGAACTGCATTTTCTCTTCTTGAACCCATGCGGATAATAACCGCTAAAAGCTGGGCATCAGTTAGATACTGCGGCCCCTTGCTCAGGCAGCGCTCAACGGGCCTGTCCTGTTTTGGAAGCTCTTTCATAATGACTTTCTGCGGTATCTGAGGGATTGCCGATGGCTTTTCCTGATTGTCCGCTATCTTGACAACTTGATCCATTTTTCATCCTCCTTTAGGATTTCCTTCTTCTCTCCAAGTACGAATTTCCGGGATGATTATGGATACCTGATTTTATTCTAACATAAGTTTTTTATTCTGTATATGATTTTCCTTATATTTATTTGCATTTTAGCAGATCCGCCACCGAAATAATCCCTTTTTCTGTCAATTTCTGCAAAGTTGTAATAATTCCCAATTTTGCATGAATCCAGGTCAGTCCGCCCTGGAAGTAAACAGCATAGGGCGGCTTAATCGGCGCATCTGCACTTAATTCAATTGAAGCGCCCTGGACAAAGGCTCCCGCTGCCATAATCACAGGAGCATCGTAGCCAGGCATATTCCACGGTTCCGGCGTAACAAAGCTGTCCACCGGCGCCGCTGCCTGTATTCCCTCACAGAAGGCAATCACGCCCTCAGGCGTACCAAAAGTAATTGCCTGGATAATATCGTGCCGTTCTTCCTGTTTATCAGGCACTACAGCAAAACCAAGATCCTCATAGAGATTTGCAGCAAAAATTGCGCCCTTGAGTGCCGAAGCAACAACCGTGGGCGCCAGGAAAAGTCCCTGATAAAAAGCAGTATTCAGCCCTAGGCTTGCCCCAACCTCACGACCAAGTCCCGGTGCTGTAAGGCGGAAGGAAGCCCGCTCAATACATTCTTTCTTTCCGGCAATATAGCCGCCGATGGGAGCCAGCCCGCCGCCCGGATTTTTAATCAGGGAACCGACGACCATATCTGCCCCCACATCCGAAGGCTCAATCGTCTCCACAAACTCACCATAGCAGTTATCTACCATACATATAACCTCAGGTCTTTTGTCCTTAATAAAACGGATTAGCTCACCGATTTGTTTTACAGATAAGGTAGGGCGGGTTGCATAGCCTTTAGAACGCTGGATTGTAACCAGCTTTGTTTTTTCATTCAGCGCCTGCAAAATACCAGGATAATCAAAATTTCCATCAGGAAGAAGGTCCACCTGGCGGTAAGTTATCCCGTATTCTTTTAATGAGCCCGCCGAATCCCGGATACCGATAACCTCTTCAAGTGTATCATAGGGCTTTCCCACCGGCGAAAGAAGCTCATCCCCCGGTCGCAAATTGCCGGAAAGTGCAATATGAAGGGCATGGGTGCCGCTGATTAAGTTAGGACGGACTAATGCAGCTTCCGTATGAAAGATACCCGCATATACATCTTCAAGGGTATCCCGCCCCAAATCATTATATCCGTAGCCGGTTGTGGCGGCAAAATGGATATCACTCACCCGGTTATCCTGCATTGCCTTAATTACCTTTAACTGATTGATTTCCGCCCGCCGGTCAATTTCAGCAAACCGTTCGGCAAGTCGGTTTTCGATGCGAAGGCAGAAATCCAGCACTTCCTCCCGGATTCCCATTTGCTGGTAGATTTCCTTAATTTCTATCGCTTCATCCCTGCTTTGATTCATGATGTCTTGATTCATTGTTTTATCACCTTTTTACAATATTCTTTATCTTCATTTATCATTTG
>Ga0224483_100576_pt1 | contig 11871 bp, 6 predicted proteins | sample hydfratestSal1_FD_181453 | JGI IMG/M metagenome (GOLD analysis project Ga0224483, IMG submission 181453) | Metatranscriptome of mouse feces microbial communities from Columbus University, Ohio, United States - Sal1 (Metagenome Metatranscriptome) ... | reverse complement strand
GACGTCTTTCGTATACATTCTTAATGATTCAATTTAAGGCTGTTGGTTCAATTCATCCAGATACCGCTGGGAAGCCCTTGCACGCTGAGTCCCCGGGTGCAGTTCCACCATACGCTGGTAATACTTCTTGGCATTTTCCGCGTCTCCAATCTGCCGGTAAGACTGTGCAAGATAGTAAACTGCATATCCATCCTGATAATCTTCCTCCACCTGAACCACTTTTTCCAGCCCAGTGACTGCCTCCTGGAATTTTCTGCTGTTGTAATCCTGCTCCGCCTGCTGGTAAACGGCTGCAATATACTGCTCGTTTACCTGAGCGCTCAGGGTGTTATACATTGCTTTTGCCTGGGTTCCCAGTAAATTCTGGTCGACATTTCCGATACTGTCGCCTGCCGCCTGAATATTCTGCTGTGAAAAAGCCTCATACACTGCCAGAAGCTGTTCATAGTTGTCAATAATTTTCTGGCTGTCATCGGATTTGCCTTCCATCTGCTTAATCTGTTTATTCAGCTTCTCGATTTCCTGCTCCAGTCCCTTGATTTCCTGTGTACGGCTGGTCAATTCATTATTTGCCTCCAATTCCGCCTTACGCGCGTCTGATATGGCGCTCTGGCGCACATTGGGAGTGATAAGAAACCAGGTAATCAATATGCCGATCACCACACCGATTACCAGATTTAATATGGTCATTACCGGAGAAGTATCTTTAAAATTCGTAGGCTGAATAATCACATCATTTCCGCTCTGATAAGAGGCTGTATTTTCTTTTTTTCGATGACTGCTTTTTCCAGAAGACGCCCCTTTCTGCAGATGCTGGTCTACCTCCTGCAGATATCTGAGCGTAGTAATATTACTGTTATCAATTTTTGCTGCTGCCACAAGTTCTCTCTTGGCAAGTTCGTATTTATTTTCCTGCATATACAAAAGCGCAAGAAGCTGATGCCCCTTAATCAAACCGGGATTTGAGGCAAGGATCTTTTTTAACTGGATAATAGCGAGGTCTCTGCTGTTCTGCTGGCAATAAAGCAATGCCTGATTATATTTCTTAATGGTCTGATTCACAGAACTCAGCCTGGAACGATTAGACTGTATCGCTTCCAGATACTGTTCCGCCGGATTATCTTCTGGCTGAAGACTGCGGCTGATCACCCATTCACTTAAAGCGTCTACCACCTCTCCCATTTCAAAATAGACCAGCCCTAAAAGATTTCTTGCCGGGATATTTGCCTTATACAATCTCAGGCTCTTCCGCAGAGATTCTGCTGCTCCGGACAAATCTCTGACGCCTGCTCTTCTCAATCCGTCATTGTACAGGGTATTTGACAAGCGAATAATTTTATTATAAGAATCCATATTATTCCTTCCTCACTCACTAACGATGTTGTCTTGCTTCTCTTAAAATTTCCTGCATAATATCTGTCATATCCGTTAAATCCCTGTCATATATGGCGTCCTCTGCCTCTTCTACTTCCAAGCTGGGCTTAAATTTCTTTAATTCTTCTTCAAAGTCAATCATGACATACCTCCTGTTATTCGTTCTAATTCACCTATAAGATAGAGAGAACCTGCACAAAACAGAACCTGGCCTGTTTTTTTAACCGACAAGGCATATGCATATGCTGCCTCAATCTCTCCGATTTCTGTAATCTTGACGGTATCCTGTCTCTCTTTCGCTTTTTTTTCAAAAATCTCTGCCAGATCTCCAGCGTCAATTCCCCGTATTCCCGGAACTGTAGTCAGAATAATCTCTTCCCAGTTCCTCTCCGCAAGCAGACGGTCTGCCGCATGCAGATAATCCTTTTCCTTCACCATGGAGAACAGCAAAACTGCCGGGTTTTTGCTGATCAGAGCTGCCGCCTCCAGAAATTTTTCAATTCCCTCCAAATTATGCGCTCCGTCAAAATACACCTCTGTAGCTGCCTGCTGCATTCTGCCTTTCCATTTCACCTGAGCAAATCCCTGGCGGACTGCCTGTTTGGATATACACTCGTTTTTCATCAGGCACTGCACCGCCCGCAGGGCAAGAGCTGCGTTTCCAACCTGATAGGGCGCTGCAAACGGTATCTCCAGCTCAGTAATATCATAACCAGAATCATAAGAAAATGCAATCTTTTTTCCATTGTTTAATAAAATCTTAATCTCACTGGGAAAGACGGGGTACAGGGGACACTCCAGACTGGATGCATAATTTTCAATTACTGTACGCACCTTTGGCAATGAAGCGTCATATACTGCCGGAACATGCTTTTTTAATATCCCTGCTTTCTCCGAAGCAATTTCAGAAATGGTGTGTCCCAGAATTTCTGTATGTTCCAGGCTGATTGAGGTTATCACAGTGAGAACAGGCTGTTTTACCACATTTGTAGCATCCAGCCTGCCTCCCAGCCCCGTCTCCAGAACAGCATATTCCACCTGCTGTTCTGCAAAAATTATCATGCCCATTGCGAAAATATATTCAAAAAACGTTGGATAAGGCAGCCCTTTCTGCAGCATATCTTCTGCTGCCTTTGCCACCTGCTCTGCCGCTTTTACAAAAAGATTTCTGTCGCAGGGCTTTCCTTCTACAACAAACCTTTCTTCCATGAATACCAGATGCGGAGAAGTAAACATACCTGTTTTTTTCCCTGCCTGGCGCAGCACACTGTCAATACAGGCACAGACGCTTCCCTTTCCGTTACTTCCCGCCACATGAATTACCTGAAATTTCTCCTGGGGATTTCCCAGCCGTTCCAACAGTATTCTGGTATGTTGCAAATTATTTTTTTTTGTAAATTTAGGAATTTCCAAAATGAATTCCACAATTTCTTCATAAGTTCTCATCCATGTTTATCCCTTCGCTGTCACAAACATTTCCCACTGCCCTCTCGGTTCCGCTGTCCAATGCTTTCGTGGACATTATAATACACTAACGTACTGAAATCCAGCCCTATTCAAAGAAATCTTTGAATTTTCGTATGACAAATTTCTACAGAACAGAGAACTTTTGACACCGCCCATTTTGCCGCGAGCAGCACTTTAGCGCATACTCCTTTTATACTATAGAAAGACACTTTCACGCTTTCGCGCGGCAATTTTTTCCTATAGAATATTAAAAAGGCATCTGCCTTCCCAAACGGCTGACAGATGCCTTATCTCTGAGAGACTATGCTTCCAGCGCGCACATGAGGATCCTATCCTGCTTTCGCACAAATTCAAGTCTCTTTTGTTTCTCTTTTACCAATACCCGCAGTTCATCAATCTCTACACAGACACCTGGATATACATAACCATTCACTCGAATGGTGCCTCCTTTGGCGCGGGCTACCTGATCTTCCAGTTTCTCCAGTTCTGCAGTGTCTCCCGCCAATAATGCAGTATCGCGAATTTTCACACGCAGAAGATCCGTACGTCTGGGATCGTTCTTCTTTTCCTGCAAAATCTTCAAACCTTCTTCAATCTTGGCAAGATTTTCCTTCTCTACCTGAATCTTATTCTGCAAAATACCAATCCTGCGCCGTACTGCAAGATCATTTCCAATCTTCACGTTGGTGCTCACTTCACCGTCACTGCCCAGAATATCTGCCTCAATACTCTGAATTGCACCTACTTCGCCTCCGATAATGCTTGCTTTTCTTCCATTCAGAATAATGCTCTCACCGCAGGATACCTGACAGTTCAAAAATACATCCGCCTGAATTGTTCCATTGGCATGTACACGCGTATATTCAAAGAACTTGGCTGAAATATTTCCTTTACTGTTAATCACTGCCCTGGAAGCTCCCATGACTCCGCTCCGAAGTACAATGTCTTTGCCTGCCTCGATACTGGCTCCTTCTACAATTCCGTCTACCGTCACTGTCCCTGTTGCCTTGACAATCAGACCGCTGCAGATGCTGCCGTGAATGATAACATCTCCGCGGAAATCAATATTTCCTACATTCAAATCTGCATCGCCATTTATCTCATATACCGGCAGAATTACAATCCTGTCTCCATTCTTGTCAATTTTACCATCCATCAGAGAAGTATAGGTCAGACCGTCTTCTGAGCGCTCAAATCCTTTACCCTTGAGCGGAACTAAATCTCTTCCGCGCTTAGCCAGAACCGGTTTGCCTTTCAGATTCATGCCGTCCTTACCCTGCACTGCCTTATGGTATTCTGCAATTACCTGTCCCTCTGTGACCATCTCTACCATCTTAATGCTCCAGTAATCCACCGAACCATCTGGTCTCACTTTAGGTTTCTTGCTAAAATTCATGTCAAATTTATAATCATAATAACCGTCTATCCCATCTACTGCCTGATCTCCTTCCGCAATAAGGACTTCCTGATTATAAATCTGCTGCTCTATCATATCACGAACTTTCTGTTCTTTTATTCCATAAGATATGCCGCTCTGCCGTAGAATCTCTGTAATATCATCTAAATTATAGCCTTCAAAATCCGGTCTCGGCAAATAAAGAAAAGCTTTCATACTGTCATTACTAAAACGAACCTTTGGATCATCTCTCGTCAATGCTGTCATTACAGATTCCCCCTTCGCATGGAATTTCTGTGAAAAATACCGCTATATATATTATTCTAACAAGATTCAAGAAATTTTTCAATATTTTTATTTTTTTTTTACATTTTCTATTTCATCTGTAACAGGCGTTCTTCCACCTGAGCCATCATCTGCTCATATTTCGCCAATTTTTCCTTCTCTTCCTGTACCTTCTTCTCCGGCGCCTTATTCAGGAATTTTTCATTGGAGAGCATTCCTCTGGAGCGGGAAAGCTCTTTTACAAGGCGCTCCTTTTCCTTCAAGAGGCGTTCCTTTTCTTTCTCAAAATCTACCAGGTCTTCCAGAGGAAGATACACCACAGCGCCGGGAATCACCACCGATACTGCATCCTCGCCAATACCCGTTTTATCCTCCTGTACCTGAATCTCGCTCGCGCTGGCAAGCAGGCTGTAGGCCGTTTTCATGCTCTCAAATGTATCTTTCAATTCACAATCCGCAGTTACAATAAATACCTTCGCCTTTCTGCTGGGCGGAACTTCCATTGCTGTTCTGGTATTGCGGATTCCTTTTACCAGGTCCTTCACATGCTCCACTGCCTCTTCTGCCTGTGCGAAATGATACTCTTCTCTGTATTCCGGCCACCTGGATAACATAATCGTTGGTTCTTCGTCCTGCAGCGTACAGAAAATTTCTTCTGTAATAAAAGGCATGCAGGGATGCAGCAGCTTTAATGCTTGTATCAGAACCGTTTTCAGGGTCCACATTGCCACCTTGGCTGATTCCGGATTTTCCTCTTTTTTAAAGGTCCTGGTCTTTGCAATCTCAATATACCAGTCGCAGAATTCATCCCAGATAAAATCATAGACCTTTTGAACCGCAATTCCCATCTCAAATTTATCCATATTCTCGGTGACATCCCTGGCAAGGGTGTTAACCCTGGACAAAATCCATTTATCTTCTATCTCAAGCTGATTGACAGACGGCTCGGCCAGCTTCTCTTCACCGATATTCATCATAATGAAACGGGAAGCATTCCATACTTTGTTAGCAAAATTCCGGGATGCCTCCACACGTTCCCAATAAAAACGCATATCATTGCCCGGAGCATTTCCGGTAATCAGCGTCAGTCTCAGTGCATCAGCGCCATACTTATCAATAACTTCCAGAGGATCAATCCCATTTCCAAGAGATTTGCTCATCTTGCGTCCCTGCGAATCCCGTACCAGACCATGGAACAATACTGTCTTAAACGGCGCTTCTCCCATCTGTTCATAACCGGAAAAAATCATACGGATTACCCAGAAGAAGATAATATCATAACCAGTTACCAGCACATCATTGGGATAGAAATAATCCAGATCCTCTGTCTTCTCTGGCCATCCCAGTGTGGAAAACGGCCACAGCGCAGAGGAAAACCATGTATCCAGCGTATCTTCATCTTGTATCATATGCGCACAGCCGCATTTCGGACATTTCCCAGGGTTCTCTCTTGCCACTGTAAATTCCCCGCATTCCGTGCAATAGTAAGCTGGAATCCGGTGTCCCCACCAGAGCTGCCTGGAAATACACCAGTCTCTGATATTATCTGTCCAATTGAAATATGTCTTATCCATACGCTCCGGCAAAAGTGTGATATCACCATTTTTAACTGCTTCCACCGCAGGTTTAATGAGCTCATCCATTTTCACAAACCACTGCTGCTTCACCATTGGCTCCACTGTCGTGCTGCACCTGTCGTGTGTTCCCACATTATGGGAATGAGGTACAATTTTAACCAGAAGCCCCTGTTCTTCCAGTTCCTGAACCATCCTTTTTCTGGCTTCATAGCGGTCCATACCTGCATATCTGCCCCCGTTCTCGTTGATGGTGGCATCATCATTCATGATATTGATTTCTGGCAGATTATGGCGTTTTCCGACCTCAAAGTCATTGGGGTCATGTGCCGGCGTAATTTTCACACACCCTGTCCCAAATTCTTTGTCCACATAATGATCTGCCACGACAGGAATCTCACGGCCCACCAGGGGCAGAACCAACGTTTTGCCGATTATATCCTGATACCGTTCATCTTCCGGATTGACAGCCACTGCCGTATCTCCCAGAAGCGTTTCCGGCCTGGTGGTGGCAATCTCAACAAATCTGCCTTCCTCTCCTTTGACCGGATAATTGATATGCCAGAAAAATCCATCCTGTTCCTCATGCTCTACTTCTGCATCTGAAATAGAAGTTTTGCACACTGGACACCAGTTGACAATGCGGGAACCTTTGTAAATCAGCCCCTTATTGTACAGTTTAATAAAAACCTCCTGCACAGCATGGGAACAGCCCTCATCCATAGTAAAACGTTCTCTGTCCCAGTCCGCTGAAGAACCTAATTTCTTCAATTGTTTAATAATACGCCCGCCGTATTCTTCTTTCCACTCCCATACCTTTTCCAAAAATCCTTCTCTGCCGAGTTCCTTCTTGTCAATCCCCTGTTCTTTGAGAGCTTCAATAACTTTGACCTCTGTAGAAATAGAGGCATGGTCCGTGCCAGGCTGCCAGAGGGCATTATATCCCTGCATACGCTTGTAACGAATCAGAATATCCTGCATGGTATTGTCCAGCGCGTGTCCCATATGAAGCTGTCCGGTTATATTAGGCGGCGGCATCACAATGGTAAAAGGTTTTCTGCTCTTGTCAGCCTTTGCATGAAAATATTTATTCTCTTCCCATTTCTGATAAAGACGGTCTTCAATATCTTTCGGATCGTAAGTTTTGGCCAGTTCTCTATTCATGATAATTCTCTCCTTTAACGCATCACTTCATTTATATAAGCGTCTGTATTCAGTGAAAACGCCCCTTACCCAGTTCCGGTAAAGGGCGTGTCTTGGCACTACCTTTCTCTTCATCTTAAAAGTAATAAGAAAAATTGTCAAGTAGTTCCACCTAATATTTTCAAAATATTCTGATACACAAACGCTCTGGCCTCCTCCCTGCTGATCCCTTTCATTCTCTCACGATGGACCAGATAGAGCGCATAAAGCATATATTGGGATAAGACAGCTCCCCATACTTTCCAGGGATTCGTCTCCTGAATGCCGTCACTGTCTTTTACCAGCTTCATCAGCCGCTGGGTCATGCGGGCGCATGGTTCATATTCTTCCTTATATTTTTCTATTTCCTTTAACAAAATTCCACCATTTATGGTACTGTCGCTGATAATTTTCTCCAGCACTGCCAGTCCATGATATTTTTCATTTGCCTCTTCCAGCATATCCAGGCCTTTTGAAATAATTTCCGGTAAGGTCTGCCCTTCTTCCAAAAGCTTGATAATTACCTGAAAATGCCTTGTGGCCTCATATTCAATAGCGCCCACAATAATTTCTTCTTTTGTGGAAAAATACTCGTACGCCGTCCCTTTTCCGATTCCCGCCCGCGAGGTAATCTCAGACACTTTCAAAGTGCTCAGTTCCCTGCCAGACGCAAACAGCTCCAGCACTGCTTCATACATTGCCCTTACTTTAGGCGGATATATTTTTTCTTCCATCAGATCTCTTCCTCTACCATACTCTTATTGCTGTAAAACAAGTCATAAATGCAGGGAACTACCACCAGAGTCATAAGCGTTCCATAAATCATTCCTCCTATGGTAACAATCGCCATCGGCCTTGACATATCAGATCCCATATCAGACCCCAGCGCCATGGTGGACATAGCAAGAATCGTCGTCATCGCTGTCATAAGAATGGGACGCAGACGGGTCTTTCCTGCTGTTACGATTGCCTCCCGTTTGTCCACACCTTCCCGGCGGAGCTGATTAATATATTCCACCATCACAATACCATTATTTACAATGACGCCCACCAACATGATAAATCCAATCATGGCAATAATGCTCATCTCATTGCCGGAAATCAGCAAAGCGCCAAATCCACCTGTCAATGCAAGGGGAATGGTAAAGAGAATGATAAAGGGCGCCTTTAAGGACTGGAACTGAGCCACCATGATCAGGTAGATAAATGCAATTGCCAGCACCAACATCAGCATCAGCTGCTCCATTGCCTCATTGATGCTCTCATCCTCCCCTTTCATCTTGATGGTATAACCTTCCGGAAGATCATAATCTCTGACTGCTTTATTCACTGCATCGCCCACCAGACCTACGTTAAAGCCCTTGTCAATAGATGCGGTTACATTGACATAGCGTTCCTGTCCATCCCTGGAAATAGACAGCAAGCTGCTCATTTCTTCAAATTCCGCCACCGAAGAAAGTGCAATCTTCGATTCTTCTCCGCTTTCTTTGTCCTGATAGGTGAAGGTCAGTTTTTTTAGAGATTCTATGGAAGCTTCGCTCTGCTCCACCGTTTCCAGATAGATATCGTAGTCCTTAATATCTGTGGAAATCGTCGCGTCTTTGGTTTCATTTTTCATCTGTTCATTGACAAGCTGGTAAATCTGGGCTACTGTCATGCCGTACTTGGCAGCTTTTTCTTTATCTACCGTAATACGAAATTCATTTTCTGTGTCTTCTGCTCCAGTGGATACCTCCGCTGTTCCCTCAACTTTTTCCACAATGTCTTTGACATCTTGTGCAATTTTCTGCAGTTTTTCCAGTTCTCTTCCCTTAATCTGCACGGTCAGTCCATCTCCAGCCAGCATTCCCATATCCATCATGGAACTGCTGACATTGATTTCACCCTTCAGGTCTTTGGTCAGTTCTTTGATCTCTTCCGCAATCTTTTCATTCGTCAGTTCTTTTTCTTCTTTTAAAATAATATAGAGATTGATATTATTTCCATTGCTGTTTCCGCCTCCCATAATGCCAGAAGCAACGCCTCCGCCTCCTGCCATGGCTCCAACAGATTCCACATCCTCAATCGTCTGGATCTTCTCTGTCACCTGGTCAGCAAGCTCACACGCTTCTGAAAATTCTGAATCTTCTGGCGGCACAATCTCAACACTCATCTGAGTACTCTCCATTTCCGGCATAAATACCGTTCCCCTTGCCAGACACAATTTCATGCTCAGCGCCAGAAGCCCAATCATTACCAGAAGCACCAAAGGTTTCACCTTAAGAAGCTTTCCAAGTACCGCACCGTAAATTTCCTGGAACTTTTCAAACCATGGATGCTTAATATTTTTCGTCTTTTTCAACATTTTAGAACCCATCATAGGAACAAACGTCAAGGCGATAATCAAACTGGCCAGCAGTGAATAGGCAATCGTCAGTCCCATATCAACAAAGAGCTGCCTGGTGATTCCTTCTGTAAATACGATGGGAGCAAATACACAGACGGTTGTCAGCGTAGAAGCTGTGATGGCGCCGCTTACCTGTTTTGCTCCTTCCACAGCCGCTTTCCTTGACGACAGACCTTCCCCCCGCATACGATAAATATTTTCAATTACCACAATGGAGTTATCTACCAGCATACCGATGCCCAGCGCAAGGCCCGACAGTGAAATCATATTCAATGTCACCCCGCTGAAATACATGAGTACCACGGCAAAAATCACGGAAACAGGGATAGAACATGCGATTACCAGCGTAGGTTTTATGTCTTTGAGGAATATGAGCAAAATAATAATTGCAAGAATCGCGCCGAAAATCATGTTGTTCAAAACAGAATCCACAATCATGTCTATGTAGATGCCCTGATCCATCAATACAGATACAGTAAGCTTGTCATCTGCCTTTCTAAGACTGTCAAATTTATCATAAACACGCTTCGTAACATCCCCGGTGGAATAACCCGTCTGTTTCTCCACTGACAGCATAATGCCTGGTTTTCCATTCTGCCTTGCATAGGAATCCTCAGAATTGTCTGTCACCGCAATATCAGCCACATCAGACAGATGAATCACTTCCACGCCGTCCATGCCAAGATCCATCAGCACCATGTCCTGCAGCGCTTTCACACTGTCGACAGCATCTCCCACACGCACCATGTAACGTTCCCCTTCATCTGTAATATATCCTGCCGGCATAGAGAAATTCTGTGCTGTCAGAATATTGGTAAGGGTTTCCATCGTAAGGATCTGATTTAAATCTGCTGCGTCATATGCTTCCTCTTTACTGTCCTCAAAACTCTCTCTGGATTCCTTTAATTTATCTTCTCCGCTGGCAAGCTGCGCAGATGCGCTTCCCATTTCCACAGAACCTGCAATCTGGCTCTGGTTTATGGTGGCAAGGGTCTGATTGATGGTGTTTTTGCCTTCGGCAACACTTTGAAGCCCTGTCTCCATTGCCGCAATACCACCGTTGATCTGCACCAGTCCCTGTTCCGCCTCCGCCAGTGATTTGGAAATATAGGAGATCAGTTTTTCGTCAGAAGCATTTTCCTTTAAACTGCTGCCTTCCTGTGCTGCAAGTTCAGATTTGATTTTGGTAAGCCCTGCTTCCACTTTGGCAAGCTGCCCTTCCATCTCTGCCGTATCCTGCTGCATTTCCTGCATTGCCGCAATTCCATTTTCCAGTTTTGTCTTATTTTCCACCAGAACCTGCACCTGGTCCTGCAATGCTTTTAACGTCTCAATGCCTTGTTCCGTCTTTGTCTTTGTTTCCCGCAGCTGTGCAAGCTTGTTATTGAGGTCTGTCTCCGTCTGAAATAACTCAATTTTCTTATCGTTCAATTGATTCTGAGCGTCGCTGATCTGATTTGCCATCTTCTTCTGGCCGCTTTCCAGTTCGTTTTTACCACTGCTGATTTCATTTTCTGCAGAATTTATTTCATTTTCTGCATCTGAAAATTTTTCATCCAGAGAAGCCATAATTTTTTCATTTACGGAATCAATTTTATCCTGGTTTAAGGTCACATGCACAGATTCTTCAATTAATCCAGTCCCTGATACAGAAGCAACACCTTCAACGCTCTTAACTTCTGGAATCAGATCCTTTTCTGCATATTCACTGATTTGAATATCATCCATATCCTCCGCTTCTACTGCCGCAATCATAATCGGCATCATATCAGGATTCAATTTCATTATGATAGGGTTACCCACCTCTTCTGGCCAGTAGCCGCTGATCTGGTCCAGGCTTTCCCTCATCTCTACCGTAACAGAATCCATATTTGCAGTCTGTTCAAATTCCAGCACTACCATGGACATATTATTAGATGAGGTAGAACTGATATTTTTAATGTTTGAGGTGCTTGCCATCGCTCCCTCAATAGGTTCTGTCACAATCCGTTCCACCTGTTCCGGACTTGCGCCTGAATAAGTAGTCATTACAATCGCATAAGGCAAATTCATACTGGGCAGCAGATCTGTGCTCATCTTACTAAGAGAAACCACTCCCAGAATGATGACCAATACGATACCTACAATCACAGTGTATGCTTTCTTTACACTAAATTTTGACAGCATATCCTTTTCCTCCTGTGCACATTTAATTCTGACCCGCGGGT
>Ga0224483_100573_pt1 | contig 11917 bp, 11 predicted proteins | sample hydfratestSal1_FD_181453 | JGI IMG/M metagenome (GOLD analysis project Ga0224483, IMG submission 181453) | Metatranscriptome of mouse feces microbial communities from Columbus University, Ohio, United States - Sal1 (Metagenome Metatranscriptome) ... | reverse complement strand
CTGCAGGGAGCCTAATTCCCAATATTTAGTCGCTTATCAGCCTTGTTACGCAAATTGGGGAACGGTAGAATGCATTGGAAATCTTAATTCCTGTCTTTGCAGAGCTTGCATGGACTACTTGTCCATTCCCAATATACATAGCAACATGATTAATCCCGCCGCCATTTCCATAGAAAAACAAATCGCCTGGCTTTGCCTGGGATGCTTCAATCCTTGTCCCATAGCCTGACTGGGCGCTGGAAGAATGGGGCAAATAAATACCATATTTCTCATAAATCCGCATGGTAAAGCCGGAACAATCCACACCATTGGTTAAACTTGTGCCGCCCCACACATAACGGTTCCCAACAAACTGACATGCATACTGGACCATATCCACGCGCACGTCAGAAATGCCTTCCCCATAGCGGATCTCTGTCATGGTCATTGCTTTCGGGAGCTGCTCAGACAATTCCACAAATTCCCTTGCCACATAGCATTCGTCGCCATCCACATCCACTTTCAGCCATTCCCCCTGGTCCTCTAACATTTGGAGTTCTTCCCCCTCTGCAATCATAGTCCAAATGGAACAGTCTGTGTTTGGCTCCACCCTGGCATTCAACGTCTGGGTTGCAGATGTGGCAACTATGGATTTGACTTCATCCGCCCGGTTTGCCGCTTCCTGCCCAGTCAGCAGGAACTCTCCCTTTACATATCCAGTCACTTTCCCAGACTGGATTTTAAACCATTCGCCATCTGCTTCCAATATCTCGCACCCAGCGTCCACTGGCAGTTTCCCCACTAAATCAAATTCTTCCCCGGCGCCCTCCCGGATATTCAAATGGTTCTCAACCTGCGCAATCCCAAGGTTCGTATAACCGCATATGGTTGCCGGCGCGCTTTCCCCCACAGACCCTAACGCCGCTTCCCCTGAAACCAGGCTGCTGCCCAACGCTGACGTCACGCCTGCATCCAAGCTCGCAGCCCCCGCCCCCACGGTAAGGCTGTCGCTCAACATAGCTGCCACCCCTGCTTCCACACTGCCTGCCGCATTTACTGGCATCTGTACCATTCCAAAAATTGCCGCCCCGGCAATACATGCTGCAATTGATTTTCTAAGTTTGCTCCTCATTGTCAACCTCCCAGACTATCCTCTATCTTCAGTTTCCCTTACTCACCTATTTACAGGTGCATTATATCAACTGAATATTACCTTGTCAAGATTTTTGTAACATTTCTGTAACATTTGCACAGAAATTACGGAGCAAACTACTGATTGCCATCCAAATATATTAGTTATGGGCAGCAGCCCTTTCTTCTGGGTCTTTGTCTAATATAGAAAAAGCAATGTTTGTTGCATGGTCTGCCACGCGTTCCAGCCCTGTAACGATATCTGTAAAAATAATGCCTGACATAGGGGAACATTTCCCTTTTGCCATACGCCTGACATGGTTCTGGTGCAGCTGACGCTCCATATGGTCAATGTCATTTTCCAGTTCCAGGATATCCGGCAGGTTTTTTTCATCCAGCGTGACAAACATTTCCATTGCCTTCTCCAATATCACTGTAGTTTTCTGGTGCATTTCCTTAATTTCTTTCGCGCCCTTTTTGGTGAAATCCAAGTTCTCTTCCCGGCATTTCACTGCAAAATCCGCAATATTTTCCGCATGGTCCCCAATCCTCTCAATATCGCTCACTACATGGAACAGGCCGCCAATGCGCTTGGCGTCCACTACTGGAAGCTGCAGCTGATTGATTTTTACCAGATAATCCGTCAGCTCGTGGCTTAAAAAATCAATCTGCTTTTCCGTCTCATAGACCCTTGTTATTTTCTCCTCGCTCCCATCAAAAAACGCTTCCATGGCAAGGCTTAAATTGCCCCTTGCCATAATCGCCATACGCTCAATTTCCTGCGTGGTCTCCACCACTGCTGTGGAGGGTGAGAAAATATTCTGTTTCCCAATATAGAGGAATTGGTATTCTTTGCTCTCCACATCCTCCCCTGGAATTAACCGCTTGGTTAAAGATACAAATTGCGCTGAAAGCGGCAGGAACAAAATTGTCTGGAAAGTCTTAAACAAGGAATCTGCATTTGCAACGCAGCGCCCTACGTCCGACCCAGAAATATGTAAAATAAAGCGTTCAAACGGCTCCATGCCAAAGGCCAGCAAAATCCCAATAACCACCATACCAAATACATTGAACATTACATGGATAAGCGCCGCGCGCCTTGCATCCTTCTTAGCATCCAGGCTCGCCAAAACTGCTGGCGTGCAGGAACCAATATTACATCCCAAAATCACATAAAAGCAAACTGGGAGCGCCACTAAACCCTGGCTCGCCATCAGAAGCAGGATACTGACCGTTACAGAAGAGCTTTGGACAACGACCGTAATCAACGTCCCAAGCAAAATGCCAAAAATCGGGTTATTCAGGCTTCCCAGGATGTTCAGCACGCTTTGGTATTCCTTTAGGGTTGACATGGAATCCTTCATCATGCTAATTCCCATAAACAGCGCGCCAAACCCTAAAATAACCTCCCCGATTTTCTTCACCATGGGGCGTTTCCCAAACATCATAAATACAGCCCCCACAAAAAGGATCAACGGCGCAACCCCTGCTAAATTAAAGGCCACAAGCTGGGAAGTGATGGTTGTCCCAATATTTGCCCCAAAAATAATCCCCACTGACTGGGCAAGCGTCATAATCCCGGCATTTACAAAACTAACTACCATAACGGTAGTGGCTCCTGACGACTGGATAATGGCGGTGAACAATGCCCCAAACAAAACTGCAATGATTTTATTCTTCGTCATTGCCTCCAAAATAGTCCTGAGCTTTGCCCCAGCCGCTTTCTGCAGGCCTTGGCTCATAAAACTCATGCCAAACAAAAACAGCCCAAGGCCCCCAAGCAATGTTAATATTAATTCCATGGTATTCTCCCTTTTCCATCAGCAGGCATTCCTTTGCTGATTCCATTTCTCTGGTGTCATCCGTGCAGGCCTAGCCCTGCTTCCCAGGCCAGGCAATTGGCGCCAAAATAATTCTTTCCATATAAGATGTCCTGCCCCATCTGGAATTTTAACGCTTCTAAGCTGTCAAATTTACGCTCCCCGCGCACCCTGCTTAAAAAACTAACCCGCACCTTTGCGCCATACATGTCTTCTGATACATCGAACAGGTGCGTTTCCACGCCCACGGGATGCTCCCCTTCAATCGTAGGCTTACACCCCACATTTGTAATTCCTGGATACTTTTTCCCCTGAAATTCAGTAATTGTCACATATACGCCAAACGGCGGGAGCAGCTTGCCCTCTGGGGGGAGCAAATTGATGGTTGGGATGCCAAGGACTGCCTTGCCAAGTTTTTTCCCATGGAGGACCGTGCCATCCACAAAAAAACTGTACCCTAACAACTGGTTTGCCTTTTCCATGTTCCCTTTGGAAATTTCTTCCCGTATAAAGGTGCTGCTGATATCCCTTCCATCCGCCTGCATCTTGTCCACAACTTTCACTTCGTACCCATACTGCCCTGCATAATCCTGCAGCATCTGGTAATCTCCCCGGCGCTTATGCCCAAACCTGAAATCTGTCCCCACCACCATAAACTTCACATTCAGGCTGGTTACGATTTTCTCGATAAAGCCCTCAGGTTCCATGCACATAACGTCTTTTGTGAACGGGCATTCAATCAGGTAATCAATCCCGACGCTTTCAAACAGCTTCACTTTCTCCTGATTGGTGGTAAGCACCTGCGCCTTTTCATTCTGTACCTGCCCCCTGGGCGGTATGTCAAACGTGAACACCACTGCCTTAAGGCCTTCCCTCTCCCTTTTCTTCTCTGCCATATATTCCATTAGAAGCTCATGCCCCCGGTGCAGCCCGTCAAATTTCCCGAAAGACAGCACGGTCGGCTCTTTGACCTCAAATGAAAAACTTTGCTTTATGTATTCCATGTACCTGTCCCCTTGCTTAAGCAAAAATTTTGATTGGCCTGATATCCATCCGTTCCCCATCCCATTGGTAGATCCCGGCAAATATCTGCCTTTCATCATAGACCCTCAGGGGGGAGCTTTCATAAGCGCGGCCCCAAGCTTCCATCCACTCTGGCCTCAGGCGGTTCCCGTTGTGGAGCAGCTTGGCAAACTCTGGCTTTACAGATGCCTTAGGGTAGTGCCGGAATATCACATCTGTGCCATTCACAAGCCCCTCTAGGCTTTCCCTTGTCAGTTCCCCCTGGGGGTTTGCCTCCCTTGCAGCCCTGACACGGGCTTCTATCTCCCCTAACCGGAAAGAATCTTTTAGCTCAAAACCCGCTGCCCGAAGGCGGACTAAGGATTCCATGCATCCGCCGCAGCCCAGCTTCTCTCCAATGTCATGGCACAACGCCCTAATATATGTGCCTTTGGAGCAATGAACCTGCATTTGCACCTTAGGGAGAAAAACTTCTTCTATCTGAATAGAATAAATAACTACTTCCCGGGGCTTGCGTTCCACCTCTATCCCCGCCCTTGCCAGGTCGCAGAGTTTCTTTCCGTTTACTTTCAAGGCAGAATACATAGGCGGCACCTGCGCATAGCCCCCTACAAAGCTGGCAATTGCTTTTTCCACCTGCGCCTGGCTGCAAAGCACCTGGCATTCTGACAGCACTGTCCCGGTAATGTCCTGGGTATCCGTAATTTTTCCAAGAAGCAGCACCGCCTGATACACTTTATCCTTTTCTGTGACCATGCCGCATGCCTTCGTTGCTTTTCCAAGGCAGACTGGAAGCACGCCTTCTGCGTCCGGGTCTAATGTGCCTGTGTGGCCAATCCTTTTCTGCCGGAAAATCCCTCTGAGCTTTGCCACAACATCATGGGAAGTATAGCCTTTCTCTTTGTAAACATTGATAATCCCATCAACCATTTTCCTGCCCCTCTGCCAGTTCCTTTGCCATGCCGGCGCAAAGCCTGCTTATAACTTCCTGCGGGCTTCCCTGCATAGTGGCCCCGGCGGCCCTCTCATGCCCGCCGCCCTGATATTCCATTGCCAGCTTCGCCACGTTCACCCTGCCATTGGAGCGCATGCTCACCTTCCATGACTTGTCTTCATTTTCATAGAGGAATATGGCTGCCTCCACGCCCTTTGTCACGCGGAGCTGGCTGACAATCCCGTCCAGATGTTTCGGGAGTGCCTGGTACCTCTCCATCTCTTCCCTCGTCACCGTAGCGGCAATTACCCTGCCTTCTAAAAATAGTTCGCTGTTTAAAAGCGCCTGGCCAAGGATCTTGTTCTGGGCAAAGGTTTTCGTATAGAATGTGTCGTCCACAATCTTGCTGAAATTAATTCCTTTCCCCATCAAAACACCTGCCGCCTCCATGGTTTTTGCTGAAGTGCAGGAATATTGGAACACGCCTGTGTCATGGACAATGCCCACATAAATGCATTCTGCAATTTCCTTTGTAATTTTTTCCTCTTCTATTAATCCAAACACCAATTCAGAGGTTGAGCTTGCCTCAGGGAAAATATAATTTTCATCCGCAAAGCTGGTATTGCTGATATGGTGGTCAATGCAAATCGTTTTTTTCGCCGTATGGAAATATTTAACCGCATCCCCAAGCCGCGCTGTGTCCCCGCAATCCTGCACAATGCACAAATCATATACTTTATCGCTGCCGCAATGGTCCTTTATCTTATCTGCATGCGCCAAAAACTTGAAAATATTTGGGATTGGCTCTAGGTATACGTCAGCCTGAATGTTTGGGAACCATGTGCCAATGTAATTGTAGGTTGCCAGGCAGGAACCCACACAGTCCCCATCCGGCCGTACATGCCCGGCAATGGCAACTGTCCTGACCCCTTCCAATTGAGACGCTAAATCCTTCATTCCTGCCCCTCTCCCTGCTGCCTGTTCACATCATCAATCAGCTTTGACATATTGACCCCATACTCAATAGACTGATCCAATACAAACAGAAGCTGGGGCGTATTCCTAAGGTTGATATTTTTCGCAAGCTTGCTGCGGATATACCCTTCCGCGCTTTTTAACCCTTCTAACGTAGCCGCCTGGGATTCTTTATCGCCAAGCACGCTGATATATGCCTTGCAGCTTTTTAAGTCTGGAGCCACTTCCACTGCTACCACAGAAGTGAGCGGGTTTATCCTGGGGTCTTTGATCTCCCCACGGATAATATTGCTCAGTTCCCGCTGCACCTCACCATTAATCCTTATATTCTTAATGCTGTTTTTCCTCATATCCTGCCTTTCTACCGCGGCACTTCTACCATAATATAGGACTCTACCACATCCAATTCCTGAATGTCGCTAAACCCTTCAAATACCAGGCCGCACTCATACCCAGCCTTCACTTCTTTTACATCGTCTTTAAAACGCTTCAAGGAAGCCAGGTTGCCTTCAAAGATCTGTTCCCCTTCCCTGGAAATCCGTACTTTGCACCCTCTTTGGAACACGCCGTCCAAAATGTAAGACCCTGCAATATTCCCAACGCCGGAAGATTTGAATATCTGGCGCACTTCCGCATGGCCCAATACCTTTTCTTCAAATACTGGGTCAAGCATGCCTTTCATTGCCGCCTGAACATCCTCGATGGCATTGTAAATTACCTTATACAGACGCATATCCACGCCTTCACGCTCTGCAGTCGCCTTTGCTGTTGCATCTGGGCGCACGTTAAACCCAATGATAATCGCATTGGAGGCAGACGCAAGGCTCACATCAGACTCATTGATGGCGCCAACGCCCCCATGGATCACCTTCACCACCACTTCTTCATTGGACAGCTTCACAAGGCTCTGCTTCACTGCCTCCACAGACCCTTGCACGTCTGCCTTCACAATAATTGGCAGTTCTTTAATATTGCCTGACTGGATTTGGGAGAACAAATCATCCAAAGACATCCTGGATTTTGTCTCCTCTAACATCTTCTCGCGCCCTTCTGAGATAAAGGTCTCTGCAAAGCTTTTCGCTTCTTTCTCAGAATCCGTACATACAAAGATTTCCCCTGCATTCGGCACATTATTCAAGCCTAATATTTCCACTGGGGTGGATGGGCCTGCTTCTTTTACCCTTCTGCCCTTATCGTCTATCATTGCCCTTACTTTTCCGTAACAGCTTCCGCATGCCACTGGCTGGCCAACTTTCAGCGTGCCTTTCTGCACCAGGATAGTTGCCACAGAGCCGCGCCCTTTGTCAAGCTGCGCTTCAATGACAAGCCCCCTTGCGTTCCGCTTCGGGTTTGCCTTCAATTCACAGATTTCCGCTGTCAGGAGGATCATTTCCAATAAATTGTCAATCCCTTCATGGGTATGGGCAGATACCGGGACAAAGATTGTGCTTCCGCCCCAATCTTCTGGGATTAACTCATATTCTGCCAATTCCTGCTTCACCCGCTCAATATTGGCGCTTGGCTTGTCAATTTTATTGATCGCCACAATAATCTCCACACCTGCCGCTTTTGCATGGCTGATTGCCTCCACGGTCTGGGGCATAACGCCGTCGTCCGCTGCAACCACAAGGATTGCAATGTCTGTGGCATTGGCGCCGCGCATGCGCATTGCAGTGAACGCTTCATGCCCTGGGGTGTCTAAAAATGTAATTTTCTCCCCATTGCACTCTACCATATAAGCGCCAATGTGCTGGGTGATGCCGCCTGCTTCCCGGTCAATCACATGGGTATCCCGGATTGCATCCAGCAATGAGGTTTTCCCATGGTCTACATGCCCCATAACGCATACGACTGGAGGGCGTTTTACCTGGGTGGAAGCATCTTCCTCTTCTTCCTTGAGCAATTCTGCAATTACGTCCACTTTCTCTTCCTGCTCACAGATGCAGTTAAACTCCAGCGCAATTTCTTCTGCCGTTGCAAAATCTATCTCACTGTTTACAGTCACAATATTGCCCTGCAGGAACAGTTTCTTGATAATCGTAGAAGGCTGTACTTTCATGCGGTCAGCCAATTCCCGAATTGTAAGCTTCTCAGGGATTGTAATGCTCTTGATTGTCTCTTCTTCTTTCTTCTGAGGCTGCTGTGGCTGCTGGTTTTTCTTGCCCCTGGGCTTCTTCTCCAAATTATCAAAACGTTCTTTCTTTTTGCCCATCAGCTCCTTCTCATGGCGCTGGTTATTCCCTTTACGGTTGTCACGTTCCCTGCTTTCTTTGCCTCTTGCCTCTTCCATGGAAGCTGACTGGCTATTTTGGTTCAGCTTATTGATTTCCTGTTCAAACCTGTTTTTCTGCCCTGGGCGCCCATTCTGGAAAGAACGGTTATTCCGATCCCCTTGCGGGCGGTTATTCCTGTCCCCTTGTGGGCGGTTATTCCGATCCCCTTGCGGGCGGCTGTTCCGGTCTCCCTGGAACCTGTTATTCCGATCCCCTTGCGGGCGGCTGTTCCGGTCTCCCTGGAACCTGTTATTCCGATCCCCTTGCGGGCGGCTGTTCCGGTCTCCCTGGAACCTTGCCGGGCGTTCTTCCTGCGCCCTTATATTCCGATCCCCCTGCGGGCGGGCTTGCCTGTCTCCCTGCGGGCGGTTATTTCGGTCTCCCTGCGGCCTTGCCGGGCGTTCCTCCTGCGCCCTTATATTCCGATCCCCCTGCGGGCGGTTATTCCTGTCCCCTTGGAACCTGTTATTCCGATCCCCCTGGGGGCGTCCCTGCCTCCTTGGCGCTGTTTTGCTGTTCTGAGGGTTAAAAACAGCCGTAATGCTGGATTTCTTTTTGGGGCGTTCCCCTTCTTCTCTCCCATTCTCTGCCCCAGGCTTTGTGGATCCGTTTTTTGCCGGCTGCCCCGCTCCCGCTTTTACTGGCTGGGCGGCGCCTGCCTTGCTGGCAGCAGGCCTTGCCGGCTCTTTCCCCTGTTCTTCTTTATTTTTTACAGGAGGCTGCGCGGATGGCTCTGGCTCTGTTTTCCTGCTTGCTGTTTTCCCACCGGTAAAATTCCCTTTTACCATATCAATCACTTCATCTTCTATCGCGCTGCTTGCTGTTTTCTTCACAATATTTTTTTCCTTTAAAAATTCTATAATGTCCTTTGATTGTATTTTTAACTCATTTGCAATTTCATAAATTCTGACTTTTGCCATATGGTACTACCTCCGTTATTCCGTTTTGTCTGCTAATTTCAATTTCTCTATCAGGCTGTTTGCAAACCCTTCTTCCACTACCGCAAGGCTTGCACGGTGCTGTTTTCCAATTGCATGCCCTAATGTCTCCTTTGTTGCGTAAAGATACATTGGGACCTGATAAAAAGAACACATATCCCGAAACATTTTCTTTGTATTTTCTGACGCGTCTGTAGATACAATCACAAGAAATGCCCGCTGGGACTTCACTGCCCTCTCTGTAGAAAATTCTCCGCTTGCCACTTTCCCTGCCCGCTCCGCTAAGCCAAGCATGGACAGTATCCTATCTTGCTGCAACTTCTTCCATCTCCTTTGCCAAATTTTCAATTACCTCTTTGGGTATTGCCATTTTCAAGGAACGTTCCAGCCCCTTAACCTTCACTGCCTTTGCAAAGCACTCCTTGTTGGGGCAGATATATGCCCCCCTTCCATTTTTCTTGCCCGTGCCATCCAGAAGGATTTCATCTTCTGATGTCCGTATAATCCTCAGCATTTCTTTTTTCCCTTTCATTTCACCACATCCTACACATTGGCGCATGGGAACCTTCTTATTCATTTTCCTTGCCTTCTTTCTCGCCCCCTGGCTCCCCTGTTTGCCCTTCCAATCCTTCTTCGCTTTCTGGCCCTTCTTCCTCTAATGCTTCTTCGCTTTCTGGCTCCTCCCCATATTCTGAGCCTTCTTCACCCTCAGGGTTTTCCCCATATTCTGGCTCCCCTTCATCCTCAGGGCTTTCCTCATATTCTAGGCCTTCTTCATCCTCAAGGCCCTCTTCATATTCTGAGCCTTCTTCATTCTCAAGGCCCTCTTCATATTCTGGGCCTTCTTCATTCTCGAGGCCTTCTTCATATTCTGGGCCTTCCTCATTCTCGAGGCCCTCTTCATATTCTGGGCCTTCTTCATTCTCGAGGCCCTCTTCATATTCTGGTTCTTCCTCAAGGGTTCCTTCAGGCCCTGATTGCCCATTCCCCTCAAGCCCCTGGTGTTCTATGCCGGATTTTCCTTCCTCAAACTCTGGTGTTAATCCCTCTTCATATCCTTCCTCATTGCCTTCTTCCAACAACTCTTCATACTCATTTTCATAATCCATAAAATCTCCGGCTTCCCTTGCCTGGGTTTCACTCTTAATATCAATCTTAAACCCTGTCAGCCTTGCGGCAAGCCTTGCATTCTGCCCTTCTTTGCCAATCGCCAGGGACAATTGGTAATCCGGCACAACTACCTTTGCGGTCTTTTCTTCCGCGTCTGCAATTACTGAGATTACTTTTGCTGGGCTTAGGGCATTCTCAATCAGCATTGCCGCATTGTCGCTCCAATTGATAATATCAATCTTCTCCCCCCGTAACTCATTGACAATGGCGTTCACCCTTGCGCCGTTTAATCCCACGCAAGAACCTACCGGGTCTACATCTGGGTCATTGCTCCATACGGCAATCTTCGTCCTGCTGCCTGCTTCCCTGGAAATGCTCTTAATCTCCACAATCCCATCCTTTACCTCTGTCACCTCAGATTCAAACAGGCGCTTCACCAATTCTGGATGGGTCCTTGAAACCAGTATTTTTGGCCCCTTGGATGTGGATTTCACTTCCAAAATATAGAGCTTAATACGTTCTGTGGGTTGGAACACCTCGCTCTTCACCTGCTCATTTTCACTGAGGATGGCATCCACTTTCCCCAGATTAATGCTAATATTTTTGCCTACATAACGCTGCACAATGCCAGTCACCACATCTCGTTCTTTCCCATAATACTGGTCAAAAAGCACTTTCCTCTCTTCTTCACGGATTTTCTGCAGGATTACATTTTTGGCGTTCTGTGTGGCAATGCGCCCAAATTCCTTAGACTTCACCTCAATATTTACAATGTCCCCCACCTCATACTTAGAATTAATAAGCTTTGCATTGGCAAGGCTGATTTCCAATACGCTGTCTTCTACCTCTTCTACCACCGTCTTTTCTGCGTACACGTGGAACTCACAGGTCTCAGGATTGATATTTACCTTGATATTGTCAGATTTTCCAAAATGGTTTTTACATGCGGTAATCAGGGAATTTTCAATGGCTTCCAGCAATGTGTCCTTGCTGATGTCCTTTTCCTTTTCTAATATATTTAACGCTTCCAATAACTCATTGTTCATTTTTTTATCCTCCTGAAAAGTATTGCTGTTCTTACACACATTCTAAAAATCAAAAGCCAGACGGATCAATGCAATATCTGTTTTTGCAAATACCATTTCCTTTTGCCCTTCTATCTCAATAACCACCGTAGTTTCATCATATGACTTTAAGGTCCCATAAAATTCTTTTTCTTTCCCTATCGCCCGGTAAGTCCTGATTTCCACCTCTTTGCCCAGGCTTCTCTCATAATCTTTTGGTTTCTTCAAAGGCCTCCCTAACCCTGGGGAGCTTACCTCAAAAATATAGGACTCTTCTATAAAGTCCTGTTCGTCCAAAAGGCCGCTCATCTTCCGGCTGACAACTTCGCAGTCGTCCACCGTTATGCCGCCTTCTTTATCAATGTAAGCCCTTAGGTACCAATTCCCGCCTTCTTTTACATATTCTACATCCACCAGCTCAAACTGATATTCCTCTATAATTGGAAGCAGCAACTCCTCTGTCCGCTGCTCATAAATTTCTTTTCTTGACATTCCCGCACCTTCTTTCTGTTTCCTTCACTTCTCTAATTGATACCGATATTTAATCGAGTAGAGAAGGTTCCCTTTCCCCTACTCGCACGCCGGGTACCCGTCCGCTTGCTGGCATATTTCAGTTGGCGCCCGTGTGCATAAAATTGAGAGTGGGCATTTGCCCACTCTCAAGTCTGAG
>Ga0224483_100571_pt1 | contig 11923 bp, 12 predicted proteins | sample hydfratestSal1_FD_181453 | JGI IMG/M metagenome (GOLD analysis project Ga0224483, IMG submission 181453) | Metatranscriptome of mouse feces microbial communities from Columbus University, Ohio, United States - Sal1 (Metagenome Metatranscriptome) ... | reverse complement strand
CCGGTCTTGTTTTATGATAGTCACTAATCTGATTAGCCAAGTAAGGACAATACACCCTGTGTGGACTGATTAGCCTGTGCCAACATAGACTGTCCAGCCTGAGCAAGAATGTTGTTCTTGCTGTACTCAACCATCTCTTCTGCCATATCAACGTCACGGATACGAGACTCAGCAGCAGAAGTATTCTCAGAAATATTATCCAAGTTAGAGATGGTATGCTCTAATCTGTTCTGTAATGCACCAAGATAAGATCTCTGCTCTGATACCATATCGATAGCTGCCTGAATTGCTGTCATAGCAGAACCAGCTGCGCTGAAGGAGCTTACGCTCAAGCTGTTTACAGAAATAGCAGAAGCGCTCATGTCGCTGATGCTGATGGAAATCTTCTGGTTTGCAAGAGCACCAACCTGAAGTCCCTTGCCTGTAAAGCTTCCGTCTAACAGGTTCATGGTATTGAACTGTGTAGTAGACTGGATTCTTGTGATTTCAGATGCTAACTGGTCAATTTCTTTCTGGATAGCATTTCTGTCTACAGTGGTGTTGGTATCGTTAGCTGCCTGAGTTGCCAGCTCGTTCATTCTCTGTAAGATAGAGTGAACTTCATTCAGAGCACCCTCAGCAACCTGGATTAAGGAAACACCGTCCTGAGCATTAGAAGAAGCTTTATTCAATCCGCGGATCTGGCTTCTCATTTTCTCAGAAATGGATAATCCTGCTGCGTCATCGCCTGCACGGTTAACTTTGTAACCAGAAGATAACTTCTCAGTTGACTTAGCCTGTGCGCTTGTTGTGATACCTAACTGTCTGTTTGCGTTCATCGCTGTAAGATTGTGCTGTACTACCATAATATATTCCTCCTTGAATGTACTGCAGCTTCCATGCTGCATTTAATAATTGGGATTGCAATCTTCCCTTCCGGCCGTACGCTCCATCCGGTCCGATTACTGAAATCTTAAGTAATGTAATTTATTTACTTGTAACATATATCGGAGACTTTTTTCGATACTTAACACCCGATTTTAATTTTTTTTATTTTTTTCTAATTTATTTTTCTCGCCTACTTCTTTTTGTCCATAAAGTGAGAATCCACCACATTGAGCTTGGACATGCTCCTGTAATACTGGCTTGCTGCCTGATTGCTGGCGCGTGCCTGACGGATATTTCCTTTGACGGCTGAAAAACGTTTTACAGCAAGATCATGGTTTCTTACTTCTTGTGTCTGAACTGTCGTGCTTCTGTCCGTAATCTCTGTGATTAACTGTTTCATAATGCGGATTTCTTCTTTATAATCTTCCTTCTGCTGTTGAAGAATCGGCTTAATTCTGTCATATATCTGCTGAAATCCTTCGTCCAGCTGATTTAACTGTTCGATCAGCGTTCCCTTTTCCTCTATATTTTCATCCAGCCTGTCCGGATCTGAATTTTCATCTGTAAACAGAATCCCTTGTTCCTTATTTTTCTCTATAATCATATCCAGAACGCCTTTTTTCTTCTCAAGACTCTGAATCAAAATGGTAATATACTCTCTGTCCTGCATGTTATCCTCCTCTGAAAAAGAATGCATTTTACGCATTCTCCGCGCGTGAGCGGGCTGCGAAGCAGCAACTTCTTCTCCGCGAACTGCGCATAATTGCTATTTCTCTTATAGGAAACACACTTTCACGCTTTAGTGTGACAAGGTCTTTCCTATAGAAGAAAAAAGAAGACTACTGCAATGCAGTATTGCAATAGTCTTCCTGCCATCGACTTTTATCTCGCTTTCTGCATGACCTCTTTCCAAGTATCACGCATAGTACGCAGATGCTTTAACACCTCTTCCAATATCTTTTTGTCTTTTTTGACATTTGCTTCTACCAGCCTGTCATAAAGATACTTATAGACATTCTCAAAATCTTCAGACACCGGATATTTATGATTCAGGGTCGCCCGGAATTCTTCAATGATGTTTTCAACCTTTACAATATTCTCATGCGCTTTCTGAACATTGCCCTGTTCGACAGCGACTATGGCAACATTACAGAATTTAATCGCACCTTCATACAACATCAATGTCAATTCTCCCGGAGATGCCGTCATAATCTTATTTTTGTTGTAAGCTGCATAACCCTGGTTTGCAATCATGGTTTATTTCCTCCTTGAAATAAATTATACAACTGTCCAGGTATCCCCTGGACAGCCGTTCATGCTTATCAGGAACCTAATAAGCCGCTTAATGCGCTGGTACTGCTCTGCAGAGAAGAAAGCGCCTTCTCCATGGCTGCAAATTTCTTATAGTATTTTTCTTCCATGGCTGAGACTTTCTCCTCCCACTTCTTGATGGTCTTGGTATAATCATCATAGTCTCTCTGCATCTTCTTATCATGATAAATGCTGAATTTGCTGTTCATTGTGGTACTCTGCATCTTTTTATCCAGTTTTTCATACAGATTATCACTCAGCTTCTGGAAAAATTCCTGTACTCTCTCAGGATTATCCTGGATCGCTTTCATCAGGGAATTGTTCCCGCCATTATATCCAGCAGAAATCTCATCTTCACTGTCCCCGTCTATATGGAAGAGATAACCTTCATTCTCGGCTGCCGCAAGATATCCCTGGGTCTTGATGCCGAAACTTGCAAGGCTGTATTTCTTGCCATCGCTTAAAGTAAAGCCCTGAGCCATACTGCTGGTCATAAGACTCATAACAGAAGAAAGCGTATCGTCTCTCCGCAGAAGAGAGCCCTTGATCTTCTCTTCCCATTTCTCAATTTCCTTATCGGACATGGCCTCTTTCTCTTCATCTGTCAGAGGCTCATATCCCTTGGCAGAATCCGCATTGTACAATTGATCCATCTCTTTGATAAGAGCATTGTACTCTTTCAGGAAATCCTTAATACTGTCATAAATGCCCTGTACATTCGCCTGAGTAGTAATACTGAGTTCCTCACCAGGCGCTGTTGTCTGCAGCGCTGTGATGGTAACGCCGTTCACTGTAATATTATTGCTTGCAGACACATACTTGGCTCCATTCAAGGTTATTTCTGCATCTGATCCATTAATTCTTGTAGCTCCCTGACTGTAAGCGGTATCCGTCTTCGCCTGCTGTACAAAGGTCAGTTTATCCATTAACGTATTGACACGGTCGGCAGTGGTAATGCCGTCTCCTGCCGGCGCTGCCCCTGTCAGCAGAGCATGCTGGTTAATGAACTCTTTCTTACCTTCAATCCCCTCCTGTGTTGTCCTGATATTATTATTCGTACTCTCAATACTGAAATTCTTTGCATCCAGCCAGGCATTCAGATCGTCCGCCCCGGCTGCATAGGCAGCCTTCACCTCATTTGCTGTCTGCTCGTTGCTGGCAGGATTGGAAGCAAAATCTTCATAAGCAGCCACTGCCTTTCCATTGGATCTCAGTTTGGCAAACTCATCTTCACTGATATCCAGTTTATTTTTTAACTGTTCAAACTCAGCATAGTTGCCAGCTTCTTTGAGTTCTTCATCAGACTGCCACAGGTAGCTTTCCAGTTTATCCTGTTCCGCCTGTGTCAGTTTAGCAGTTCCCGTCCCGCCATCATCTCTCAGGGTATTCTTCATAGAGGAATACGCTATCGCATAATTGCGGTCTGCCTGTAAGTTGGTGAGTTTTGTCTTTTCCGCAGCAATCGCCGCCTCAGACTCCGCAATACTGCCTGCTGTGCTGGCGTCGCCCTGGTATGTGCCAATGGTATCTAAAATACTTTGAAAATTAGCTCTGGTTGCCGCATCATCCAACGTAACGCCGTCTGCCTGGTAAACTGCATACTTCTCCCATGCTGCATATGCTTTGTCATTGGCATCGGAATCTACATATACACCCATGCTCTTTAGAGCAGAAAGTCCGTTGCCGTCCGTAGCAGTTAACGCAAAATCATTTTCTACGCCACTGTCTTTTGCAGAAATATAGACACGGTTATTGCCTGAATCATAATTAGCAGAAACTCCTGCCTCTTTCAGCTTATTCACAAAACTATTTACCGTCATATCAGAGCTGACTTCAATATTTTTAGTTCCATCCTTCGTGGTAACCGCAATGGTTCCCTTGCCGTCCGCCATTCCCAGCTCTTTCAGAGTTGTTTTGGATGTGGTTCCGCTTTTCAGAACTCCTCCCGTAATATAACCAGTAGACGCAACCTTGTCAATCGTCAGCTTCTGCGTGCCGTTCAGCGCACTGTTGCTTGCCATAACAGTTGCCTTGGTGGGGTCTGAAATAGTAGTTGACTTCTTATTATAATATGAGCTCAGCTTCATATTGCCAAGCCTCTTATAAAGGCTGTTAACCTTTTTATTCAGTTCTTTCCAGGCATCCATTTTCCAGTCCAGCTTGGTCTGCGCCTTCACATATTTATCCTTCTTGGTACTGTAAGCAGATACCAGCTCCTGCACAATAGAATCTGTATCCAATCCAGATACCAAACCTGATACTCTAATTGCCATAATAATTCCTCCTAACCTTTCTCATCTACCAACAATCCTGCCAATTCCCATACCTTCGCAATCATATCAAGGGTTTTCTCCGGCGGATATTCCTTGAGCACTTCTTTCGTCTGCTTATCCACAATCTTAATTGTTACCCGGTTCGTGGAATCATGAACCCCAAAAACAGCTTCAGAATTTACAACCTTCTTATTAATTTCTTCTACTGCCCGTTTCAATCCTTCTGTGGAAGCCATTCCTTCTACTGCTTCTCTGTTATCCTGAGCTGCTGATTCTGCCGGTTCACCGGCGTTCATCTTCCCCTGAGCCCTGCCATTGTCCACCATAGATTCCGAGAGCCTCTTTTTGGGCTTTACTTCCGCTATATCAACAACTTTTTCTGCCGCCCGCTCGCTCTTCACCACCGTTGGCGGAGTCTCTGGCTTTGCTGCTGGTTCAACCGAACTTACTTTAGGTTTGGGGCTACTTCCCTGATATGCCGCAATCCCAGCAGATTTTAATGCTTCAATTGCCATTATAATCACCTCCATGTGATATTCCCAGACAGATGGACTGGCAAATTCCCCACTGTCCATTCTTCTTGTTTTGATCCATGTCCCTTTCAAAAACTCTCAAACCGCGTATTTCAAAGGGGCAGACAGACTTCACCTGTCTGTTGCTATATAATAAGTATCGGATTTTTTTTTCAAATATTTACGTTTTAGAGAATATTTTTCAGCGCATTTACATTCTCCAGATTCACTGCTGCTTCATTTTCTTTCTGAATCTGAATATAAACCTCTTTGCGGTATACCGGCACCTCCTTGGGAGCGCTGATCCCGATCTTCACCTGATCACCCCGCAGCTCCAGGATACTGATTTCTATATCATTGTTTACAATGATGGATTCGCCTTTTTTTCTGGTAAGAGCCAGCATCCTATTCACCCGCCTTTTCTTTCTTTGCCTGCAAAATCTCGTATATGGGATATTTTACCGGAAAACTGTCTTCTATAATAATCTGGTCCGCCTTTCTTTCATCTACATTGATTACAATGGGAGCTTTCAGATTTACACTGAGCTTCTTTACATCTGCCGGCACGGTCACTGTTACAAGAACATAAGTGTTTTCTTCTGTTAAAGCACCCAGATTCTTTAAAAGCTCATGCTCCACCTTAGGGTCATAATCTTCTTTAATAATCAAAGGATCGATTACCGGAAGGGCAAAACCTGGTTCCTCAATTGACTGCAGCCATGAAATATTCTTGCGTCTTCCATCCTCTGCCTCATCATAGATCAATGTAAATCTCTGGCAATGCGGAAACCCGATGATCCCCTTTTCAAAGAAAATAATCTTTTCTTCTTCTACCTCAATCTCTCCAAACAATCTTGTGTTCAACTGCATTGTTTCCTCCATTCTGTGCATTTTTCAGCACAAACAGGCAGTTAGTGAAAGAATTAACCATTCTTTCACTCTTATCCTTCCATTCCCAATATGGGAAAACACATATTTTGATACCGTATCTGTTTTACAGATAATTTAATAATGTCTGTCCATTTGCCTTTGCTGATGCCTGCAGAGAAGCCTGATACGCATTATATGCAGCCGTATATTGAATAATAATGTCTGACAGCTCCATATCTTCATTTCTGGATTTCAACTGTTCAAAATTTGCCTGTTGATTTGCCATTCTGTCCTCTGTCAGTAACAGGCGGCTCTCCCTGCTGCCCAGATCTGTTCTGGCAAGCGTAACCTTATCTTTATAATTCTGGAATTTTCCTACCCCTCTGGAATAAATTTTCTGCATGTTGTCATCTGCATACACTGCTTCCTTTTGCGCGGCCTCCAGCCACTGGTCCAGCGCTGCCTGTGACGCGGGATCTGAATACTGTGCCTCTTTCTTCATTTCTTCCAGCTTTGTCACTTTATCATGCGCTGCGATCGCCGCCTGAACTGCTGTCGTAAGTTCATCGATATCTCTTCCGATAGAAGCATCCATTACATCGCTTGCCTGGGTATTTACAGTAAGGCTCTGCTTAAAGGAAACCGTAAACTTAATCTCCTGGTTCTCCTTGGTATATTCAATCTCATTATCCGGATCTGTAATGTCCTTACAGTCAAAATAGTGTTCCGGACGGAGCTCTCCTTCACTAAAACCTTTTTTCTCATACGCAATACTGAGCTGTGCTTTCTGGCTCGACAATTCATTGGCCACATTCGTGCCCAGGATCAATTCTCCCGTCTCCTTAAAATAGATTGCCTGATTCGGACGTACCTCGAAATTATCTGCTTCCCAGTCGTCATAAGACATATCTGTGATAACATTGACAAATGCCGCTCCTATCTGCATATCCCCCAGATTTTCCCATCTTCCTGAAGCTTCATCGTAATATTTTAAATTATCCGGGTCCAGCGTCTCCGTTTGTTCATATGACAGACGGATGCGCTTATTGATATTTTCCTGAGGCATATCCTCAACTGCAACCCCTACCTGCACTTCTGCCGGGTTATTCGGCACCACTACATTATTGCTGTAATAACGCTTCTCTTCAATATCCTCAAAAGACACCTTTTCTGTGATCTCATAAGCTGTATCTGCTTCATCTTCTGCAAACGTAAGCTGCTTATTTGTCTTATAACCGGTAAATACATGCCTGCCGGCACAGTCTGCATTCCCTTCATTATATACCTGCTCCCGCAGAGACTGCAGATTCTTTAGAATAGATGCACGGTTTTCGGGTGTCAATGTATCGGTAGCGCCGTTCACACACTGCGCATACACATCATCCAGAATTTTCTGCTGATTCTTCAAAGCAGATTCCGTTACCTCCATCCAGGATTTCGCATCTGGAATATTACGTTCATAATATTGATCCAGTTCACTGAGATTACTTCTCAAACGCAATGCCCGAATGGCAATTACCGGATCTTCAGAAGGTCTGGAAATCTTCTTCTGGGTAGTCATCTGGGTATTTAAAATATCAACATTAACTTTATTGCTGTTGATATTCACCATACTGTTTCTGCTGATCATACTGTTCGTAACTCTCATTTACAAGCCTCCTTATACACCGGTTTCCAAAATCAGGCGGTTATACATCTCTGACAGTGTCTGTATCATACGTGATGCCAGATTATAGGAATTCTGAAATTTCAACATATCAAGCGCTTCTTCATCTTCGTCGACTGCAGATATAGACATTCTTTTCTGCAGGATCGATTCCGAAATATTGCTGTAATTTTGCAAAAACGTCTCAGCTTTCTGGGTATCCACAGAATTATCATTGATCAGGCACTTTAAGAACTGATCAGCGCCGCCGCCCCGGAACATTTTGATCTCTGATTTGAGCTTCTGCATCTGTTCTACAATATTCTGTACGGCAACTCCGTCCGCCACATCTTTCTTATTCATGGTAACCAGTTTACTGACATCTTTATACACTCTTTCAGCCACTTTGACGTTTGCACATGTCAATTTGTAATAATCATTGACAGAGGTGCTCATATTTCCATCTGGATCGTAATCGGAAAAATCATACTCACTGCCATCGGCGCCATTTCCGGCTACTAACAGTGATCCTCCGTCATTTCCGTCAAGATCTACACCCGACCTCTGGATATTATTGAGCTGTTTTGCAAATTCACGGAGAAATGTATTTGCCTGAGTCTGATAATAGGGAACACCCATAACATCTATGCTTTCACCAATTTGAGCTTTACGGCTTACCAGATTATCCCGTTCATCTGTGGAAAGGGGAATCTTCAACTGAAACTGGTACGTCTGTGTCTCAGCGTCATAACTGAAGCCAGAATAACGGTATTCCTTGTTATTGATGGTGATAATTCCGTCCTCCGCCATGTTAATGCTGTTGATATCCGTAATGCTGGGGTTGCTGATGGTGACAATATCACCGCCCATCCCCGGCTCTATGGACTGCACGCTGCCGCTGAATCCCTGGTTATTGTTGCCGTCGCGCATTTGAAACAGGGCTGCGATCCTTCCCTGACAGTTCTTGCTGCTGACATTAAAAGGTACATCTGTATCGCTCCAGCGGATATCGTATAATCCATCTGCATCTGTCTGGTTGACTTTTTTCTCCCTTGCCACATATTTCAATGTATTATATTCAAAATTATCTACCAACGTCTGTCCGTTAATTTTTACTCTATAGTTCGTGGCTCCGGTCTTCACATTTGGATGAGCCGGATCAATCACCGGCGTTTCCGTTACATCGACTTCCACCAGGTCAGACAGTTCATCAATGAGCAGTGCCCGCTGATCCCGCAGCTCATTGGCGTTGGTTCCCTGAAGCTCAATGACATTAATCTGTTTATTCAGCAGGGCAATTTTCTGGGCAATGGCATTCACGTTCTCCACCTGAGTGGCAATCTCCTGATTGGCGTCTTCCTGAATCCTCACAAGCCCTGTATTCATACTCTGGAAGAAATCTGCAAAATTCTGGGTCTTGCTGACAAACTGAGTTCTGGCATCCAAATCTTCCGGTGTGCCATGCAATGTCTCCAAGGCGTTATACATCTCCTGCAAAATAGTAGAAAATCCTTTGGCATTATCGTCGTCCAGCAGATATTCTTCCATCTGCTGCATATAGTACAGTTTGCAGTCCTGCATTCCTACTCTGGCATTATTCTGCCAGTATTTCACATCATAATAAAATTCTCTCTTCTGAATAATTTCCGTGGTCGTCACACCGCTTCCCGCCATACCATAGCGCTGATTTGTCCTCAATGCTTCTGATGCAATACGGACGGCCTCCTGGCGGGTGTAGCCTTTGGTATTCACGTTTGCTATATTATTTGCAGTGGTATTTACAGCCGCCTGAAACGAATTCAAAGCGGAGCCTGCAATCGTTAGTCCAAAAAATGTTGATGGCATATTTTCCTCCGTTCTATGCGCTCCTACTCACTCTTCCTGTTACAGCCTGGTCACAAGATGCTCCAGCATCTCTGAAATCACATTGATAAACCGGCTGGATGCATTGTATGCATTCTGGTATTTAATCATATTCTGCAGTTCTTCATCAGCGGATACCCCAAATACCTGCTGCCGATTATTGTCTATGCTTGCGACCTCGCTTGTAAGGCTCTGTGCCATTCCTTCGTATACAGAACCTGTCGCCGCCACATCCAGCATCATTCTGCGGTAATATTCTTTAAATGTACATGGATCCGTATTACTGGGGTTAATGGTCTGTGTCCTTTTATTCCACACATCTACCAGAGCCTGCACCATCTCCTGTGCCGGTTCCCCATTTTTCAATAAGTGCGGCAGACCGCTCTCCTGCTGCAGAAGATCTGGGTTAATCGTCAATGATTTGATGGTATACATCTTTGAAGTATCCACACGGTCTTCCTCATTATAGACGTAATATACTGTCTGCCCATCATCTGCCATTACCTCTGTATAACGGTCGCAGCCGTTGCGGACAAAAAGCTCTCTTCCTGGTTTCTGGCCGTCTTTGCCCAGAGCTCCTTTCTCTTCATCCCAGACTTTTACATTGTTGTAAATGGTCCCGTCTGCTCCCCGGAAGCTTACCGTTTTAGTGGGGCTTAAGATATCATTGATGGCTGTCACCAGCTCGTGGACCATCTGATCCAGTTCCGCTTCTGAATTCATCACTGCCGACATGCCGGTAGTATCTTCATACTGTTCTTTCGTCAAACCTGTAATATCACGATAGTTTGCCACTTTGTCGCCTCTGGCAAGCACCCATCCTTTTAACTGTCCGATGTCTGTATCCAGCAGTGTGGAAATATCTTCGCTGAAATCAAACATCTCCGTATACTGTTCTCTGCCCAGGTCAGACAACTGAGGCCAGATAGGATTCACAAAACCGGTCACAGGATCGGTAATTCCCATCACCTCAAATACATGAATCTCATCCACAAATTCTACATTTTCCAGCTTCACCCTCACGGTTCCGTCTGCTCTCTCTTTAAATTCCACTTTGGCAAGGCTGGACAGCTCATCCAGCGCATTATCTCTTTCGTCACGCAATGTCATAGCTGTCTCTACACCGCCGGACTCAATTCTCATAATCTGCTGATTCAAATCCTGAATCGTATGCCCCAGCTCATTGATACGGTCAATCGTTTCATTAATTTTAATATTCAGCTTCTGCTGATAAGATTTCAGATTATCATAAATACTCTGGGAACGCTCCAGAAACAGGGTCGCTTTCTGAACCACCAGATTCTGTGAAACCTCTTCATCCGGTGTCTTGGCAAGTTCTTCAAAAGATACCCAGAAAGCTTCCAGTACTTCCTGAAACTGCTCTCCCTCCAACTCCTGAAACAAAGACTGAATTTCTGAGGTAGCTTCGCTGGACGCCTCATAAAATCCCTGTCTCCCGTTCTCTGTGCGGTAATATTGATCCAAAAAGTTATTTCTGGTATGCACAACATCTGCAATCTGCAGACCCAATCCTGCCTGCTGGTTACTGATGGATGCCTTCCTGTCAAATGTTACATAATCGCGGTCCGCAAACAGCACCTGCTGTCTCACATACCCCTTGGTATCCACATTGGCAAGGTTATTTGCCGTGGTGTTTAATGCATTCTGACTGTTCTGCAGACCGGAGGCCCCGATATACAGACTTCCCATTCCATTCGCCATTTTATTCTCCTTTACTGCCTGGCATCAAAACCGCTGTTTCCTAATAAATCTCCGGTATTGTTCGCCCGTTTATCATAATTCGCCGTTTCAGGCGCCTGCCGCATACTGCGAAACAGCGTCAGATCAAATTCTGCCATCTCCATTGCCAGCCGCAGCAATTCTTCATTCTGCTGATTAATGTCGTTCAGTTTTTCTAACGTCTCCCGAAGCCTCTCTCTTAATTCTGTGAGTTTGCGCTGTTCTTCGGGCTGTTTATTTAAAAATGCTATCATATTAGTAATGGTCAGTTCCTCCGGATCCTTACTAAGTACGATAGACATATCTTTGACAACTTCTTCTCTTTTATTTTCCAGATTCTTGAGAATACCAGCTATCTCCTGTTCTCTTTCGGTAATCTCCTCAAGAGCCGGAATATCACCGTCTATAATGATCTGCTTTTTCTCATGAGACAGCTCCGCAAGACGTTGATATTCCCCATTCTCCTGGTCTAAAACACTGATAAAATCTTCCATTAAGCTTGCCACTTAAAAACCTCATTTCTAGCAATATGCATCATATTTCTCAATCAGTTTCGCTGCAAAATCCCCGGTATCTACTTTATAGGTACCGGAAGCGATCTGCTTTTTGACCTGTATTACCTTGTCCGCCTTGATATCTGAAGCCTCCGCTACTGCCTGCTTTGCCACCTGATAATCACGTCCAGTCTGAGAAATTTGAACCTGATCTCTTTTTTTAACGCTGTCAGCGCTCTTCACTTTGGAAGACCTGCTGGCATTGTACATCTGGGTAATCTGATTATATGCTTCTATACGCATAAGGACCTCTCCTTTCCGTAAAAATCTTTTTCTCTTAATATTTTG
>Ga0224483_100569_pt1 | contig 11926 bp, 7 predicted proteins | sample hydfratestSal1_FD_181453 | JGI IMG/M metagenome (GOLD analysis project Ga0224483, IMG submission 181453) | Metatranscriptome of mouse feces microbial communities from Columbus University, Ohio, United States - Sal1 (Metagenome Metatranscriptome) ... | reverse complement strand
CTTTCCTGAGGTTCCTCCATACCGTATCAATACAGTGCTTCTCCTGCATATCCCATGTCATCCATACCGCCCAGATCCATGCCCTCCTGGGTCATGCCTGTCAGATCCTGAGCCTGGCCATCCAGTTGATCCTGGGCCTGGCCGTCCTGCTGCTCCTGGCCTTGCACATCTTCCTGCGGCATATATTCCGCAAGATTCTGCCTCAAGGTCTGATATAATGGGAGCGCCTGTTCCGACAAGCTGTTCTTGTCCACCTCGGCGAGCAGACTGGCCGCTATCTCGTAATTCTGCTCGGTAAAATAATTGACCGCCTGTGCCAGATTATCGTAATCCGTCACTTTCTTAGCCGCCTCCTGTGACTGCTGCTGTGTATCGTTGGAGCTGACCTTGGAACTTTCCAGTTCCGCCTCCAGCTCAGAGATCTTCGCATCCCTGGTGGACAGCTGATCCCCGTATGATAAGATCTGCTTATTTGCCGAACTCTGCACCTTCTGTGTCCTGTCCGGGATGACCAGGAACCAGACCGCCGCCACACCCACGATGATCCCGATCCCCAACGTGACCAGCGTCCCCCACATGGAACTCTCTTTAAATGCGGGCGGCTGGATCACCGTATCGTTGCCGGAGCGGAAGCGGTAACCCGCCACATGCGTATCCAGTTCCTCCTCCTGTCTGCGCCCCCGCTCCCGTTTATCCAGGTTGGTGACCATGCCGGTCTGCAGATCCACCTCACGCAGGAAACGTAAAGTGGTGGTATTGGTCTTGTCGATCTTGGCCGCCCTGCGCAGCGTCTTCCTGGCTTTCGTGTAAGAACCCTCCCGGATCTGCAAAAGCGCCAGGAGATGATACCCCTTGATCAGTTTCGGGTTCTGGGCCAGTACCTTCTTGAGCTGGATCGCCGCCATATCCTCATGGCCCTCCCGACAGTATTCCAGGGCCTGGTTGTATTTGCGGATCGTCTGGTTGATGTTCTCTAATTTATTAGGGTTGGCCTGGAGCTTGCCGATGTAGATCTCAGCCAGGTTGTCCCTGGGCGATAAGTTTTTGCTGATGACCCACTCGCTTAAGGCCGATACCACCTCACCCGTCTCAAAATAGACCAGCCCCAGCAGGTTTCGCGCCTGGATATTGCCCTTGTAAAATTTCAGGCTCTGCTTTAGGCAGCTGATCGCGCCGGAGAGATCTCGGATGCCCGCTTTTTCCAATCCTCTATTATAATAGAGTTTCGACAGATACATGGCCTTCTTCTGTACCGCGATATTCCAACCACAGCGGTTGCAGTGGTCCAGGCCCGGCATGACGGATACGCCGCAGTTCATACACTCCATAGGCTAATTCTCCTTGCCTCTGTTGATATCCGCCATCATCTCTTTCAGCAGATCCAGCACATCCGTCAGCTCTCTGTCATAGATCGCATCCTCCGCATCCCCCACATCCAGACACGGCTCAAATTTCTTCAGTTCCTCATCGTAATTGATCATCCTACTCTCCCTGCTTTCTCTTGCAACAGCCCCTTGATCTCACCGACCAGATACAGGGAACCCACGCAGAACAGCAGCCCATCCCCTCTCTGGCTGCAGGCCCGCATAAAAGCCTCCTCCACGTTGTCCACAGCCTGTACCTGTCCGCAGCCGTTTTCCCTGAACAGATCGGCCAGCGTCCGTGCATCCACGGCCCGTTCATCCTTTATCTTTGCCGTCACCACATGGGCCGGGCGGATCCCCGTGCTGATCCGGCGGATCATATCCGGATAGTCCTTGTCATCCACGGCTGCAAAGAGCAGCGTGATCGTATGATCCTTCTGGAAATCAGTCGCCGTCTCGATAAAACGCGCCACACCGTCATCGTTGTGGGCTCCATCCACGATGATCCCCGGACGGATCACTTCCATGCGCCCCTGCCACTTGGTATTGGCTATGCCCTTTCTCACCTGTTCCCGGGTAAAGGCCATCCGCTCCCGCAAAAGCTCCGCCGCCCGCAGCGCCAACGCCCCGTTCATGACTTGATATCTGGCGATAAAAGGTGTGGTAAAGACCTCCCCCGCATAGTCGCCATCCACTGTAAAATCGATCCCCTCTGATGTGATCTTCTGGATCTTCACACATGCCTCCGTCACCGGATAGGACGGTGCGCCCGCCTGACGGGCCGTCTTTTCGATCACATACGCCGTCTCCGGGCGGTTCCCATCATAGATGACCGGAATGCCCGGTTTGATGATCCCCGCTTTCTCCCAGGCGATCTGCTCCACCGTATCCCCCAGATACTGCACATGGTCCAAACTGACCGATGTGATCACACAGGCCATGGGATGTTCCACCGCGTTGGTGGCGTCCAGCCGTCCGCCAAGCCCGGTCTCCATGATCACGTAGGGGACTTTCGCCTCCCTGAACATCCACATCCCCATCAAAAAAAGCGTCTCAAAATAGCTGGGATGGCAGTTCCCTTCCGCCAAGAGCCCGTCGATCATGCCTTTTACTTTTTCAAACGCCGCAAGGAACAGCTCGTCCCCTACCGGCTCCCCGTCGATACAGAAACGCTCGTTCACCCGTATCAAATGGGGGGACGTGAACAGGCCGCACCGATATCCGCCCTCCTGGAAGATGGAGGCCAGATACGCGCAGACACTCCCCTTGCCGTTGGTCCCCGCCACGTGTATCACCTGCAAAGCCTCCTGGGGATCTCCCAGACGGCGCAGGCATTCCTTTGTGTGTTCCAGGCTGTTTTTCGTAGTAAATTTGGGGATCTCCCCTATATATGACACAGCTTCCTCATAAACCATCATACTCACCCACTTATCTTGTAGTAATTTGATTCCTTATCTTATTATATAACAGCGGCAACAGATGTCCAGTACCATTCGTAAGATTTTATCCGACAGATTTTTTCTTCCCCTGCTTCAACACCGAATAATATCTCTGATAGGTGGCACTCAAGGCTTTCCTTGTGGAACTGTTGCTGCGCTGGACCACCTGCACCTTATCCATATTTTCAAACACATAGCCACTGATCAGGAGCGTGGTCGGATCCAGGTAATTTGTCTCTATATATTCCCCGTTGATCATCACTTCGCTGGAGGGGGTAAAATGTGTCCCTATTATGTAAGAACTCTCTTTCAGTCCAGGCGCCGGGCGGATCTCATCCAATGTGGCATCGTATACGCCCATGCGCATCTTTGTCGGCAGGTAAGGACTCCTGCCCTTGTACACATACTGTTCCCCGTACAGGATATCATACTGGAGCATCTCCAGATCCACCTGGTAATCCTTGGTATTCCGCCTGGCCTGGTGATAGCGAAAGATATTCCCCTCGTAGATATGCAGCCGTTTCATCAATTCCGCCGCGATCTGGTAGGAAGCCAGATTTTCATCGATCTTTTTTAAACCCATGTTATCCCAGATCACATACTGGGTCTGGAACAGATAGCGGTTCTCCATATCCTCCACCTGCAGCCCCATGGTCGGCAGATGGTCGCCGTACATCACAAGCACCGTCGGCTCCCCATTTTTCTCCAGGGCCTGGATCAGTTCCTGGATGAACAGGTCCATCTCATAGATCTCATTTACATAGTATTCCCATTTATAGTCCTGCCCTGCCGTTTTGGAGCCGCTCACTGTGATCTTCGGGTCTTCCAGCATGGGTTCGTCGGGATAATCCCCGTGGCCCTGCACCGAGATCGTATAGATATAATCGCTGCCCTCACTGGATCTGAGACAGTCTAAGATCGACTGGGTCAGCACCCGGTCCCGCACCCAGCCAAGGGGATTCTGGTCGTCCTCCTCTTCCATATACTCTTCCGAGGTAAACGTATCGAATCCCAGATTGGGAAAGACCGTCCGCCGGGCGTAGAAATTCGCCTCATTGTTATGGATCGCATGGGTGGTGTAACCAAGTTTTTTCAGCACATAAGGCGCGCTCTCGCAGGTGGTCTCTTTCAGGATGCTCTTATACGGATATTCCCCAGGGCCAAAATAGCGCAGGCTCATCCCCGTGATCGTCTCAAACTCCGTGTTGGCCGTTCCCGCGCCCACGGAAGGGACACGGTAATAGCCGGAGGAATACTTTTTCATCAGACGGCGGAAATTCGGGATCGGGTCTTCCGAGAGTTCCAGGTAATCGACCAGGGATGGGTCGAAGAAGGATTCCAGCTGCAGGAAGATGATGTTGGGCATCCGATCCTCTTGCCCCTCTTTTTTCCCATCCTCTTTTTTTTCATCCTCCCCTTTCCCTGTCCCGACGATCTTATCGATGGTCGCTTCCGAATAATCCGGCGGGCATCCGATCCCCGTATTAAAGATCGTTGTCATCAGACAATAGGGATACCCATAGTCCTCATAGGCAAAAGCGATATTCCCAAAATAATTGGACAAGATCCTCTTCTCCAGCGCGACCCTGGTCACCCCGGAAAACGCCAGCACCGCCGCCAAAAAGAGCGGGATGTTATAGCGGTAATACAGCCGCCCCTGGTATTTCGGCGCTTTAAAAAACAGCAGCACCAGCCCGGCAAAGACCACGACCATCAAGATCACAACAACCACCATCCCCACAAACGGCAGATAACGGTTGGCGATCTTCAGCGCATCCGTGATCAGATGCAGGTCCGGCCCTGTAAAAGGCGTGACCCGCTGGGCCAGCAGCACCCCATTGATGATCCCTAAGCCCAGCCAGAAGATGCACAGCAAGATCCGGACAAACACACGCCTGCGCACCAGATACACAACTAATGTAGTCAGGAAGATCAGCCCCGCGTTGTAGAGATAGACCAGGGGCCTCTCCTGCACAAAGAAGAACGCTTCCCGCAGGGAATGTCTGGATATGGCTTCGATGATATAATATCCGATCAGTACCGCCAGCATCTGCAGGAGCAGTGAGATCTTGTTCAGTGTCTGGCATGTTGCTCTTGTGCCCTTATTTTTGTCCATGCACACCTCCTGTCTGGATCTTGTCCCGGTCGCGTTTACAGTTTTTCCAACTGCAATTTTACTTTTTCCATCATATCCTGGTATTTCTGCAGCTTATCCTTTTCCTCCTGGATCTTTTTCTCCGGCGCTTTGCTGACAAAATTCGGATTGTCCAGCATCCCCTGGGCCCGGGCGATCTCTTTTTTCAGCCGCTCTTCTTCTTTTTGCAGCCGTTCCCTCTCTTTTTCCTTATCCACCAGTTCATCCAGGGGCAGATAGACCACCGCATTGGAGACTACAATCGATACGGAATCCTCCGGGATCTTGTCTTTGCTGGACTGTACCCTGACTTTGGACGCGCTGAGGAAATTCTGATAGGACTGCTTCATCAGCTCATACATCTCGCAGGCCGCCTCATCCGCGCCCACGATGTAGACTTTTGTCTTCTTGTTGTGGGGCACGTTCATCTCGGCTCTGGCATTGCGCACGCCGCGCACCGCCTCTTTCACGGCCTCCACCAGGGACGCATACATCGGGAACTCCCATTCCTTGCGCACAGTCGGCCACTGCGCGATCATGATGGACTCTTCTTTTGGCAGCAGCGTACAGTAGATCTCCTCTGTGATAAAAGGCATAAAAGGATGCAGGAGTTTTAACGCCTCGGTGAGCACTGTGCGCAGGGTCCACATGGCGTAGTCAGCCGAATCCTGGTCCGCATCCGCTTTCCAGATCCGCACCTTCGCCATCTCCAGATACCAGTCACAGAACTCATCCCAGATGAAATCATAGACCTTCTGGACTGCGATGCCCAGCTCGAATCTGTCCATGTTCTCCGTCATCTCACCGATCAGCTCATTTAATTTGTTCAAGATCCAGCGGTCTGCCGGTTTCAGATGGAATCGCTCCGGCGTCTGCAGGTCTTTTCCCTCAATGTTCATCATGATGAACCGGGAGGCGTTCCATACTTTATTGGCAAAATTCCGGCTGGCCTCCACTTTCTCCCAGTAAAACCGCATGTCGTTCCCCGGCGCGTTCCCGGTGATCAACGTCAGCCGCAGGGCATCCGCCCCGTATTTGTCGATGACCTCCAGCGGATCGATGCCGTTCTGTAAGGATTTACTCATCTTGCGCCCCTGGGAATCCCGGATCAGGCCGTGGATCAGCACATGATGGAACGGCACCTCACCGGTCTGTTCCAATGCTGAGAAGACCATGCGGATCACCCAGAAAAAGATGATGTCATACCCGGTCACCAGCACATCTGTCGGATAAAAATATTCCAGTTCCGGTGTTTTTTTTGGCCATCCCAGCGTGGAGAAGGGCCACAGCGCGGAGCTGAACCAGGTATCCAGTGTGTCCTCATCCTGGGTCAGGTGGGTACTGCCGCATTTCGGACATTTCTCTGGTGCGCCTTTTGACACCACGATCTCCCCGCACGCATCGCAGTAATAGGCCGGGATCCTGTGCCCCCACCAGAGCTGCCTGGAGATGCACCAGTCACGGATATTCTCGAGCCAGCGCAGATATGTCTTGTCAAACCTCTCCGGCACGAATTTCAGCTTCCCGTCCTCCAAGGCCTTGATGGCTTCTTTTGCCATCTCGCTCATCTTCACAAACCACTGGGGTTTGATCAGCGGCTCCACTGTGGCACGGCAGCGGTCGTGGGTCCCCACGTTGTGTACATGTTTTTCCACCTTCACCAACAATCCCTGGGCTTCCAGGTCCGCCACCATGGCCTTGCGTGCCTCATAGCGGTCTAACCCTGCGTATTTGCCGCCCCTCTCGTTGATCGTGGCGTCGTCGTTCATGATGTTGATCTCTTCCAGGCCATGGCGTTTGCCCACCTCAAAGTCGTTGGGGTCATGAGCCGGTGTGATCTTCACGCACCCGGTCCCGAACTCTTTATCCACATACGCGTCCGCGATCACCGGGATCTCCCGGTCCGTCAGCGGGAGTTTTAAAGTCTTTCCGATCAGATGGGTGTACCGCTCATCCTCCGGATTGACCGCGACGGCTGTATCCCCCAGCATGGTCTCCGGACGGGTGGTGGCGATCTGTACATACTCGTCGCTGCCCACGATCGGATACAGGATATGCCAGAAATGCCCTTCCTGTTCTGCATGCTCCACCTCCGCGTCGGAAATGGAGGTCTGGCACACGGGACACCAGTTGATGATCCGGGAACCCTTGTAGATGTACCCCTTTTCATATAATTTTACAAACACCTCTTCCACCGCCTGGGTACAGCCCTCATCCATGGTAAAACGCTCTCTGTCCCAGTCTGCGGAGGAACCCATCTTCTTTAACTGCTTGATGATCGTGCCGCCGTACTCTTCTTTCCAGGCCCAGGCGTGTTTTAAAAACTCTTCCCGCCCGATCTCATCTTTGTCGATGCCCTCGCTGCGCAGTTTCTCCGTGACCTTGACTTCCGTGGAGATCGCGGCATGGTCCGTGCCCGGCTGCCAGAGGGCCTCGTACCCCTGCATCCTCTTGAAACGGATCAGTATATCCTGCATGGTATTATCCAGGGCATGTCCCATGTGCAGCTTTCCGGTCACATTTGGCGGGGGCATCACGATCGTAAAGGGTTTCTTGTCGGGATCTACCTTTGCGTGGAAGTACCCGTTCTCCATCCATTTTTCGTACAGCCGCTCCTCTATATCCTTCGGATCATAGGTTTTTGCCAGTTCTTTTGCCATTGGTCTATTCAACTCCTTCTTATGATTTAAAAACACCCTCTGCTGCTGTTCGCTGCAAAGGGCAGTATGATTCCCAATTTTAATACATCATAGTAGGCTTTCTCTGATTTGTCAAGTTCTTTACGATGAAAGTTCCGGACAGCAGCAGGTGGATGGCAGACATTTCTGCTACTCCACACTTTTCAAAGATTCCACCATGTCGATCTTCTTTAATTTAAAATGCATGGTCAGATTCACGAAAGCAGAAAATCCGATCGTAAACAGGACGCTGTACAAAAAGCTGGGCCAATAGATATTGCGCCCGAACATGGCCGCGTCCACTTCCACTGTGACGATCACGAACCGATGGAGCACGATCCCTAAGAGGGCCCCAAAAGCCGCCCCGATCAGAGTCAGCAGCACATTCTCCCGGAACACATAAGCCGAGACTTCCCCGTCGAAAAAGCCCAGCACTTTCAAAGTGGCCAGCTCCCGCTTCCGCTCTGTGATGTTGATGTTGTTCAGATTATACAGCACCACGAATGCCAACATGCCCGCCGATACGATCAGCACCACGATCACCGAATCCAGACTGCTGAGCATGTTCTCCAGCTGGTCCGCGATGCTGCCCGTATAGCTGATGCTCAGGGCCGCCGGAGAATCCATGATATCCCGCCCCACCTGTTCCGGATCTGCCCGATATTCTTCCTGGAAGATCACCAGGCTGTCGCTGCAGTCCGCATTCTCCCCGAATGCCTCCGCAAATGCCTCCGGCGTCATGTACAGATAGTGGCTCATATAATTTTCACAGATACGCCCGATCGTGACCTGCCCGCTGATCCCGTCCTCGATCTGCAGGTCAATGGTATCCCCGGGCTCTGCGCCCAACATCTTTGCCGTTTTCTCCGAGATCGCCGCGCCTGCGTCCGTGAGTGTGTACTCCTCCTTGTCTCCCCGTTCCCGTAGAGTTACCAGATCGGAGAAATTTTCTGTCTCTTCCGGCACGATCAGGTAGATATCCGTATTTTTCTTCTCCTTAGACGCTGTCATCTTCTGGAAATAGACCTGGATGGAACTCTCGATCCGCATGTCCGTCTCCAGGTATTCTTTTAACTGCGCTTTCTCCTGCTTGCTGGCGTCTTCATCCTGCAGGACCGTGGCATCGTAATGCTGGAGCTCCCCATATTGGAGCGTGCCGATATCCATGATCGAATCCTGCAGGCCGAATCCCACCAGCATCAGGGCTGTACAGCCTCCGATCCCAATGATCGTCATGAAGAATCGTTTTTTATAGCGGAAGAGATTGCGCACCGTGGATTTCCAGGTGAAATTCAGACGTTTCCAGATAAAGGGCGCGTATTCCAGCAGCACCCGTTTTCCCTCCTGGGGGGAAGCCGGGCGCATCAGAGCTGCCGGTGTCTCTATCAGTTCTCTATAACAGGCGGACAGTGTGGCCAGCAGCGTACACGCCACGGCCGCCGCCGAACCGATCAATGCGTAGATCATCTGGTAGGGGATCTCCACCGTGGGCATATGGATGTACATGATCCCGTAGGCCGTGATGATGATATAGGGAAGGATCTTCTGTCCGATCAGTGTGCCGCATATGCTGCCGCCCACCGTAGCCAGCAGCGCATAACCCAAGAATTTGGCCGCGATCGCCCCTTTGGAATAGCCCAGGGCTTTCAGCGTTCCGATCTGGGTGCGCTGATCCTCCACCATACGGGTCATGGTCGTCAGGCTGATCAGTGCCGCCACCAAAAAGAACAGCACCGGGAAGACCCGGCCGATGTTCCGGATCCGGTCCGCATTGTCCCCGTAGCCGCTGTGTTCCGGTAAAGAACTGCGGTCCTCCACATACCACTCGGGAATCTGGATCGCCTCCACGTCTTTCTGGGCTTTGGCTAGTTCCTCCTCGGCTTTGGCGATCTCCTCCTGGGCTTCCTTCTCGGCGTCGGCATATTCTTTTTCCCCATCCTCTAACTTCTTCTCATTCTCCTCGATCTCAACGATCGCATCGTCTAACTTTTGTTCGTTTTCTTGGATCTCCTGCTCCGCTTGAGCGAGCCGTGTCTCGCTGGCCCTGATCTCCTCGGCCGCCGCATTCAGCTGTGCCTGACGTTCGTTCAACTGGGCCTGTCCGCTGCCCAGCTGAGATACGCCGTTGTTGATCTGCGCCTGGGCTGCGTCCAGCTGGCTCTTTGAGGCTTCCAGTTCCTGACGGCCGCTCTCCAATTGCTGCCCGGCTGCGTCCAACTGCTGCTTACTCTGGGCCAGGGCCGCCTCCTGACTCTGGATCTGGGTCTCCTGGGCAGCAAACCGCTCTTCAGTCCGCGGGTCTGTCACTCCAGCCGATGCCACAAACTGCTCATAGCGCTCCCTGCCCGCAGCCAGCTCTTCCTTTGCCTGAACGATGGCTGCGGCTCCCTGTTCATACTGGGTCCGGCCGCTGTTGTATTCCTGTTCTTTCTGATCAAATTCCTGCTTGGAGGTATTCCAGGCTGCATAGCCCTGATCCGTCTGAGCCTGGGAATCATTGAGCTGTGCCTGTCGGCTGTCCAGCTCGTTCTTTGCCGTGGCCAGCTGCGCTGCGCCGTCCTGGTACTGCGTCCGGGCATCGGCCAGCTTCTTTTTGCCGTCCTCCAATTCCCGCTTGCCATCTTCCAATTTCTGCCGGCCGTCTGTGTATTCCTGGCGGGCATCGGCCAGCTCCTGGCGGCCGTCTTCCAATTCCTTTTTCGCCTTATCCAGCTCCTCCTGGGCCTCAGCTCTGCCGTCTTCCAGCTCCTTTTCGGCATCAGCCAATTCCTGGTCAGCCTCTTCTCTGATGGAATCATAACGGATCTGGCACCGCTCCTCCTCGATATCTTCCACCCGGTACTTGATCTTCTCCACCAGATTTTCATACATATCTGTATAACTGGTCTGTTCTCTTGCGCCCTTGGCCAGCAGATAAGCCACCGTATAAGCCTCTTTATCAAAATTATCTTCCGTCACATAGCCATAGCCGCTGACCTCACCGGATCCCAACGTGGTATTGCCCCGTTCAAAAGATATGTACAGCGGACTGCTGCAGGTCCCCACCACCGTAAAGACCTCCTGCTCAAGGATACTGTCCTCCTCCACCTGGACCTGGATCTGATCCCCCAACTTTAGCTCGTCCCGCTCGGCCATCTGGGCATCCAGGAGACATTCCCCTTTTTTCTCGGGCAGACGGCCCTGGATCACCGACACCTGATTGATCTGCTCACCCAGGGTCTCCAGATGGATCACCTGCTGTTCGCCCTCCTGGCCGCTCAGCACATCCAGCGCATAGCCGCCTTCCACCGTCTCCACACCCTTGACCTTGCGCAGGCTATCCAGATCCTCCTCGGTCAGCCCCAGCGTTCCCATGACTTTTAGATCCATCAATCCCGACGCGTCATAATAAGCATCCCCGGAATAACGCATATCCGGAGAGGCCGCCTGGATCCCGGAAAAAAACGCCACACCCAGAGCGACGATAAAAAATATAGAAATAAACCGGGCAAAGCTTTTCTTTATATCCATAAAGAAATCTTTTCTCAGTGCTTTCTTCACGTGTCCTCTCCTACCATTCGATCTCTTCAACAGGCTGCGGTGTCTCATTCATCTCCATGGAAGATACCTTCCCGTTCTTGATCTGGATCACCCGGTCCGCCATGGGCATCAATGCGGAATTGTGGGTGATCACGATCACTGTCATCCCCCGCTGCCTGCACATATCCTGCAAGAGCTTCAGGATCGACTTTCCGGTCTGGTAATCCAACGCCCCTGTGGGCTCATCACACAGGAGCAGTTTTGGATTCTTGGCCAGCGCCCGGGCAATGGACACCCGCTGCTGTTCCCCGCCGGAGAGCTGCGCCGGAAAATTTCCCAGACGGTCGCTCAAACCCACTTCCTCCAGCACCTCCCGGGCATCCAGGGGATCCTCACAGATCTGTAAGGCCAGCTCCACGTTCTCCAGAGCAGTCAGATTCGGCACCAGATTATAAAACTGAAAGACGAAGCCCACATCCTCTCTCCGGTACAGGGTCAGCAGACGGGAAGAAAAAGCCGCCACATCTTTTCCGTCTACCCACACCTGGCCGGAAGTGGCCTGGTCCATGCCCCCTAAGATATTCAGCACCGTGGTCTTGCCCGCCCCGCTGGGACCCACGATGACCACAAATTCCCCTTTCTCGATGGAAAAATCAATGCCGTCCACCGCCTTGATCTGCACATCGCCTTTTCCATACACTTTTGTGACCTGTTCTAATCTTACAAAACTCCTCATATCACCACACCCTGCCCAGTGTCCTGCATTCTTTCCTTATACATCGCATGTCTCCT
>Ga0224483_100565_pt1 | contig 11967 bp, 9 predicted proteins | sample hydfratestSal1_FD_181453 | JGI IMG/M metagenome (GOLD analysis project Ga0224483, IMG submission 181453) | Metatranscriptome of mouse feces microbial communities from Columbus University, Ohio, United States - Sal1 (Metagenome Metatranscriptome) ... | reverse complement strand
GAAAAATCAAAAATGGAAAGAAGATGTGACAATTGAAAAAGACAGATAAGACGGGACTGGTATTAGAGGGCGGCGGCATGCGGGGGATTTATACAGCCGGCGTTCTGGATGTGTTTCTGGAGCATGAAATGGAGTTTGACGGCGTGATCGGCGTCTCGGCCGGGGCAATCCACGGCTGTTCCTTTGTCTCCGGGCAAAAGGGGCGCAGCATCCGTTATTACAAAAAATACTGCAATGACAAACGTTTCGTGAGCTTTCGGAACCTGATCCTGACAGGCGATATCGCGGGCGAGCAGTTCTGCTATCATGAGATTCCGGAACGCCTTGATCCATACGATTTTGAAGCATTCAGCGCCTCAAAAACAGAATTTTACGTAACCTGCAGCAACGTGGAGACAGGCAGGGCAGAGCACCTTCCTGTCACAGATATGAGATCCCAGGTCGATTTGATGCGCGCTTCGGCCTCCCTTCCATACGCCTCCCGCATCGTGCGGGCCGGAGGGATGAAGCTTTTAGACGGCGCCTGCACGGACAGCATACCGGTCGGCGCGTTTCACAGGATGGGCTTTCACCGGCTCGTCGTTATCATGACGCGCCCGAAGGGATACGTAAAAAAACCGGAGCGCAGATGGCTGCCCGGAATCTATTACCGGCGCTACCCGGCCTTTGCAAGAGCCCTGCGCCGCCGCCACGAAAACTATAACCGCACCGTACGCCAGATCGAACGCCTGGAAGCTGCCGGAAAGCTCTTTGTCATACGTCCCAGCAGGGCGCTGGATCTGAAAAGGACAGAGCATGATGTGAAAAAGCTTGACGCGGCGTATGCTCTCGGGAGGGAGGATGCGCTGCGCAGGATCGGGGAGATGAAGAGGTGGCTTGGGGGTTCCTGTAATGCGTGAACAGGCCGCCGCCTTCCCCGCGCGTAAACGGCAGCCATGAAACAGGGCCGGAGGCTGAAAAATCATATTGATTTATACACTGATCTTTAGTATATTATTTCTATAGATTCTGGCGGAACGCTTTTACGCGCCGCATCCGGCCCCCGGACAGGGGGATGTCATAGCAAAGGAGAGTATTTTCATGATTCAGGTAGCGGTAGATGCGATGGGAGGAGACCATGCGCCGGACGAGATTGTGGCCGGGGCGGTGATGGCTGTGAATGCCAGGCAGGATATCCGGGTATTTCTTGTCGGAAAGCAGGACGCCGTGACGGCAGCGCTTTCAGGACATACATATAACAGGGAGCAGATCGGGGTGATCCATGCGTCGGAGGTGATCGAGACAGAGGAGCCGCCGGTGAACGCCATCCGCAAAAAGAAGGATTCCTCGATTGTCGTGGGTATGAACCTGGTGCGCCGCGGCGAGGCGGACGCCTTTGTGTCAGCCGGAAGCTCAGGGGCGATCCTCGTCGGGGGTCAGGTGCTGGTCGGACGCTTAAAGGGCGTGGAGCGCCCGCCGCTGGCCCCTCTGATCCCCACGGAGACGGGCGTTTCCCTTCTGATTGACTGCGGGGCGAATGTGGATGCGAGGCCGTCCCATCTTGTCCAGTTTGCGCGCATGGGATCCATCTATATGGAACATGTGATGGACATCAGGAGGCCCAGGGTGGCGATCGTCAATATCGGCGCGGAGGAGGAGAAGGGGAACGCCCTGGTAAAGGAGACGTTTCCGCTGCTGAAGGAATGTAAGGACATCAACTTTACAGGGAGCATCGAGGCGCGCGAGATCCCGCACGGCGGAGCGGATGTGGTGGTGTCCGAGGCGTTTGTGGGGAACGTGATTCTGAAGCTGTACGAGGGCGTGGGAGCCACGCTGATCAGCAAGGTGAAGCAGGGCATGATGACAGACCTGCGCTCGAAGATCGGCGCGCTTCTGGTGAAGCCTGCTTTAAAGGAGACGTTAAAGAGTTTTGATGCCAGCCGCTACGGCGGCGCGCCGCTTCTGGGCCTGAACGGGCTGGTGGTCAAGACCCACGGGAATTCCAAACGCAGCGAGGTGTGCAACTCCATTATCCAGTGCGTCACATTTAAAGAGCAGGAGATCAATGAGAAGATAAAGAAGAGCCTGTTTCCCGAGGGATAGGCGGCAGAGAGGAAGAAAGGTATGGAATTTGAAAAATTACAGGGCATTATTGCAGAGGTCTTAAATGTAGAGGCGGATGAGATTTCCATGAACACCACATTTGTCGATGATCTGGGGGCGGATTCGCTGGATCTTTTCCAGATTATCATGGGAATTGAGGAGGAATTCGACATCGAGATCCCGACCGAGGCGGCGGAGAGGATCGTGACGGTAGGGGACGCAGTGGAACAGATTAAGAGCGCGTTAAACTAAATCGGACGCGCGGACAGGGGCGGCCGTTCAGGGAAGTCCCCTGCGCGGTCCGGATGAGAGCAGTCCTGGAGACGGGGCTGCTTTCGTAACACTTCGGGACTCCCGGCAGATGTCTGCGCGCATCGGAAAGGACAGGGATGGAAAAGCATTATAAAGAGCTTGAGAAAAAGGCGGGATACCAGTTTCACAGCCAAAAGCTGCTCAGCCAGGCGCTGACGCACAGCTCATATCCGAACGAGCATTCCGGGGACAAATCGGAGTGCAATGAGAGGCTGGAATTCCTGGGAGACGCGGTTTTGGAGCTGGTTTCCAGCGAATTTCTCTTTCAGAAATATCCGGATATGCCGGAGGGGGAGCTGACCAGGACAAGGGCCAGCCTGGTCTGCGAGCCGACGCTCGCCTACTGCGCCGGGGAGCTGGATCTGGGAAGCTACCTGCGGCTGGGGAAGGGCGAGGACGCCACAGGGGGACGGCTGCGCCACTCCGTTGTCTCGGACGCCATGGAGGCGCTGATCGGGGCTATTTACCTGGACGGCGGTTTTGACAGCGCCAAAGCGTTTATCCACCGCTTTATCTTAAATGATATGGAGCACAAGAAGCTCTTCTATGACAGCAAGACGATCCTGCAGGAGATCGTACAGGGAAGCGGGAACAGCGAAGAGCTGAACTATGTGCTGCTGCGCGAATCCGGGCCGGATCACAACAAGCGCTTTGAGGTGGCCGCCCGCCTGGGGGATGAGGAGATCGGCCGGGGAATCGGAAGAACGAAAAAGGCGGCGGAGCAGCTTGCCGCGTACCGCGGTATTTTAAAGCTCAAACAGAGCGGTGTTTAAAGACAGTGCCAGACGCCCGGCGCGCAGACAGGGACAGGTGGGATATGTACTTAAAAAGCATTGAGATACAGGGCTTCAAATCCTTTGCCAACCGGCTTCTGTTTGAATTCCACAACGGGATTACGGGGATTGTGGGTCCAAACGGGAGCGGAAAGAGCAATGTGGCCGACGCGGTGCGCTGGGTGCTGGGAGAACAGCGCGTAAGGCAGCTTCGCGGCGGCAGCATGCAGGACGTCATATTTGCGGGAACCGAGATGCGAAAGCCCCAGGGCTTTGCCTATGTGGCTATCACGCTGGACAATTCGGATCACAAGCTTCCGATCAGCTATGACGAGGTGACGATTTCCAGGCGGCTTTACCGCTCCGGGGAGAGCGAATACAAGATCAACGGCAGTTCCTGCCGCTTAAAGGATATCAACGAGCTCTTTTACGACACGGGGATCGGCAAGGAAGGCTATTCCATCATCGGGCAGGGCCAGATTGACAGGATTTTAAGCGGAAAACCGGAGGAACGCCGGGAGCTGTTCGACGAGGCGGCCGGCATCGTCAAATTCAAGCGGCGCAAGGCCATTGCACAGAAAAAGCTGGAGGACGAGCAGCAGAACCTGGTGCGCGTGCGCGACATCCTCTCCGAGCTGGAAAAGCAGGTAGGGCCTCTCGAGCGTCAGTCCGCGGCGGCAAAGGAGTATTTAAGGCTGCGGGACAGCCTGAAAAAATATGATGCGAACCTGTTCCTGGCAGAGGCTGAGGCCATCCGCTCACAGCGGGAGGAGCTAAAGGAGCGCGAGGCCGTGGTGGCAGGCGATCTGGAGGCCGTGAAGGCGGAAGCGGCCGGGATCAAGGAAGAGTACGAGTCATTGCTCGCGTCGCTCTCTGCCCTGGAGGCGCAGATGGCGGCGGATCGCGGGGAGGCCGGCCGCCTGGGACTTTTAAAGGAAAGCCTGGAGGGCCGAATCGGCGTCCTGCGGGAACAGATCAACACAGAGCGGATGAACGAGGAGCACATAAAGAGCCGTATGGCTTCCATTGACGGCGAGGCGGCGGCAAAGAGCGCCCAGAAGGCTGCCTATATGGCGGAAAAGGAGGCGCTCTCCTGCGAACTGGCCAAAACGGATCAGAAGCTTAAGGAGCTGGAGGCTTCGGCAGCGGCCCTGGATCAGGCGATTGCTGAGACACAGGGGCGGATGGAGGAGGCCAAGGCCGCTATTATTGCCTCATTAAACGACAAGGCCGGCCTGGCTGCCCAAAAGCAGCGCTATGAAACCATGCTTGAGCAGGCGGATCTGCGCCGGGCGCAGGCGAGCCAGAAGCTCTTAAAATTCAGGAGCGACGAGTCGGTTGAGGAAGAGCGGATCCGGGAGGAGAGGACTGTCCTGGACGGCATCCTCGCGCGGCTTTCCTCCCTGGCGTCGCAGGAAAAGGAGCTGTCAGAAAAGGAGAGGGCGTCGCAGGGAGAGGAAAAGCGGTTAAACCAGCGGCTCAATTATATGCAGCAGGAGTACCACACCAGCGCCACACGGCTGGAATCCCTGCGAAACCTCGCGGAGCGCTATGACGGATACGGGGGCAGCATCCGCCGCGTGATGGAGGTGCGGGACCGGATCTTCGGCATCCACGGCGTGGTGGCGGACATCATTTCCACCACCAGGGAATATGAGACGGCGATCGAGACGGCGCTGGGAGGCAGCATCCAGAACATCGTGACCGATTCGGAGCAGACGGCAAAGAGGCTCATTGAATATTTAAAGAAAAACCGCTATGGGCGGGCCACCTTCCTGCCGCTTGGCAGCATGGCAGAGCGCGCCCCGTTCCGGGAGACGGCGGCGCTTGGGGAGCCCGGCGTCCTGGGCCTTGCAAGCGATCTGGTGACGGCGGATCCGCAGTACAGGGCGCTGATCGGGTATCTGCTGGGGCGCGTGGTGGTAGTGGATCAGATCGACCATGCCATTGCCCTGGCCAGAAAATACCGCTATGCGCTGCGGATCGTGACACTGGACGGGGAGCTGTTCAATCCCGGGGGCTCCATGACCGGAGGCGCGTTTAAAAACAGCAGCAATCTGCTGGGCCGGAAACGGGAGATCGAGGAGCTGCAGGAAACATGCAAAAAGGCCCTGATATCCGTGGAGCAGGTGCAGAAAGACATAGCGGCCAACGAGGCGCTCCTGGAGGAGACGCAGAAAGCGCTGGCCGGCGTGCGCGAGGAAAGCCAGAAGGCGCGTCTGGAGCAGAATACGTGCGAGCTGAATATCCGCCGTCTGGAGGGGAAAAAACAGGAGATCCGCGAGGCCTCGGCGGATCTGGCGGCAGAAAACGAAACGCTGAACGCCCAGGTGCATGAGCTCAAAGAGCAGACCGGACGGCTGAGCGGGGAGGAGGCGCGCTTAGAGGCGCTGAGCGCAGAGCAGGATCGTCTGGCCGCACGGGAGAGCGCCCGCCTGGAGAGTCTCACAGCCGGGCGCGAGAAGGCGGCCGGCGCGCTGTCGGACGCGCAGCTCGAGGCCTCGGGCGTGCGCCAGAAGGCGGAATTTATCGAGGAAAATATCCGGCGTGTGGAAGAGGAGGCGTTAAAGCTTCTTCAGGAAAAGGAAACGCTCAGCCGGGGACAGGATACAAGCGGCCAGGCCATTGCCGGGAAGGAGTCAGAGATCGCATCCTTAAAGGAGCAGATTGAAGAGGCGGCCGGGGCGGCCGGGGCGCTTGCCGCCTCCTTAGAGGCCAGGGAAAAGGAAAAGGAAGAGAAGACAAGGCGGCAGAAGACCTTTTTTGATCAGCAGGAAGAGCTGACCAGCCGCCAGAACCTCCTGGACCGCGATCTGTTCCGCATACAGGGACAGAAGGAGAAGCTGGACGAGCGCCTGGAGCGCGAGGTCAATTATATGTGGAGCGAATACGAGCTGTCCTATACCGGCGCAGAGCAGTTAAGGGACGCGGATCTGACCTCTGTCCCGGAGATGAAAAAGGCGGCCCAGGGCTTTAAGGAGGCGATCCGGGCCCTGGGAAATGTCAATGTCAACGCCATTGAGGATTATAAGGAGATATCCGGGCGCTTTGAGTTTATGAAGAGCCAGCACGACGATCTGGTCGCGTCCGAGGCGGCGGTTGAGCGGATCATCGAGGAGCTGGACAGCGGGATGCGCCGCCAGTTTGATGAGAAATTCCGTGAGATCAGCCGGGAATTTGACAAGGTTTTTAAGGAACTGTTCGGGGGCGGCCACGGTGTGCTGGAGCTTCTGGAGGATGAGGACATCCTGGAGGCAGGCGTGCAGATCATTTCCCAGCCGCCGGGCAAGAAGCTCCAGAACATGATGCAGCTCTCGGGAGGGGAAAAGGCGCTGACCGCGATCGCGCTTTTGTTCGCGATCCAGAACCTGAAGCCATCGCCGTTCTGCCTTCTGGACGAGATCGAGGCGGCCCTGGACGATTCCAATGTGGATCGCTTTGCCGGGTATCTGCACAAGCTGACACGGTACACGCAGTTTATTGTGATCACGCACCGGAGAGGGACCATGGTTTCCTCGGATCGCCTGTACGGCATCACCATGCAGGAAAAGGGTGTGTCCACCCTGGTGTCCGTCAGCCTGATAGAGGATGAGCTGACTTAGAGTGTATAGAAGGAGGAGATGCGATGAGCGAAGGGAAAAAGGGATTTTTCAGCCGTCTGGTCGAGGGGCTGACGAAGACAAGAAATTCCATTGTATCAGGGATTGATTCGATTTTCAGCGGCTTTTCGGCCATCGACGACGATTTTTACGAGGAGATCGAGGAAACGCTGATCATGGGGGATCTGGGGATCCACACAACCGCGGCGATCGTCGAGGATCTGCGCCGCAAGGTGAAGGAGAACCATGTAAAGGAGCCGTCAGAGTGCAAGGAGCTGCTGGTAAACAGTATCCGGGAGCAGATGGATCTGGGGGAAAATGCCTACGAGTTTGAGAACCGGAAATCCGTCGTGCTGGTGATTGGCGTGAACGGCGTGGGAAAGACCACCTCCGTGGGCAAGCTGGCGGGCCAGCTAAAGGCCCAGGGAAAGCGGGTGATTCTGGCAGCGGCCGACACGTTCCGCGCAGCGGCCATTGAACAGCTCACCGAGTGGGCGGGCCGGGCCGGCGTGGAGCTGATCGCCCAGCAGGAGGGCTCGGATCCGGCTGCCGTGATCTATGACGCCATTGCGGCCGCCAAATCGAGAAACGCGGACGTCCTGCTCTGTGATACGGCGGGCCGACTCCACAATAAAAAGAACCTGATGGAGGAGCTCAAAAAGATCAACCGGATCATTGACAAGGAGTATCCGGACGCTTACAGGGAGACTCTGGTGGTCCTGGACGGGACGACGGGCCAGAATGCCCTCTCACAGGCCAGGCAGTTCATGGAGGCTGCGCAGATCACGGGGATCATTCTGACCAAGCTTGACGGAACGGCCAAGGGCGGCATCGCGGTCGCCATCCAGTCAGAGCTGGGCATTCCGGTCAAATACGTCGGAATTGGCGAACGCATGGATGATCTGCAGAAATTCAACGCAGGCGATTTTGTAAACGCTCTGTTTAAGCGTACGGACAGCGGGGCGGAATAAGCCGCGGGGAAAGAACAGACTCAGCCGGATGGGAGCAGAAGAACATACAGGACAGTTGAGCCGGGCCGGCAGCGGCATGCGTAAGGCCGGAGAGCCCGGGCCGGCCAGGAGAGGAATGGAGGCAGAGAGTATGGACATGACAGAAGAAAGCAAAGAGGAAGCCCTTGCATGCATGGAAGCGCTTTCCCTGGAAAAGTTTGAGGAGGCGACGGAGGCAGTCAGCCGCGTGATCTCAGAGACAAAGCTGGTGTACAGCGAGCATTTTTCCAATATGACAGGCAACCGGGTTTATTTTAAGCCGGAAAATATGCAGTATACAGGCGCTTACAAGGTGCGGGGCGCATTTTACAAGATCAGCACGCTCTCCGCTGAGGAGAGGAGCCGGGGCCTTATTACAGCCTCTGCGGGAAACCATGCGCAGGGCGTGGCGTATGCGGCCAAGCTGGCGGGCTGCAGGGCTACGATTGTGATGCCCACCACCACGCCTCTGATGAAGGTCAACCGCACGCGCAGCTACGGGGCGGAGGTCGTGCTGAGCGGCGATGTGTTCGACGAGGCCCTGGCCCGGGCCAATGAGCTGGCGGCGGAGCACGGCTATACGTTCATCCACCCCTTTAACGATCTGGACGTGGCGGCCGGGCAGGGAACCATCGCCATGGAGATTATCAAGGAGCTGCCCACGGTAGATTACATTCTGGTTCCGATCGGAGGGGGAGGGCTCTGCACCGGCGTTTCCGTGCTGGCCAAGCTTCTGAACCCGAAGATCCGTGTCATCGGCGTGGAACCCGCGGGCGCGAACTGTATGCAGGAATCCTTAAGGGCCGGGAAGGTCGTGACGCTCCCGTCTGTCAATACCATTGCCGACGGCACGGCGGTAAAGACCCCCGGGGATCGGCTGTTCCCTTATATCCGGGAAAATGTGGACGATATCATCGCCATCGAGGACCCGGAGCTTATCGTGGCCTTCCTGGACATGGTGGAAAACCACAAGATGATTGTGGAGAATTCCGGCCTTCTGACCGTGGCCGCCTTAAAGCATCTGGATGTGCGCAAAAAGAAGATTGTATCTATTTTAAGCGGCGGAAACATGGATGTGATCACCATGGCATCCATTGTACAGCACGGCCTGATCGAGCGCGACCGCGTCTTCACCGTATCTGTCCTTCTGCCCGATAAGCCGGGCGAGCTCGCGAAGGTGTCAGCTCTTCTGGCGCAGGAGCAGGGCAACGTCATCCGCCTGGAACACAACCAGTTTATCAGCATCAACCGCAATGCGGCCGTGGAGCTGCGGATCACGATCGAGGCCTTCGGAACCGATCACAAGAAGACGATCATGAACGCGCTCGAACAGGCGGGATACAGGCCCAGGCTCGTAAAATCAAAGGGGATTTACGAGGTCTGAGACAGGGGAGGTTGGGGAAGAACGTATGGAGATGTTTAACAAAGACGCGCCCCTCATGGAAAATGTCCGGTATTTTCTGAAATGGAGCCTGATTTCCTGCTGCATCGGCCTGATAACCGGGGTTCTGGGCACCGTGTTCGGCCACAGCCTGCTTAAGGTGACAGCCTTTTTTAAGGGGCATCTGTGGATGCTGTGGCTTCTGCCCCTGGCCGGCGTTCTGATCGTGTGGATTTACCATATCCTGGGAGAGGACAAAAACCGCGGAACAAATATGGTCATTGAATCCATCCGTATGCACGGCCAGGTGAGCTTCATGACCGCGCCGGCCATTTTCTGCGGAACGCTTCTGACGCAGGTGACAGGCGGATCGGCCGGAAGAGAGGGCGCGGCGCTGCAGATAGGAGCCAGCATCGGAAGCCGGATCGGGACGCTTCTGCGCCTGGACGAAAAGGATCAGAAGATTGCGCTGATGTGCGGCATGAGCGGGACCTTTGCCGCCCTGTTCGGGACGCCGATGGCCGCTGCCGTGTTCTCCATGGAGGTCGCAAGCATCGGCGTCATGTACTATGCGGCCCTGGCGCCATGCATCTTTGCATCGTTTATCGGCGCGTCCGTCTCCAGGCATTTTCATCTGAAGCCGGAGGCCTTTGCGATCGGAGAGGTTCCCGGCTTTGATTTAAAGATGGCTGTGCTGATCATCCTTCTGGGGATCCTGTGCGCGCTGGTGGCGGCCCTGTTCTGTATCTGCCTGCACGGCGCGGGCCATTTCTATAAGAAATGGTTCCCCTCCCCCTATATGCGGGTCGCCGCCGGGGCCCTGCTGGTGATCGCACTGACTGTGATGAGCGGCGGAACCGAATATAACGGCAGCGGGATCGGCCTGATCGAAAAGAGTATTGAGGGAGAGATCAGCTATACGGCTTTTCTGTGGAAAATCGTCCTGACCTCCGTCACGCTGGAAGCGGGCTTCAAGGGCGGCGAGATTGTGCCGACCCTGGCGATAGGAGCCTCCTTCGGAGCGCTGTTCGGGGCCCTTACGGGACAGCCCCACGGCGTGATGGGCGCCTGCGGGATGCTGGCGCTGTTTGTGGGCGTGACGAACTGCCCGATCTCCACGCTGCTCATCGGCTTTGAACTGTTCGGCTATACGGCCATGCCGTATTTCGTCTTTGTGATCGGAGTGAGCTTCACGCTGTCCGGCTATTACAGTCTCTACTCCAGCCAGAAATTCGCCTACTCGAAGATACGCAACGAGTACATCGACCGCATGGCCAATGAGACAGTCCCGGCCGCGTCACCGCAGACGCCAAAGGAAAACGCGCAGGACGGGACAAACGGTTCGGGACATACATAACCTTCCATAAAAAGCAGAAAAAGGACAGGAGGAGAGCAGAATGAAACGGCTGATTCAAAACGCAAGGATCCTGACTATGGATGCGGACATGCGCATACTGGATCCGGGCTGGATCCTCTTAGAAAATGATACCATCCGGGATCTGGGAGAGATGCCGGGCGATCCGGCCGCTCTGCCGCAGGCGGACGAGCGGATCGACGCAGAGCGCGGGATTGTGCTGCCGGGTCTTGTCAACACGCACTGCCACGTCTCCATGATGCCGTTTCGCGGCCTGGGGGACGACTGTCCGGATCGGCTGCGCCGCTTTCTGTTTCCGCTGGAAAACAAAGCCATGACAGAGGCGCTTGTGTACCGGGCGGCGCGCTATGGCGCAGGCGAGATGCTTCTGGCAGGCGTGACATCCTTTGTGGACATGTACTATTTTGAAAACGAAGTCGCCCGGGCCTGCGACGAGATGGGGATCCGGGGCATCCTTGGCGAAACCGTGCTGGGCCAGCCGACGTGCGACAGCCAAACACCCGGCGGCGGGCTGGCACTGGCCGAAAACCTGTTAAGAACCTGGAGAGACCACCCGCGGATCCGCCCCGTCGTCGCGCCCCACGCTGCCAACACAGTCAGCCCGGACATCCTGAAAAAAGCAAAGCGCCTGGCCGACGAGTACGAAACGCTTCTGACGCTGCACGCCAGCGAGATGGACTATGAGCTCGCCTATTTCAGAGAAACCTTTCAGAAAACGCCCATTGAGTTCCTGAGCGATCTGGGCCTTCTGGGCCCCCGTCTCTTAGCCGCCCACTGTATCCACTTAACCGACAGGGACATCCGTCTGCTGGCCGGGAGCGAAACCGCGGTCAGCCATTGCATCGGCTCCAACACCAAAGCCGGAAAGGGCGTGGCCCCCATCAAAAAGCTGCTCTCTGCCGGGGTAAGGGCGGGGCTCGGCACCGACGGGGCCTCCTCCGGCAACACACTGGATCTCTTTACCCAGTTCCGCCTCTTTGCGTCCTTCCACAAGACCAAAAACCGCGATCGCAGCCTCTTCCCGGCCTCGGAGATCGTGGCGCTTGGCACCAGAGGAGGCGCGAAGGCCCTGGGAATGGAGCGCGAAACCGGTTCCCTGGAGCCGGGAAAAAAGGCGGATCTCGTCCTGGTAGAGACGAAATCCGTCAATATGTTCCCCTGCTATGATCCCTATTCGGCCCTAGTTTACTCTGCCAACGCATCCAATGTCGAGATGACGATCGTGGATGGGGAGATACTTGTGAGGGATAAGAGGCTGATCCGCACAGATACAGGGAAGCTGCGCGCGGAGATGGAGGAGGAGATGGGGGCGTTTGTGCGGGCGGCAGGGGTGCAGGGGTAATTCAGTTGTTAATGCGCTCGTACAGGTTAGGGATCTGGAGCTGTGAGAGGGCCGCCCGTAACCGCTTCTGTATCCAACAGAAACCCCGCTTCCGCTCGGAGAAAAGCGCAGCGG